>Ga0268298_10006933_pt1 | contig 10146 bp, 14 predicted proteins | sample WWTPWeurt_MetaG_FD_194462 | JGI IMG/M metagenome (GOLD analysis project Ga0268298, IMG submission 194462) | Activated sludge microbial communities from WWTP in Nijmegen, Gelderland, Netherland - WWTP Weurt | ecosystem: Engineered > WWTP > Aerobic digester > Activated sludge | place... | reverse complement strand
TCTTGGGCACAGGGTCACCTATTTGGAGTATACCGTCCCAACGGACGTACGAAGCTAAAGTACCATCAAGATCCACGCCAACCCAACCGTCTTGTACTCCCATGGGTAACCCCGCAATTATAAAAGATTGGTGATAATGTTCCCATTTTTATTTGTTCCAAACACAATTCTATTTTTTGGTAAAATATCATAATCGATACCAAACATATCAAGAACTGCTTGTTCTACCACCTTCCTAAATTCTGGTTTCTTCACCTCGAAACAAGAACCTTCCGCCAAATCGATTGGCGGATATAAATTGATGTACGTAGAGGATAGTACTGAAATTATGCTGGTGTAAACGTTGGATAAAAACGAGTTTTCTCCAACTAATGATAATTGGGTCACCATATTGTTTATGTGGAATCTATATTCTTCGTACGCATCAGAGAGTATTTTTCTCTCTTCTGAACTAGCTAAAAATGAATATTTATCAATTTTTCTCATTGGTAGGTTTCGAAACAGTCATTAAATTCGCAATTTCCCTATCGACCCCCGCCCGATCAATTTCAAAATATTCATCCACTAGCTCCAGAAAATTTCGATTAATTCTCTCTAAAAGTTTTTCTCCCCAAACAGATAATACTATACCTTTCTCATTCTGTAACCAGTCAAGAAAATGTAAAACGGTTGAATGCTGGTTCATGCATTTTGACAGTTTATCAAGATGTTCCGTGCCTGACATTAGACCCCCCAAAAATGAATTATACCTTATTGGTAGGAATATAAAGAGTTCGATTCACCAAACAGAAATTATTTGGCGGAACTCCTTTATCAACCAACCCATCACTATTCTTGATCTGGTTCATGAGATTTGACACCGCAAACTTCGATGGAGTCCAAGAGTTTACCACAGGACCTTCACCTGAACCAACCCAATAAATGGTTGTGAAACTATCACCTTGAACAGTTGAAGTTTCCAACAAGTACATCCCATCGGGAAACAGTAGTGAGGTATAAACAACAGACGATTCGTTGGTACCTTCAAAAGGTCCCAAAACAGAAAACTTTCTCAAAGTACCTACATACTTTTCATCAAGTAGCTTGTTTGGGGTAGCAACAGAAGTAGCCAATTCCTTTAAATAAGGGGTTCTCAGCAAGGAGTTAGGCTTCACCATTGAACCGTTGGACAATTGAACGCTTGTCGGGTTGGAAAACTTAACAGTAAGTAGACCATAAATACGGTGGTAAACAAGACTTCCAACCTTCGGGAACCACGACTTCTTATTCTGGTGAGTCATATTATCTCTCTTTATTCTGTAATCTTTTGATGGAAAGAAGCGAATAACCATTAATATCATTCCACGGGTTTTCCCCGAATGCCCCGGCATCGGTAGCGATTCTCATAAATTTGTCAAATATCCTAATAATCGCTAACATGTCACAATACTTTTCAACGGGAATCCCGTTGGGGAAGAGAATCTTCAAAAAGTCTCCGCCCTTGTCAAAGGCTTTCCCGTATGCCTTATCTTTTTCTTCTACCAATTTCGCGATTTCAGCGGCAATCCTCCCATATTCAGAACCTCCCCCAATATCTTTACTTCCCGATGGGTGCCAATAACCCTCTGCAGGAGTTTTTACATCAATAAAAGTGTCCTTCATCTTAAAAACTCCTCATCAATCATGTTTTCACCTTCGGTTGTCACTTGTTGTTCCTGATTGGAACGCTCTAATAGCAAATCCCTCATTGTTTTAACCTCTGCCACCAATCGTTCGGCCGTTTTGGCATCACTTATTATCATATCAACCAATGTGTTCCAAGCATCAATATTTTCCCTATACTTCTTGATGAGAAAATATTGCTGTACGATAATGAGAACAGAAAAAGCACAAATTGCGGCTATTGCCATCGTTCTCTACCCCATATTATTGTCAAAGAATTCGGCTTGGCTAGCACTGCGACGCAGCTTCTTTGCCTTCAACAAGAAATTTGGAAGCTGGACGTCGGTTTCCGACAACGCCTGCAGAGCGTTCAGTACAGACTTTTCGATCGATTCACTGTTTCCGGAAAGTGAAAGCCATTGGTCGGCTTTGTGAATGAAAGAAGATGCAGGACTTGCATTTCTGGTAAATGGGTATTTCGTCTTCTTCGACTGAACAATATTGCAGACCTTCTTGGAAGGGTCGATACGAAGACCTCTCCCCGCCATCTGAATCGTCGGAAGCTTGGTAGAATCACGAACAAAAACAGTGTTCAATGTTGGGCAATCGAACCCCTCCGTGAGAATAGCAACATTAGCTAGTACTTGAAACTCAGAACGATCAAAAGCATCAAGGATCTCTTCCCTCTTGGCAAAAGTGTCGTTGCTGAAACGATTTCGCAACGAATGCCAGAGGATTCAACAATCCTCTTGAAATGATCGCATTGGGAAAGTGAATGGAAGTACACAATGGTTTTCCCCCACTTATCAATATCATTCAGGTAAGTGCGGGCAACCGAAGTTGGGGTATATTCATCGATCACAAAATGGTGAAACTTGGACAGCCACCCTTCTTGAATCAAGCGGTGGATACCAGCATCCTTGATAACGCGATTGAAAGAAAGCTTCAATCGATCAGTACGAAATGGTGTTGCGGACAGTCCAAGGACCTTTTTCGCCTTCGTCTTGATGTGGACATGCATGGCAGAAGCAGCAGCGTCGTGCTGTGCTTCGTCAACAATGATCAAGTCAGCCTTCGGCGGGTTCTTGTCGAACATCGAAACAGCGCGAAGACCCTTGATCTTGAAGAACTGTTCGTTGGATTCCTTGATTTGCGTCAACAGGTTTCGACGCATGGCCATCCAATTGGTCTTCCAACCGTACTTATCCTCAAAATACTTGGCAATGGCAAGACCCATAATAGTCTTGCCAGAGCCAGTAGGAGATTCGATCAGTACTGAGTTGTCACTACCGTTGGTAAGAAACCCGATGGACTTGTTGACGATCCTGACTTGGTAATCCCTAAGTTCGATCTTCGCCATTGCCCGGTGCCCCTCCTTGACAAAAAAATTATATCACACCTAGGGGTCCGTTGTCAATTATTTGGAAAAAACTTTCGTCGGTAGGCCCATGGGAACACCACCCGATTGGGATATTTACGTGGTGGAACACCCCATGTGTTAAGTTTGTTGCATCTTCAAGAACCCCAACAACCGATTTAAGGACACTAGCGTCAATCGGGAGTCCGCCGTACGGGTTTTCGACGTTTGCAGATTCCACCATACTATTAGTGTTAACATGGGACGTAACGAATCTGCTCAATTCTTTCCGGTGATTGCAAAATACGTCCATGTGGGTAACCACCAAAGAATCGGGGGGTGATGCCTTTATAGCATAATTTGCTAAAACAGCATCAAAAAACCCATATCTAAAAGACCCCATGAACCTCTCTGTTTTATTGTGCTTTTCGTATTGATTTAATATCGGGGTCAATGCACCGGATTCTGTTGGGAATGGCCCATAGCCGTGGCGGGTAAAATATGATCTAAAAACACCTATCTTAGTTAATGGCAGATTAAACCTATTTGCAAGAGTTATGGCATTCTCGAAAGTGCAATTAGACCACGTATTGTGTGGTCCAAACCCCCATTTTTGATCCAATAGCACACCCTGTGCACCTTCGAAAACCACCGGACCATTAATTCCCGGGTTTGAACTGGCAATAACCCAATCATTCGACAAAATCTTTTTGTAGGAATCAACAAGATCGGTTATGCTGACTTTATCATAAACCCACGAAAAAAGTTTGTTTTTAGATACTAAAAATTCTTTAATAATATTAAGTTTTGCTTCCAAATATGTCGTGTCGTACGACAAAATCTCTCCAACAGTAATGGAATACCCATTAAGAAATCCTTCAACAGCACACCCGAATCCAATCCCCACGGAACCGTGGGGATTGTTTCTGGACATTTCTGCTAATTGATTAGTGATCTTATGAAAAGGAGTAATAATAACACAATGTGGGTTAATAACAATCCTGGTGTTACCCCCCTTTCCTCTAAGTACTTGTGCTTCCCTTTCCAAAGAAAAAGGTTCAACCAATACAAATTCCGACAAATAAGTCCGGGCACCCGCAAGCGACCCACTACCAAAATGCGCAAATGTGTGGTGTTCGTGCGAAGTAGTCACCACGTTATGGGCCGCTTGCGGACCTCCGTTGAATCTGACGACAAGATCTGATTTCAACCGACGAACAAAATAATCGGTGGTAGCTCCTTTTCCTTCATCACCAAATGCCATCCCAACAACAGCAACCGAATTCATTTTCAGATCCTTTTCACCTTAGAATTGGATTCAATGTCACCACCGTGCGACTTAACAACAGCCAACGATGAAACAATATTAGCATCCGCCCCATCGATCAGCAAAGTTTCCTTGTTGACGTAATTTTCGCAAATAGCAACAGCCGATGCAATTAGTTCACAAATCTTATTCGGATCGTCAAGTTTGAGAACATTTTGCTGGCCGAGAAGCCGAACCCAATTATTATATAGGTTAACATCCGAATAATGTTGCGTCATGTTCGGGATAATAAAGAAAACGTTGTTCTTCTCCTGAAGTTCCTTAAAAATGTCAACAGTTTCAATATCACCCTGCTCTGTATCACAACCAATAACTTCTGATAATTGATTGGAACTAACCTTTTTATAATAATTTTCGTCACCAATAATAAAAACATACCCCTTCTTTCTACGCTTTTCCCAACTATCGGTTATCACACGACGAGCAAGGAAATATGCAGCCAATTCATAACTTTCCTCGTATGTACCACCACCCCTATGGGTAATCCACAACGATGTAAGGTCATCATCAATTTCAATTCCCGATTCAAATTGACCAACTTGTAAAGCTCCGCACCCTCTACCGCCACCCATAGCATCATAATCGTCAACCGCACATATCATAATAGCAGGGTAAGCCTCCCCAAGATATCTCTTTCCAGAAGCTTTGTCACCAAGGAAAAATCCCATTAATTCAGGAAGCTTGCTTTCAATAATTGCCGGAACCGATCTCATCGATCCAGTAGTATCGAGAACAATGCTAATAGGTAGGGTGACCGGATGGGCATCTGAATCTCTGCTTTCCCTTATGACACCATAAGGATCCATCGTAGCATGTACACGTGCTGCAGACTTACCAGTCTTAATGTCAGCATCGTAAGCAAACGCCGAAGTTCCGGTAACTGCTCTGTGTGTTACTCTATCAGAATAAACTCGAACCGTATCAGTAGAAAATGATGAACCGCCCATAAATCTTCCTCCCTAGTTGGAATCGATTTCCAATTTTACAAACTTTGGTGGTCCGTACACTTTTTCGGCCGTATTTTTCCAAATTTTCAGTAATTCAGCCGCTGTTGGTCTAGATGATGGAGATCCAGCCACAGCCCAATCAAATACCGGACGGAATTGTGACGGGGCAAGTCTATTTTCCCTAAAAATAGACATTAACATGAAAATATCGGTAGAAAAATCCGATTTTTTCCTTACCACCTCCTTTGGGTAAAAATGTCTATATTTGTTGGAAACATATGGAGTTTTCCCAGGGGCGGCAGAAGCAGTCCAATCGATCAATTTGGCACCGTGGTTTACATTATCAATCAAAATATGGTTTGGTACCACAGCGCCATGAACCAACCCAACCGAGTGAGAATAATGTAGTAAAGTAAGTACCCTGTTGACTATCCATACAATATGTCGAAAATCAGTCAAACAGTTCCTCTTGATCAATTCTTCTAATGTAAAATACCCAATCCTATAGTCTTCCATCAAATGAAAATTTTTACCGCCAAAAGTGCCGTAACCCAGAACTTTCGGTATATAATGTAACACCCATTTGTTTTTCTCAAACAAAGGATTTGTTATTACCGCCATCAAATTACTCTTTTGTAAATCCATCAAATCGTTATCAGATCCGGAATTTACCAGTTTAATTATTTTATTATCGGTTGTTGTATAAATAGTAGTAACATCACCAACAATCGGTTCCCCGATCGTATCCCAATTAATAATTTTAGTTATGACAGAATCTTTGATTCCAGTTTTTACAGGAGAACCTGTTATATATTTATAATATTCACTCAATCTAATAAATGCGGCAGGTGCTCTAGGGTCATTATTTACATCTGGGTGCAATTGCTTAATAAGATCTCGATAAATTTTCGTAACATCAGATCCTGGTGGAAACAAACTGCGAAGGTCTGACAAACCAAGAACATGATCTACGAGCATTCGAAACCTTTCAATTTAATTTTTGGTGGGGAGAGAGTTTTTAATCAATCGTTATTAACCCATGGTCAAATTCTTTATGATGATTCGGACAAAGACCAACCAAGTTGTTAGTTGAATTCACCACTACTATTGGAGTATCTTCATTAAATGAATTTATCGGTTTTTTGTGACAAGCTTGCACGAATTTATCATAACCACAAACAGCGCAATTGTTCAAAAGACCATTTTCGATTGCTACTCTTCTTGCATGTTCCCTAATTCTAGTGTATTTGTTCGAATATTTGTAAGTTACTTCTTTAATTGTCAAATTGGATATTGTAAAATGTTCTAATTTCTTTTTCTTTCCAGTGCTTTTCCTGGTTTCTAAACATGAAACACAATATTTTCTTGACTTTCTTATGGTATCACCACAAATTGAACATTTGCCCTTACTTCTCTTGTTGAATCTATTATTAAATCTAACTGAGCAAGAAACAGAGCAAAACCGGGTTCTTGAATCTTTTGATGAAATCGGTTTATCACATTCTTCGCAGTTAGATTTCAGTTTCATGGTGCGAGCGTCCAGAGTTGAACTGGTTTAGCAACTTTATAAGAGTTACACGGAAGACCGTTCCGTCCCGCTCGCATTTAAACATGACTCCGACTACTGTCAACCCCTATCTGCTGATGATGGGTAGAACAACAACTCCAATTCTTCCGCAGTCAACACTCTACTAACTTTTTCGAGTGCTTCTCTCTTTCTGACTTCTCGATTTCTGGCATCGCGAATAACGGCGATCTTCATTTCTTCCATTTTCTTATAATTATCGTATTCTTTTGCAAGTTCACCAGACAGATTAATCCTATTTCGCTCAAGAGTCTTGCACGCCAGTATCAGTAGCCTGTACAAGTACGCATTCTTTCTAGAAAATGGGGCGTGTGCAGGTTCCGTGCGTTCCATGATTTTATCCTACCACAATTGACAATTGTTTGTCAAGTTTATTTAAATGGTGCGAGCGGTGGGAGTCGAACCCACACATCTTTCGATAAAAGTTTTTGAGACTTTCGCGTCTGCCATTCCGCCACGCTCGCTAAACATTAAAGACCAAAATCTTTCGGATCAACCACCGGAAGGAAACCGATAATAGCTCCCCCGGATGAGTGAACCCTAAAACTAGGACCGTGAAAGCTGTTACTGTAAATCCTTCCAATTTTCTTACTCAATTCGGGATTGCTAACTTTGGTGACAATATAAATCACGTCCACAAAGTAATCACTCTCATGAAAATCAAGAACAACCCCGAGGGTGTAACCCTTAGTGCTGCATTTTCCACCAGAGTACGAATCATATTGGCAAATCAACTTCGTTGATCCAGCTTCAATAACAAAACTATCTTTCCCATTCACTTTGGTCGGAGTTTTATATTTTTTGCTGTGTGGAATTTTGGGGTCAATTCCCAACACTTCATAATTGAACAGCTTTTTAAGAATCGATTCTCTGCGATCAAACATTAACGCACCTCTTTACAAATGGCTCTTTTAATTCAGAAGTCCAATCCACCATTTTTTTCCAACTACCATCCCAATCGGTGTAATTAATGTTTCTAGGTAAAATACCCCTCGCTTTGAGTGCCATTTGGCAAAACCAACAGGGTTTGGCCATCGATACCCCACCACAACTTATCCTAAGGACGTACAGTACAACCCTGGAACCATCAATAGTATGAGGCAATTGATCCAAAACATGAAATTCAGCATGTCTGGTGTACAACACGTGACCGGTATCATAATGTCGACAATACCTTGGGGAAGTTTTGTCAGAGTTCCAACCAATAATCTCGGAACTCCCAAATCTGGCCAAAGCAAACACTTTAGCAGGAATATCGACCTTTTCCAAAACTCTGTCAACACTAATCATATTAATTATTTGTTGCTCTTTCTAGCTTCTTGATCCACGATCTCAACGCTCTAGAAGCATCAGAATTTAATTTTGAATTGGCGGCGAAAGCTTTCACCACCTTTGGATGGGAAATGAATATTTCGCCTTTACCATTCATTCTAACTTTTGCCCCCAAACTTTGAGCCAATTCAACGTATTCTTTTGTTCTCCAAACACCTCTTTTTTGTGATTTTACTCTTCTGCCGGGCGATTCAACATGAAGTTCCTTACCATGGTGGATACAGGGATCTTCCGGTCTTGGTGCTGGTTCCAGTAGTCTTTCAATTGGGACAGCAACGTTGCTTGACTCGGTGACAACCAGATCACCACTCCGCGTTGACCGTCCGGTAGGTTCAAGTATTTCCTCAGAAATTGATTCGACGCGTCCAACCAGTACGTGATCTGACCTACCCTGATCCCCAACTTCTGTTCCAATTGACGAATCGAGATATGTTCCGGGGATGGTGGCTTCAGGTTTCTTGGGTCTTCTTGTCCTGATTTTGGGGTGCCATTACAGGCACTCTCCTCCTTTTTAACAGAAGTTGTTTCTACCCCGGCGGCAACTCTGCTAATAGAAAGAATATCGGCCACTGTCCCCAAGAACAAGCTGAAAGGATCTGAACCAAGATTTTTTGAGATCCTGACCACTTGTTCCGAAACCGTGTCAAACAGAAGGTGGGTACCAGAGGGGTACCCACTGGCAGTAGCGAGTGTGTTTGCTACTGCCAGCAGGGATTTCCGTGCGTTCTTCTTATTATCTTCCGACATAAACTCCCCTAATCAACAAAACTACAATCGAAGATCTTAAGCGGCGACGAAGAAATCCTTGATCTTGGGATCGCCGACAATCAAGCCTTCCATATCAAATTCAGAACTGAGAGTGGTGCCGATCCAACCGCCAATAGTAAGTGCGCCCATATCGGTAAGCAAGTGACTGTAATGGGTGCTGAGTTCGCTGGCAAAACAAATCAGCGAATAGATGGAACCGTGCATCTGAAGGAACCGCTGGCGCTTTGTGGAAGCATCGTTGTGGTTCGAAATGTGGTGCACGTCGCTGATGGTTCCAGTAATGGAGTCAAGGGAACTGAACACAGGATTGGCGTCCGAACCAGTACGAAGAACCTTGGCAAGAGTCTTACGAAGCTGGAACACTTCGTGAACCGATGGCGGGGTGACGCGGGCAGATTCGAGCCTGCTCTTCAAGGCACTGAAACCCTCTTCGTTGTTGAACGAATCAAGAGCACGCCCGAGCGGCACTTCGGGTCGGTCATTTTGCTTCCCAAGATTCGCTTGGCTACGGAACGAACGAGCGTAGGCAATAGCCCCATTGGTGCAGACGGAGCGGATCATGGAAAGATAGAATGTAGGAAGACCGTACCCATCGATCGGAATTTCTGCGTGGTACGTCATTTCAAATGCTTCACCACCAACAGTCCAGTTGTCACCATTGGGGATTGGGTGTTGAGTCAAAACCTTGCCATTGGCATATGAAACAGAAGTCGGGGTTCGTTCAGTCTTCCTCATGACACCCAACAGATCCGTAACAGTGACAATAGGCTTGTTCGGACCAGTAATGGCGAGTGCCTCTTTCCCCCTGGTGGTGATTCGAATTTCCGATCTCGGGTGCTTTTTGAGACGCTGGAAGGTATCCTTCGGGTCCAGGAGGTTGAAAACTGTTGGGGAGAGAGCAAACCGACTACAGAAGGAAGACATGAAACGGTCACCTGTTTCAAACTTCTCGCCATCAATCTTGACCCCGCGAATTCTGATCTTCTCAGTGCCATCGGCGTGGTGGGTGACACTAAAAATTGGTTCCACGTTGCTAATGTTTTCACGGTGGTACTTGACGTTTTCACCCACCGCCCCGATGAATGCTTCCTCGACCTTACTGAGGGGGGTCTTCTTCGCCATTCTGTTGTCTCCTCTAAAAGGGGTGGTTTGACCAACCAACAGGAAAATTATACCATAGGGTTGGGGT
>Ga0268298_10006932_pt1 | contig 10146 bp, 11 predicted proteins | sample WWTPWeurt_MetaG_FD_194462 | JGI IMG/M metagenome (GOLD analysis project Ga0268298, IMG submission 194462) | Activated sludge microbial communities from WWTP in Nijmegen, Gelderland, Netherland - WWTP Weurt | ecosystem: Engineered > WWTP > Aerobic digester > Activated sludge | place... | reverse complement strand
CTTTTTCTCGTGGCCTGCTGGATGCGGCTGATGTTATGTATTACGTAACATTTATAGGCATGATGCTCACGGCGAATGTGTGGATTCTCAGGAGGGAGAGATGAAATCTTTTTTTTCCGCTCTCAATCACAACACATTGTTCATTCGCGTCAATACTGTGCTTTTGTTTTTGCTTTTGAATGGAGCCGCCAGTTCCTGGAATTGCAGATGGGACATGAGTCGCGATCGAGTGAATTCTGTGACAGAAAGCACGGAGAAAGTCTTCGCACGGCAGCGCGATCCCGTACTTGTTGAAGCATACATCACCTCTGATTTGCCTGGTGAACTCAAGGCAATGCTTAGCCCCATTCTCTATCAGCTGGACGAAATCGGGCGAGTGGGTGGAAAGAAGGTCCGCCTTCGCATCATCAATCCGGATACAGAGGAAAAAAAGCAGGCAGCAGAGCAGCGCGGCATTCAAGGAAACCCATTTGAGCAGGCGCGTGTGGATGAAGTGAGCCAGAGGCTAGGCTATTTTGGAATCTACATTCAGTCTGGAGAGAAATCCACAGTGCTTCCTCTTGTAGAAGAGGGGAGGATCATTGAGGATTTTGAATATCGATTCTTGCGCGAAGTCAAGGCTCTCAATAAAAAGGACGGACCATCCGGAATCGGCTATGTGCGCGTACGTGGAACGCTCGACACGAGAAGTTTCCAGCAATCGCAGGAGCCGGACAAAGACAATCTGTTCGGGTTTTACACTCTGATGCAGCGCGCCTTCGGGAACATTGTGGATGTGGATCTTTCGCGAGAAGTAGATCGCGATGTGGAAACTCTCATTCTTACAGGTTTGCCTCATTTCGACGATCGCCAGGCGTATCACCTGGATCAGTTCCTCATGCGCGGTGGAAACCTGGTGTGCATGCTCAAGGGATTTGATTTTCAGCTGCAGCAAATGGATCCGCGCATGGCTCGCATGGGAATCGGAGGTCAGGGCCGCGCCTTTGCCATGGTGCAGCAGGATGAGCTTTCGCATTTCAATCAATTGTTTTCGAAATATGGCATATCGCTTCGCGGAGAAGTTCTTTTTGAACCAGAGCTGGCTGCGCCTGAAATGGACATTCAGGGCCAGTATGTTCAGAAAGTGAGAAATCCGTCCTGGGCTGTGTACTCGCGCGATACCGGAACCATTGTATCTGATCTTCCCGCCGTGCGCGGAGTGCAGCAGGTTGTGTTTCCCTGGGTTTCTGGTTTTGATCTGAAAGAAGACAAGCAGCCAAACGTAACTTTCTCTCCTCTCGTCGTCACTACTCCGGATGCAATTTCAAAGGACACAGCTCCCCTTGGTCTTAGAGAGATGCAAAAAATTGGTCGCGATCCTTCTGATGTTCGAGTGGATCATTCTCTTCCAGTGGCAGTGCTTGCATCCGGTCGTTTTCAAAGTGCATTTTCTGAAAAGGACGTGCCTCAAGGAGAGGACAAGGCATCCTATAGAGGGGCACAGGCAGGAAGCAGACGATCGTCTATCATTGTTCTTGGATCTGCTTACATGGTATCTGACATTCTGCTTCGCAACGAGTCTAACTTTCAGATTTTCAGAATCAATCAGGCATTCGTAACCAATCTAGTAGAAGCAGCTCAGGGAGACAACGATCTGGCAGCCGCTCGAGCGCGCGTGGGCGGCATTGATTACCTCAGACCTCTGTTTTCGCGCGATGATACTTTGCAGGCTGGGTTTGAAAAACTATTCATGTGGTTTCACATCCTGTTTTTGCCTGTGCTCCTTGGTATTTACGGCGCCCGGCGACTGGCACTCCGCGGTCGTAGAAGAGGACTGGAAGAGGTTGCGAAATGAATTCCATCTGGTCTAAAATCAAGTCGAATCCTGGCCTTTCTCTCTTGTCGGCTAACGTTGTACTTCTGGCAGTGATCGTCTTGATGCAGGATCCATTCGGTCTATTCAAGACAGGTTATGCCGGTGCGCGAGTTCTGTTGTCTGCTTCCCAGGACAGCATTTCTACGATTGAAGTGGAGTCTCCGGACAAACCTGGCATTCTTCGCATCACTCGCAAGGACAAGCTTCCCGTAAAAAAAGGAGAGGCTCCTGAATACACCTGGGATGTGGAGAGAACGGACGGAACAAAGACCACTCGAATGTCCGCGGACCGCGATCGAGTCAAAGAACTCTTTGCAAGTCTGGAAAAGACTCGTCGCTATTATGGAATCGCACGAAATTCTGAAAGCGAAAAAGACGCAGAAATGGCAACGGACAGCAAGGGCAGGCTTCAGTGTCTGCAGGTTCGAATGATTTCTGCGAGCGGAAAGAAGAATACTGTGTACGTGGGGAAGTCCAGTTTGCGAGGAAATGATTCGTACGTCCGCCTGGACGATGAAGATTCAATCTATCTCGTAGAAGAAAATCTTCGCACTGCATTTGGATCGGGGGACCTGGAGTATTTCAGAAATCGCAGAGTATTCCCGGACATGAGCAAGGACGATATCACCGGAATCACTGCGTCTGCTTCTGGCAGGCCCCTTCAGATCGCGCGAAATGGCCAGGGGTGGCAGATGCTTTCTCCGGTTCCAGGGAACGTCAATGGTTCAGAAATGAATTTGCTTCTGGGCGATTTTGTAGAATGGAAGGCGGTTTCCTTTCCCACTGAAATTCCAAAGGATATAGATAAAAAGAAAAGTCTAAAGGTCGAAGTTCAATTCAAAACAACGATGACTGAGCCTCGCACATTTGCCTTTGAAGTGCTGGGGCAAAAAGATTTCAGTTCCTATATCATTAGGACAGCAGACGGAAATCTTTTTGAGGTAACTTCCATTTACCTGTCTCATTTGCTTGAGCCCGAAGAGAAGTTGCTCGAGCGCGCTGAAAAGCGATAGGGCTCAGGCGCCTTGCAGCTGTTAGTTGCACGCCATGATCGGATAGCACACTTCCTGTGCCGCATTCATGGTGTGCTCTGCCAGCTGGGAATCATGAAACACTGCGAACCTTCCATCTGGAAGTGCCATGCAGTATTTGTTTTCCTTTGCATCCTGGTAGTAGAGCGCTCCGTACAATTCAGGAGTCACTTTGTCCTGGAAGCGCACACGAAATGTCATTCCATAGTGGCGGATCAGTTCTTTTTCTGAAGTCACTCTTCTTACGACCGTTTGCTTGAGGCCTTTGATCTCCGAGCAGTTTTGGGGAACGTCGTTGTAATAGGTTACGACGCGAGCAGGAGTTCCAGGTTCCTGTGGCCTTTCAGATGGCGGCTGGACGCAGGAGCTCAGAACGACGAAAGCGCTCAGGACGATCCATTTGACACGGCTTTTTGCTATATTTTTGATGACTGTGACTCTCATGTTTCAAACACCTACTACAAGCTTCGAAGAAAAAGAAGATTCCAGGTTTGCACCCTACGCTGTCAAACACTCATTGAGCGGGGGCCGTATTTCCGAGGAAAAGCCGCAAGAAGAGCGCACGTGCTTCCAGAGAGATCGCGATCGCATCATACATTCTAAAGCGTTTCGCAGGCTTGGCTATAAGACTCAGGTATTTGTAAATTCGGAAGGAGACATGTTTCGCACACGTCTCACTCACAGTCTGGAAGTGGCCCAGCTTTCTCGCAGCGCTGCTTCTTACCTCGGGCTCAACGCGGATTACTGTGAAACCATTGCACTGGCTCACGACATGGGCCATTCTCCTTTCGGTCACGCGGGTCAGGACATTCTGAATCGCTTGATGGCCAATCACGGTGGATTCGAGCACAATTGCCAGACTCTTCGTATTGTAAGCGCTCTTGAGACTCGCACGATTGACTGGAATGGTCTGAATCTGACACGGCTTTCTCTGATTGGAATGATGAAGCACGTTCGCATCTATGAGTGCGACACGGCTCTTCGCGAAATTCTAGACTACAGGAGAAACATTTCTCCCCCTCTGGAAGCTGTACTCGTGGATACATGCGATCGACTTGCTTATCTTCATCACGATTTTGAAGACGGCCTGGATTCGGGATTTCTAGATCGAGCAGAGGTACTATCGCACCCGGCTTTTCTTCATGCACAGCGTACTCTTCAGGATCGTCATGGGTCTGGCTTTTCGCAGGCTCGTTTTCCTCTGCGCGCACGCATGATGGTGCATCTACTGATTCACGAGGCTGTGTCAGATCTGGTGAAGACCACTCAGCAGAATCTGCTTGAGCTCAAGCCAGAGAAACTGGAAGACATATTTGCTCTCGATCGAACCAGGCAGCCAGTGTCCAATTCGGAAGAGATGAAATCGAGACTGGCACTGATGCAGAAGTTTTTGTACGCGAAACTGTATCGCCATCCATCCGTCCTTCGCATGTCCAGAAGAGGGGAGAAGATCATTGAGAATCTATTTCGCGAATATACAACGAATCCTGGGATGATGCCAGATCATTACGTGGCACGAGTAGAGACAGACGGCGTAGAGAGGGTGGCTGCGGACTACATTTCCGGGATGACGGATCGATTTGCTGAACAGGACAACTCTTATTTACAGGGCGGGTGAGGCGAGAGAACAACGTTAGTTGCTCACGACCTGTTATTTTCCCATCGCCGCTAGAATGCTTCTCGCAGCAAGGAAGCCCAGAAGATTGCATAGCAGTCCTACTACAAGGGTGATTCCAGCATACGCGATTCCGTAGGCGGGCGCTTTCTCAAGCATCAGAAATGTTTCCTGGCTGAAGCTGCTGTATGTGGTAAATCCGCCGAGAATCCCTGTTACCAGGAACAATCGCGCGCTTGAGTCCAGCATGGAGAGCCGCGTGAATGTTTCTGCAGCCGCTCCGATGACGAGGCATCCAATTAGATTCACTGCGAGAGTTCCGTATGGATACTGGCGATTCCAGTGAATGCCCGCAGCCAGGCGAAGCACGCTGCCAAGCCCGCCGCCCAGAAATACAAGTAGAACTTTTGCTGTCATGGAATCGTCCAAAAAAAGATAAGCGAACTTTTGAATTCCTGCCGATCGTACTTAAGGGAGTAAACCATGCCAGCACTTTTGAGAAGCGACAGCCTGCCTGATATCCTGTATTCGGAAGTCATCCGTGCTCCTGTTGCTGAAGTATTCAAGGCGCTCACGACTGCGCGTCTCATGGACGACTGGGGAGCGGGACCTGCGCGATTCCAGGCAAAGCCAGGCGGTAAATGGTCTCTCTGGGACGGAGTCATGCAGGGCGTAGTCAAAGAAGTGCACGCTCCTGATCGTGTTGTTTTTACTCTGCGCGAAATTCACTGGAATGAACGCGATCCGGATTCTCTCGTGATCATTGAACTTTCTGAAATTCATCGTGGCACTCGCATCGAGCTTCGTCACACAAATTTACCTTCGAGGAAAATTAGACAGCTTCATGAAGATTCCTGGGGAGATGTTTATCTGGGACCTGTAAAGGCTTACCTTGAGGCAACGTTCAGTCCATTCGTAAAGACACGCACTGGAAAGCTCACTTGACAGTGCGGGCGTTTTCGCCCGAATGATCCATGTCTCATCGTATCGCTGTTCTCGCAGGAGACGGAATTGGCCCGGAGGTCATGCCTTCTGCGATCGAAATTTTATCCAGAGCTCTGGGTTCTGAATTTTCCAATTTTACATTTGAAGAAGCTCCCGTAGGCGGAGCGGCCATTGATCAAACGGGAGAAGCCCTTCCGGCTTCCACCCTCAAGTTGTGTGAGTCTTCTGATGCAATCCTGTTCGGGTCTGTAGGCGGTCCAAAATGGGAACACCTTCCTCCAGAAAAACAGCCAGAAAGAGCTTCTCTCCTGCCACTTCGTAAACATTTTAAACTATTTGCGAATCTAAGACCAGTCGCACTGTATCCAGAGTTGGAAGCATCTTCTCCTCTCAAAGCAGAACGCACTGTTGGAACGGATTTGCTTGTGATTCGCGAGCTTACCGGGGATGTTTACTTTGGCCAGCCAAAGGGAAGAGAAGGCAGCGGCCCGGATGAGAAGGGCTTTGATACAATGGTGTATCATCGCTATGAAATTGAAAGAATCGCAAAGGTTGCTTTTGAATCCGCAGTCGGTCGCAAGCGCAAAGTTACAAGCATTGATAAGGCAAACGTTCTGACCTCTATGGTGCTGTGGCGTGAAGTGGTCACTCAGTTTGGAAAGAAATTCAACGAAGAAAGCAAGGTGCAGGTGGAGCTCGATCACATGTACGTGGACAACGCCGCCATGCAGCTCATTCTCAAACCTTCGCGTTTTGACGTAGTGCTCTGCGGCAATATGTTCGGAGATATTTTGAGCGATGAGGCCAGTGTGCTGGGCGGTTCTCTTGGAATGCTGGCCAGCGCTTCCCTTTCTGAAAAGCAGGGATTCGGTTTGTATGAGCCGGCCGGCGGCACCGCTCCTGACATCGCTGGCAAAGGAATCGCAAATCCAATCGCACAAATTCTATCCGGCGCTCTCTTACTCCGGTATTCATTCGGAAAAGGGGACGCCGCCTCAAAAATTGAGGCGGCCGTGAAGTCTGCCATCAGTGCAGGAGCCAGAACTATTGATCTGGCGGGTCCAGGAGAAACATCCATCAGCACAAAAGAAATGACCCAGGAAATTGCGCGCAGGATCTCATGAAACCGGACGGAGTGGCGCCTAACGGCAAGGCATATCGCATCGCTCTTTGCGATGACAAGAAGTTTGATGTTTCAGACTGGAAATTGTTTCTGGGTTCGCGCGGCTTTTACGTTCAATCCTTTGAGAATGCTTTAGAGCTGGTGGCTGCGGTTCGCAAGCTTCCCGGTGATTTTGATTTGATCGTTCTGGATCTGGTGATGCCTGTGCTGGACGGATACGCCGCCTTCTTTGAGATGAAGGCGTCTGGCCGCATGCCAAAGGTGATGTTCGTATCCGTCGAAAACACGCCGACAGTAGTGCGCAGTCTGATTGAAGCGGGCGCGGCTGACTATCTTGCCAGGCCTTTTACCAAAGATGTTCTTCTAGAGAGAATCAAGAAGGTCCTGGCTCGACCTTCTACCTGATTGGTTACTTTCTTTTTCTTGTGAAGTCCACTTCTATCACCCGCGACTTATCTTTCTTTCGCGGTGCGGGAGTTTCCCCTTCCGGTGGAACTGGAGTTCCCTCCGGTGCCGTCTGCGGTTCATCGCGGTGAGACTCACTGGATACAAGTGTAGCCCATTGCATGTTCACCTGGCCACTCTTATCAAAGATGCGCGAAACGCATTCGAAGGGGATGCGCACTTTCTCCCAGCGATTGAATTGCATTTCGCATAGAATGGAGCCTTCATCCCAGTTCAGGTTTCGCGTGCTGTAAGGTCCAAACACAAGCACGATGCCTTCGCGCTGCTCGCGATCTGTCATGCCGCGCCCACCAATGTGCAGGAGAGGGTTGGGCATGCAATGGATGTAGAACGTGTCACTCATGGAGAACATGACATCGAGTACAGCTTTCTTGAACTTTCTATTGTACGCGACCAGCTCTTCGTTCGAATCCTGCATTTTAGTCCTCGATATGAATCAGATTGAGATTCCGGCCCATATCCCCTTTTCTGTGGGAGTAGTAGAGATCGTTATTGTCCACCGTACAACCCCGGAAATCTTCTAGCAATTCAATTTGCACGCCCGGAAAATTCCATTGCTCTTTTGCGTTTTCGATCAGATCTACATGGAATTTGGCGCCTTTGCTCTCTTTGACGCGAAATCTCTCAGCCACTTCCGGGCCCACTTCGTAATTCTTCCCGCTGATGCACGGGCCAGGGGCAATCTTCAGAGTCGCGATCTTGCCAAGCTCAATGACGCGCGAAAGCGTACTTCGAATGATTCCTGCAGCCAGGCCTCTCCAGCCCGCGTGGATGACACCCACCCAGGTTTCCTCACCTCTGCCCTCGAAGAAAAGGGGAAGGCAGTCTGCTGTGCGAACCATAAGCGCCACGTCTTTGCGAGAGGTAAACACTGCGTCCGCTTCCGCAAAGTAGATTCCAGTCTGCTGTGATTTGTCTTCCACTTGCACAGCATGCGTCCCGTGCACTTGTTTGAGAGAGAATACTTTCTTGCCCGTGATGAGTCTTGCGGCTTCGAGCTCTCCCAGGCGAAGATCCTGCTCATCCGAATTGTCCAGAGATGATAGTTCGCGTTTTGCGAGTACAGAAATTCTTGCAGACGTCAGCTGCAGCCGCAATGTGTGCATGTTAGATTCCAGCGGTTCAATTTGCGGTAAGCAGGCTCTGGATCAATCAGAATAAAAATGAACACCCAAAGCTATCGCCGTCGCCTGCTGCGCGTCTCTCAGTCTCGACCTGTTGTGAAGATCTGTGGGAACGTATACTTTGAAGACAGTTTGATGGTCGCAGCCGCGCGGCCGGATCTGATGGGATGGATTTTTTCTCCCCATTCGAAGCGTCGCGTGTCCATCGAGTCTGCAGCTCGACAGATTGAATGCATCCGGCGAGAAAATCCGGACATTTTTCATGTGGCAGTTTGCGCCGGAAACTCCATTCCTGATATCCTTCGCATCGCTCGCGCCATACCAGGTTTTGATTTTGTGCAGATTGTAGATGGTCCCGGAGTGGCTTCCGAAATGCGCACTCACCTGCGTGCGAACATGGAGGTCATTCCTGTTCTTCGTGTTTCTTCTCCCATTGTAGACCAGGACTTGAGCATTTTGATGCCCGCAGACTGGGTGATTCTGGATGCCTTTTCCCCTCACGCTCTGGGCGGAACCGGAATCGCATTCGACACCGCCTGGGTGCAAAATGTATCTCACAGATACATTCTGGCGGGCGGACTGACGCCGGCTAACGTTCGCGAAAGGCTTCTGAATTCGGGTGCTTCAGGAGCAGATGTGAGTTCGGGTGTAGAGGCAGAAACGGGACTACGAACTGGCCCCGGGCGAAAGGATCCACAAAAGGTGGTTTCTTTCATAGAAAACGTGAAGGCAATTTCTTTTAACAGATGAGTCAGGACGCAGCACTCAAGGACGCACTCGATACGCCAGTCATGCGGCAGTATCTGGATTTGAAGAAAATGCATCCAGAAAGCATTCTCTTCTTTCGCATGGGGGACTTCTACGAGATGTTTCTGGACGATGCGATTTCAGCGGCTCCCATTCTGGATGTTGCTTTGACCAGACGCCAGGGCGTCGTGCCCATGGCAGGAATTCCCTATCATAGCGTGGATTCGTACCTGGCACGGTTGATTGCAGCCGGGCGTAGGGTCGCCATCGCCGAACAGGCCGTAGACGAAGAAAATCCAAAACTCATGAGGCGACTGGTGACGCGTGTCGTGTCTCCGGGAACTGTGATCGAGGAATCTTTGCTTCCAGAGTCGGCACATTCTTACCTGGCCGCGGTTGCTCTAAGTCAGGACGAAACGATATGCGGCATTGCTCTTTCTGACATCACAACTTCTGATTTTCGCGCGTACGAAGTGTCGACCCGGGAGGCAGCCGGATTCCTTTTGAAGATTGGCCCGGCAGAAATCCTGACAACGGCTCATTCTCGCTCGGTGGTGGCAACACCCGGACTGCCTCCCGCTGTGATATTGGAGGAATGGAAAGGCCAGGCGGAGGAAGGTGCCAGGCAAATGGAACGCATCTTTCATATGAAGGCGCGATCGCTTGACTTTGCGGATTCTTCCCCTGCCTGCGGAGCCTGTTCCCTTGTGATCCACTATCTGATGTCCAGCTTTCCCACAGGAAGCTTTCCACTTCCAGCACCCGTTTTCATGCGCGGTGACGAAGATTCCGCTCTTCTGGATGAAGAAACAGTGCGCAATCTGGAATTGACCAGAAACCAGAGAGGGACCGAAGAACGGACCTTGTTTTCCGTTCTCAATCGATGCAGGACTGCAGCAGGAAGGCGACTACTCAGAGAGCGTTTGCTTGAGCCTTTGAAAAAGGAGAGCAGGCTGATCGAACGGCTCGACGCAGTCGAGCACATGCTTTCGAAACGCGAAGCGAAATCTGCCGTTGAATCGTGTTTGAATTCAGTGAGAGACCTCGAACGAATCATGGCCAGGCTCAGTCGTGGCCGCGGAGGGCCTCAGGATTTTCATTCAGTCAGATCGTGTATTCAGGCATTTTCTGACATAGAAAAGCTGCTGGGTGAATGGTCGGGGTTTGATTCCTTTCTCAGAACTCCCTCAGATGCATCTGAAATTTCAACGTTAGTCGCTCTTCGAAACACTCTGGAAGAG
>Ga0268298_10006930_pt1 | contig 10146 bp, 8 predicted proteins | sample WWTPWeurt_MetaG_FD_194462 | JGI IMG/M metagenome (GOLD analysis project Ga0268298, IMG submission 194462) | Activated sludge microbial communities from WWTP in Nijmegen, Gelderland, Netherland - WWTP Weurt | ecosystem: Engineered > WWTP > Aerobic digester > Activated sludge | place: Netherlands... | reverse complement strand
GTCGTCCGGCTCGCCGGCAACTTCGAGCGCGCGCAGTTCGCGGAACAACTCGCGGTAGGCGCGCGGCGGCTTGCCCTGCTGGGCTTCCTTCAGCGCGTTGCGGCGCAACTGGCGCAGGTGCTGCATGTCGGCACCGGGGTAATCGCGGGCCACCTCGCTGAACACCGCCTCGTCTTCCATCAGGCGCGCGCGCAATCTTTCGAGCTGGTGCTGGCGAATGGTGGCGGCTTTCGATACGCCGTTGATCTCGTCCATCGCCGCGCGCAAGGGCGCCGCATCGACATCGCGCATGATCTTGCCGATGTACTGCATCTGCCGTCGCCGTGCTTCGTGGCTGGTGATGCGCTGCGCCTCGAGCAGGGCATCGCGCAGGCGTTCCGGCATGTCGATTTTCGCCAGGCGTTCCTTCGACAGCGCCACGAGTTCGCCGCCGAGATCCTGCAAGGCCGTCATCTCGCGCTTGCGCTGGGATTTGCTGGGGCCTGAATACTGACCGGCGTCGTTATCGATATCTTCCACGGTTATCATTATAGCTTCGCGTCCAGCCCCACACTTTGAAGGATTCCCGCATGTCCCAAGGTTTTGCCCACTCCCAGCAGGCATTGCGCGCGCTGGCGCAAACCGTGCTCGACCACGCTGCCGCCATGGGCGCCAGCGCCTGCGAGGTGGATGTCTCGGAAGGATTCGGCCAGTCGGTCAGCGTGCGCCGGCAGGAGGTCGAAACCATCGAGTACAACCGCGACAAGGGACTCGGCGTCACCGCCTACGTCGGCCAGCGCCGCGGCCATGCCAGCAGTTCGGATTTCTCGCCGGCGGCGGTGAGGGCCTCGGTCGAGGCGGCGCTGTCGATCGCGCGCTTCACCGCCGAGGACGATTGCGCCGGCCTGCCCGAGGCCGGGCTGCTGGCGAAGAAAACCATGGATCTGGATCTTTATCATCCCTGGGACATTGCGGTGGAAGCCGCGATCGACATCGCGCGCCGTTGCGAGCAGGCCGCCTTCGATGTCAGCCCCATGATCAGGAACTCGGAAGGCGCCACGGTTTCGGCGCAGACCTCGCACTTCGTTTCCGCCAACAGCCTCGGCTTCATGGGCGGCTTCGCCACCTCGCGGCACTACGTGTCCTGCTCGGTGATCGCCGGCGCAGGCGAGGACATGCAGCGCGACGACTGGTACGTCTCGCAGCGCGATGCGCGGAAATTTCCCGATGCGGCGACCGTGGGCGATTACGCCGCGCGGCGCGCCCTGTCGCGGCTCGGCGCGCGCAAGCTGAAGACGCGCAAATGCCCGGTGATCTTCGAGGCGCCGCTGGCGACCGGCCTCGTCGGCAGCTTCGTGCATGCCATTTCCGGCGGCGCGCTTTACCGCAAGACATCCTTCCTGGTCGACAGCCTCGGCCGGCAGTTGTTTCCCGACTTCGTGCAGATCAGCGAGCGGCCGCATATCCGCGGCGGCTTCGCCTCCTCGCCCTTCGATGACGACGGCGTCGCCACCCACGACCGCGAGGTGGTCAAGGACGGCGTGTTGCAGGGTTACTTCCTGTCGACTTATTCCGCGCGCAAGCTCGGCCTGCAGACCACGGGCAACGCCGGCGGGGCGCACAACCTGCTGGTGCAACCCGGCCGGCACGACCTCAAGGGCTTGCTGCGTGAAATGGGTACCGGCCTGCTGGTGACCGAGTTGCTCGGCCAGGGCGTGAATTACGTCACCGGCGACTATTCGCGCGGCGCCGCGGGCTACTGGGTGGAAAAGGGCGAGATCGCCTATCCGGTGGAGGAAATCACCATCGCCGGCAACCTGCGCGAAATGCTGCGCGGCATTGCCGCCATTGGCAATGACATCGAAGTTCGCGGCTCGAAACAGGTCGGTTCCATCCTGGTCGAGCGCATGACCATCGCCGGCAACTGAGGGTCTCAAAAGTCGGCGCCGGCGATACGGCGCCGCCGCGGACGCGGAAGCTAGGGTGAGCGCGCGCTGTCGATGTCCGCCAGGTTGCGTTCGTCGGCGTAAACCCTGGCCGCTTCGCCGCTCTCAACGGCGAAGCAGGTGACGATGACGTTGCTGACCGGCGCCGACTTGGCCAGCACCTCGACCGCGCAACGGCCATAGGCGCTTTCGATGGTCGCCAGCAGGTTGCGTGCATAGGGGCTGGCGAGCTGGCCGTCGAGGATCAGGTTGGCCAGCATGACGCCGCCGGGCTTCAGCGCGCGGCGCGTGTCCGTCCAGAACTCGCGCGTCACCAGGTGGCCGGGGATCGAGGTGCGGGAACTGTAGACATCGACCACGATGGCATCGAAGCGGCGAGTGGTGTCGATCACGAAGCGGCGCGCATCGGTGGCGATGAATTCGCCGCGCGCCACCTCGCGCAGGAAATCGCGCTCGGCGATGGCGCGGATCGCCGGGTCGATGTCGACGTAGGTGTAGCGATTCAGCGGCTCGCGGTGCGAGAGCGTGAAGCCGCCGGCGCCCAGCACCAGGATGTCGCGGTCGCTGAAGCGCAGATCCTCATGCAGGATGCGCCGCAGGTGCTGCACGTAACGCGCGTAGCGCGGCGGCTCGCTGGTGTCGATCACCGAGGCATTCTGGTTGTTGACCACGAAGGCGCGCGGCGCAAGCATGCCATCGCGCACCACGGGTTCGACGGCATAGTCGGCATAGGCCGTATCGGCGCGCCGGCGGTCGCCGAGGTTGGCCGCCACGCTCAAGGCGGCCACCGCCAGCAGCAGTCCCGTCGTCAAGGCCTGCGGGCGCTGTACCAGCGCGGCGCCGGCGACCAGCATCAGGGCGCCGAGCAGCACCGCGGCCCAGACGCCGAGCAGCTGCATGACGACCAGCGACAGGGTGACGGAGCCGAGGAAGGAACCCAGCGTCGACCAGTACAGGGCGCGGCCGGCCGCCTCGCCGCTGCGCTGCGCACGCATCAGGTTGGTCAGGATCGGCACCGTCTGTCCCAGCAGCCAGGCCAGCGGGCAGAGGATGGCGCCGATGAAAACCAGGTAGGCCATGCCCGCCGAGCTTTCGGCGAAGATCGCGTTGACGCTGCCGCCGGCAAGGCCCGCGCCCATCAATGCGGCAGAAACAAGGAAGTTGCGTGCCACCACGCTGCGGTAGTTGGCGGCGACGCGGCTGCCGGAGTGGTAGCCGAGCGCCAGGGCGAGCAGGAACAGGCCGATGGTCGGCGCCGTGACCACGATGGAACTGCCCACATGCGGTATCAGCCGGCGCAGGGCAATGATCTCGGCGCCGAGCGAACAGTAGCCTTCGATGAAAACAATGGTGAACAGCAGGCGTGGCGACATCGCGGCGGGAAAGATGACAGGGATCGCGACTTTACCGCAAGTCCCCGGTGCGGCGGCACCGGCAAAAAGTCGGCGCTGGCGATACGGCGAGCCGCTTTTCCCCGGCGCGGCAATCGAAAATTTACAGGCGGCCGCGCGCCACGTACCATGCATCCATTTCATGTTCATCAAGGTCACGATCGTGCCGGTGCGAGTCATGCTGTTTGGCGGCAAGGTGTCATGAGCGCTGTGGCGTCCGTTACCTGGACCGAAGACGGCGTGGCGCGTTCGCTGCGCTGGCAGTCGGAGGCCGGCACCGCGCCGCCGAAACGGGTCATCGTCGCCGATGACCGCATCAGCGCCGACGAGGCGTATCGCCTGGCGTGCGGGGGCACGGCCCTGCTCTGGCGCGGCGATTTCCAGAATGCGCGGGCTTTGCTGCAGGCCGTCGCCCGACGCATCGAGCGCAAGCCACGCAAGTTGCCGCAGGCGACAGCGGCACCCGCTGAGGCTTTCCATCTGTATCGGCTGGCGCAGTTGCAGCGCGCCCGCACGCTGGGCATGTTGCTGCTGCCGTTTGAGGACGACTACCGGATTCCGCTGCGCCGGGCGCCCGATGTGCAACAGGCCTGCTCCGAGGCCTACGGACCTGCGGCCGGACCTTTTGTCGCTTCGCTGCGCGAACTGCTGGGCGTGGTCGGCGCCCACGAATGGCGCAAGAAAGGCGTCGATGTGCCGGCGCTCGGCGCGCGCATCCATCCGCATTACGGCGTGTTCGCGCCGGTGCGTGGCGAGTACGTCGACCTGGTCGCCAGGGCTCCGTTGCCTGCCGGTTGCACGCGGGCCTTCGACATCGGTACCGGAACCGGCGTATTGGCGGCGTTACTGGCGCAGCGTGGAGTCGCACATATTGTCGCCACCGATCAGGACTCGCGCGCGCTGGCCTGCGCCACAGAGAACCTGGCCCGGTTCGGCCTGGTGCAACGCGTCGAATCGATGGCGGCCGACCTGTTCCCACCCGGTCGCGCGCCGCTGATCGTATGCAATCCGCCCTGGCTGCCGGGACGTGCCGGCTCGTCCCTGGAACGCGCCGTCTTTGACCCCGACAGCCGCATGCTCCTCGGATTCATCGCCGGACTTGCCGATCATCTGGAACCGGGCGGCGAGGGCTGGCTGATCCTGTCCGACCTCGCCGAGCACCTGGGCCTGCGCACGCGCGCGGAACTGCTGGCGGCGATCGAGGCCGGCGGCCTGAAAGTGTCGGGACGGATGGATGCCAGGCCAAATCATTCGCGGACGAGGGACAGCAGCGACCCTTTGCACGCAGCGCGCGCTGCGGAAACCACCTCGCTCTGGCGTCTCGCCCCGAATTGAGCGTCGCCATCCCGCCAGGGGAACCGTCCGCGCCGGCAGCACCGCCAAAAAAACAAACCCCGCCGCGGCGGGGTTTGTCGTCAGTACCGGCCGTGGCCTGCCGGCTTGATTGCGCTTCTTACTTCTTCGCAGCCGGAGCGGCCTTCTTCGCCGGGCCGCTGCGGCCGGTCTGCATGAAGTTGTCGAAGCCGGCTTCGGCGAAGCGGAACCACAGGTGCTGCTCGTCGCGGAAGGCGGCGTAGTCGCTATAGACCTTCTTCCAGGCCGGGTTCTTGGCCGACAGGTCGTCGTAGAGCGCCATCGCCGCATCGTGCGCGGCCTTGAGGATGCTCTTGTCGAACACGTGCAGTTTGGCGCCGGAAGCCACCAGGCGCTTCAGTGCCGCCGGGTTCTTGGCGTCGTACTTGGCCTGCATCACGACATGGGCATGGGAGGCGGCGGAGGCGAGGATAGCCTTGTAGTCCGCAGGCAGCGCGTCATAGGCCTTCTGGTTCACGTAGAGCGAAAGCTGCGGACCGCCTTCCCACCAACCGGGATAGTAGTAGTGCTTGGCGACCTTGACGAAGCCCAGCTTTTCGTCGTCATAGGGGCCGACCCATTCGGTGGCGTCGATGGTGCCCTTTTCCAGTGCCTGGTAGATCTCGCCGCCGGGGATGTTCTGCGGCACGCCGCCGATGGCCGACAGCACCTTGCCGCCGAAGCCGCCGATGCGCATCTTGAGACCCTTGATGTCGGCCAGGCTCTTGATCTCCTTGCGGTACCAGCCGCCCATCTGGGCGCCGGTGTTGCCCATCGGGAAGTTCACGATGTTGTAGCCGGCATAGAACTCGCGCATCAGCTTCATGCCGTTGCCCTCGTACATCCAGGCGGTCATCTGGCGGCTGTTAAGGCCGAAGGGAATCGCGCAGTCGATGGCGAAGGTGTCGTCCTTGCCGAAGAAGTAGTAGGGGGCGGTGTGGGCGCATTCGACGGTGCCCTGCTGCACGCCATCCACCACGCCGAAGGGGGGCATCAGTTCGCCGCCGGCATGGACCGAGATGGTGAACTTGCCGCCGGTGGCTTCGGAAACGGCCTTCGAGAAAGTATCGGCGGCACCGTAGATGGTGTCGAGCGCCTTGGGGAAGCTCGATGCCAGGCGCCAGCGGATGGCGGGAGCCTGCGCATGGACCGCCGGTGCGGCACCGGCAGCCAGGATGCCGGCGATACCGGCGTTTTGCAAAAACTTGCGACGTTCCATGTATGGATCTCCTCGTTGGTTTTCAAACATGACGACTGGGCCGAACTGGTCCGTCGCCGGATACTACACCACAAAACCCGGCTACTTTCCCTTGCCGAGCGACTGCTGCAAGGCCTTGGCGGGATCGTCGGCGGCCTCTTCTTCTTCTTCACCTTCCTTCTTTGCGTCCCCTTCGCCGTCCGCGGTCTCGCCCTCGGCAGCGGCGGCATCGAGGTCGACGGGCGGGGCCTCGAGCTGGGGATCGGATGCGCTGGCCACCGGCGGCTTGTCCAGGCTGTCCAGCACGATATTCGGATAGATCACCACGGCGGCAACCATGATCAGCTGCAGCACGATGAAGGCGATCGCGCCGCTGTAGATCTGGTTGGTGGTCACCGCCGGAATCCGTTCGCCGGTGATGCGGTCGTTGTAGTCGCTCTTGGCGGCGACGCTGCGCAGGTAGAACAGGGCGAAGCCGAAAGGTGGCGTGAGGAAGGATGTCTGCAGGTTCATGGCGATGATCACGCCGAACCAGATCAGGGCGTCGCTGCCGGCCGGCAGCAGGGCCGGCAGCAGTTTCTCCGCCACCGGCACCAGCAGCGGCACGACGATGAAGGCGATTTCGAAGAAGTCGATGAACATGCCGAGGATGAAGACCAGCAGGTTCACCACGATCAGGAAGCCCATCGCGCCGCCGGGCATCTTGCTGAACAGGTGCTCGATGAAGATGTGGCCGTCGGCGGCGTTGAAGGTGAAGGAAAACACCGTCGAGCCGATCAGGATGAAGAGCACGAAGACCGCCAGCTTGGTGGTGTTCTCCAGCGCCTCCTTGAGCAGGCGCAGTTCCAGCTTGCGCCGCGCCAGCGCCATGACGAAGGCGCCCAGCGCACCCATCGCGCCGCCTTCGGTCGGCGTCGCCAAGCCAAGAAAGATGGTGCCCAGCACGAGGAAGATCAGCACCAGCGGCGGGATCAGGACGAAGGTCACGCGCTCGGACAGTTTCGAGAGCAGGCCGAGCTTGAGCACATGGTTCACGATCGCCAGGGCCAGGGCGACGAAGGAGGAAACCGTCATCGACAGGATCAGCACCTCGTCGCCCGGCGCGGCGCCTTCGCGCCCGGTCCAGGCGCCGATGATGCCGGCATGGACCTGGCTCCAGGCGACGCCGGCGGCGGCCGAGATCAGCATCAGGACCAGCAGCGAGCGATGGCCGGAGGAACCGTTGGCTTCCTTGTAGATGCGCGCTTCCGGCGGCAGGGCCGGCACCCAGGACGGCTTGACGATGGCAACAACGATGACGAAGGCGGCATAGCAGGCCACCAGCAGCAGGCCCGGCACCAGCGCGCCGGCATACATGTCGCCGACCGAGCGGCCGAGCTGGTCGGCCATCACGATCAGCACCAGCGAGGGCGGGATCGCCTGCGCCAGAGTGCCGGAGGCGGTGATCACGCCGGTGGCGATGGTGCGGTTGTAGCCGTTGCGCAGCATGATCGGCAGCGAGATCAGGCCCATCGAAATCACCGCGGCGGCAACCACGCCGGTGGTCGCCGCGAGCAGGGCGCCGACGAAAATCACGGCGAGCGCCAGGCCGCCGCGCACCGGGCCAAACACCTGGCCGATGGTTTCCAGCAGATCCTCGGCCATGCCGCTCTTTTCGAGGATGATGCCCATGAAGGTGAAGAAGGGAATCGCCAGCAGCGTGTCGTTCTGCATGATGCCGAAGACGCGCAGCGGCAATGCCTGGAACAGGGACGCGGGGAACAGTCCTGCCTCCATGCCGAGAAAGCCGAAGAACAAGCCCGTCGCGGCGAGTGCGAAAGCCACCGGGAACCCGGTGAGGAGGAACAAAAGCAGGCCGCCGAACATCAGCGGCACGAAGTTCTGGGCGATGAATTCCATCAGCGGACTTCCTCCTGGACGTGGGCGGCGTGCTCTTCGATCTCGTGGCCGATTTCGTCCTTGGACTCGGTCTCGACATGGCCAATGGAATCCGGCGCCGCGCCGGCGATGAAGGCCGCGCGCTTGATCAGTTCGGACAGTCCTTGCAGCGCGAGCAGCATGAAGCCGAGCGGGATCAGGGCGTACATCGGCCAGCGGATCAGGCCGCCGGCGTTCTGCGACATCTCGCCGCTGTTCCAGGCATTCACGAACAGCGGCCAGGAAATGACGATCAGCATGTAGCACAGCGGGAACAGGAAGACGACGATGCCGACCATGTCGATGATGTTTCGCGTCTTCGCCGAGAGGTGGTTGGAGATGAAATCTATGCGGACGTGGGCGTTCTTGAGGAAGGCAAAGCCGGAACCGAGCATGAACACCGAGGCGAACAGGTACCACTGGATTTCCAGGAGGGCGTTGGAGCTGGTGTCGAACGCCTTGCGCACGATGGCGTTGCCGGCCGAGATCAGCACGGCGGCCAGGATCAGCCACATCAGGCCGCGGCCGAGTCGGTCGTTCATCCAGTCGACCCCGCGGGAAAGCTTCAGCATGGCGTTCATCGGCGCGACTCCGAGGTGGTGTTGTGCAAGCTGCGGCAACGATGCAAGAGAATGCCGGAGTATTGAAGGGGCATCATAACCTGAGGATTAAATATTCGTCGAATCGAATGCCTGCCGGTGCCGGGTGCGTCAGTGGGTGTGCGCTGGAGCGAGCGATCCCCGTGCTTCCGGTCCGCTGGATCAATGGTAAGACCAAAACAGGCGGCATATTATCGGTGCCGGCATCCATTGTCAATCAAAATTTATCGATATTCCCAAGTTTCGCGAGACGATTGATCCTTTGGTCAGACCAGTGATATATTGCGTCAATGGAAACCAGAGTGACCGCTCCCCGCCTTGCCGAGGTTGTCGCGCGCGAGATCGAACAACGCGTGCTTGAGGGGCGCCTTAAGCCGGGCGACCGGCTTCCGTCCGAGCGGGAACTGTCGGCGCAGCTCGGCGTTTCGCGCGCGAGCTTGCGCGAGGCGATCCAGAAGCTCGCCGCGCGCGGGTTGCTGGATAGCCGGCAGGGCGGGGGCACTTTCGTCACGGATCGCCTGGATTCGAGCTTCGGCAACCCGTGGGAGGAAATCTTGCGCGACCACCCGGGTGTTCACGAGGACATGCTGGAGTTCCGCCACATGCTGGAGGCAAGGGCTGCCGAATGCGCGGCGATGCGGGCCACGGCCGGCGACCGCGAGCGCGTGCGGCAATGCCTGGCGGCTCTCGAGGACTCGTTCCGCGGCCAGGACCTAGACCTTCAGGTGGACAGCGACCTCGCCTTCCACCAGGCCATTGCCGAGGCTTCGCACAACGTCATCGTCGGCCACCTGACGGCGAGCCTGTTGCGCCTGATGCGCGACAACCTGCGGCGCAACCTTTCCCAGTTGATGCAGGTGCCGGCGGCCCGCGACGCCCTGCTCGACCAGCACCGGGCGGTCTGGCGCGCCATCGAGCAGGGCGATGCCGGCCAGGCGCTGGAAGCCGCGGCGAATCACATCGGCTACGTGCGGCAGAACCTGACGCGCATGCTGCGCAGCGATGCCCGCCTGAAGCCCTGAAATGGTCGGCATGACTGCAACGCGAAGCACACGGTTCTGCCTTGTCCGCCACGGCGAGACCGACTGGAATGGCGAAAGGCGCATCCAGGGGCAGATCGACATCGATCTCAATGCCCGCGGCGAAGCCCAGGCCAGGGCCGTGGCCGAAGGCCTGGCCGGACAGCACTTCGCGGCGGTCTATAGCAGTGACCTGCTGCGCGCCTGGAACACTGCCCAGATCACCGTGGCGGGGCGGCAGATCGCCGTATCGCCGGCGCCGACTTTGCGGGAGCGTCACTTTGGCGTCTTGCAGGGCGTCACTTCGCTCGAGGCCAGCGAGCGGCATCCGGACGTACATCGCCATCACCAGGCACGGACGCCGGACTATGACTTCGAGACCGGCGAATCGCTGGTGGCTTTCGCGGCACGGGTCATGGCGGGGCTCGAGGATATGGCCGCGCGCCATGTCGGTCAGAGCGTTCTGGGCTTTACCCATGGCGGAGTGCTCGATGTGGTTTATCGCGCCGCTACCGGTCGGGCGCTGGATGCGCGGCGCGATTTCGCGCTGCCGAATGCGGCGTTGAATTGGCTGGAGCATGGCGACGACGGCTGGCGGCTGATTTCGTGGGCCGACTGCCGGCACTTGAACCGGGCGCTCGACGAGCTTACGGGCTAGGCTGCAATTGGAGGGGCGTCGGGCGCGGGTGCTAAAATCCGCTGCTTTCCATCCCTCTCCGGATTTCGCCATGTATTCCAAGCAGA
>Ga0268298_10006929_pt1 | contig 10147 bp, 5 predicted proteins | sample WWTPWeurt_MetaG_FD_194462 | JGI IMG/M metagenome (GOLD analysis project Ga0268298, IMG submission 194462) | Activated sludge microbial communities from WWTP in Nijmegen, Gelderland, Netherland - WWTP Weurt | ecosystem: Engineered > WWTP > Aerobic digester > Activated sludge | place: Netherlands... | reverse complement strand
GCCTGTCCGGCCAGCCCGGCCGTTTCGGTCGCCTATCTCTATGACGGTTTGCAGCGAGTGGACAGCTTCGATGGCACAACCCTGCCCGAAGGTTGGAGCACGGTGGGCGGCACGGTCAGCGGCGGGCAGGTTACCATACCGTATGGCGGCAGTTGGACCAATTACCTCAAACGGGCTGCCCAAATCGAGGACGGACAAGGGATCGATGTCACTTTCACGCCGAGCGCCAACAGCAGCGGCATCATTTACCTTGGCAATGGCAAAGGCGGAACCGCCGATCTGCGCCGCTGGGGGCTGTATTGGACGGGTGGAAATTTTTACCGGGATTATGCCTACGGCACAAATTCGCCCAACGACCTGCTTTTGGGTGTTACGGCGCAGGCGAACATCAGCTATACCGTGCGGCTGGAAGCGGACGGGATGGGGAACTACCAGTTAAAGCTTTGGCGGACGATTTATCCAGGTACAATCCTGGCCTCGCGCAGCGAACTGCCGCCTGGCGGCAACTGGAGCGGGCAGCAGTACAGTGCGATCATCTTTGCCCTCAATGGCAATTTGACCGTGCAGGAATACCGCGAAATCCTGAGCAAGAACGGGCTGGGCCAACGCACGGGTATGCTGGACAGCTCGGGCGGGACAGCCTGGAGCTACGATAACCGCGGCCGCCTGAGCAGCGAGACCAAGACGGTCACCGGAAGTGGTTTGTTCCGCACGCAGTGGGGATATAATACAGGGGATATGCTGAGTTGGATGAAGTATCCGGGTGGCAATACGGCGCAGGCAGGGGAGCAGGTCAGTTACGCCTATTACAACCAGGGCGCACTGAACAGCCTGGTCGGCAGCCTGGGAGATCATTATGTAGAAAACACCACTTATGACGCCGCCGGACGGATTGAGCTGCAAAAGATGGGTGGAACCAACAGCCTGCAGCTCGATTACACCTACTTCCCGTGGAATACAACCAACGGGGCGGGGCGACTAAAGCAAATTACGGCAGGGACTACTGCCAACGCCAGCCTGCTTCTCGATTTGCGTTATTTCAATCCAGATCAATACAGCACGCCGGTATATGACGCTTCAGGAAACATAACCAAAATTTATGATTACTCGCGCGGTACTTCCCAAACCCAGACATTCACCTACGATGAGGTCAACCGGCTGACCAGCGCCATTGCCAGTGGATTGGCGCAGGATGGTGGATATGGGAAAGATATCTATACCTACGACCCCCAGGGCAGATTGAGCAGCAAAGCTGGGAATACATACGGCTATACTGCCAGCCAGGTTCATGGAGTAGCCACAATCAATGGAGAGAATGGTTACACCTACGACGCCAATGGCAATCAAACCCAGCGCAAAGAGTCGCTCAGTACACCCAACCTGGCGCCGGATGTGAGCTTCGAGACATCTGGAAACTGGAGCGGGACTGCCGATGCAGGCTATCCGGCTTTTAGCTCATTTCGGAATACCTGGGGAACCGCCAGCCCGCACACGGGCAATTATGGATACGCCCTCAGTAACCAGGCTTATGGCTATTTGTTGTCCGATGCTATTTCGGTCAGCGCAAACCAGACCTATAACCTGTCTGCCTATATCCGTGGAGAAATTGACGCCATCGACAGCAATGGCGGATGGGCTGTGCAGGCATTGTTCTACAACAGCAGCGACCAATATGTCAGCTACCAGAATGCAGCCATGGGTGGAGCAGGCACCTTGAGCCAAAGCTGGCAGCAGAAGAGCGGCCAGGTCACGATACCTGCCAATGTGACCAGGCTGCGTTTTCAGTTGCAACTTCACATGGTTTCTGGTTGGGCTGCCTTCGATGATGTCTCGCTGATCCAGACGGGTCAGAGCACGAACCTGGTGACCAACCCCGGATTTGAAAGCAGCGGGAACTGGAGCGAAGCGCGCACATTCCCTGGCACAGCTTTCTGGCGCGGGACAAGCGGCACGGCTGCACCCCGGACGGGCAGTTATGCCTACGTGATCAGCAACCAGGCCAATGGCTATTTGGAATCCAGTGCAATCGTCGTGACAGCCAGCACCCAATACCAACTGTACGCGCTGTTGCGCGGCGAATTGGACAGTCGGGACAGCGAAGGGAACTGGTCGATAGGCATTCGCTATTACACCAGCAGCGACGTTTTCATTTCAGAGGCGAACAGCGCCTCTGGCAGCAGCCTGACCACAACCTGGACCAATTATGGCGGGACGATAACAACACCCTCCAATGCGACCAGGGTGCGTATCCGTTTGTACAACAAATACAACACCGGTTGGGCAGCCTTTGATGATGTGGTGTTGAAATTGCCGCCAGCCTCCAGCCCGAACCTGGTGACGAACCCCGGCTTTGAAAGCAGCGGCAACTGGACGGAGGTGCGCGAAGCTGGCTTCCCCGGCACCAGCTTCAGCCGCTGTACACAGTTGGAAGGCTGCCCCCCGAACAACGGCGACTATACCTACGTGATTGGCAACCTGGCCAGTGGGAGGCTGCAAAGCGCCAGTATCGCTGTCAGCCCGAATAAGGAGTATGATTTGTCCGCATGGGTAAGCGGCCTGCTGGATGATGCTGACTGTAATGGAACCGGTCAGGTGCGAGTGGTTTATTACGATGGCAGCCAGGTGGAGATCAGTTCGGAAAACCTCTATACAACCACCCCCAGTCAGACCAGCACGACCTGGCAGCGGGTGGGGAAACGGATCTTGACGCCCACCGGTACGGCCACGGTGCGCATCCAACTGCGCCTGACACAGGTTTCGGGTTGGCTGGACTTCGATGATGTCACCTTACAAGAAGTAATGACGTATAATTTGTACTATGATGGTGAGAACCGGATGGTGAAAGTGATGAAAGGGACAACGGCGATTGCCGCCTACAGCTATGATGGAGATGGGCTGCGAGTGCGGCAGGTGCTGACAGCAACGGGCACTACGACCACGGCATTTGTGAAGAATTACTACGAGCAAAGCGGCACGACCATCACGAAGTATTACTATGCGGGCGGTCAGCGGGTGGCGGTGCGCACGGGCACGGATGTGCGGTATCTGTTTGGCGACCACCTGGGGAGCACCAGTGTCAGTGCTGATATGAATGGTGGGAGTATTACCCGACAGTTGTACAAGGCCTGGGGGGAGACACGCTACAGTTCTGGTCTGCCGACGAAGTATCAGTATACCGGACAATATTCTGATGATTACATTAAGTTGGTCTGGATGAACTCAAGGTGGTACGATCCGGCGCTGGGTCGTTGGACTCAAGCAGATATTATTATACCTGATCTATATAACCCGGCTGATTTCGATCGCTTCAGTTATGTTCGCAATAATTCTTTAACATATAACGATCCATCTGGACATTTTTGTAACCGTGTAGGAAATAATACAATATGCACTGCTGATGATGATTCCTATGGCTGGTGGAGAAATACCTCCAACTTGGTGTTCTTAGGGGAATTTAATCTATCTGCGTATGCAGGCATCGTAAATGCAAATTCACCGGAATTTAAAAACCCAGCCTATTCCCACGCTAATGACTCTGTAATAATACCTGGCACTGAAATTGAGGTACCGTGGCAATTCTTATATGGTCCTTACGGGGTTTACATGCAGGGTACCGGTTTAGTTATAGTGAATGGGAAAGCAAATTATGTATATCCGATCATCGGAAAAGGAAGTAGCTGGATAACTAAGGATGGCAGACAAGTTTATAATAATAGAGGATGGTTTTATAGTGATAACAATGATGCTGTCCCGCAAACGGAAGTATATGATATTCAGCGGGTAAATGCAGAGTTTTCTGTGTTAGGAACGCCTCCAAGCAACGTTAAATATGGCACTGTTGCTGTTCATAAGACATATGATTATCTTCGAGGAAGCACTATTTATATCCCTGGGATAGGTTATTTTGTCGTAACAGATAGATGTAACGCTTGTAAGCCAACAAAACCAGGACAATTGTTTTCAATTGATATTTTTATGGTTGATATGGAATCAGCATTGAATTTTATCGAGAGAAATTCAGGGATTCCATTTAGTGTGTATGTTGTTAAGGATGGAAAACCATGAAAATTTTGAGCCCCCAAAAAATAGGTTCTCTCGCTCTGAGTTTATTGCTCATCACTATGAGTAGTTGTATTTTTTCGTCGTGGCAACGAACGACAACAGTAAATTCACAGGAGTCAGTTACCCCTACCAAGGTTGATTCTTCAATTTCACTCGATAAGCCTAACACCTTAATACCGTTACAATCTACCCTTCCTACAGTTTTACCTGCAACCCAACCTATTGAACAACTGGCTTCAGAAGAAACCTCTACTCCAACTCCAACCGTCGAAAACACTGAGATCATTCATTGTTCCAGTCTCGAACCATTGGATCTTTCCTCATTGACATTTGGGGTTACAGCAGAATGGTCTGGGAATAGAGAATTGTATACAATCCAGGCTGACGGCAGCAATATGACGCGAATTACCACTACAGGGAGAGTTTTTTCGACGATGGTCTGGTCTCCGGATGCCAAAACGATGTTGGCATGGGAAGCCAGTTCTCATAAAATTTTCTTGGTGGAGGTTGCTAACGGTCAAGTGCAGGATTTCCTGGCTACCCTCGCTCCTGATTTAGATATCGTACCGCCTTTCTCTTGGTCTCCAGATGGTTTGAAGATTGCATTCACTGCTATAGACAAAAAGTCGCAAGAATTGGCGGATTTGTATGTGCTTGAACTTTCAACGATGGGATTGACGAGAATTTCTTTTCCAGAAGGGTATGAACAAAATGCCGATAACCCGCTCTGGTCCCCTGATGGACAATATATCCTGTATACCGCCAATGGCTGGGGGGTGAATAGTACTTCTTATGGTCGAGGGCGTCTTGGGCTTGTCGCTCTTTACAGGCTTAGCGACCAAACATTGAATGTATTTGGATTGGAACCAGGTTTCGACTGGGAGATGGCAGAACTCTGGGTTGCGCCTAATCGTTTTATAACACTTGCCCACGAAATGAGCACAATTCCATTCTTCTATCAGATTACTATGAATGATTCGATGGAAGTCGTAAAACGAAAACCGCTTCAATTGGCTGAAAACGCACAAATTTCTCGCGATGGCCAGTTCGCGATAGAGCCTAATCATCCCGAGAATGGTCAATGGATTTTTAATATTACCAACCTGTCAAATGGGGAAAGTATGACTCTTGATTTGCCAATTACAGAGCTGGTAGATTTTAGTTGGGGGTATGATAACCGTGTTTTCGCTGTTTTAACGCAAAATCCTGGGGATATTACCTACAATCTCAATATATTAAATATCTGCACAAGAGAGTTGAGACTTGTGGTACAAGGGATAAATTCATTTTCTTGGAAGCCATAGCGATTACTCTCAATTATTAAGGAAATTGAACTGTGTCGAAAAGAAGGAGAAATACGTTGTTTCTGGATTTGGCCGATCAGCCAAGAGAATTTAAATTTAAGATAGGACTTACTTAAAAGTAAGTATTGTTAGGAATAAAAATAAGTTGGGTTATTATTCTCCAAATTGAAACAGAAAAAATGAAAGACGAACGAACTGGAAACAAAGCTCTGCTTTGTCAACCAGCCCGCTCGCCTTCGTTTGGGGGTACGGTAATTATACCGCAGCTTTGGCCCTGGAAATAGCTTCAATTATTTTCCTTCTGAAATCAGCACCTTAAAATCTTGAATAGTCCGTTCTTTTTCGGCCATTGACTGGATTCCGCCGCGTAACTGCGCCACAACGGCTTCCTGAATCTGGTTCAATGGGTCTTTTTCCAGCGCATCGAGCAACGCCAGGAGATGAGCAGGAGATAGATTTGTAACACTTGTATCTTGCGGCGATTGCAGCCTGCGCTCCACCACCGCCATCGCCCGGTAATAATCTGCGGCCACAGTTTCATCATAAACCCGGATATAGCGCATGGTCGTGCTCACCCACCGGTGTCCCAGGATGGCCTGCACCGATCCAACCGCTGCGCCCGCGTTAAGCAGGAGCGTGGCTGCCGAATGGCGCAGTTGGTGTGGTGTGATTAAGATGCCACAGCTCTCTGCATAGGTACGTAACCGTTCGTAGAAATAACTGGACGAAAGCGGTTTGTGCCTGAAAACAAAAAAATGTTCAGGAAGCAAATCAGCAGGCCCGCGAACCACCAGATAGGCCTTCAAAGCAGCAATAACCGGTTCACTGAGATACACAGTTCGATCTTTGAGACCTTTGGATTGATCGATGTGCAGGCTGCTGCGTTCCCAGTTTATATCTTTCTGCTTCATAAAGCGGATTTCGCAGGTGCGTAAACCACAGTGCAGCATGAGTAGAAATGCCGCCCGATCCATAATTCCCAGGCGCTGAACAAGTTTTTGAGGAGAAGCAGCATCTTTTTCGATTTCAGCCAGCAGGATACGCAGTTTTTCGAGCGAGACATCTCTAGGCAGACTGCGCTTTTTCTTCGACCGGGGAATGCGAAGCAGGCGTTCATTCACAGGTTGGCCCTGCTCTCGTAAGAAGTGCAGAAAAGTCTGGCAGCTGTATAATTCCCGATTCAAAGAAACAGGGCTCATTCCCTGCACTAGGCGCTCGTCCACATATTCGTTCCACAACTTCACATTCAAATTCTGGATGGAATCAAGCGTCGTATGCGCTGCTGACCAACGCAGAAATAAGGTTAGCGATGTCAGGCGGTTCACTGTTGCCTGGAAGCGTTTTTCGAGCGGCCAGCTGCGCTGCAAATGGTGGACAAATTCTTGAACGCAGGTTTTCAACCACTCTGGAAGGTCGCCGCAGTGATAATTCCAGTTGACCTGTTTTTCGGGCATAGGCCGGTGAAAAGCGTAATACAAGAACTCGCTGAACTTGACCAGGCCTTTGTGATACGTCTCCCAGGTCGCCTGACTGGCGCATTGTGAGCGAATATGTTCTCCAGTTCGCTCAAGAATGTCGCATTGAGGGTCAATGGCCCAATAGGGTTTGTCTTGCAGCGCCAAAGCCCAGCGAGCGGATGCGGAATACAATTTGATCGTGGTGGGAGCAGAACCAGTCTCGCAAAGCCACTTTTGAAATCGTTCCAGGCAGTAGCGATTCTCAGGAACCCAGTCAAGCCATTTTTTGGCCTCAGGGTCTTTCGGTCGCCGTTTGGTCCGTTTTACCGTTTTTCTTGTTTCGGATTCGGCGCTCATCGTACACCTTCTTTCGAATTCACAGACAAACGGTGGATGATTTTTTGAACCGCAGCCAGATAATCCGCTTGAACCTGAGCGTCATTAAGATGGAGATATATTTCCGTGCTCGATAGCCAGGTATGGCCTAAAAGAGCCTGGATGGAGGTAATAGGCGTGCGCGTTTCGGTCAGGTGACGGCCAAACGTATGACGCAACTGGTGACAGGTGACCCACAACCCTGCCTTTTTACAGTATTTTGCAAGGCAGTCTTGTATTCCCGTGACCGTCATCCGATTACCAAATCGGTTCGTAAAAATGGCTGTTGACTTCGTCGCTGGACGTTGTTCCAGCCAGGTTGTAAGCGCATCCAGAGGTTGAACTGCCAGATAAACAATTCGTTCTTTACTGCCTTTACCGTTGAGCCTCATTCGCGGCAAATTACCCGGTGATGGGTGAAGGTACAAATCCTCCAGAGATAAACAGCGAACTTCATTGACCCGTAAGCCGCATCTCAACATGAGGAGAAACATTGCGTAATCGCGCGGTTTTCGAATCACAGCAAACAAGATTGAAATTTGTTCATCCTGCACATCTCTGGGCAATCGCAGGGAACGGTTTACATAGTGTCTCCAAGGATGAACCGGGTTCTCAGGCGGTTCATCCAGGTTGAAAGAAAGGAAATTATAAAAAGTCCGGATTGCTGCCAGACGCCGATTTACCGTTGCGATGGCATGACCTTGTGACTGACTATATTCGATGAAATGATCAATATCCAGAACTGTGACGTTGTGAGGTAGCCCACCAAACCATTCGAAAAACAATTTGACATCATTGGCATAATGGCGATGAGTGCTGGCATTCGGCGATTTTCGCCGCAGCCATTGCTGAAATTCTTGTATTTCTGATAACATGAAAGTGCCTCCTGGTAGTGAAATAGAATAGAACTTTGGTCGGTTCTCTTCCAGATTACCACCAGGAGGGCAGCCAGACAATATCTACTAATTTGGAGTATATATGGAACTTAATGTAAGAACACCAGTGATTTTGGATTAATGTTTTACAATGCCAGGTGGTATGACCCTAGTATAATGCAGTTCAATCAGCCCGATACGCTGATACCCGATCCTTACCAACCGAATGATTGGAATCGTTACCAATATGCCCGAGGGAATCCGATTAGCTATAAAGACCCATCTGGACATACACCTTGGTATATAAATGGATGGAAATCCGAATATGCACAAAAACAAAATGGGAATACATGTGCAGTAGTTTCAATGGCAGTTTCCCTAAGTATTGTTTATGGTACAAAGTTGACACAAGATGAAGTTCAAGGATTGTACCCAAACACATATTTGGGGATAGGAGTTGTTCCCTTTCAGCAAACAGTGATAGACTTAGATCTAACAACAGAGGCTACCTATTCTCAAGGCACCAGAGCTGATTTATTACAAAACCTCAACAATAATTTACCTACAATAGTAAGCTTGGCTTTACCAGGTTGGGATATAGGACATGCTATTGTAGCAATCGGTTTTGATCCTGCAACTAGCGAAATAATTTTCTTCAATCCGGCCACCGGCATGACTGCAGCGGAAAGTCAAATTCTGAAAGACTATGACAAAAAAAGAGGCTTTGCCACTTTTGATGATCTTTGGGCTGCGTCGAACATGTTTATTAAAAACAATTCTATGGTTACAATAGAAAAAGTTCCACTACCACCGCTAAACATGATAAGTCCTTCTATGGGTGGTGGTGGTGGTATTGTACGGCCCGGAACATCGACAGCGATTGAGTTGCGATGAAAATTAGAATAACACCCTTTATTATTTTCCTTGTTTTTGGGTTGACTGGCTGCCAATCGGTTTGGCAAGCACCTGTACCCAATGGTGAAATTGTTTATGAAGGTGAAGGAATCTACAATACTTCTGGTCATTTGCTGGGGTTTGTCGATCCAAGCGGAGAGAATAATCAAATAATTGAGCCAGATCGGCAGTTCGACAAACCGGTTTGGTCGGCCAATGGCGAGTTTCTCTACGGGTTAACCGGAGCAACTGGTTCTTATATGGGATTTCCAGCCTATTGGGATCTTGAAAATGGGCGTTTTGGCGTCTGCAAGCGCAATTTTCATTTCTTTGAACAGATTCAAGGCTCTGGAAACTCCGCCAATCCTTATGAAATCATCGTCCAAGATGTATGGACAGTGATTGTGATTGACTTAGCCAATTGCAAACAAACCAAAACTTTGGTGGATTATTCAACAAAACCAGGCTTATATTCCCTCGCTGGTTTTTCCTATTTCGCAGCAAATCAAGTATTGGTGTATGGCGAAGTTGTTAATCCTGATACTCAACAACGGGAATACAGATTGGTCAGTATGAACGTGATAACCGGTATAAAAAAAATTCTGGCAGAAGGGATCAATCCCGCCTGGTCGCCGGATGGATCGCAGATTGCGTATATTGGTCTGGATGGTCTATATGTATTGGATGTAAATCTCGCCCAATCTTCGCCTAGACAAGTCGTGGCTCTGCCATTTATTAATCCTTGGGAAGGTGGAAGCCCCTGGTCACGTGTTACCATTCCCTCTTGGTCACCAGACGGGAAATGGCTGGTTTACCATCGCTGCAATACTGCGCGAGTTTGCTCCTGGGAAGATTCCAAAATATACAAAATTCCTTCGAGTGGCGGAAAAGAAGAAACTATATTGGAAAGAGGAGAATACCCTAGTTGGCGACCGTGATTTTATTTGTGCAAGTAAAGCCAAATAAGATTGATCGGATTTTTAGTAACAGGAACACAGGCGACACAGGTGTATAGCAATAAAGGTGTACAATCAAAGACTCCGAGGCCGGTGGGTAAGACCCTGGGAATAATGTCCCGAAGATAAGACTACCGCCTCGGCGCTGTGAGAGGTCTCGAATAAGCAGGTTGCCGTTCTGCGGCGCAAAACGAACTAGGCTGAGAGGCTCATGGCTGCCCGAG
>Ga0268298_10006928_pt1 | contig 10149 bp, 10 predicted proteins | sample WWTPWeurt_MetaG_FD_194462 | JGI IMG/M metagenome (GOLD analysis project Ga0268298, IMG submission 194462) | Activated sludge microbial communities from WWTP in Nijmegen, Gelderland, Netherland - WWTP Weurt | ecosystem: Engineered > WWTP > Aerobic digester > Activated sludge | place... | reverse complement strand
AGCTGTCCAAGGACAAGACCGCGCTGATCTACAACGACTGGCTCACGCTTGAGGGCATCCCGGCCGCCGCGCACACCTACCGCCTCGGCAACCGCAGCGCCCTGGACTGGATCATCGACCAGTATCAGGTCGAGCGCGCCAAGGAGGACGCCGACAAAATCCTCAGCGACCCCAACCGCGCCGACGACGAGGAATACATCGTCCGGCTGGTCGGCCAAGTCGTCACGGTCAGCGTCGAGACGATGAAGCTCGTAGCCGCGCTGCCCTCGCTGGGGGACGGCAAGTCCGCCGCCGGCTACACGCAGGCCGAGATGGACGCCGCCCACCACTACACCATCGAGGAGGAGCCCGCCGGGGCATAGGCGCGTCTACCTGCCCAAACGACATTCGCCATGGATACCCGCATTGCTCTTTTTCAAAAAAAGGAAATCCGCAAGGCACTCCATCAAAACGAGTGGTGGTTCGTCGTGGTGGATGTTGTTGCGGCCCTGACCGACTCCACCAATCCGGCAGGCTATTTGAAGGATATGCGCCGCCGCGATCCGGCGCTGGCCGCGGCCCTCAAAGGGGGGGGGCAATTTGCCACCCCCCTTGGCTTGGTATTTTCCACGGCCGGAGGGCCGCAAAAACTGCTTTGCTGGCACACCGAGGGCATTTTCCGCCTGATCCAGTCCATCCCAAGCCCCAAGGCCGAGCCGTTCAAACGCTGGCTCGCCAAGGTGGGCTATGAGCGGGTGCAGGAAATTGAAGACCCGGAGCTGGCCACCAAGCGCACCCGCGCCCTCTACCGGGCCAAAGGCTACTCCGATGCGTGGATCGAACGGCGCATGCGGAGCATCGCCATCCGCGACGAGCTGACCGACGAGTGGAAGAAGCGCGGCGTCAAGGAGCAGCTCGAATACGCCATCCTCACGGCTGAAATATCCAAGGCCGCCTTCGGCCTCACCCCCTCGGAATACGCGGCGCACAAAGGGTTGAGACGGCAAAATCTCCGCGACCACATGAACGACCTGGAATTGATCTTCTCGATGCTCGGTGAGGCGGCCACGACGGAAATAACCCGCACCAAGGAAGTGCAGGGCTTTCCGGAAAGCCAGGCCGCCGCCAGCGAGGGTGGCACGGTCGCGGGCAACGCCCGGCGGGAGTTGGAAAAAAAGTCCGGCCGCAAGGTCATCAGCCGCGAGAATTATCTCGATGCACCCGAATCAGCCAAGCGCCTGAGGCACGGGAAAGAGACCTGATCCTCCGCCTCAGCCGCGCCACTCCGCGCCGAGCGCGGGGTGACCTGCGATACTGCCGAGGTAGAGATAGGTCTCGACCGGCTGGCCGTCGGCGGGCGTGGCGAGCTTGAGCGATACGCGTTCGTAGAGGCCCTCGGCCGTGCCTTCGAGCAGGTCGAGTTGCGTCAGGCAGGAGTCGTCCACCGCCCAGAGTTCGCCGGTCACGCCGGCCGTGTCGTCCGCCGCGCGCACCATGCCGGGATAGTCGCCAAGCGAATAGAGGGTGTAGCCCGGCGGAGTGCGCGCCTCGCCGAGGAACTGCTGGTAGGCGAGGTGGGCATGGTTGTCGCCCCCGCGCTTCAGCGTCCCGTAGACGAAGATCCGGGTCATGGGGACAGGGACAAGACGGGTTAACCACTGATGGGATTCATCAATGGATGAATCCTTATTGCAGTGCGGCGACTGATCGTCGCCGCCGATTGGATCACGGGGCCTGCTAATCGCAGGCCGTATTCCAGGTCTGCGATCAGCAGACCCCTGAAATTGATCCGTAGCCGATCAGCCTTCGCCAAGGCTACGGCCGACAGGTAAGGCGAAGGGGTGCCCCAAAGTTTTGCCCATTGGCGAAACCAATGAGTGGTTAAATCAAGGTTCATGGCGTGGGGGCCAGGACCTCGACGACCATGGCCGTGATGTTGTCGCGGGCGGCGCGCTCGAGGGCGGCGGCGAGCAGGCGCTGGGCGGCGGGCGCGGGGTCGGATTGGTGGAGGATTTCGTCGAGATGGTGGTCCCACAGGCAGTCGATGAGCCCGTCGGAACACAGGAGAAAGCGGTCGCCGGGGGAGCAGGGCAGGGCGCCGACCTGGGGGTTGATGATCTGGTGCCCGGCGCCGAGGGCTTGGTGGAGGGCGTTGCGCATCGGGTGCGAGCGGGCCTCGCGCTCGTTGATGCGGCCGGTGCGCCGGAGCCAGCCGACGTGGCCGTGGTCCTCGGAAATCTGCTTCAGGCCGCCGGCCGGAGGCAGGTGGTAGAGGCGGCTGTCGCCGATGTGGCCGAAATACAGCCAGCCCGGGGTGAACCAGCCCAGGCTGAGCGTGGTGCCCATGCCCTGGCATTCCTCGTAGGATTCGCCGAGCTTGAGGAGGTCGGCGTGGATCTCGGCAAACAGCTCAAGCAGGATGCGGTCGTAGCCGCTCTGCGGTCCGGGCGCGGCCGTGCGGAAGGCCTTGGGGAGCAGGTGGGTGATCTTGTCGCGCGTGATGCGGCTGGCGAACTCGCCGGACTTGGCCCCGCCCATGCCGTCGCTGACGGCGAACACGAAATCGGTCTTGGCGAGCGAGCCGTCCCCGACCTTGCCGAGGTAGCGGGCCTCGCGGCCGTCGAATTCGAGGGCGAGGAAGGTGTCCTCGTTGTTCGGCCGGACATGCCCGCGGTGGCTCTGGCCGGACCAGTGCAGGCTGAGGGACGCGGGCCGGTCGGCGTCGGCCCCGGCCTCCAGCAGCGTGGCGAACTCGAAATCGATGAGGCAGAAGCGGCCGTCGCTGTGCCGGTAGGTGACGTTGCGGATGTTCTGGTCGTCGTGGCGGACGCCGTAGGTCTCGAGTTCGGCGTAGAGGGCCTTCATCTTGTCGGCGCCGAGCTGGTCCACCCGGGTGCCGCAATTGGTGGTCACGATGCCGAGGTTGGCCTCGTCCACCTCCAGCAGCTGGGGCACGAAGGTGCAGCCGCGCTCCTTCAGGTAGCGGAGCACCCGCACCTCGTTCTCGAAGCGGACGTAGGCCTCCCGGCCGCGGAATGTCTTGTGCACCCGGCCGTCGAAACCGATGCGGACCTGGGCGCGCTGCGTGTCTTTGACCTCATGCATGGTGCGAGGGGGAAGATTCAGGCCCGGCGGCGGGTGGCAAGTGCGGGCTGCAATCCGCGATGGCGCGGGGAAGATGTAAAAGCTGGGTCATGTGCCCAAAATCTCGTTGCTTCTGGCATGTGAGGTGCTGATTTGAAAACTCCGTTCGGTCATGCTGTCCGCCCAGGGCGGCATGGCCGGAGGATTCATTTTTACCCACCCACCAACCACCTCACTTATGGCCAAATACAAACTGGAATACATCTGGCTCGACGGCTACCAGCCGCTCGCGAGCCTGCGCAGCAAGACCCAAATCAAGGAATACGCCAGCTTCCCGAAGCTCGCGGACCTGCCCGACTGGGGCTTTGACGGCAGCTCGACGCAGCAGGCCGAGGGCAAGAGCTCGGACGTCGTCCTCAAGCCGGTCGCGGTCTTCCCGGACAGCACGCGGAAAAACGGCGTGCTGGTGATGTGCGAGACCTACCTGCACACGGGCACGCCGCATCCGTCCAACTCCCGCGGCACGATCCCCGATGATCCGGACACCTGGTTCGGCTTCGAGCAGGAATACTTCTTCTACAAGGACGGCGCGCCGCTCGGTTTCCCGGTCGGCGGCTATCCCTCGCCGCAGGGCCCGTATTATACCGGCGTCGGCTACAAGAACGTCGGCAACGTCGCCCGCGAGATCGTCGAGAAGCACATCGACCTGTGCCTCGAGGCCGGGATCAACCTCGAGGGCATCAACGCCGAGGTCGCCAAGGGCCAGTGGGAATTCCAGATCTTCGGCAAGGGCTCCAAGAGCGCCGCCGACCAGATGTGGGTCGCCCGCTACATCCTGACCCGCCTGTGCGAGGGCTACGGCATCGACATCGAGTGGCGCTGCAAGCCGATCCTCGGCGCCTTCAACCAGGCGCTCGACTGGAACGGCTCGGGCATGCACGCGAACTTCTCGACCAAGCACATGCGCGAGGTCGGCGGGAAGGACTACTTCGAGAAGCTCATGGCCGCCTTCAGCAAGCACATGGACGAGCACATCGCCGTTTACGGCCCGGAGAACCACCTCCGCCTCACCGGCCTGCACGAGACGCAGTCGATCGACAAGTTCACCTACGGCGTCGCCGACCGCGGCGCCTCGATCCGCGTCCCGCACAGCTTCATCAACGCCGGTTACAAGGGCTATCTCGAGGATCGCCGTCCGAATTCCGCCGCCGACCCGTATCTGGTCGCCGGTCGGATTCTCAAGACGATCCTGACGGTCCCGACGAAGTAAGCGCGCGCGACCTGTTCACCTTCGACGCCCGGCCGCCCGGCCGGGCGTTTTTGCTTTGCCTAACCTGCCTTGAGGTGGAACCCGGCCTCCGGCCGGGTTTATGCGACGCGCTCATCCCAACATTCCTCAGCTTTTGGACTGTCATTGTGAGGATCCCGCAGTCGCGGGAGACGAAGCAATCCAGCCATTTCGACAAGTTCAAGGCCCCGTGCATGTCGTGGGGCTGGATCGCCACGGCCCGCTATGTGGGCCTCGCGATGACAAAGAGTTAGGACCGGTCGTCGTGAATTGACGCTGTAGGAGCGGACCTTGTGTCCGCCCGCGCGGGCGGACACAAGGTCCGCCCCTACAAAAGAGCCAAACCAAGCTGAACGGTATAATATTTGGTATTACGCCGCGATGGACGTCCATATCGCGGCGTAAAGCCGCTCCTACGGGCATGAAAAAGCCGCGCCTCGCGGCGCGGCTTGAAGGGTAGGGCGAGTCCTCCGGACGTGCCGCCTTAATTACAGCGCGGCGACGTAGTTCCGCTCGGCGGCGTCCCAGTCCACCACGTTCCAGAAGGCCGTGATGTAGTCCGGGCGGCGGTTCTGGTAGTTGAGGTAGTAGGCGTGCTCCCAGACATCGAGGCCGAGGACGGGCTTGCCCTCGATGCCGGCGACGGCCTTGCCCATGAGCGGGCTGTCCTGATTGGCGGTCGAGCCGACGGCGAGCTTGCCGCCGCTGACCACGAGCCAGGCCCAGCCGGAGCCGAAGCGCGTGGCGCCGGCCTTGGCGAAGTCTTCCTTGAACTTGGCGAAGCCGCCGAGTTCGGCGTCGATCGCGGCGGCGAGCCTGCCCTTGGGGGCTCCGCCCTTGCCCGGCCCCAGGATGGTCCAGAAGAAGGCGTGGTTGCTGTGGCCGCCGGCGTTGTTGCGCACGCCGCCACGGATGGCCTCGGGGACCTTGGACAGGTCGGCGATCAGGGCGTTGACGTCGAGCGCCGCGAGGGCGGCGTGGTCCTTGAGGAGGTTATTGGCGTTGGTGATGTAAGCCTGGTGGTGCTTGGAGTGGTGGATTTCCATCGTCTTCGCATCAATGTGCGGGGCGAGGGCGTCGTAAGCGTAGGCGAGTTTCGGGAGTTCGTAAGCCATGATCGTGGTGGGTTGAGGGAGTGGATTTAAGGTGCACGCGTTGGGGTGCGCGTCAACTGTGCGGAGCGTCATTCGCAGGTTGAATCGGGTGGAGGGTCGGCCTCCCGGCCGACCACGGCCGGTCGGGAGACCGGCCCTCCATTTTTATTCCTCGCGGCGCTTCAACTGGAAATAGGCGCGGATCAGTTCGAGGCACGGCTTTTCCAGCACGCCGCGGGTCAGCTCGAGCCGGTGGTTCGATTGCGGCAGCGCGGTCAGGTCGGTCGCGCCGCCGAGGCAGCCCATTTTCGGGTCGGAGACGGCGAAGACGACGCGCTTGAGGCGCGACATCAGCGTGGCACCGGAGCACATCGGGCAGGGCTCCTTGGTGACGTAGAGCGTGGCGTCGGTGAGCCGCCAGTTGTCCACGGACCTGGCGGCCTGCGTCATGGCGAGTATCTCGGCATGGGCGGTGGGATCGCGCGTGCTGTCGCGCTGGTTGTGGGCTGAGGCGATGACCTCGCCGCCCAGGACGATGACCGCCCCGATGGGCACCTCGTCCTGCTTCCAGGCGTCGATCGCCTGATTATAGGCCAGCCACATGTAAAACTCGTCGTCCCGCTGCAATTGCGACGGGAAGCGTTTTTCAAACGGACAGGGAAGGGAGGGCCGCGGCGAGTCCATGCGGGACGAGGAAAGCCTTGACTACGGGCGAGTTTCCCCAGTTACAAGGGGCTTTTATCAGCCCATCCCGCATGTCCCAACTCACCGGCCCGCGCCTCCTTTCCACCCATGTCTGACAGCAAAGCGATCGAAGTGGAGGGCAAGATCATCACCGTCCTGCCGGGCACCATGTTCCGCGTGGAGCTCGACAACGGCCACATGGTGCTGGCGCACATCTCCGGCAAGCTGCGCAAGCACTTCATCAAGATTGCGGCCGGCGACCGGGTGAAGATGGAGATGAGCCCCTACGATCTCGACAAGGCGCGCATCACCTACCGCATCCGCGACACGAACGCCCCGCCGCCCGGCCCGCGCCGGCCGCGCCGCTTCTGACGCCTCCCGCAGGAGCCGGCCGTGAACAAGCGCAGCGAGCCCCGGCCCGCGGCCAAGGCGCCGCCCATGCCGCCCGCCCCGGCGGCCTTTGCCGACGAGATTGACGGCTACCTCAGCCATCTGGAGCTGGAGCGCGGCCTCTCGCGCCACACCGCCAAGTCCTACGAGAGCGACCTGAAGCAGGCCGCCCATTTCCTCCAGCGGCACGGCGCCGCCAACTGGAAGCGCGTCACCGCGAAACAGCTCACCGCCTGGCTGCACTGGCTGAGCGACCAGGATTTCAGCGCCGCCTCCCAGGCGCGCAAGCTCAGCGCCGTCCGGATGCTCTGCCGCCACCTCCTGCGCGAACGCCTCCGCGACGACGACCCCACCGAGCTGCTCGCCGGCCCGAAGCTCCGCCGCAAGCTGCCGCAAACCCTCTCGCCGGGTGAGATGCAGAAACTCCTCGCCGGCCCGACCGGTGCCGATGCCTACGCCATCCGCGACCGGGCGATGCTCGAGCTGGTCTATTCGAGCGGCCTGCGCGCGAGCGAGATTTGCGGCCTCACGCTCCAGCAGGTGGATCTCGACCACGGTTTCGTCCGCGTCTTTGGCAAGGGCTCCAAGGAGCGCGTCGTGCCGCTCGGCGACAAGGCCCGTGCGGCCGTGCAGGCCTACCTGACCTCCGGCCGGCCGCGGCTGGTCAAGCCGAAGACTGGCAGCGAACTCTTCATCACCGAGCGCGGCAAGGCGATGTCGCGGAAGACGCTCTGGGTGATGGTGAAGTCGGCGGCCGCCCGCGCCGGCATCGAGAAGCCGGTGAAACCCCATTTGCTGCGCCACTCGTTCGCCACGCACCTGCTCGGTGGCGGCGCCGACCTGCGCGCCATCCAGGAAATGCTCGGCCACGCCAGCATCGGCACCACGCAGATCTACACGGCCGTGGAGTCCACCCGCCTCCTCGACCAGCACGCGAAGCACCACCCGCGCAATCGGTCCGGGAAATAGCGGCCGGCGCACCGGCCCGGTGCGCTGCGGCGGAGCGGGCCGCTCCGCCCTACCACCGGCATCGCGACGTCAGCCCATGGCGCGATACTCACTAAAGTATAGCCGGAACGGATGTGGGTGGGTGCCGGTTTCCAGACCGGCGCCGGCCGGCGCACCGTCGCGGTTACCCGGACGGGAGCCGCCCTTGGAGCTGGAATGTGACGCGCTTCTGCCGCATGGCCGCGCGTCGCTCGTCGGTCCACGGGTAGAAGCCCTTGCCCGACGCGGCCCCCGTTTCGCCCCGGGCGATATGGGCGCGCAGCACCTCCAGCCCGCTGCCGTCGGCGGTGATGGCGGGCAGCAGATGGGTGCCCACCTTGAGGATGGTCTCCAACCCGCCGAGATCCGCACTCTCGAGCGGGCCGGCGATGACATAGCGGCGGCCGAGCGACGCCTTCATCACCGTGTCGATCGTCTCCGCATCGGCCACGCCGGTGTGGATGAGATGCAGGGCCTCGCGCAGCACGGCAAACTGCAGCCGGTTGCCGATGAAGCCGGGCACGGCCTTGCGGAGCACCACCGGCTCGGCACCGATGGCGCGCAGCACGGCGACGGTCCGCTCAACCGTCGCCGGCGCCGTGCGCGTGCCCGGCACGACCTCGACGAGCGGGATGGCGTGCGGCGGATTCCAGAAATGCGTGATGAGGAACCGCTCCGGCCGGGCCAATCCCGCGCTGAGAGCATCGGGCAGGAAGCCGCTGGTGTTGCTCGCCAGCAGGGCATCAGGCGCCAGCACGGCCTCCATCTGCTGATAAAGCTCCTGTTTCGCCGCCAAAACCTCCGGGATGACCTCGATGACCAGGAGCGCGGTGGCCAGGGCGGTCAGGTCGCCCACCAGGGTGACGCGCGCGGCGGCGGCGGCACTCCCGGCGGCGTCGATCGCCCCGGCGGCCTGGAGTTCCTGCAGGATGCCCTCGATCACCGCCGGAATCGTGGCGCGGCGTTCGGAGGAGGTCTCGAGGACGAGCGCCGCGTGGCCCGCGAGGGCAAACTTGGCCGCGATCCCGGCGCCCATCAGGCCGCCGCCGACTATACCCACCGGTTTGGTGCTCATACCCGCCAGCACAACCATTTGGCGGTCGGGGGCAATTGCATGCTTTTGCCGCGGGAGGTTTTCGGCTAGGCCTTGGCCCCATGAACGAAGTCCAGCTCCACGCCGAGAATGTCCGCCAGGCCGCCGCCAAGATCACCGCCGCGCTGGGCGGCCTGAAACCGAAGCTCGCCATCATCCTCGGCTCCGGCCTGGGCGGATTGGCGGCCAAGGTCGAGGGCGCGGTCAAGCTGGCCTACGCCGACCTGCCGGGCTTCCCGGTGCTGACGGTCGCGGGCCATGCCGGCCAGCTGATCATCGGCAAGCTCAACGGCGTGCCGGTGATCGTCCTGAACGGCCGCAAGCATTTCTACGAGACAAGCGATGCCTACCCGCTCAAGACCATGATCCGCTCCATGAAGGCCGTGGGCGTCGAGACGCTGTTCCTCTCCAACGCCGCCGGCAGCCTCCGGCCGCACATCAAGGTCAGCGAGCTCATGCTCATCACCGACCACATCAACTTCCTCGGCCTCAACCCGCTGGTCGGGCCGAACGACGAGGCCTTCGGCCCGCGCTTCTTTCCGGTGGCCGATGCCTGGGACCCGGCCCTGGGCGCGAAAATCAAGGAGGTGGCGCAGCAACAGGGCGTCACCTTGCACGAGGGCGTTTACGTGGCCTTCCGCGGGCCGTCCTTCGAGACGCCGGCCGAGATCCGCATGGTGCAGGGCTGGGGCGGCGACGCTGTCGGCATGTCGAGCGTGCCCGACTGCCTCATCGCGCGGCACTGCGGCATGAAGGTCGCCGGCGTGTCGTGCATCACCAACATGGGCGCGGGCCTCTCCGACGAGAAACTTTCCCACGCCCACACGCTGGAAAACGCCGCGAAGGGCGCGGGCGCGTTCGAGAAACTCGTGCTCGCCGCCGTCAAGGTGCTCTGAGCGGGAACTAGACAGTGGGTGGGTGTCGGGGTGAAACCCGGCGACCACCTTTCGGGGCCTGGATGTGGGAGCGAGCTTGCTCGCGACCTCGCCCAATAAGTCGCGCGCAAGCTCGCTCCCACATTTCCCGCCTGCATCGTTCCGGCTGGGCGGCGGCACAGTTGACGCAAAAAATCCCGCCCACGCCGGTTTGGTTGTTTCCGCCGGCCCGGTTTTGTCCAGAGTGGCGCCATGAAAACCATCCGCGAACTCCAGCGCCGCGCCTCGCCGGCCCCCAAGCCCCAATCGCTCGCCTGGGACGGCGCGACCCTCTGGATGGGTTCACGGGAGACGAAGGTCATCCACGCGCTCAATCCCGCGACCTGGACCGTGGGCTGGCAGACCGCCGCCCCGGGCACGCCGTGGGGTCTGGCCGCCGTCGGCACCGAGTTGCGCGTCATCTGTGGCGAGACGAGTGAAGACCACCGCATCATCCGGCGCTGCGTGCCGGGGCAGGGTTTCGACCCGGCCTTTGGCATCGCTTGCCCTGACGACAGCGGGGCGCAACTGGGCTGGGATGGCCGGAGCCTCACCGTGAGCCAGTGGTATCCGAAAAAACTGCTGACGCTCGGCGCGGACGGCACGGTGACACGCGTCATCCAGGTGCCGCACGGC
>Ga0268298_10006927_pt1 | contig 10149 bp, 5 predicted proteins | sample WWTPWeurt_MetaG_FD_194462 | JGI IMG/M metagenome (GOLD analysis project Ga0268298, IMG submission 194462) | Activated sludge microbial communities from WWTP in Nijmegen, Gelderland, Netherland - WWTP Weurt | ecosystem: Engineered > WWTP > Aerobic digester > Activated sludge | place: Netherlands... | reverse complement strand
GTTGACGATTTCGCCGTCTGCGATGAGCGCGGTGCGATGTGTGCGCTTGGCCAGTCCACTGTCATGCGTCACAATAATGATGGTCTTGCCTTTGGCAACCAGATTGTTGAAGAGCGCAAATACCGATTCGGCGGTCTTTGAGTCGAGGTTACCGGTTGGCTCGTCTGCGATAATGACAGGAGGATCGTTGGCGAGTGCGCGCGCAATGGCCACCCGCTGCTGCTGGCCGCCGGAGAGCGCGGTGGGAAGTTTGTGGGCTTGCTCGGCCAATTCCACAAGGTCCAGCAACTCCATGGCGCGTTTGCGTCGTTCATGGAGCGGGTAGGTCCGGCAAAAATCCATCGGCAGCATGATATTCTCGATGACCGAGATCATCGGCAGGAGTTGGAAGAATTGAAATACGATGCCGAGGTTCCTGCCGCGCCAACGTGCCATGCGGTTCTCGCCCAGCGTATGCACACCTGTATCGTTGACCCACACCTCACCCTCGCTGGGGCGGTCGATGCCTGTGATCATGTTCAGCAATGTTGTTTTCCCACTGCCAGATTTACCGATGATGCTGACGAATTCGCCTGCATGGATCTGCAAGTTCACATCCCTGAGCGCGTGATAATCGCCGATGGCGGTTTTGTAATTCTTGTTCACTCCGCGCAGGTCGATGATGGGCCGGTTTTCGGCTTTGCCTTCGTCCACTTTTGGTTTGAAAAATGAGATAGCCATGGATCATTATTTCCTATACCGCGAGATTCAGTGTGCGGCTATTTGACATTTCGAATGGGCGGCTGAGAGTTGTGTGATCTCACTCAAACGTGACGACGGCGGTCATGCCCCAGCGCATGGCAGGATCGATGTCGGTTAGTAGCAACGTCACTTCGTACACTACATCGCCCTGGTTTTCGCCAAAGTTCTGGCTAATGGACAGTACGTTGCCCTTGAACTCCCTGCCCGGCAGGGCATCTAATTTGACCGTTACGAACTGACCTTCCTCGAGGTTGACCACGTCGATCTCGGTCAGATCGTTGGTTTTCACGACCCATTTTGAGGTATCTGCAATTGTGGCCACAGGCGAACCGGTTGAAGCGAACTCCCCGACCTTGAGGTTGAGGTCTGTCACCACGCCAGAGAATGGCGCGCGTAATTCCGCGCTGGCAAGGATGGCTCGCAATGCTGCTGTATCCAACGAGAAGGCGGAATCTTCAAGAGCGGCAAAATCCTTTTGGGCGTTGGCCAGGCGTACCTGCGCGTTTTGAAAATTAGCCTCCCGCTCCATCCATTGTATCGACACGCGATAGAGCGCCCAGGCGTTGTCCAATGCTTTTTTCTTGATCTTTGCCACACCTTGAACAGGACGGTCCCCGTTTTCCTCTTCTTCGCTCATGACTAGTTTTTTAATATCCAGGTGCCGATAGGGCTCGAATTCTGCGCGGGCAATGTTTAATTTCTCGAGCATCGCGTTCACCGCTTCCGGAGGGGTCATACCAGTGAATTGTGCCGGGATGTCAAAATCGTCCAACCGGCTTTGTGCATCGCGGAATTCCTGGTAGGCCTGGGTGAGTTCGCGTGATGCCATGGCACGAGCATCGTCCAGCGATTTTGCTTCAGTTGATTCCAATGCGGCGATAACGTCACCTGCGCTGACCAGGTCGCCTTCTTTGACCGGGATCTCGCTGATCAGCCCGTTTGCATTGAGAGAGAGTTGTGCATAGTGGATGGGTTCAAGTTGTCCCTCCGCGATGATGGTATCGTCTGCTACTACAGTAGGGATTTGTGTCGCTTCCGGGGTGGGTGTGGCGCTTCCACAGGCCATGATGGAGACGGTCAGGATCAGGGGGAGAATTATTTTTATGATCTTCATGATGATATACCTCTTGAGAGTGGGTCGATGATGCAAAAGAAAAAGTTTCAAATCATTTTGAAAACTTCTTGTTTATGTACGAACCCTTTTTGAATTGGTTGCAAGGCAGGGATTGTCGGTTATGTTATGATTTTAAAAATTCCCGCCATGTGAGTATCCGTGTGATTCTTTTTGCGCTCAATGTTTTTCTTTCAGCCTATCTCCTCTTTCAGATCCAGCCAATGATCGGCAAGGTCATCCTGCCCTGGTTCGGTGGGACGCCTACGGTCTGGTCTACGGCGATGCTATTCTTTCAAGCATTGCTCACTGGCGGGTATGCCTATGCCGCCTGGTTGGTCAGGCAACATAGGCAGCGTTGGATCCACTTGGCGCTTATCATATCGACTCTGGGGGTGCTTGTCTTGCTCGGAGTTGTATGGCGCGCCCCAACCATTCCCTCCATCAATTGGCGGCCTGCTGATGTATGGTCACCCATCCTGCATATTTTTCTTATCCTTGGCGTTTCAGTTGGGCTTCCGTATTTTGTATTAGCCGCCAATGGCCCGTTGATGCAGGCCTGGTTTAGCCGCATACGACCCGGTTTTTCGTATGCTCGTCTGTATGCGTTATCGAACGCAGGCTCTTTGTTGGGATTGCTGGCATACCCGATTTTTATCGAGCCGTCATTGACCCTTCAGCAGCAGGGATGGGCCTGGGCGGTCGGATTCTTTCTCTTTGCCCTCGCCTCATTTGCCATCCTATATCATCTGGCTGACGCTCCGAATTTGGAGAATGGCAACGCTGATGGATCGTTGCCGGACTCCCTGCCGACTCTTTGGCTTTTGCTCAGCGGAATCGCTTCCCTCTTTTTGATCGCAGTCACCAATCAGATATCACAGGAGGTGGCGGTCATCCCGTTTTTGTGGGTTTTGCCGTTGGCTATTTACTTGTTGACCTTCATTCTTACCTTCTCGGACTCGCGCTGGTATGAACGCCGTCTGTTTGCGTTGCTTTTCAGTATGGCCAGCCTGTTCTTGTTGTGGGTGTTTACCCGCGCCAGCGACCTGAACGTGCTTCTGCAGATAACTGCCTATTGTTTCCTGCTGTTCACTTCGTGCATGATCTGTCATGGTGAGTTGTATCGACTGCGCCCATCTGCCGGGCAGTTGACAATATATTATTTAATGGTGTCATTGGGTGGGGCGGCCGGGGGTATCTTCGTAAACTTTGTCGCGCCGCTGATCTTCAACGGTTATTGGGAATTCTATCTTGGCTGGCTTGTAGTTGCTCTGGTGTTGGTGATATTGCTTCTGCCTGCCTGGAAGGAAAAGTACGCGATTCAGACTCGTGCGGTGCTGGGTTCGTCCCTTCTGGGCCTGCTTCTAGTCTGGGGCTTCTTCAACCCTGGCGGTGACCATCTCCTGGCTGAGCGCAATTTCTATGGTGTCATCCGTGTCAAAGACCTGGAGGGCAGGGCGAATGCCATGGTTCACGGCATGACAATTCACGGCCTGCAGTTTCACGATGACCCGCGACGTCCGTCCACGTATTATGTGGAGGATAGCGGCGTGGGTCTTTTGCTGCTCAACCACCCCAAGCGCGGACATGATATGCGGGTGGGTGTATTAGGGCTGGGCGCAGGTGTGCTGGCGGCCTATGGTGAGCCTACAGATCAATATCGCTTTTATGAGATCAATGACATTGTGATTCGGTTGGCAAAAGGTGAGGGAGGATACTTCACCTTCCTCGAAGACAGCCGTGCAAATGTAGAGGTCATTCCCGGTGACGCGCGTCTCTCCCTCGAAAATGAACTATCTATCGGGCAGCCGCAGAATTTCGATGTGCTGGTGCTGGATACCTTCAGCAGCGATTCCATTCCGGTTCATCTTGTGACTCGCGAGGCTTTCCAACTCTACCTTCAGCATTTGGATGAAGGCGGGGTGATCGCGGCTCATATCTCGAACCGCCACCTCGACCTGCAGCCTGTGTTCTGGCAGGTGGCAAAGGAATTTAGTCTGAACATGATCCGTATTGACAAAGCACCAAAAATAGAAGGGGAGTTTCCATCCATTTGGGTGTTGCTTTCTCGTGACCCCGCCATGTTGGATTTGCCCGCCCTTAAGAGTCGCGCACTGGACCTGACAGGTTACGAAACCACTCTTCCCTTGTGGACGGATGATTACAGCAATCTGTTCCAAATCCTAAAGTAGACAGTAGCAAAAACGCCTTGAAACGAATTCGTTTCAAGGCGTTTTTTTTATTTCTCCAGCATCATGCTGACTTCTTCGTTCAGCCAGCGGCGGCCATCGCGGGCGAGCAGGTCGTAGCCTTCGGGTGGACCCCAACTCCCTGGGCGGTAGACAGCCAGCGGAGGAGTCTGATGCGTTTCCCAGGTTTGGAGAATGGGATCGATCAGGGACCAGGCTGTCTCCACTTCATCTGCGCGAGTGAAGAGTGAGGCATCGCCTTGAAGCGCATCGAGCAGGAGGCGTTCATAAGATTCGGGAATGGCGGTCTTACCAAATGCCTCAGCATAGTGGAATTCCATATCCACAGCGCGGGTCTCGTTGACCGTATCTGGTGCTTTGGCTTCAAAGCGCAGATGCACGCCTTCATCGGGCTGAAGGTACAGCACGAGAATATTCGGCTTCATGGTCTGCATCGGGAACATGGTGGTCGGCGGTTCTTTGAACTGGATGATGATCTGCGATTGTTTTTCGGCGAGGTTCTTGCCGGAACGCAAATAAAAGGGCACGCCCTTCCAACGCCAGTTGTTGATGAACAGGCGCAGTGCGGCGTAGGTGGGGGTGGTGGAATTGGGATTCACATCCTCTTCCTTGCGATAGCCCTTGTACTGCCCGCGCACTGTATGGACTGCGACCTGTTCGGGTGACATGGGCTGGATGGCACTGAGAACTTTTACTTTTTCATTCCGCAAATGACTGGCGCTGAAGGAAGCGGGTGGTTCCATGGCAACCAGAGTCAACAGTTGCAACAGGTGGTTCTGGAACATATCGCGCAGTACGCCAACACCATCATAAAACTTGGCGCGGTGTTCGAGTCCAACCTTCTCTGCCACGGTGATCTGGATGTGGTCGATGTAGTTGCGGTTCCAGAGAGGTTCGAAGATGGTATTGGCAAAACGTGTGAACAGGATGTTCTGTACGGTCTCTTTGCCGAGATAGTGATCGATGCGGTAGATCTGGTTCTCGTTTAGCGCCTTGTGGACCTGTTTGTTGAGAGTTACTGCTGATTGTAGATCGGTGCCGAATGGTTTTTCCAACACCACGCGCCGCCAACCGCCGTTCTCGTGTAATTGGCCGGAGGCATCGAGGTTGTCGATGATGGTGGGGAAAAGGGTTGGCGGCAGCGCCATATAAAAGAGACGGTTCGCATCGCCTTCTTCGGAAGCGGTGAGGTTTTCCGCCAGTTTTTGAAAATCGCCGACCTCACTGTATTTGCCGGTTTGGTAATGCAGGTTCGGCGCGAAAACGTGCCACTCCTCTTTGGTGAATTCGTATCCCGCAAATTCCTGCATGCCTTTGAGCAAATGTTCGCGGAATTGTTCGTCGGTAAAGGCTGTGGCCCCGAAACCGTAGATCTGGAATTTCTTCGGGGTGCGCCGCTTACGGAAAAGGTTGAACAGCGACGGGATCAGCTTGCGCTGGGTCAGGTCGCCGGATGCGCCGAAGATGATGATCGTGGTGAGGAGTCCGTTATAAGGTTGGGTGTTCATAAGGGTAAATGGTGATTGGTAATTAGAGATGGGATGTCAAATTACCAATTACCAATCTCCAATTACTATTTCTTCTTCATGGCATGCCCGCCGAACTGATTGCGCAGCGCCGAAAGCATGCGGGCGGGATAGTTCTCTTCGTCACGGCTGGCGAAGCGCATTTGGAGCGCCAGGGTGATGACCGGCGCAGGTACGTCAAGGTCGATGGATTCAAAAACGGTCCAACGGCCTTCACCGGAGTCTGCCACCCAGGGTTTGATATCTTTGAGTTCGGTGTCTTCGTCGAGGGCGCGGGCGGCGAGGTCGAGCAGCCAGGAGCGGACCACGCTGCCGTGCTGCCAGATGTGGGAGACCTGGGCAAGGTCAAGGCCGAATTCGGTTTTGTTCTTGAGAATGCCAAAGCCTTCGGCAAAGGCCTGCATCATGCCGTATTCGATGCCGTTATGGACCATCTTCACATAGTGACCTGCGCCATGCGGACCTACACGTCCCCAGCCGAAATCTTTTCCGGGAGCAAGGGTTTCGAAGATCGGGTTGAGTTTGGCTGTCACTTCGGGCTTGCCGCCAATCATCAGACTGTAGCCTTCGGTGATGCCCCAGATGCCGCCGCTGGTGCCGCAATCCACAAAGTCGATGCCTTTGGCTTCGAGCATTTCGGCGTGCTTGATGGTGTCTTTGTAGTTCGAGTTGCCGCCGTCTATGATAATGTCACCGGGTTTCAAGAGCGAGGCGACCTTTTCGATCGTATCGGTGGTGGTTGTCCCAGCCGGGACCATGACCCATACTGCTTTCGGAGAGGAGGTCAATTTGCCGACGGCTTCTTCCAGTGAGTACGCGCCTTCGATGCCTTCTTTGACTGCGCCGTCCACGGTATCTTTTGTGCGGGCGTAACCGATAACGCGATGTCCGCCTTTGGTCAGGCGCTTGGCCATATTCAATCCCATTTTGCCTAAACCGATCAGTGCCAATTCCATTGTGTAAAACTCCTTTGATATGTCGTAGTGTATTAATATGAGATGGTCAGATTGCGAGCCTGACTACGATTGAGATTTATAAAAATTTCCCCGCCGCTTCATCGACCATCCACACCAGTTTTCCATTTACGGGTTGGATGCGCTGCGCAGGAAGTTGTTCCGGGTCTTTCTCGCCAGTTAGGACGCGGCGTAAAGTCTCTGCCTTGCCTGCACCTGTGACCAGGAACCAGATCTCTCTGGCTTGATTGAACACCTTGGGTGTCAGTGAGACACGGTTGGCCGGGCGGTCCTGGTAGTGGGCAGTGACAGCAATTGTAGGCGTATCGCTTTCAACAGGCGAGCCGGGGAATAGTGAGGCGGTATGACCGTCGTCACCCATGCCCAGCAGGACCAGGTCGAAGCGCGGAAAGTCGAACGGCGTGTCAGCGAATCCGCTCAAGGTGGAGGCGTAGGCCCGGGCAGATTGAGTAGGCTCAAGTTCCGATTCGACGCGGTGGATATTCGTCAGCCCGATTTTATCAAAGAGAATTTCGCGCATTGCGCCGTACGTATTGCCTGGATCATCCACAGGTACGCAGCGTTCGTCGCCCCAAAAGAAATGCACGTGGTTCCATTGCACACTTTCATTGGCGAGTCGTGCGTAGAGTTTCATGGGCGTACTTCCCCCGGAAAGGGAAACCAGAAAACGCCCCCTTGCTTGAATGGCTGCATTGGCAAGGTCTATAAAGGACGTTGCCGCGGCCTGACTTAACTCATCGCTGTCTTTGAAAACTTTTGTGAACATAATTTGCCGATTGTATCTCAGTTGATAAGATCTCGGACTGGCGCTTAGGCAACGTTTATTATCTTTGGGCTGCCCCTTTGCCATACAAGATGGTAATTTCCCGTTGTATAATGTGAAAGCACGGTCTTTAGAATTATTATCTTAATGTTGAAAGGTGGTGATAACCGGCATAGTTGATCTGGATCGAATCAGAGGAGAGTTTGTGTGACCTGGCCCTGTGTGGGCCCTATTATTTCTATAATCCAGAGGAGACTGATTATGAACGAGATCGTGAAGATTCGGCGAGGCAAAAAGGTTTACAACAAGGCCTTGCTACGACTGTTTTCTGTTTTATTGATCCTTTCTCTTATGATCCTGCCTGCGCACCCCGCACAGGCCTTAATTCCCCCGGCTTATACGCTGCAAGTGCTTCACTATTACGGGGAAAGCGGATTGCTTGGTGTCGACACCGCGCCGATCATGGGCGCCATGATCGATAAGTTTGACGATCAATATGTCAACACTCTGGTCCTTGGCGAAGGGGATAGTTACATCCCCGGCCCGTGGCTGGTCGGCGGCGCAGACCCGTCATTAAATGCAGTACCCGGGATCGGCTCGACAGCGCTTGGGCGTCCTGATATCGCGATCATGAATGCGTTCGGGACCCATGCCTCCGCGCTGGGCAATCACGAGTTCGATCTTGGTTCGCCGATCTTGCAGGGGGCTATTCAAAGTGGCGGCGCCTGGGTAGGCGCGCAGTTCCCCCTGATCACTACCAACTTGAACTTTGCTGCGGATGGCTCTCTGCGCGGCCTTGCGGATAAGACATTAAACAACAATTTCAATGCTAATAGCTATGCCGGTGCCGAAGCCTCGACCATCAAAGGCAAGATCGCTCCGTATGCCATTGTGACGAAGGGCGGCGAGGCGATCGGCTTGGTGGGAGCGACCACGTTCGAGTTATTGACCAAGACCTCCCCGAACGGTACTGTGCCCAAGGATGATGGCAACCCTGCCACAGATGACTTGCAGGAAGTTGCCGCATATTTGCAGGAGGCTGTGAATTCTCTGAATGCGCTTGGCGTCAATAAGATCGTCATGATCGATCAGCTCGATACCATCGACCGAAATAAAGCGTTGGCTTCGCTTGTTTCGGGTATCGACATCATGGTGGCGGGTGGTGGTCATGAACGCATGGGGGATGGGACGGACACCGCTGTTGGGTTTAATGGGCACACTGCCGATTTTGTTCCGGATGCGTATCCGATCGTGGCTTCCGGGCAGGATGGCAAACCGGTCCTCATCGTGACCACGGATACCGAATATACCTATCTTGGGCGTCTCGTGGCAGATTTTGATGTCAATGGTGAATTGATCGTTGAAAACCTCGACCCGGCCATAAATGGCGCGTATGCTTCTACAGAATCCAACCTGCAATCGGCGTATGGCACATCTGACACGGCCAGCCAGATCATTGCGACCAGCGTGATCGGCTCTAAAGTTAAAGCGATCGTGGATGCCATTGGTGCCGTGATCTCAGCCAAAGATGGCACGATCTGGGGCTATACCAATGTCTACCTCGAAGGCGACCGCGCCTTCGGGCGTGTTCAGGAAGTCAATCTGGGCGATATCAGTGCGGATGCGAATAGTTATATGGCGCTGCAGGCCCTTGGTGCAGGCAACATGACATCGCTGAAGAACGGTGGTGGCTTGCGCGCTTCCGTCGGTTCCATTGATGAAGATGGAGCCAAGATCGCGCCTATTGCCAACCCGCTCGCCAACAAACCGGCTGGAGCCATTTCCACTCTTGATATCGAAAACGCCCTGCGCTTCGATAATAAGCTGATGGTGTTTGAGACCACCCCCCAGGGCTTGAAAAACATTCTCGAATTTGCTGCGGGTCTTTCATCTGGCTCGACAGTTCAAAATGGCGGGTACATGCAGATCGGCGGGATGCGCGTATCGTATAACTTTAGCAGCGGCGCGCCCAACCGGGTAAAGAGCATCTCATTGACCGATCTGAACGGGAATGTCACTACAGCGATCTACCGTGATGGCGTTTTCTATCCTGGCGCCCCTGCGGTGATCCGCATGGTGTGTTTGAACTTCACGGCGAATGGCGGTGATGGTTACCCGATCAAGGCCAACGCGGATAATTTCCACTACCTGCTGGCTGACGGTACGGTCAGCGCCTTGGTGGATGAGACTCTCGACTTCACCGCGGCGACCACCTTTGCAGCAGTTGGTCAGTCGGCCGCGACCATTCTTGGCGAGCAAAAGGCCTTCCAAGATTACCTGACAGCCTTCCACGCTACACAGGGAACCGCTTACAACAAAGCGGATACCCCCATCGCACAGGATGAGCGCGTTCAGATCCTTCCCACCCGCCTCGTGGATACCGTAATTCCTGCGCCAACCGTCAGCGCAGGTGGACCGTATTCGGTCATTGAAGGAACCTCTGTTACCCTATCTGCGACAGGATCGGATATCAATGGCAATAATCTGACCTACGCCTGGGACCTGGATCATAATGGCACCTTCGAGACGCCCGGACAAAGCGTAACTTTCTCTGCTGCGGCGCTCACAGCCCCTGGCACTCACTTGGTCAAGGTGCAGGGAACGGATGCTGGCGGCCTGACCTCCGTTAGTGAATCCTCCGTTGCTGTCATCTATAACTTTGTCGGCTTCTTCCGGCCGATCAAAAACCTTCCAAGTGTTAATAAAGTGGATGAAGGCGAGACCGTGCCCGTTCGCTTCTCTCTCTCCGGCGATCAGGGTCTGAACATCTTTGCGGCCGGATACCCGAAGATTCAGTTCATCTCTTGTAGAACCTCCGCTCCGC
>Ga0268298_10006926_pt1 | contig 10151 bp, 8 predicted proteins | sample WWTPWeurt_MetaG_FD_194462 | JGI IMG/M metagenome (GOLD analysis project Ga0268298, IMG submission 194462) | Activated sludge microbial communities from WWTP in Nijmegen, Gelderland, Netherland - WWTP Weurt | ecosystem: Engineered > WWTP > Aerobic digester > Activated sludge | place: Netherlands... | reverse complement strand
CTTCAGTTCCATCAGGCTGGGCACGCCGAGGCCGGTTTCGAACAGGCGGTTGAGCCCGGCTTCCTCCCAGCCCAGCGCCATGAGCTCCGCGCTGCTGTGCGTGGTGGCCGCTACCAGGCGCAGGCTGTAGCGGTCCAGGCGTTCGGCCGCGAACAGCAGGTTCTTCTGCTGCAGGCGCGTCAGTCGCGCCAGTTCCTCGCACCACAGCACGCCCCCTGTTGCGCGCTGCAGCCCCTCGACGCTGAGCGGGTTGGAGTCGTGGCCGAGGTCGATCCAGGGCTTGCCGGCCGCCTGCGCCGAACGCGCCACCAGCTCGACGATGCCGCCGGGTGCCGAGCGCAGCAGCAGCAGCGGGCTCTTGGCCAGGACCTGGTCCAGGCGGCGCTTCAGATCGCGCAACGGGCCGGGCCTGGCGAAGGCGCCGAGCGAAAGGCCGCCGCCCGATTGGCGCGCGCCGCGCTCGAGCGCCTTCTTCACCGCGGCGAGCAGCTTCTGCATGCCGATCGGCTTTTCGAGGAAGTCCAGCGCGCCGATCCGCGTCGCTTCGACCGCGGTGTCGATCGTGGCGTGGCCCGACATCATCACCACGGGCATGTTGAGCTGGCCGTTGCCGGCCCATTCCTTGAGCAGCGTGATGCCGTCGGTATCGGGCATCCAGATGTCGAGCAGCACCATGTCCGGGCGCCCGGCCTCGCGCGCCGCCCGCGCGGTCGCTGCGTTCTCCGCCAGCTGCACGTCGTGGCCTTCGTCGCGGAGTATCTCGAACAGCAGTTCGCGTATCCCGATCTCGTCGTCGACCACAAGTATCTTGGGCATCTCTAACTCCCCTTTACGGCATTCTGCACTACCAGCGGCAGCCAGATGCTGACTTCGCCGCCATGATTGTTCGCCAGGCGGATCTCGCCGCCATGGTCGTCGACGATCTTCTTCACGATCGCCAGCCCGAGGCCGGTGCCCTTCGACTTGGTCGTCACGTAGGGCTCGAAGGCGCGCGACAGGATCTGCGGCGGGAAGCCGCTGCCGTTGTCGCCGACCGTCAGGCGCGCGCGCGCTCCGTCCCGCGCGACGGTGATCGTGATCCGCGGCCCGGCGGTTTCCGCGAGGGCGTCCTGTGCGTTGGTGAGCACGTTGTGCAGCACCTGCCGCAGCTGGTTGGCATCGGCCAGCACCGGCGGCAGGTCCCCGGCGCCGGAAGCGTCGCCCGGCGCGATGGCGATCGGTGCGCGGGAGTTCTCGTAGAGGCCGAGGATCTCGTCGAGCAGCTGGCGCAGGTCGATGGCGGCAAGCTGGGGCAGCGGCGTGCGCGCGTAGTCGCGGAAGTCGTTGACCATGTTCTTCATCGCCTCGACCTGGTTGACGATGGTCTGCGTTGCCCGGTCGAGCAGTTCGCGCGAGGCACCCGTGAGCTGGTCCGCCAGCTTGAGCTGCAGCCGCTCCGCCGAGAGCTGGATCGGCGTCAGCGGATTCTTGATCTCGTGTGCCAGGCGCTGAGCGACCTCGCCCCAGGCCGCCGAACGCTGCGCCGCGATCAGCCGCGTGATGTCGTCGAACACCACCACGTAGCCGCCGCCGCCCGCGGCGGGCAGCGCCGTGCCGCGCACCAGCAGGGCCTGCGGGATGCCGTCGGGGCGCGCAATCTCCAGCTGCTCCTGCCATTCGTCGCCGCGCCGCGCAAAGCCTTCGAGGATGGCGCCGGCCAGGGTCTCGTGGCGCGGCCAGTCCTGCAGGCGGGTCTGTTCGAATCCGTGCAGGTCGTCGCCGAGGATCGCCTGCGCGCCGCGGTTCGCCGCGCGCAGGCGGAAGCGCAAGTCGAAGGCCAGCACGCCGGCCGACAGGTTGGCCAGGACGGATTCGAGGTAGGCCTGCGCCGCCTCCATTTCCTGCCGGTGGTGTTCGGCCTGGGCGCGCGCTTCGCCCAGCTGGTGCGTCATGCTGTTGAAGGAATGCGTCAGGACGCCGAGTTCGTCCGACGCCTCGACGGTGGCGCGCGGCGTGAAATCGCCGGCGGCCACGGCCTGCGTGCCCTCTGCCAGGATCAGCAGCGGCCGCGCCAGGCGTTCGGCGAGGAAGAAGGCGAGGGCGATGGCGGCGAACAGCGCGAGCAGCAGCGCCAGGGTCAGGGTCAGGGTGTAGATCCGCTTGAGGCCGACCCGGCCCAGCTGCAGTTCCTGGTAGTCGCGGTGCGCGGCCTCGACGCTTTCGGCGCTTTTCGCGATCGAGGCCGGCACGGGCTGCGTCAGCTGCAGGATCCGCGGTTCAAGATTGAGGCCGCCGCCGGTGACCGGGGCCAGAGCGCGCACCAGCAGGCCGCCGCCCTCGGCGTCGCCGATCAGCGCCAGGCCGCGCCCGCCGCGCGCGGCGCGCAGCTGGGCCGGCGCCGGGACGGAAGGCAGCAGGTTGCCCAGTTCGCCCGAGCTGCTGCCAAGGACCTGGCCGGACAGCGTGAGCAGGGTCGCCGTCTGGGCGCCGGCCTGTTCGCGCAGGCGGTTCAGGCGGCTGGGGCCGACGAAGGCGTCGTCGCCCAGGTCGAGCGCCGCGCTGCGCGCCTTCGACAACAGGTCGGCCTGCTGGGTTTCGAGCACGCTGCGGCCGAGGTTCAGGCCGCCCTCCAGGGCCGCATCGACGCGCACATCGAACCAGGAATCGATGCTCTTCACGGCGAACTGCATCGAGACGCCGTACACCAGCGCGCCGGGCAGCACGGCCATCAGGGACAGCATCAGGAGCAGGCGCGACTTGAGCCGCGAGCCGAACACCCCGTTGCGGAAGTCCCGGCGCAGGCGCCGCAGCTGCAGGCCGACCAGGGCCACCAGCGCGATGGCGGCGATGCCGTTGATGGCCAGCAGCCAGGGGTAGTTTTCCGCGAACAGCGCGGTATTGGCCGAGGCCGAGGCCAGCAGGAACAGCAGGATGGCGCCGAGCGCGGCAACGACCGCCAGCGCAACCTTCATTGGGCCGCCACGGGAGCCGTGAATTGCCAGCGCAGCACCTTGGCGTCCACATGCAGGTCGCGGTCGGTGATGGCATCCACCTGGAAGGGCTTGGGCAACTGGCTGCGGTCGAGCGCCAGGCGCAACGCCGCTTCGTAGGTTTCGCCCGGTTTCAGCGCATCCTTGTCCAGCACCGGCAGCGCCGCGATGCGTCCGACCACGCGCATCGCCTCGGCCAGGGTGCCGAAGTTCTGGTGCAGGCTGCCGGTGCTCAGCCGGTATTGCCGGGTCAGGCTGCTGTAGGCGAGGCGGTACGCCAGGTTGCGCGAGACGACGTGCTCGTTGACCCAGTACTTGCGGCTGCGCTCGAGCACGAATTCGAGGTTGAAGTAGAGCGGCACGCCGCGCGCCACGGCGTCTTCCAGGCGGTTCCCGAGGTCCACGGTGAACTCCGCGGACAGCGCGTATCCGTCTTCGCCCGGCGTCAGCGCCGCGCGCCTGGGTTCGATGCTGCCGGCGTGCGCGGCGACCGACGCCAGCAGCAGGAGCAGCAGGCCGAGCTCAATCCTTTTGCAGCAGCGCGTAATAAAAGCCGTCATGTTCGGCATCGGGCAAGTGTTGCGGTTGTGCATCGATCGGCGGCGTCAGCTGCCGGGCATCGGCATGGCGGCCGACGAAGGCCTGTACCTGAACGGCATTCTCCTCCGCAAACACCGAACAGGTGGCATAGAGCATTTTGCCACCGGGGGCGAGAGTTCGCCACAGGGCATCGACGATCGCCGCCTGGGTGGCCGCGAAACCGGCGACGTCGGCCTCGCGCCGCAGCCATTTCGCATCGGGGTGGCGGCGCACGACGCCCGATGCCGAGCACGGCACATCGGCCAGGATGCGGTCATAGGCACGTCCGTCCCACCAGGCGCCGACCTCGCGCGCATCGGCGACCCGCAGCGTCGCGTCGAGCCCGAGCCGGCGCAGGTTGCCGGCGACCCTTGCGGCGCGCGTCGCGTCGGCATCGAGCGCGGTCAGATCGATGTCGGCGCGCTCCAGCAGGTGCGCCGCCTTGCCGCCGGGTGCCGCGCAGGCATCCAGCACGCGCATCCCAGGCTGCGCGTCGAGCAGGCCGGCGGCCGCCTGGGCCCCGAGGTCCTGGATCGAACACAGGCCATCGGCGAAGCCCGGGATGCGCTCGACCGGGACCGGCTTGTCGACGAGGATCGCCGCCGCGCCCGCGACGCGCGAGGCGATGCCGGCGGCTTCGAGCCGTGCATGGTAGTCGGCCGTGGCGATGCGGCGGGCATTGACGCGCAGGCACAGCGGCGGGCGGCTGTTGCCGGCCGCGAGGACAGCCTCCCAGTGCGCCGGATGGTCGCGCTGCAGGCGTCCGATCCACCAGGCCGGATGCTGCCAGTGCGCCACCGGGTCGGCATCCGCCTGGGCCAGCAGCGCCTCGCGTCGGCGCAGGAAGTTGCGCAGCACGCCATTGACCAGCCCCTTGAAGCGGCCGCGGCCGAGCGTCGCCGCCGCCGTCACCGCCTGGTCCACCGTGGTGTGGGTGTCGTCCGGCCGCGCTTCGAGGCGCGTCAGCGCGACCAGCAGGAGGCCGCGCAGCGCGGCATCCTTCACCGGGCGCTCGACCAGCCGGTCGAGCAGGAAATCGCCGCGGCCGAAGGCGCGCAAGGTCGTGTAGCCTAGGTCCATGCTCGCCGCGCGCAGCGGCCGATCCAGTGACGCCGCCGCCAGTGCGGAATCGAAGCTGCGCCCGGCGAAGACCTCGGCGACCAGGCCGGCGGATGTGCGGAGGGCTTCCGCGAGGGGGGGGAGGAGCGGCATCGGCGAAGAATACCAGCCCGCCCGGCGCCGGGCGGCGGCGCGGGTCAGTCCGGCTTCAGCGCCGTGCCGCGCAGGAACTCTGCGGCGGAGAGGCGGCGTCCGCCCGGCTTCTGCAGTTCGGTGAGGCGCAGGGCGCCGTCGCCGCAGGCGACGACGATGCCGTTGGGATTGACGTCGAGCACCTGTCCGGGCCAGCCGCCGGCGGAGACGGCTGTGCCGCGCCAGGCCTTGACCGGCTCGCCGGCGAGCACCAGCGTCGCGCCGGGGAAGGGGTCGAAAGCGCGCAGCTTGCGCGCCAGAACCGCCGCCGGCTGGGTCCAGTCGAGCCTGGCTTCGGCCTTGTCGATCTTGCCGGCATAGGTGACGCCGGCCTCCGGCTGCGGCACGGCCGCCAGCCGGTCGAGGCGGGCCAATGCGTCGACCGCCAGCGTGCCGCCCAGCGTGGCGAGGCGGTCGTGCAGGGTGCCGGCGCTGTCCTGCGGATCGATGTCGAGCGTCCCGGCCAGCAGCATCGGCCCTGTATCCAGGCCCGCCTCCATCTGCATGATGGTGATGCCGGTTTGCGCGTCGCCGGCCTCGATGGCGCGCTGGATCGGCGCCGCGCCGCGCCAGCGCGGCAGCAGCGAGGCATGGATGTTGATGCAGCCGCGGCGCGGCAGGTCGAGCACCGCTTGCGGCAGGATCAGGCCGTAGGCCGCGACCACCATCAGTTCCGCGCCGCCGTCGACGCATGCGGCGCGGATCGGCTCATGGGTCGCCGGGTCCTTGAGGCGCTCGGGCTGGAACACCGGGATGCCGTGCGCCAGGGCGACTTTCTTGACCGCCGAAGGCTGCAGCGCCATGCCGCGGCCGGCCGGCCGGTCGGGCTGGGTCAGCGCCAGTGCCACCTCGTGTCCGGCGGCCAGCAGAGCCTCCAGCGCCCGTGCGGCGAATTCCGGCGTGCCAGCAAAGATAATTTTCACTTTACGTGAAACTCCTTGTTCGGAGCCCCTTGTGACGAACGCGCGCAGCGCGCCAATTGGTAACCCCCCGTGAGGGGGGAAGGGGGGCGGGCGACTAATCGATTTTTCGCGTGTTTCATCTTCTGCTGAGGGCGCTCGGGACCATGAGCGTTAGAACGTCTCGCGCGCCTGCTTGACCAGCTTGCTCTTGATCCGCGTCTGCTTGAGGCGCGACAGGTATTCGACGAAGACCTTGCCGTCGAGGTGGTCCATCTCGTGCTGGATGCAAACGGCGAGGAGGCCGTCGGCCTCCAGCTCGAAGGGCTTGCCGTCCACGCCCAGCGCCCTGACCCTGACGTGGCTGGCGCGGGTCACCGTTTCGTAGATGCCCGGCACCGACAGGCAGCCTTCCTCGCCTTCGCATTCGCCGGACTTTTCCAGCAATTCCGGGTTGATGAAGACCTGCAGGTTCGACTTGTCTTCCGAGATGTCGATCACGATGAGCCGCACATGCTGGTCGACTTGCGACGCGGCGAGTCCGATGCCCGGCGCGGCGTACATGGTTTCGGCCATGTCGGCGGCCAGTTTGCCGATGCGGGCATCGACGTTCGCCACGGGCGCCGCCTTCTTGTGCAGCCGCGGATCGGGATAACGCAAAATCGGCAATAAGGCCATGAAACCGCTCTTGAAAGAATTGATGCAGGGGGAATTGTCGGGCAGAATCGGTCGAATTCCGGGATGGTTGTCCATCCGCCTAGACACTCGGCCAGGAGATCAAGCCATGCGTCGCATTATATCTGCGCTGCTCATCAGCATTTCAAGCACCCTGGTGCTGGCACAGGGTGCGCAACCCCTGGAGCTTGCCGAAGGCGCTCCCGACCGCCACGTCGTGACCTCGGGCGACACGCTGTGGGGCATCGCGGCCAAGTTCCTCAAGGATCCCTACCGCTGGGGCGAGCTCTGGAAGATGAACGCCGACGAGATCAAGAATCCGCAGCGCATCTACCCCGGGCAGGTCATCGTGCTCGACAAGAGCGGCGTCCAGCCCCGCCTCAAGCTCGTCACCGTCAATGAGCAGCGCCGGGAGTACGTCGATCCGGTCAAGAAGGGCATTCCCACGATTCCTGCGCAGGACATCGAGCCCTTCCTCAGCGAGCCGCGTGTGCTCGACGCCAAGGGCCTCGAGGCCGCGCCGCGGGTGGTCGCCCTGCAGGGCGACCGCGTGCTTGCCGGTGCCGGCGACACCATCTACACCACCGAGGTGACCACCCCGCAGAAGATCTGGCAGATCTTCCGTGCCGGCGATCCGCTGATCGATCCCGACACCCGGGAGGTGCTCGGCCACGAGGCGGTGTATCTGGGCACGGCGCGCCAGACCAAGGGCGGCTCGCCGTCGAGTTTCCTGGTGGCGACCTCGAAGCTCGAAGTTGCGCGCGATGACCGCCTGTTGCCGGCGCCGCGCCAGGACGTGCCGAGTTACGTGCCGCGGGCCCCGACCAAGATGATCAAGGCGAAGGTGATCGCGATCTACGGCGGCGTGAATTTCGGCGGCCCGCAGTCGGTGGTCACGCTGAATCGCGGCAAGGCCGACGGCATCGAGTCGGGCCACGTGCTGGCGGCCGACCTGGCGGGCCAGGAAGTGGTCAATCGCTACGAAGGCGAAAAGAGCGTGTATCGGATTCCCGACGTGCGTAACGGCCTGCTCTACGTGTTCCGCGTGTTCGACCGGATTTCCTACGCCCTCGTCATGCACGCGACGCACCCGATGGTGGTGGGCGACACGGTACGTACGCCCTAGGATCCATGACGACGGAGCGCCACGAACTCGCTTCCTGGCTCCGTCTCACGCTGATCCCCGGCGTCGGCGGCGAAGCCCGGCGCGCGCTGCTCAAGGCTTTCGGCCTGCCGCAGGCGATCTTCGAGGCCGGCCGGCGGGGGTTGTCCACCGTGGTCGATCCGGCGCTGGCCGAACGCCTGCTGGACCATGACTGCGCGGCCGGGATCGAGGCGGCGCTGGAATGGGCCGGGCAGCCCGGCAACCGGCTGCTGACCCTGGCCGACGCCGATTACCCGCAAAGCCTGCTGACTGCCGACGATCCGCCGGTGCTGCTCTACCTCAAGGGCGATCCCGCGCTGCTCAACCGCCCGATGCTGGCCGTGGTCGGCAGCCGCAATGCCACGGCGCAGGGCGAACGCGATGCCGAGGCATTCGCCGCGGCGCTCGGCGAGGCCGGCCTGACCATCGTCAGCGGCCTTGCGCTGGGCATCGACGCCGCCGCTCATCGCGGCGCGCTGGCCACCGCGGCGGGAACCGTGGCGGTGATCGGCACCGGGGCCGACCGGCTCTATCCGGCGCGCAACGAGGCCCTGGCGCGCGGCATCGCCGAGCGCGGCGCGGTGCTCAGCGAATTCCCGCTCGGCACGCCGGCCCTGGCGGCAAATTTCCCCCGGCGCAACCGCATCATCGCCGGCCTCGGCCTCGGCTGCCTGGTGGTCGAGGCGGCGTTGCGCAGCGGTTCGCTGATCACCGCCCGGCTGGCCGCGGAGAGCGGGCGCGAGGTGTTCGCGATTCCCGGGTCGATCCACTCGCCGCTTTCGCGCGGCGCCCATCAGTTGATCCGGCAGGGCGCCAAGCTGGTCGAATCGGCACAGGACGTGCTGGAGGAACTGCGCTGGGGGCGCGCCGCCCCGGCGACGGCCGCGTCGTCCCGCAGGGAGCCCGCGGCGAACTCGCGCGAGGAGCAGGTTCTGGCCGTCCTCGGCGACACGCCCTGCGCGCTCGACACGCTTTCCGCACGCAGCGGCTTGACGCCCGCCGACCTTCTTGCCATGCTGTTGCCCATGGAACTCGCGGGCCGCATCGCCCAGCTGCCCGGCGGCCTCTATCAACGACTGCACTGAAACATGATCGACATCCTGGTTTACCTGTTCGAGAACTACCTGCCGGACGCCTGTCCAGAGCCGGCCGTCCTCGCGCGCAAGCTCTCGGCCGCAGGCTTCGGCAACGACGACATCACGGCGGCGCTGTCCTGGCTCGACGGCCTCGCCGGCGCGGAGGTCGAACGCTGCCGCAACCCGGCGCTGGCCGGTTCGGTCAGGATCTACGACGAGGAGGAGCGGGAAAGGCTGTCGGTCGCCTGCCGCGGCTTCATCGCCTTCCTCGAACAGCAGGAGGCGATCGATGCGTCGCTGCGCGAAGCCATCATCGAACGCGCCCTAGCCCTGCCCGACGACGAAATCAGCCTGGACCGGCTCAAGGTGATCGTGCTGGCCGTGGTCTGGCGCTACCGCCACGAAGTCGATGCCCTGATCCTCGAGGAACTCCTCGCCGAAGACGATGAAGACGGGGATTTCGGCGGCGACGACGACGTCACCCGAGTCCTGCTCAACTGAATCCCGGCTTGCGTAATTGGGAGAGGGGCGCTTATGATGCGCCGCTCTTGCAGGCCCAATTTGTCCATATTGTTCCATTTCGAGCATAGCGAGCCTTCGTCACCCCCTTTCGCGGAAAGGGGGCCGGGGGGATAGCCCACACTATGAAACAGCTAATCATCGCGGAAAAGCCGTCTGTCGCCCAGGACATCGCCAAGGCGCTGGGTGGCTTCACGCGCAGCGGCGACTATTTCGAGAGCGACGATTACGTCCTGTCGTCGGCCATCGGCCACCTGCTGGAACTGGCCGTGCCCGAGGAGTACGACGTCAAGCGCGGCAAGTGGAGCTTCGCCCACCTGCCCATGATCCCGCCGCATTTCGCCCTGAACCCGATCGAGAAGACCCAGGAACGCCTGCGCCTGCTGACGCGCCTGATCAAGCGCAAGGACGTCACCGGCCTCGTGAATGCCTGCGACGCGGGACGCGAAGGCGAGTTGATCTTCCGCTACGTCGCGCAGCATGCGCTGGGTGCCAAGCAGAAGCCGATCCGTCGCCTCTGGCTGCAGTCGATGACGGCCACCGCCATCCGCGACGGCTTCGCCCACCTGCGCACCGACAATGAAATGCTGCCGTTGGCCGATGCCGCGCGCTGCCGCTCGGAAGCCGACTGGCTGATCGGCATCAACGGCACGCGCGCCATGACCGCCTTCAACTCCAAGGAAGGCGGCTTCTACAAGACCCCGGTCGGACGCGTACAGACGCCGACGCTGGCGATCATGGTCGAGCGCGAGAGCCGCATCCGCTCCTTCGTTTCGCGCGACTACTGGGAAGTCGAAGGCGAATTCCAGTGCGTTGCCGGCACCTATCGCGGCCGCTGGTTCGACGAGAAGTTCAAGAAGGCCGAGGATGAGCACGCCCGCGCCGAGCGCGTCTGGGACAAGGCAAAAGCCGACGCCCTGCGCAAGAAATGCCTCGGCCAGCACGGCACGGTGGAGGAGGAAAGCAAGCCCAAGACCGAGGCCTGCCCGATGCTCTACGACCTGACCTCGCTGCAGCGCGAGGCCAACGGCCGCTTCGG
>Ga0268298_10006925_pt1 | contig 10151 bp, 7 predicted proteins | sample WWTPWeurt_MetaG_FD_194462 | JGI IMG/M metagenome (GOLD analysis project Ga0268298, IMG submission 194462) | Activated sludge microbial communities from WWTP in Nijmegen, Gelderland, Netherland - WWTP Weurt | ecosystem: Engineered > WWTP > Aerobic digester > Activated sludge | place: Netherlands... | reverse complement strand
CCCCCTTCGAGGTGAGCAGCAGCACGACCAGCAACCCGATCTGGCCGCCGAGGGAGAGGGCGGTGTCCGTCGCCTGCGCGATGAACAGCGCCGCCATCGTCAGGTAGATGCAGGTGCCGTCGAGGTTGAAGGAGTAGCCGGTGGGCACCACCAGCCCCACCACCGAGGGCGCGCAGCCGGCGCGTTCCATCTTGCCCATCAGGCCCGGCAGGGCCGCCTCGGAGGAGGAGGTCCCGACCACGATGAGCAGCTCCTCGCGGACATAGCGGAGGATTTTCCAGAGGCTGAAGCCCCCGAGCCGGGCGATGCTCCCGAGCACGACCACGATGAACACCGCGCAGGTCAGGTAAACGCAGGCCATCAGCTGCGCGAGCGAGGCGAGCGAGCCGAGCCCATACTTGCCGACGGTGAAGGCCATGGCGCCGAACGCCGCGACGGGGGCCAGCCGGGTGACCAGCGTGACCATGCTGAAGAACATGCGCGCCAGCTCGTGCAGCAGGTTGGTGAGCGGCCGGGCCTGCTCGCCGAGCCGGGCTAGGGCGAAGCCGGAGAGCAGGGCGAGCACCAGCACCGGCAGGATCTCGCCGTCCACGAAGGCGCCGACGAAGGTGTGGGGGATGAGGTGCATCAGCCACTCCACCGTGCTGAGCTGGGCGGCCGCCTTGGTGTAGCTGGCGACGGCCCCGGCATCGAGCGTGCTCACATCGGCGTGGAGCCCCGCCCCGGGCCGGAAGAGGTTCGCCACGACCAGCCCGATGATGAGCGCGAGCGTGGTGACCACCTCGAAGTAGATTAGCGCCTTCGCCCCCACCCGGCCGACCTTCCGCATGTCGCCCATCCCGGCGATGCCCGCCACCACCGTGCTGAAGATGATCGGCGCGATCAGCATCTTGATCAGCCGGATGAACCCGTCCCCCAGCGGCTTCAGCGGCACCGCCCAGTCCGGGGCAAACGCGCCCAGCAGCACCCCCAGCACGATCGCGACCAGCACCTGGACGTAGAGGGAGCGGAGGTATTTCATCGGGGGGTGGCCGGCCGGAGGGTGTTGTTAGCGGCGCGGGGCCGGGAAGCAAATAGGCACGTGCTGCCGGTTTATTCGCCGCCGGTCATCCTGAGCCGCGCGAAGGATCCATCGGGATGCGGACACGCCGATGGATGGGATGTCGCTTCGCTCGGCACTTCACTGCGTTCAGAATGACAAGCCGGATTGGAACCTGCGCCTCAGAGTTTCTTGGTGAGTTGCACGGACCAAGACTGGCCGCGGGCCATCAGGTTGTAAACCGAGGGGTCGTAGCCGCGCGAGTCGCTGGAGAGCGGCGGGATGGCGTTGAAGAGGTTGACCACGCCCACGCGAACGGTCGTGTCGTTGAGCCACTTGCTCGCCGTGCGGATGCGGTAGGAGACGCTCGCGTTGTAGCTGATCGCGTCGCCCACCCGGTAGCGGTAAACGGTGCTGCCGTTGGTGAAGACGGGCACGATGTAGGACGGGTTGCCGAGCGAGTCGGCGGTGGCCTGGGTGGTCGTCGCGCCGCTGTCGCTGTAGTCGCCGGTGTAGTAGGCCGAGAGGCTGGCGCTCCACGCCGAGCGGCGCCAGTTGAGGGTGGCGCTGCCGCGCCACTTGGGCGTGGCGCCGCCGACGGCGGCGGAGTTGGTCCAGGCCAGCTCCGTGCGCGGCGCGCCGGCGGCGTTGTAGGCGTGGAAATCGTTCAGGCGCGTCCAGGTGGTGTTGAACGTGAAGTTGCCCAGCGCCAGCCGCGGGAAGCGGTAGGTCAGGTCGAAATCGAAGCCGTTCACGAACTCGGAGGACTTGTTGAAGTAGGTCGTGCGCAGGATGTCGATCGCGCCGACCACGGCGCGCTGGCTGCTCGCCGGGCGCGTGGAGTTGTAGAGCGCGAAAGCGTCGCGGTCGGCCTGCGTGACGGCGAGGCGGACGACCGAGCCGTCGCCCTTGTAGGCGGCGGTGCCCGAGCCGAGGTCGATGGCGCCGATGCTCTGGCCGGCGGCGAGCGCGGCCTGGGTGGCGGCGTTGAGCGCCTGGGTGTCGTCGGTGATCGAGCCGGAGGAGGCGATCACGTTGGCCTGGGCGATTTCCCAGTAGTCCACGCCGACGGAGAGGCCCTTGACCAGCGGCACCTCGATGACGACGCCGGCCGACTTGCCGCGGGATTCCTCGGGCTGGAGGTTGGGATTGCCCGAGGCCACGCTGCGGCGGTTGGACGGGCCGTCGGTCGGCAGGCCGGTGACGGCGCTGCGGTAGGAGTCGGTGCTGCCGGTCACGGTGCGGATGAGCGTGCCGGTGAAGAGCTGCGCCAGGTTGGGGGCGTGGAAGCCCTCGTTGTAGGAGCCGCGCACCATCATCCACGCGAACGGCCGCCAGGCCAGGCCGAGCTTGGGCTTGGTGGTGTCGCCGAAGTCGGAATAGCTCTCGAAGCGCGCGGAGGCGGAGAGCTCAAGCGACTGGACGAGCGGGAGCTGGAACTTGTTCCCGACCAGCGGCACCACGGCCTCGACGTAGGCGGCGAGCACGCGGCGGGTGCCGTGCGTGTCGGAGTTGGGCGAGAAGCCCAGGAAGTCGTTCGACTCCGGATCGAGGCCGGAGCCCGGGGGGTTGAGGCCGGCGTAGGGCGGGCGGACATCGTCGTAGCCCTCATGCCGCCACTCGGCGCCGAAGGCCGCGCCGAGGGTGTTGCCGCCCCACAGCTCGAAGGCGTCGCCCGCGGCCCGGAAGTCCAGGCTGCCGAGCTCGGTCTCGCCCTCGCGCACAAAGCTGGAGCGGAAGGTGGACTGCACGCTCTCGGGGTTCACGTAGTCGCCGGTGACGACGAGCGTGCCGCCCTGCACGGCGAAGGTGCGGGTGAAGGGGTTGAAGGCCTTCGCCGGATCGGTCTGGTTGATGGCATTTATGAGCAGGCTCTTGCGGCTGGGACCGCGCTCGTCGTCGGTCGTCCGGGCGCGGGCGTAGAGCGCGGCGCTTTCCCAGGTCCAGGTGTCGAAGAGCTTGCCGCGCACGCCGGCGACGCCGCGATAGACCGTGCTGAGCACGTCGGCCGTGCGGTCGGCGAGATCGGTGAGGCGCTTGTTGGTGATGCGCACCGCCGCCGGCGTGCCGGTGAGGCGGGCGGTGCCGTCGGTGTTGGGCGCGCCGGTCGGGGACCAGAAGCGCTCGCCGAAGGGGTTCCAGGGGTTGTTGGCCGGCACGATGATGTTGCCGTCGGTCGAGGCGGTGATGCCGTCGGGCTCGCGCACGGTGTGGGAGGCGGCGCGGTAGAGGCTGAGGTCGGCAAACGCCGTGAGGCGGTCGTTGAGGTCGTATTCGCCGGTGGCGAAGAGGTTGAGGCGGCGCGACTGCGGCTGGATGACGCGATAGTCGTTGTTGTTCCAGTAATAGTCATGCGTCACGCCGACGCGGCTCGGGGTGGTCGTCTGGAAGCCCACGCCGCCGGTGGCGGTCGGCACGAGGAAGAAGGTGCCCGCGGTGGACACGAGGGAGGACGGCACGCCCGCCGGGCGGGAGGCCGTGAACACGCCGCCGGTCACGGTGCCGGTGGAGAAATTGCCGAAGGGCGTGGTGGCCGAGCGCGCGTTGAAATCGGTGTTGGTCGAGACGTTCCACGGCGCCGGGGCGCGGTAGGTCAGGTCGGCCTCGGCGGAGAAGGCGCGGTCGCGGGCGAAGATCGCCTCGCGGTCGTAGTAGTCCACCGTGACCAGGCCGCGGCCCTTGCCGTCGCCGAAGGCCAGGCCGTGCGTGAGGGTCGCGCGGTATTCCCGGCCGTCGCCGTGCTTGGTCTGGCCGTAGCGCACCTGCAGCTCGGTCCCGACGAAGCTCCGGCGGGTGAGATAGTTGATCACGCCGGCCACGGCATCGGTGCCGTAGATGGAGGAGGCGCCGTCGCGCAGCACGTCGATGCGGTCGAGCCCGCGGTTGGGGAGCTGGTTGACGTTGGTGGAGAGCGTCGGCACGCCGGCCTCGGACTGGCTGATGGGGTGCGGGGGCAGGCGGCGGCCGTTCAGCAGGACGAGCGTGTTGCTGGAGGGAATGCCGCGCAGCGAGACGGTGGCGTTGTCGCCGCGCGCGGTCGCGCCGAGGGTGGCGGTCTCGTTGCCGGGCAGGCCGGTGACCTGCGCCAGCGAGGTGAGCAGGTCCGAGGCCTGCGCGGCGTCGCGCGCCTCCAGCGCCTGCTGGTCGAGCACGGTGACGGGCAGGGATTTTTCCTGGTCGAGCCGGCGGATGTTGGTGCCGGTGACGGTGAAACGCTCAAGCTGGACGACCGGCTCCTCGTCGGGCGCGGCCGGCGCGGCGGCCGGCGGCGCGACCTGCTGGGCGGTCAGGGACAGGGCGAAGACCGAGCCCGCCAGCCAGGCGGCGGCGAGGTTTCGGCGGGAGGTGCGATGGGTTGGGCTCATGGTGCGGTTGGGTTGAAAGTTATTCGGGAAACAACTGGCGCGCCGCGAAGGGCGCCATGCCCTTGTTGGAATGGGCGATCCCGGGCGCGGTGGCCAGCGTCCAGTTGCAGGGCGCGGCCAGGGCCGCCGCCGCCGCCTGGACGCGGGCGAAGAAGAACCGGCCGCGCGCGAAACGGTGCAGCCCCTGCGCGTCGGCCTCGGGCGTGTGCCGCAGGGCGGCGTGGTGCGGATCGGTGTCGGCGTCGCCCAGCAGCACCACCACCGGCCGGGCGAACGCCGTGCGGAGCGCCGCGGCGTCCACCGGCGTGCCCTTGAGCCCGTAGGGAAAATCCCCGCCCAGCTCCGGCAGCATATACCAGCCGGCGTTGGCGGCGACGGCGCGGCTGACCCGCGCCTCCGGCACGAAATACAGGAAGCGCTGCACGAACTGCGAGCCGGCCGAGTGCCCGTAGATCAGGTAGTCGCGCCGCGTGCTGCCCAGCCGCTGCCGCACCGCGTCGAACAGCGGCTCGATCATGCTGTAGGACCACTCGGCCCGCGGCCGGAGCCGGCCGGCGGCGTCAAAGAGGTTGCCCGAGTTGAAGGCTTCCTCGCCGGGAAACTCCGTCTTGGAAAATTCCGGCGCGACGAGGAGGAACCGCTTCTGCTCCGCCAGCTCGATCCAGTCGGCCAGGTATTCCTCGGCGTTGCGGCCGACACCGTGGATGACGAACAGCACCGGCGCATCCGCCGTCGCGGCGGCCGGCCGGTGATACCACACCCGCAGCTTGTGGCCGCCGCTCTCGAAGGCGAAGTGCTGGTGGGCCGGCGCCTCGGCGGCGACCAGGCTCCCGGCGAGGCCGGCCAGGAAAATCAGGACGGAGCGCAATACGGTCATGCAGACGGAAAGGAGGGAGGGTTCAGGGCAACATAGTCCGCCGGGAAAGACCGGCGGGCAAGCAGGGTGCGGGGCGTATGACTGTATTCCACCCGCCCGCCGCCGCCTAGAGGGACACCTCCCCCGCCGCAGGGCGTAGGACTACGTAACCGGGCGCAGCCTCAAGGCGGTGATTTCCTGCGCTGGGTTCGCATGGCATCCCCCGCCAGCCCGGTCTTGCAGTGGGCGGGGAGATGCGTGTGCTCAACCCGGTCATGTCCGCCCCCGCCACCCCCCTGCGCTTTGTCCTGGTTGACGACACCGCGACCTTTCGCGGCCTGTTGAAGGACGCGCTGCAACGCCGCTTCCAGCCGCAGTCGCTGCTCGATTTTGGCGACGGGCGCGACGCCCTCGCCGCCTGCCTCGCCGCGCCGCCCGACCTGCTGATCGCCGATCTCTACCTGCGCGACATGGACGGGCGCGACCTCGTGCGCGAGCTGCGGCAACAGGGCAGCACCACCCGCGTCGTGATGCTGACCGGCCACCCCGAGGCCCGGTTGCCGGCCGAGTTGCTCGCGCTCGGCGTCGCCGGCTTCGTGGACAAGAACTCGCCGCTGGAACAGATCGACCGCGCCGTGCAATGCGTGCTCGACGGCGGGATGTTTTTCTCGGCCACCGTGCCGCCGCCCGTGCCGTCGTCGCTGGCCAGCGAACCCGCCCTGCCCCGCTGCGGCGCCGACATCCTCTCCGAGCGCGAGCAGGAGGTCGTCCGCCTCGTCGCGCGGGGCCTGGTGTCGAAGGAGGTCGCCAGCCAGCTCGGGCTCAGCCCGCGCACGGTGGAGAAGCACCGGGCGCGGATCCTCGCCAAGCTCGGCCTGCACGATGTGCCGACGCTCGTGCGCTGGTGCCTGCGCAACGGCCTGGGCTGATCAGGCCGCGCCGGCGCGCGCGGCGGCCGGCAGCTGCACGCGGAATACCGCCCCGCCGCCGGGCGACGACTGCACCTCGAGCCGCCCGCCCTGCAGGGCCAGCAGCTCCCGCGCGATGAACAGGCCGAGGCCGGTGGAATCCTCGCCCGCGCCGGTCGGCTGGGCCGACAGCCGCTGACGGGGGGAGAAGATTTTTGCGAAGTCCGCCGGCCCGAGACCGGGGCCGTTGTCGCGCACCTCCGCATAGACCCAGCCGGCGGCCTCGCCGGCAGCGACCGTGATCACGCCGCCGGGCGGCGTGAACTTGAGCGCGTTGCCGATGAGGTTGTCGAACACCTGGCGCAGCCGCTCGCCGTCGGCCCGCACCGCGGGCAGCGGGCCGGGCGCGGGCACGAAGGTGAGTTGCTGGCGCTTCGCGCCGGCCGCCGCCGCGAGGCTGTCCGTCGCGCTGCGGGCAATCGCCGCGAGGTCGTGCTCGGCGGCGTGCAGCTGGAGGTTGCCCTCCTCCATCGCGGCCGCCTCCAGGAAATCCCGCACCAGGCTGCGCATGCGCGCGGTGTCCGCCTGGATGCCGCCGGCCAGCCGGCGCACGGCCGGGGCGTCGCCGGCCTCCTGCGCGATCAGGCCGGCCGTGGCGTTGAGCGCGGTCAGCGGCACCTTGAGGTCGTGCGAGGCGATCTGGAGCAGCCGCGATTTCAGGCGGTCGGCCACCTCGGCGCGCTCCCGCGCGTGCTCGGTGACGGCGTGCAGGCGGCGCTCGGTGCGCAGGCGGAAGCGTTGCAACAGGATGATGCCGCCGAGCAGCACGACACCGCCGGCCAGGCCGCCGGCCAGCGCGAGGTTCTGCGCGCGGCGGCGGCGGTTCTCGGCCAGCTGCAGCTCCTGGTCGCGCTTGAGCAGCGCGATCTCCAGCTCGCGCTGCTCGGCGCCGTAGCGCGCCCGCAGCTCGCCCATGCGCTGCCGGTCGTGCTCGTTGCGCATCTGCTCGGTCGCGGCCGCGGACTTGCGCTGATAGTCGAGCGCCGCCGCCAGGTCCCCCCGGGCCTCGCTGGTCAGGGCGAACTCCTGGTAGATCTCCGCCAGCACCTCGGCGCTCTCCAGCGTGCCGGCGATCGCCAGCGCGGTTTGCAGGTGGGCCAGCGCCTCGTCGGGCCGCCCGGCCTTGCGCAACACGAGGGCGAGGCGGCGGTGCGTGTTGGCGAGGTAGCGCCGGTATTTCAGCGTCTCGAAGGTGGCGAGCGCGCGCGTGAGGTAGTCCAGCGCCCGGACGGAATCACCCCGCGCGCTGGCGATCAGGCCGAGGTTGGTCAGCGACTCGGCGATGGCGCGGCGGTTGTTGTAGGTCTCGCGGAGCTTCAGCGCCTCCTCGTGGTTGGCGGCGGCGAGGTCGAGTTGCCCGAGCCCGAGGTAGTAGTTGCCGAGGCTGTTCAGCAGGCTGGAGCGGATGCGCACATCCCCGGCCCGCGCCGCCAAATCCAGCCCGAGCCGGAAATGCTGCAGCGCGTCCTCGTCGCGGCCGTAGCGCTGGTAGGTCAGCCCCAGGCCGCCGTGGGTGCGGGCGAGCAGGGCGGGATCGTCCAGTTGCGTGGCGAGCTTGAGCTCCTCCAGGTGGCTTTCGAGCGAGCGCGGGTAATCGGTGAGGTTCCAGTAGAGCCGGCCGAGCAGGTAGAGAAAATCCACCTGCAAGCGGAGGTCGCCGAGCTGGCGCGCCCGGGCGAGGCCGTCCCGCGCGCCGGCCAGGCCGGCGGGATAATCCCCGCGGCGGCGCTGCAGGTTCACCACCGTCACCAGCGCCCGCGCTTTTTCCAGCTCGGTGCCGGCCGCAGCCAGGGCCTGCTGCGCGGAGGCCCACACCTCGTCACCGTCGGGCAATTCGCTGTCGGTCGCGGTGGAGAGCGGCGGGCCGGCATCGCGCACGGCGCGGGGCGCGGTGGTCTGGGCCGGGAGGCCAAGGCCGGCCGCCAGCAGCCACACGACGGTCAGGAGCGGGCGCGACATCCGGGGCATGGCGGCCAATCCGCCACATCACCCCCGCGTTTTCAACCCCCAATGGCCCGCGCCGGCTCGATGTGCACCGCCACGTCGCCGATGGCGAGCGGCGCGGCCACGAGCGCATCCTGCACGGCGTGCGCGATGGCGTGGCCCTCGCGCACGCTCAAGGCCCCGTCCACATGCACGTGGATGTCCACCAGCAGGCTCAGCCCGCTGCGCCGCACGCGGCATTTCTCCACGTAGCGCACGCCGGGCACGCCCCCGGCCAGCCGCCGGATCTCCGCCTCCGTCTCCGGCGGCACCACCGTGTCCATGATCTCGCCGAGCGCGGCGCGCGCGATGCCCACGCCGTTGGCGGCGATGAGGGCGCAGGCCAGCAGCGCCGCCCAGTCGTCGGCGGCCTCGTAGCCGGGCCCGCCGATGACGCCGATGGCGATGCCGATGAAGGCGGCGGCCGAGGTGAGCGCGTCACTGCGGTGGTGCCAGGCCTCGGCCTTGAGCGCCGTGGCGCCGTATTGCGCGTCGAGCCGCAGCATCCGGCGGGAATAAATCTCCTTCGCCGCCACGACCACGGCGAGGAGCGGCAGGGTCAGCCAGTGCGGCCCGTGGTGCGGCGTAAGGATCTCGTGCACACTCTGCCAGGCGATGCCGGCGGCGGCCACCAGCACCGTGCCCGCGACAAACAGCCCCGCCAGCGCCGCGGCCTTGCCGTGGCCGTAGGGATGCTCCGCATCGGGCGGCTTGGCGGCGACGCGGAAGCCCGCCCACACGAGCACGGAGGCGAGCGTGTCCAGCAGCGACTCGGCGGCGTCGGCGACAAGCGCGTAGGAATGGCCCCACACCCCGCCCGCGAGCTTGGCGGCGCCGAGCACCAGGTTCAGCAGGATGCCCGCCGCGACGAAGCGCGCGCTGGTCTCGGCGCGGTGGGTGGCGGTCTGGTGCTGGCGGTTGCCCGATGACATCGCGCCACGTTGGGCCCGAAGCCCGCCGGGCTCAAGGCGGCATTGACCCTGCCCGCGTTCCGGCCTACGGTGCGGCTTGTCGCCATGTCCGATACCGCCGCCCCGGTCGCCGCCGATCCCGTCAAGCAGTTCTCCGTGTTCATCGAGAACCGCGTCGGGCGGCTGCACGACCTCGTGGCCCTGCTCGCCAAGCACAACGTCCACATCATGGCCATGACCACCATCGACCAGACCGACACCGCGCTGGACCGCATGATCGTGGACGACCCCGACCGCGCCCGCGAGCTGATGGCGGCGAACAACTTTTTCTTCACCGAGTGCGAGGTGGTCGCCGTGGAGATCGCCAACGAGTCGCAGCTCAGCGCCGTGCTCAGCGCCCTGCTCACCGTCGAGGTGAACATCCACTACGCCTACTCCTTCCTGATGCGCCCGCGCGGGAAATCCGCCCTGGCCCTGAGCGTCGAGGACAACGATCTCGCCGCCAGCGCGCTCAACACCCGCGGCTTCAAGGTGCTCACGCAGCGCGACATCTCGCGGTAGGGCGCGTCACCCCCCGGCGCGCCGTTGCCCGAGACGGTATGATGGTTTGCTCCAAAACCTGTCATTGCGAGGAGCGCCGAATGGCCGATGAAGCAATCCATCTGTTTCGACAAGTTCAAGGCCCCGAGCCTGTCGTGCGGCTGGATCGCCACGGCCCGCTATGCGAGCCTCGCGATGACAAAGGGCTAAAACCAGTTACGTCGTGAATTGGCACTGTAGGGGCGGACCTTGCGTCCGCCCGCGCGGGCGGACACAAGGTCCGCCCCTACAAAAGAGCCACACCAAGCTGAATGGAATAAGAGCCTATCCGAATAACGGCCTTGTCCTGTAGCGGCGGTCTATGACCGCCGAACGATCACCACACCACGCTCGACGGCGGTCACAGACCGCCGCTACAGAAAACCAGGCTGCCGGGAATAGGTTAGCCGGATAAGTTCTACGGCGACCACCTACCCCTTCACGCCGACC
>Ga0268298_10006924_pt1 | contig 10153 bp, 8 predicted proteins | sample WWTPWeurt_MetaG_FD_194462 | JGI IMG/M metagenome (GOLD analysis project Ga0268298, IMG submission 194462) | Activated sludge microbial communities from WWTP in Nijmegen, Gelderland, Netherland - WWTP Weurt | ecosystem: Engineered > WWTP > Aerobic digester > Activated sludge | place: Netherlands... | reverse complement strand
GGAAGGTCTGATCAAGTCGAAAATCGTAGTCAGCGCGACGCGGTGAGCAATGGCGCGATCGACGTGGGCGGGCAACGCGTGGCCATCAACTCGATTTCGCGGGTTGCGATGGGCGTCATCCGCCTCACGGACGGACTACGGCCATCGCCATCAGCTGCCGTCGCGCCATCCACAGATTCGACAGCGCGAACAGCGTCACCACATGCGCCGTGTTCTTGGCCAATCCGCGGAAGCGAACCTTCATCAACCCGAATTGGCGCTTGATCACGCGGAACGGGTGCTCGACCTTGGCACGCACGCTGGCCTTGCGGTGCTCCTGCTTCTGGATCGCCGCCTTACGTCGACCATCAGGCAACTTCGCAATGTCGCTCGGGCGCGCGGCAATGTGCCACTGCAGGTCTTCGCGCTGCACTCGGGCCTGCGCACCGCGGTAGCCCGAGTCAGCCCACACCTGCTGCTCCTTGCCATGCAGCAAGTCGGCGATCTGCCCCACGTCGGACTCGTTGGCCGGCGTGGTGGTGACCGTGTGCACCAAGCCGCTGTCGGCATCGACGCCGATGTGCGCCTTCATCCCAAAGTGCCACTGGTTACCCTTCTTGGTCTGGTGCATCTGCGGGTCGCGCTCGCCCTCGGCGTTCTTGGTCGAACTCGGCGCAGCGATGATCGTGGCGTCCACGATGCTGCCCTTCTTGAGCAGCAGGCCCTTGCGCTGCAGATGCTTGTTGACCGCCGCCAGGATGTCCTCGGCCAGGTCGTTCTCCTCGAGCAGATGACGGAAGTTCAGGATCGTCGTCTCGTCGGGAATCGGCTCGCTCAGGCTCAGCCCTGCGAACGAGCGCAGCGACGCGATCTCGTACAGCGCCTCCTCCATCGCCGGATCGCTCAACGCGAACCAGTTCTGCATCAGGTGAATGCGCAGCATCGATTCCAGCAGGTACGGTCTGCGTCCACGCCCAGCCACCGGGTAGTGCGGCACGATCAGCGCGAGCAGCGCCTTCCAAGGCACCACCAGCTCCATCTCCTCCAGGAACACCTCCCGCCTCGTCTTCTTGCGCTTGCCCGCGTACTCCGCGTCCGAGAAACTCATCTGGCTCATCGTGCTCGCTCCTGTCGGTGCTTAACGATTACACGGCATGTGCGGTGGACTTGATCAGACCTTCCCTAAGCAGCTGGTACAGGCGCTACGCGACGGCGATTGGGCTGAAACCCTGCTACCGAGCGTTCAAGGAGTTGCGTTCGACCTTCAAGTACATGTGCGTGCTGGCCGGCATCGGCGCCGGCGCAACCTGCAAATTGACTGGCACCAGAGAGTGGGTCAGCGAGGCTGTATTCGAGAGACAGTTTGGTCCAAATCGCGAGGGTCCATCGGCGTTCCTCGTGTACTGCCTGGCACGGCTCAAGTTTGTGGGCGTGGGCGTCGACGTCACACATCTGCACGCAGACGAGCCCATGAAGGGCGTCGCAGCGGCGTTTCCCGTTCGGGCAGCGACCGCACGGTCGGGCTGCTGAGTTAGCGGAGCCGCCCCGCCACTCGCGGCACAGGCGACTCCCTAGCTTGGTAGCTGAATGACTTGACCGCGCCTCCGTCGGCGCCGCCGACAAGACAATCTCAACACGCGCCGGGCGGAACGCTCAGGCGCGGCGTCCTATCGCATACTGCTCGGAGGATTGACCACCGAAGGGCTGGGGAGCATGAGTTCTGCCGAAGGAGCCAGGCTGGCCGTTCTCATCGACGCCGACAACGCATCGGCGTCCGTAGTGAAGGAACTCCTGGAGGAGATTGCGAAGTTCGGGACGGCCAGTGTCAAGCGCGCTTACGGCGACTGGACGACGCCCAACCTGGCCGGGTGGAAGGAACACCTGCATCGGCACGCCATCCAGCCCATCCAGCAGTTCGCGTACACGAAGGGCAAGAACTCGACCGACGCGTCGCTCATCATCGACGCGATGGACCTTCTCTACGCGGACAATGTGGACGGCTTCTGTTTGGTTTCCTCGGACAGCGACTTCACCCGCTTGGCCACGCGGCTGAGGGAGGCCGGGAAGGTCGTGTACGGCCTCGGTGAGCAGAAAACCCCCGAGGCGTTTCGAGCAGCCTGCAATCGGTTCATCTTCTTCGAAGTGCTGCGTCCGCCGTCCGGCTCCTCGCCGGAACAGCCGAAGGCCGACAACGCCCCGAGTCTCCGGTACACGTTTGAGCAGGCAGTTGCAGCTACATCTCGGGACAACGGCTGGGCTTCGTTGTCAGCAGTCGGGTCCTATATCGCCAAGAACGACCCGTCGTTTGACACTCGACTCTATGGCAGCGCGAAGCTAAGCGAGTTGGTTCGCAAGCAGCCGTACTTGGAAGTCAAGGAGACCGCCGACGCCTCCGGGTTCACACACTTGGCGATACGCCTACGACAGTGACTTGAATCCCGGCGCCTGTCGAACTCACCCAAGCGGGACCGCAGTCGCAAGCAGCTTGAGGTGCTCCGGGACTTGCGAATCTCGTAGGGCGGCTAGAAACTGCTCTTGATGCCGGCGGACAAGACGCAGCCGTCCGCAGGCGAGGGACAGAACAAACTCAGGCAGCGCATCACCCCGCCCCTGCGCCCACGAGCCGATATCCGCCAGCAGAACATCCAACATCTCCCGACTCGACTGAGTATCGACAGAGTAGTTCAGCTCGGCAGGGTCCGCTGCGCGAAGCAAGGAGGCCCGCAGCACCGCGTCGTTGAAGTCCCTGAAATTAGAGGGGCACAACACAACCTGTCCGTATACGCTCTGGCTCCAGCTCAGGGGTGGACTATCGCGCCGCACGGGTTCGGTGAGGCCCTTCCCGTCACATCGTTCAGTCGCGATTAGGTTCGACACGACAGCGTACACATCTGCTTGGGAGATTTTCTCAAGGGCGTTCGTGGTGTCGAGGAAGACAAAGTTGGCAGCCAGCATCAACTCGCCTCCCACACCTGGTAGGAACACCGCGTCTGACGACTCCGATGTCGACTCCAACCAGGCGCGCCTTGCGGCCAATGGCTCGGGCAATGCGGCCTGCTCCGACAGGCGCCTAAGCAGCTCAAGCTCTTGACTCCAGGATGACGGTTTGTCGCCTGTCCACGGGAGCATGACTTCCATTGCCGAACGGAAGGTAAACGTCTCCGGCCCGTGTTCGCCGTAGGACAGAAAGATTCGAAGGTCCTCCCGATTGCGTGCTGACTCGGCGATGGTGACGGCCGAGAGGTAGGCAACGCATCCGCCCGGTACCTTGGAACGCATCTGTGCGTTGATGCCGCGAAGAACCGCATGGTCATCTAGGAGACCCACGAGAACCAACGCATTGCCGCCCGGGGTGGGCGACAAAGTGCCGACACCTTCGGCCGCCACAACCGTTGCGGACCTGCAGTGGTCAGCCATCCCCGCTGCCTCAACCAGCAAATTGAATGAGTCGACGGTAACACCAACGAGCACAACGTACTTCAGAGGCATCGGTACGTGCCGAGTCATGAGCCGCCTCAGCGCGGTCGCCACCTGTGTCTCCGTCCTCAGTAGCTCTTCAAGCTCCAGATGAATATCGGTGCGTCGCGTGTCTCGAGCATGCAAACGGACCTTCAGAGCGCCCCGTCGCGACAGCAACTCTGAGGAGGCGCGAGCCTCCGGCGTTTGCGATGACCTAGCAACACGCAATCTCTTGACGCCACGTCTCTCCAGCAAGAATTGGTCGCCTTCGAGTTCAGCCAGCACGTAGCCCTTCTTGCAGAGCTCACATGATTCCGCCGGGTAGTTGCGAACGTACGGATAGCCGAACGTTCTCCCGGGTCGGTATGTCAGGTCACAAAGGACAGCTCCAGGCGTTTGCAACTCGGGTGCCGACCGGAGCAGAAACAACGTCGCGAGCGTGTCGGGGTCTGCTCCGGCCGCTACAAGCCGGCGTGCAAGGCCACCAGAGGTCGACGCCGAAACGAGCATCAAGTCGCCCGTGCTCAATCGTGGAAGCTTCTCGACGCCGCCATACGAACTGAATGACTTCGCCGATGGCATGCGTGGCCACAGCCCGAGTGTCGAAGCCACGCGCTGCATTGCGAATGCGACGGACAACAGCGGCGCCGTGTCCACGAAGATTCGTCGCGGCTCCTGAGGACGCACTGCCGCGAACGCAAAGAAGCCCACCAGTGCGCAGGCGGCGGTGGACAGGAGCACGCTGCTCGTGCGCAGAAACTTGTCGGAGTGCTTGTCCGAGGCCTTACCAAAGTGCACTCCCGGTGGCGCGTCGATGCGGCCGCGGCTCGAGTCGAATAGGTCGAAGAGCCAGCCTTCTCTTAGCTCCTCTGGAAGAGGAACCTCGTCCCCCTCGACGACGTCATCGCCGCTAGCAATCGAAAACGCCCTCGACATGACTATTGCACGACCGTCAGCACTCAGACGGAGGCCGACAACTGCGAGTTCGTGTCCGGGCCCCACCGCCCCCGCTCGGCGAAGCGCAGCGCTGGCCTTCAGCGCCTCCGACACCTCCTGGAGAGGGAGGAAGGGAGCCATGACGTAAATGCGAGGCGTGTTCGGGCGCTGGTCCAGAACCTCGCGAACGTCGTCGCCGATGAGCGAACTCGAGAGACCCACCACGTCGTAGACCAGCAAACGCGCGTCTCCCTCAAAGGAACCAACGCGATACCGGGTGACAAGGGAGAGTGCTCTCATATTCAGTCAAGAGGCACGACGACTCGAACCGATGTACCAACGAGCGCGTCTTGCTCCGACGGGACCGCAACATACTTCTTCTCTACGTCCAGCAGCCTCGGCTTCGGCCAAGCGAAATGTGCCATCGCAGCCAGCGGCTGCATCTGCGCCTGAACTTGGCCGTCGAGGAACGTTCGATAGGCAAACAGGCGACCTGTGCGTATCTCGACCCGTCCCTTCAAAGACTGAATCGCGCGCAAAACCTCGTAGAGTCCCATCGCCCGATGGCCTGCTCTATTGTCCGTGAGCTCGGGGAAGTAGTGCCGCTCGAGGCAGTTGTGCAATACCTTCCACTCATCCTTGAGCTCCACCGTCGAATCAAGCGGCTGCCGTGTGTATGAAGGGTAATACCCCAGCCCTGAATCGAAAACGGAAATCTCGAAGCACTCGACCGGCTTTGGCGCCGCCCCTTTGGGAGAGCCCTTGTCAGGTGGCACCTCGATGACGACGCGTTTGAACATCAAGCCTCGAATGGAGTCCGACTTGAGCGGCTTACCTTCCAAGTCAAGCTTGGCGTGCATGTCGGTGTTCTCGAACAGCTCCGCCACGATGACGCCCAAGGCGCTCACACTCGAGTACGACGTCGCGCTTCCAATGGAGCCTCGCCTTTGCGCGGATAACGCGTCGACGACCAAGGTTTCGAAGTCCTCGCGACTCCGCAACCTGCGCGAAGCTGCGTCGTACAGGTCCGAAGGCAGCCCCTCACCAAGGCTGTCAGCGCAGACCACGATATCGCTGTCTGCAAAGAAGTCCCTGGCGAGGCGGTGTTTAGCTATCGTCCGGCGCACCGAATCGACGGCTAGCTTCGATTCTTCCCCATCAGCCTGCGTAAGCCAGTGCTCTGCGTCTTGTAAGAGAAGCAAGACTGCAAGCAATGGGTAGATGGACCCGGATGCAAAGGCCTTCTTCGCAATGGCAGGTTGCCAGCTGACTCGGAGAGCAGCCCCGCTCCTAGCGAGTGTTAGCAGCCGCTGGATGCCGAGCACCTCGGATTGCCCCTTCGCGGCCGCCAGCAAGTCTTCGTAGTCGTCGGGCACGAAGAGCCGCAATGGCCGGCCCGTATCGGCTCGCAGGCCGGCTGCTCCCTCCGACATCAAGTCGAGAGGTAGGTGGACGCCAACTGGCTGTGAGCTAGACATCGGCTATGGGACTTCCGTTGACTACCGGCGGAGCAAGTGTAGATGGCGACAGTCGGCACACGCCGCCCGGCGCGGCCAGCCCTCGCACGGGCTGGCATCCAGAGTCGAGACAAAGCATGCACGAAAGTAGCCAAGCCCGTAGTTGCTCTGCGGCGTCCTCAACGCCGGAGTCAACGACGAGATAGACGCCAGGCAACGCGTCGATGCCTGAGCCAGCCCGAGAAGCCATGATTTCTCAAAAGCTTGGCCATCGCGGCCTCTGTGGACTCGTTGGCCCGCGCCATGGTGCACCCCGTTAGTGCCAAGCGTCCTGCGATGGAAAACACGTCCGCCACGTCGGCTGACTCTTTTCAACGCGTTGGAGTCCGAGCTCGTGCAGTCGAGCCTCCTCCAGTGAGGCCCTCGGTCAAGTCGTGTGGCTCAGCCGCGGCCGCGGCCACCTTATCTGCCCGCCCGCGGCCGATGGTTTCGCAGCCAAAAGATGCGCCGATAACCTCTGAGGCTGAATATAAAGCGGGTTTCTATACGAACCCTCAACAACAATCAGCTCGAATAATGGGTTGACGAAAATAGCGCGCAACAGTAATTACACTGCGCGACCTTTTTCGTCCAACAATAATGAACTTCAAGACCTCACTCTTACCAAGGGGAATCCGTGTATAAAGCGAGAATCTTCGTTGAAAAGCAAGGGGTTACAGGTGCTCCATCATTATGTGCCAGAGGTCTCGGTTAATGCGGTTCGACCGGCCCCACGGAAACCTAAAGTTCGGGCGCGTAAGCGCAACATGGATTCTCACAGCTTCACCTTCGAAATACTCAAGTCGTTCATGGAGACCCGACTTCGGGATTCCACTAACCAGCCCTCGGGCTCCTCAGCCAACATCATGTCCGCACTGAACGGCTTCTTGGCCGAGCGCGGCTACCGAGAGACGGACAGCGTGGGCTCAATCCTCCGGTCGAGCTACAAGGACAACGTGAAGGCGCATGCCGAGGCACTGCGCGCGCAAGGTCGGCCGCCCCAGTACATCGCGAACCGGAAGTCGCTGCTAGCGCACTGGCGCCGCGCCATCACGGAAGCGGACAGAGCGTCTGCGGCGCGAATCGGCCGTGCGTCGCCGTTCCAAGCAGCCGTGCGGGACCTCTTTGCGCGTGGCGCCACGATGAAGGGGACCGCGCGGACCACCGGGGTTCCCTTGGCGACCATCAAGCGCTGGCTGGAGGGTGCTGTGCCGAATGCGAAGTCGGCCAAGTGGGTGCCTCGCCTCGAACGGCATTTCGGCGTACCCGAGGGGACGCTCAGCGACCTGCTGCCATTTCGTCTGGGTCGCGAACTCGCAGCATCACCACAGCCCGAGATTGCGTACCGGCGGCGTCTGCGCAAGCAGGTCAGCGAATCCTATGCCATCAAGGAACCCAACGAGCGCCTGCGCTCGGAGTGGCAGCATCTCGTCGCCTACAAAGTGATGTCCGCCAAGGATGTGCGCCGCCTTGGGCTCCAGCGGTCACGGAGGGGCAAGTGGAGGATGACTGCAGCACCTGTCAAGGTTGCTCAGGCTCGAAATTGGTACTCCTTCCACGAGTCGAACTACGTGGCGTCCGCTGACATGCTTTGGAGCTTCGTCTCGCAGTACCTCGGATGGCTCCAGTTGCCAGTTCGCGAGGTGTCCGAGATGAGCGAAGGTGCCTCGGATGCGGAGGCGGGGCTTGGCGGCGGCATGGGATTCACTCCCGCAGAAGCGATGACGCTCGCCAACTTCGTTCGGTCCGACCTGTTGGACCGCTTCGTTGAATGGAGAAAGGCGCGCAGTGGCGGGCACTTCCATCAAGGAATTGTGAGGTTCCTCAAGGCCGCATCCAGCCTTTGCCATCCGACGACTGGCTACTTGACCCAGTCGTACAAGCGCTTCTCGGATGTGGTGCCAAATCTGACCCCAGAAGACTGGGCCGCTGCATGTCGCAACGTGCACGCAGACGTTGCCGACATCATTGCCGACGAAAGTGACCGAGCAGAGCCCGTCTCTTCGCGTGACTCCTTTGAGCCTATCGCCCATGTGCTCGCCATGCCCAACCCACTTGATGCTGTCGCCGACGCAGTGATTCGGCTCGATGCCGACCGACCGAGCACGGGGGGAATCGACGAGGCTGTCTGGGCTCGTAACCGCCTGCTGCTCAAGTTGCTGGCGTCCAACCCGCTACGAGACAAGAACGTACGCATGCTCACTTTCACACCGGACGGCAAGGGGCACCTGCGCAAGGTGAATGGGGAATGGCGCATTGCGATTCCGAAGCGCGAATTCAAGAACTTCGAGGGCGCAGCCAAGGAGCGCGACTACGACATGGTCGTCCGCCCTGAAGTCTGGCCGGACATCGAGCGCTACCTGGGCGTGTACAGGCCCATGCTTGCACCGTCTGGCAACCCGTATGTCTTCGTGTCAAGCCGGGACAACAGCGGCCCTATGAAGAAGCTGCGCAAGTGCTTCGCAGCGCTCACGCGAAAGTACCTCACCCGTTGCCCTGGGGTGGGACCCCACGCCATGCGGCACCTGGTCGCGACAGCCATACTGAAGCAGAAGCCGAATGATTGGATGGCGGCTGCTTACGCCCTCCACGACCGGCCGGAGACGGTCATGACTCACTATGGACACCTGAAGAGTGACGACGCCTACCAGTGGTTTGCGGAGGCGATGGCCGGTCCGTTCTCGAGGATGTGACTGTGGTGTGGTACGGCCTCAGTGGGCGGGCGTGGCCCTTGGTGAGCTGTGTCTGGCGCACAGCTACCGTGCCCGCAACGGCGTTGCATGGCTTTGAAGCGCAGCGCGCACAGCCGCAGTAGCCAGCCGCCCCGACCACAAGCGACAAGGAAAGCGGGTCAGCCTGCAGAAGCTACGCGCCCAGGAAATCACCCACCAGCCGCGTCTTGATGGCCCGTTGCTTCAGCTTCTCGGCCGGCTCATCGGACCAGCCGTGCGAGCTGCCCCAGGCCCAGTCCGTGCCCGACACTCCCGCGAACACGACTTGGCCCGCAGCACCGCGCACCACCGTCGTATACGTCTTGCCTTCATGCGTGAACTCGAGCTTGTGCTCGCCAGGCTTGAGACGCAGGCGAAGCATCGACTCGGGCACGGTCTCGAACGTACGCTGGCCGTTCAATGACACATCCAGCGGGTGCCCCGACTCGCCCCAGGCGTGGCGGACAACGTAGACGGTGAGCAGACCCGGGCTGGGTTCGAATCGCTTGGCTTCCGCATCGCGCTCGAGGCTCGGCGCATTGCCTTTCATGCAAAGCTGAATCCGGCCCTTGTTGTTGCGTTGACAGTAGGGTGCCTCGGCCTTGAGGTCCGGTGGTGGGGGCGTAGCGCAACCCGCGAGGACCAACAGCGCGCCTACAGCAGAACCGAGAAGCGCCAATCGACGTACGTTCATGGATGTTTCCTCCTTGGCGTTCACTTGATGGCAAAGCGCACGTTGACCGGCTTCTTGCCAGGCAGCGTGACGGTGGCGACGGCCTTCGTGCCGCTGCCGACCTTGAAGGCACCCTTGGCCTCGAGCTTGTTGTCGCCGGCGGGTGCAAGGGTGGCCTCCGACTTCTCGGTGCCGTTGAGGAGCGTGACTTTCGCCGACGCACCCTGGGTGTTTGCCGACTTGCCGTGGTCGCGCACGAAGAGCGCGATGGAGTCCGCCTTGGCGACCAGTTCGAAATCGACGTCATTGGCCTCGACCACGATGCCACCATGCAGCGGCTTGTGCTCGTGGCCATGCTTGTGGTCGCCGGCAGCGATGGCGACGCCGGAGAAGCAGAACGCCAGCGCAGACAGGATTGCGGCAATCTTCATGGGGGTTCCTTTCAGGGTTGGTTGACGGTCAGAAGGCTTCGGCGTTCTTGGACGCGACGAGTCGCTCAGCGTCCTTGCGGCCAAAGAGCCAGAACATCGCCGGGGTGAGGAAGGTGTCGAGCAGGGTCGAGCTGATGAGGCCGGAGAAGATGACCACGGCCACCGGGTGCAGGATTTCGGTGCCGGGTCTCTCGGCCTCGAAGAGCAGCGGCGCCAACGCAAAGGCCGTCACCAGCGCGGTCATCAGCACCGGGCTGAGGCGCTCGAGCGAGCCACGCAGAATCATCTTGTGGTCGAAGCCCTCACCTTCGATTCGCATCAGGTTCAGGTAGTGGCTGACCTTCAGGATGCCGTTGCGCACCGAGATGCCTGCCAAGGTGATGAAGCCGACGAGTGCCGCCACCGACAGCGGCTGGCCCGAGAGCCACAGGCCCACCACCGCGCCGACCAGGGCCAGTGGGATGTTGA
>Ga0268298_10006923_pt1 | contig 10154 bp, 10 predicted proteins | sample WWTPWeurt_MetaG_FD_194462 | JGI IMG/M metagenome (GOLD analysis project Ga0268298, IMG submission 194462) | Activated sludge microbial communities from WWTP in Nijmegen, Gelderland, Netherland - WWTP Weurt | ecosystem: Engineered > WWTP > Aerobic digester > Activated sludge | place... | reverse complement strand
TATACATCTGCACGCATCGGAGGCCCGGCGGATGTTTTTGTGGTGGTCAAAAGTGCCAGTGAGTTAATGGGTGTAATGCGGGTTATCTGGGAGCAGGCTGTGCCGTATACTATTCTTGGCGGCGGCTCGAATGTGCTTGTCAGTGATAAAGGGGTGCGCGGGGTGGTGGTGCTGGATCGGGCGAAGGAAGTGCGCTTTGAAAACAGCGACCAGCCCACAGTCTGGTGTGAAGCGGGCGTCATCTTTAGCAATCTGGCAAATCGCTGCGCGTCCAAGGGATTGGCAGGCTTGGAGTGGGCGGCGACTGTGCCCGGCACGGTGGGCGGCGCGGTCTATGGAAATGCAGGCGCGTTTGGCAGTGACATGTCTGAGAATTTAATTTGGGCGGATGTCCTGACGAGAGCTGGGGAAAAAAGAATCTCTGTTGCAGACATGCAGTATGGATACCGCACGAGTATTTTGAAACGCGGTGATAAAGACTCGATCATTCTCTCGGCTTTGTTGAGATTAAAAAATGCGGACAAAGAAGAAGTGTCTGCTAAAATCAACAAATTAAGTGAGCGCCGGAAAGCCACGCAGCCCCCCGGGGCAAGCATGGGTTCCATGTTCAAAAATCCCGCGGGCGATCACGCGGGGCGACTGATCGAAGCCGCGGGTTTGAAAGGTACGCGCATCGGCAATGTGGAGATCAGCAGGATTCATGGAAATTTTTTTGTCAACCACGGCGAGACCCGCGCAAGTGATGTTTGTGCCTTGATCCGTTTGACACGCGAAACGGTCGCGCAGAAATTTGGCATTGATCTTGATCTGGAAATTGAACTCATTGGAGATTGGAGTTGAACGAATAAAGTTCAACTTTAAAACAATATGAAAAAACTTCGAGTTGCAGTTTTGTTTGGAGGAAGGTCAGGCGAACATGATGTTTCGTTGATGTCTGCGCGTTCCATGCTCGCGGCGCTTGATCCTGAAAAATATGAAGTGACTCAGGTTGGCATTACCCTGGATGGTGAATGGCTGAATGGCGAAAATACGCTGGAGTCTTTTTCACAAAGAAAGATAGAAGACCTGGATCGGGTAGTTCTTCCAGGTGAACCGTCCCATTCCGCTCTCTATGTTTTACGCAGCATGAATGACCATGAAATGCTCGAAAAACTCGCAGATATTGATGTATTCTTCCCTGTCCTGCATGGACCGTTCGGCGAAGACGGCACGCTGCAAGGTTTACTTGAACTGGCGGATGTGGCGTATGTCGGGGCGGGCGTTGCGGGGTCCTCTGTCGGCATGGATAAGGGCATCTTCAAGGATGTCATGCGCGCGCATGGGATCCCGATCGTGGACTCAATCCTTGTTTTGCGCGGCGATATTGAAAACGATATTAATGCGGTGATCGCGCAGGTTGAAAAAATGGGCGCATATCCGTTCTTTGCGAAACCCGCCAATCTTGGCTCTTCCGTTGGTATCAGCAAATGTGATTCGCGCTCGGACCTCGGCGAAGGCTTGATGGAGGCCGCGCGTTATGACCGGCGGATTATTGTTGAACGGGGTGCCGGTCAGGTGCGCGAGATCGAAGTGAGCGTGCTTGGCAATGAGGATCCGCAGACTTCGGTATGCGGCGAAGTGATGCCAAGCCGTGAGTTTTATTCGTACGAATCAAAATATGTAGACGGTACTTCCGGTCTTGTCATTCCCGCGCAATTACCGGCGGATGTGAGCGATCAGATCCGAGCCTATGCCGTGCGGGCTTACAAGGCGATTGACTGTGCCGGAATGGCGCGCGCTGATTTCTTTCTTGAAAACGATACAAATAAAATTTACTTAAATGAATTGAACACAATACCGGGCTTTACATCCATCAGCATGTATCCAAAATTATGGCAGGCCAGCGGCCTGACCTACGCCCAGCTTGTGGACCGTTTGATCGAGCTTGCGCTTGAGCGTAAAACTCAGCGAGATCATACCGAGCATCGGAGGCAGGCATGAGTGAGAAACGAGAAACTTCCCGATCCGAGATCGCGCGCCAGCGTCGTGCTGACCGTGCGCGGAACGAGATACAACAGACCGGCAGACGTGCATCAAAACCCGTCATGCCTGTTACATCGCGTGTTACACAATCGTATGTCGTGACCAAACCCCGTCGCGCGGCACAGAAAAACCGCCGCTTCACCTCCGCGATCGGTGTGCCGGACGGGTTGCTGTCTCGCGGCAGTCTGCGCCTGCCCCGCGTGCAGGCGGGCTGGCGCTTGACTTCCTCCCTGGTCGCGGTTTCACTTGCTGTTCTAATTTATCTTGTTTTGACTCTTCCATTTTTTCACGTCCCCGCAGCTACCGTGCTTGGCAATGATCGCATAAGCGGCGAAGATATCAATGCAGTGCTTGGTGTGACGGGCCAGTCAATTTTTACGATCAAACCAGAGGATTTGGCGGTTCGCTTGCGTATGAATTATCCCGATTTGGCATCGGTCGAGGTGAAAGCTTATTTGCCGAACCATGTTTACGTCACAGTGAGCGAGCGTCAGCCGCTGATTTTGTGGCAGCAGGATGACGCTTACACATGGGTCGATTCAATGGGCGTGGCGTTTCATCCGCGTGGATCGGCCGATGGTCTTGTATCAGTGATCGGCCTGAGTATTCCGCCGTCGGGGGCGGCTGTGATGAGTGATCCGCTGGTTCCGCCGGCTTTTATGCAAAAGGAACTGGTGGATGCGATCCTCGCTCTTGCGCCGGCTGTGCCTGCTGACTCGACGATGATCTATGACTCAAGCGATGGACTTGGATGGAAAGACAGCCGCGGATGGACTGTGTTCTTTGGCACAGGCACCGATACCATGGCTTTGAAAATACAGGTGTATCAAACATTGGCTAACTCGCTGGTGGAACGCGGTACGATACCGCAGTTTATTAGTGTGCAATATCCAGAAGCGCCCTTTTACCGTATGAATGATGATCAATCTTCAGAAACAAGAACAGATGATGGACAATAACATGGATGAGATCGTAGTTGGTATTGACGTAGGCACTACAAAAGTCTGCACCCTGGTTGGACGGGTGGAGGATGAAAAGACCATTCGTATCCTGGGTGTTGGTATTGAGCCTTCTGACGGGATCCGTAAAGGCATTATCGTCGATCTTCCCGCGGCTTCACAGGCGATCAAACGCTCGGTGGAAAAGGCAGAGAGTACCTCCGGGATGGAGATCACGGCCGGGTTGGTCAGCCTCGCGGGGGCGCATGTATCTTCCGTCAACAGCCGCGGCGCGACCGGTATTCCCGGCGGGATCATCGATGCGGTGGATATTTCGCGCGCGCTCGAACAGGCGCAGGCCGTTGCCATCCCGCATGACCGCGAGATCGTGCATATTATTCAGCGCGGCATGACCGTTGACGGGCAGGAAGGCGTACGCACACCCATTGGAATGCATGGCTATAAACTCGAAGTCGAAACTCATATCATCACTGCGGCCGCCGCGACGGTGGACAACCTCCGTCAATGTGTTGGCGCAGCAGGTGTTGAAATTCAGCAATTTGTTTTGAATCCGCTTGCTTCTGCGGAAGTTGTGTTGACCGAGCATGAGCGTCAAATGGGTGTCGCAGTCTGCGATATTGGCGGCGGGACGACCGATCTCGCCATTTATGTGGACGGAGATGTCTGGCATACCATGGTGCTGGCTGTCGGCGGTAATCATGTCACACAGGATATCGCGCATGGACTACGCCTGCCCATCTCTCAGGCTGAGGAAGTTAAGAAACAGCAGGGCTATGCCATTCGATCTGAAGTTGGGCTCGAGGAGTATTTTTCCATCCGCCCCTTTGGCGAAGATCATGATGTGCAGATCAACCGCCAGGACCTCGCGCATATCATTGAAGCCCGGATCGAAGAAACATTCCGTCTGATCATGCAGGAAGTGAAGCGTTCAGGCTATGATGGCCTGCTTCCCGCAGGTGTGGTATTAACGGGCGGCACTTCAGCCTTGCCCGGTATCAAACGTATTGCAAGTCAGGTAATGGGAATGCCCGTGCGCACAGCGCAGCCGGAAAATCTAACAGGTCTTGTGGATAAGCTTGACTCGCCCGCATATTCAACCAGTGTGGGGTTGCTGCGCTGGGCGGCCACCATGCGAGATCATGATGTGGTGCTTTCAAATAATTACAACAAACGGAATAGATCAAGAGGAGAGAAAAATATGGATTTGGATGCGATCAAAAATTGGATGAAACGGTTACTGCCTTAATTGGATTGAAGTAAGGATGCCAGTCAAAAACTGGTTCCCGAAGCGATGGAAAACCATCCACTTTATGCCCAAAAAATTTATCATAAAACAACAACTTTTTACCCTTATAAAATTCATCAATCTCGTTTAAGATATGGCATAGATTAGCCTGGAGGAACACATGGACTCGAATAAAAGAAATCCGCAATCAGAATCCTTTGCCCGCATCAAAGTGATCGGCGTTGGTGGTGCCGGCCAGAATGCTGTCAACCGTATGATGGAAGAAGGCATTCAAGGCGTGGAGTTTATTACCGCCAATACAGACGCGCAGGCGCTTACGTTGTCCCGCGCACCCATTCGGGTGCGTCTTGGCGATAAACTCACACGCGGACTTGGCGCCGGCGGCGATCCTGAGATCGGCCGCAAAGCCGCGGAAGAATCAGCCGACGAACTTTACAATGTGCTCAAAGGCGCGGATATGATCTTCGTGACAGCGGGTATGGGCGGCGGTACGGGCACGGGCGCGGCTCCCATTGTGGCGCAGGTTGCCAAGGAAAGCGGCGCGCTGACCATTGGTGTGGTCACACGTCCCTTTACTTTTGAAGGCGGCAAGCGTTCCCAGTCTGCAGAAGCAGGCGTGCTAAAAATGAAAGAGCATGCACACACGCTGATCTCCATTCCAAATGACCGCCTGCTCCAGCTTGCGGATAAAAAATCCTCCCTGCAGGATGCGTTCCGCATGGCGGATGAAGTCCTGCATCAGGGTATTCAAGGCATCTCCGAACTCATTACCATTCCCGGTTTGATCAATCTTGACTTCGCCGATGTGCGCGCCATTATGTCCGAAGGCGGCGCGGCATTGATGGCGGTCGGTCGCGGCACCGGTGATGATCGTGCCAAGAACGCGGCTGAACAGGCCATCTCGAGTCAACTGCTCGACATCACCATTGATGGCGCGCGCGGTGTGCTCTTCAATGTGACCGGTGGACCCAACATGACCCTCTTCGAGGTCAATCAGGCCGCAGCCATCATCCGCGAAACCGCTCATCCGGATGTCAACATGATCTTCGGTGCTGTCATCGATCCTGAAATGGGTGATGAGATCCGCTGTACGGTCATCGCCACCGGGTTTGAACGCGCTGGCGCAGTTCCGCGCCGCACTTTGGAACGCCCCACCCGCAACGACAAGCCTGTTTCCGCTTCCAATACACCATTTGCCCGCTCGAACGAATCGGTCAACGTGAGCGCTGACTACAGATCCGCAGGTGACGCAAAACCCGCATCACACCCCGGTATCAACGCTGATGATCTGGATGTTCCGACCTTCCTGAGAAATAGAAGATAATAGTTTCTTCAAAAGACCCTAAAGGTTTAGCCTTTAGGGTCTTTTGATTCATGCTAAAATATAAGCAATGAAAGCCGAGCTTCCGCACCCCGAACATTATTCATATTTACAGCATCGTAAACAGCGCACTATGCAGATCATTCTGCCGGTGGTTGTCAGCGCCATCCTGATGATTGGGTTGGTCGTCTTGATCAGCTTGATCACCTTCAGATCGGAAGGGGATGTGAGCCGCTGGGCCGCCATCTCCACGATCTGGATCATCATCCCGGTCCTGGTGGCCGGCTTGATCACCCTGGCGATCCTGATCGGCCTGATCTACCTGATGGCACGCGCCTTAAGCGCCTTGCCAGCCTACACAGCCATCGCACAGGATTGTGTCTATCTTGCCAAATCCTATATCATTCGCGCCGCGGATAAAGTCGCTGTCCCGGTCATCGCGATCGATGGTTTTATTGAAAACATTAAAGCATTTGTTGGAAGGATAAGAACCCCATGAACAATCGAAATACCATTTTATTCGGCGCGTTGATCGGAGCGGTTACCGGTGTGGTTGCAGCCGTGCTGCTTACCCGCCGCGCCGAAAAGACCGAACGTGAAACCGCCATCACCACCGGCGAAGGACTTAAGCTGGGTGTGCTGGTCTTTGGTTTATTGCGCGCAATTGCCTCGCTCGGTGATGACTAAAAATATTGAAAGGGCGACCCGCCCATTTGTATGCCAGCCTGTCTGATAAACTTTGAAGGGTCGCCCCTCTTGGGAGAATTGACCGAGGACTCATCATCCTCGGTTATTTTTTTATGGACACGATCTCACAATTAACGTTTCGCCGCTTCATTCTCGGTCAGCAGGGACTTTGGCCGGGTCGCCGTTTCAAGGGGTTGAACGGCGCCGAATCCGCTTTGCACCAGATGCAGGGGTTACAGCTCGACCCGTTGACCATGGTGGCGCGCAGTCAGGATATTGCCATGTACGGGCGTGTCTTAAATTACAAGCCCGCGCATTTATATAAGATGGCGTACCAGCGGCGGAAAGCTTTTGATTATGGCGGCTGGTTGTTCATGTATCCGATGAGCGAATTCCCATACTGGGGACTGCCCATGAAGCATCGCCGTCAGCATGGAATTCATTATGAATCATTCAGGCATCCGCCTGCCGAATTGGTCAAGCATGTGCTGGATGAATTGCGCGAGCGCGGTCCGCTTGGCAACCGTGACTTTGAGGGCGCAAAGGTCAGCGCCTGGAGTTACCGCGGACGCAAGGAAGCCTCGATCGCATTGTTCTATTTATGGCTGACCGGCGAAGTGATGATCTCCAACCGCAAGGGCTTTGACCGCATCTATGATCTGCGCGAACGCGTCCTGCCGCGTGAGTTTGATTTTGAGGTGACGGATTCCGAAGCGGAGGATTTCTTTATCCGCAAGTCGATCGCGTTCCTTGGCATGGCGCGTGAGAATACATGGCGTACAAACTTGAGCGCTTATCTGCATCGGGATGTGTCGCGCGAAGAAGCGAAGGCGCGCATCGAAAGCCTGATCGAACAGCAGGTCATCTCGCGCGTGCGCGTGGAAGACTCAAAGGACAACCACCTCTACTTGAACAGCGACCAGGAGCATCTGTCGGGGTTGGAGGCGGGTCGTATTCCCAAAAAATGGAAGCCTGCCGGACCATCCACACAGGAGGAAGTCACATTCCTTGCGCCGCTGGAAATTGTCAGCGCGCGCGGACGGTCGAAGAAGGTTTTTGATTTTGAATATTTATGGGAAGTGTATAAGCCCGCGCATCTGCGCCGCTGGGGATATTACACCCTGCCGATACTGTATGGTGATGATCTCGTGGCGCGCCTGGATCCGAAACTGGACCGCAAAACGAACACGCTGCATGTTTTGGGATTTTGGCTCGAAGATGATGCGCCCAAAGATGAAGCCTTTGCCAGCGCGCTCGCCAGGGGCCTGCGCCGTTTTGCGGATATGACCGATGCCAGGAGATTTGATTTGAGCGGAATCAAACAAACCAAACTGCGTTCGTATCTGAAGAAGGAATTGAAAAAGGATTGAGCATGAATACAAAATATTTATTGGTTTCAAGCAGTGTATTTCTGGGTTTTCTGGGATTGCTTGCTTTATTCGTCCCCGAAGAATTATTGAAGATGTTGAGCCTGCCTATCATAAATTCATTGCCCGTCCTGATACAACTGCTGGGAGCGTTGTATTTGTCCTTCGCACTGATGAACTGGACCGCCAAGGACAACATCATCGGCGGAGTTTATCTGCGGCCGATCTCCATTGCGAACTTTTCGCATTTTATGATCGGCGCGTTGACCCTCCTGAACAATCAATTGTCAAATGGCGTGAACATATATCTCCTGGTCACTTCGATCGTGTATGTGGTCTATGCAATTATTTTTACCTGGCTGGTATTTTTTCATACGGGCATACAGAAGCCCGGGGTAAATTAAATGGACAGGAATTCCCCGCCCCTTCGATCGGGTCAGGTCACTCTGCGGGCTGTGAGCGCAGATGACCTCGCTGTGTTTTATGAACATCAACTTGACAGGGAAGCAGCGCAGATGGCGGAGTTCCCATCCAGGGACTGGGATGCATTCATGGCGCATTGGAAGAAGATCATGGCTGACGAGGTCAATATCTTAAATACCATTGTGTATGATGGACAGGTGGTCGGCAATATTGTCAGTTGGGAACACGAAGGCGAACAGGAAGTCGGTTACTGGATCGGTAGGGAATTTTGGGGCAGGGGCATTGCCTCCGCAGCCCTGAAACAATTTTTGGAACAGCTCAGCATCCGCCCGCTGTATGCGTTTGTTGTGAAGCACAATATCGCATCCAGGCGGGTGCTTGAAAAATGCGGGTTTGTGCTTTACAAGGAAGACGGCGATGGATTTGGCTTGCGGCATGAATGATCCCGAAAAATTTTCCGAGGATCTGAAACCATGAAACTTAAAAATGCCATCACCGATGTGCGCGGCATCGAAGTGGGTCACGCGCAGGATGAAGAAGCCTTGACCGGTTGCACGGTCATCCTTTGCCGCAAAGGCGCGGTGGCCGGCGTGGATGTGCTTGGAAGGGCGAAGAAGGTTTTTGATTTTGAATATTTGAGGGAAGTGTATAGGCCCGCGAATCTGCGCCTCTGGGATATTACACCCTGCCGATCTTGTATGGCGACGATCGCGTTGCGCGGCTGGACCCGAAACTGGATCGCAAAACGAACACGCTTCAAATCCTTGGCTTTTGGCTGAAAGATGATGCGCCGAAAGATGAAGCTTTTGCTAGCGCTCTCGCCGATGGATTACAACGCTTGCAGGGATTGAACCGGATTTCCACATAGTTCAAGGGAAGTCGATGGAAGGATTGGACAAAACTATGTAATATTTTGATAACAATACTTGACGAGGGAGGAAAGTCAATATATAGTAGCTTTGAACTTTCCGCCACAAAGAAACTTGCAGTTTCCAGGTTTATTCTTCAAAACGATTGTGAAAAAAATGGCGGGAAAAATGTTTCGGTTCGTCAAAGTCAGGCGGGGCTGAATTTAATGTGAATTCCAATAAGGAACTTGCGAAGAATACGGATCCGATAGGATGACTAGGATGGTTGAAAGAATGCCCCAAAAAGCAACACCAGATCTGAATCATAACCGTGACCTGCTCCTGGCGCTTAGCCGCGCGGCACAAGCTGTCCAGCAGGCACAAACGCCTGATGAAATCTATCAGGCTGTGGGTGGTCAAATCAAGTCTCTGGGTGGTGAGGTTACTCTGCTCATGATTGGCGAGGATCGCCAATCGCTTACAGCGGTTTATATATCCTACGCCCCAAATATTATTCGACAGATCGAAAGATTAACAGGTTTTTCAGCTTTGGGCTATCGTATTGTGTTTCCACCTGACAGCATCTATGCGAGAAATATTGCCGCCGGGAAGGCAGAATATGTTCATTGGGCAAAAGAGCATGTTGCAGAAGGTCTTCCGATGTCCCTGCGACCATTGACTGATCAGTTTATGCGTATCTTGAAAATCGAACAGGGTATCCTCGCGCCCTTGCGGGTGGAAGATGAAACGTTGGGCTTGATGATGGTCAGCGGTTTGGGACTCAATGAAGACGATGTGTCAGCCATGCAATCTTTTGCCATGCAGGTGGCTGCTGGCTTGCAAAATGCGCGCCTGATGCAAAAATTACAGCAGGAGTTGGAAAACCGCAGGCAGGTCGAAGAATCTTTGAGTCATAACCGTAATATGCTCCTGGCGCTCAGCCGCGCGGCGCAGGCTATTCAAAGGGTACGGACACCCGAAGAGATCTATCAAGTGATCGGAGAGCAGATCAACGCCCTGGGGTTTGAGGCCACCATCCTCACGCTGGACAGCGAACATAAACATCTTCAGTACAGCTATACAACCCTCTCAAAAGGAATTATCCGTACTGCAGAAAAAATGGCGAGACAAGCGGCGCAAGGGTATACCTGGTCGATCTCGCCCGACAGCATCTATGGGAAAATTATTGAGACAGGGAAGGCGGAATATATCCCCTTGGCATTTGATCTCTTTACCGAAGCGCTCCCTAAACCCCTGCGTCCCTCGACCAAAAAACTGATG
>Ga0268298_10006922_pt1 | contig 10154 bp, 11 predicted proteins | sample WWTPWeurt_MetaG_FD_194462 | JGI IMG/M metagenome (GOLD analysis project Ga0268298, IMG submission 194462) | Activated sludge microbial communities from WWTP in Nijmegen, Gelderland, Netherland - WWTP Weurt | ecosystem: Engineered > WWTP > Aerobic digester > Activated sludge | place... | reverse complement strand
CCTGCGGTCGTAAATTTTACAAAGGCAGGTGGAATCGTGCGCGATCCGCCCGCAGAGTATTCGCGACTGCTGGGGCTAATGGTTTCGCAGATGGCCATGGCGCCCGCTTCGCCTCAGATCTATTCTATCCAGCGTCTCAAGACGATGCTCGCTTCTCGTCCGTATCACCGGGCCATCTATACCATCAGAGACTGGGTGCCAGAAGATGCGGGACAGGATTTCTTCATAGAGCAGTCTGTTTTGAATTTCGAAACGAGAAAGGATCGATGGTCTTCTCTTCTATTGTTAGAAGAGTTTAAGAGGTTGGAAGAGTTTTACTTTCACGCGGGGAACAATCCAGGCGGAGCGCGCGGCCTTCTTACATCCGATGTATGGTTTCGCACGTTGCGTGAATTTCCCTCTGTTCGGATCCTGTCGCGTGGTGTTCTAGAAGACAATGCAGACAGCCTTCGCGCGAGCATTCAGGGACTCATTCAACCCCAGGCACTCTTTCTGGCGGATGACTCGGCTTATCTGTTTCCCTTTCAAGTTCGAGACAAAGTGTATACCTATCTGGTAGCACCTGCAGTTCCAAGGTCCAGAGCACCCAGACTCATCTTGCGCGAGGACATGAGCGTAGCAGACTATTTCGCGCTTGCTGATTCATGCAGAAGAGGGCCCTGCAAAGAATCGTTTCCAGAGCTCGGCAAATTTGCGGCCTCTTTTCGGATTCTGCAGGTGCAGTGGAGAACCGGGGATCCTGATTTCCAGAAACTGTTTCGCAGACAGGATCTTTCTGTGTATCTCTTCTACGACGGGTTTTTACCGCCAAAGCAATACAAGAGTACCTATCACGGAGCGTACAAGCCTGCCTGTTCCACTCCTGGTGCGCCGCTAGACGCTTCGCCGCTTTCGTTTGATTCTGTACTGGACGGAGTCTATGCGGGGTTTGCCATCTTCTGGCCTGGAGAACTGGATGTGAGGGTAGGGGAGGATGGAGAAAGGCGCCCGGTTTATCTGCGCAATTTTATTTGCGGAGATGCTCGCGTTCGCTTCTGGGATCTGGATCGATTCTGGAGTTCTCCACCAGAGCTCCTCGTGTACCAGACCAGACAGGAAGAGCCGGACATGGACAGAGCGTTTCTGCGCTTCGCATCTGGCGCCGGTATGGTGATGCTGGAATCGAACAAGCTCACGGTGGAGCAGGCGGAAACATTGAAAGGCCTGGCGCGTCAGGGGCTTTCTTATCCAGTGATTCAAGATCGCCTCCGCGCCGCTTATCCGGATGCGGAGATTCGTTTCTATTTCCCTGGCCCGGTTAGCAAATAATGCTTTCCCCTGGCCCGGCAGAGGAAAGGAAGGACTCAGTGAAATCGCGGGGAGAAAGCGCCACGTCATTCGCCGTCTCAATGGCGGTTCTTGTGTTCTTCGTTTTCGCGTTCAAGCAATCAGTTCTAGACGCAAACAACATCCCGAGCGGTTCCATGATCCCCACTCTGAAAATCGGGGACTACCTCTTCGTAAACAAAATGCGTTATTCTTTGCGCATTCCTTTTACAGAAGTGGAACTCATCCGTATCGATGATCCTGCGCGCGGAGACATCATCACATTCATTCCTCCGGGAGACCCGGGAAAGAATTACGTGAAAAGAGTGATGGGAATGCCCGGAGATCGAATTCGCATTCGTAGCGTTCCGGCCTGCGATCTATATAAAGCCTACGGTGAGACTCTCCCCAATGTTCCTCGTGAATTCTCCTGCGACCGAAAATCCCCTTCTTATAGATACGAACCACAGCTGGCGTTTGTAGAATACAAGGAAGGGGATTCCGGAGAATGGAAGAACTATCACCCAACCGAGCTTGGATCAGAAGAGGCCCGCAAGCTACTTCTCGATTCAGACAATGTGGGTGTGCTCCCTCCCGAACTGCTGCCTAACTTTGACTGGCGCGGAAGAATGCCTGTTGCCTTTCGCGAAAATTTGCCCTCCGGTGGCACTCATCTGACCATAGAAAGCTCGTATACGTCTCCCAACGACAGTCTGTGTGAAGACATTGAAACGACAGGCTGCGTCATTCCTCCTAACCAGTATCTGGCCATGGGAGACAATCGAGACGATTCGCGCGATTCGCGTTACATTGGTTATATAGCGAGAGAGAAGATCCTGGGCAAGGTGGTGATCATCTACTTCAGCATCAACTGGAAGGATGACATCTGCAAGGAATTTGCACGTGATTTCCTGCGTTCTTCCGTGCCTCCTGCCCTGGACGATGGATACAAGATCCCCGGATTTCCCCCGGAAAAACAGCGTCGTCGCTGTTCCCTCCTGGATGAACAGGCGGACTCAGAATCCATCATCGATTATCTCAGACGGACGGTCGTGTATCGCATCCCCAGAATGGATGTGCGCTGGACTAGAATCGCCAATCTTCTGAAATAGAAAGTAACCCGGGCGCGGGAGCGGCCTGGGGTTCTCCACCCACTCTTTCCAGGTCTCGGATCGGGTTGCCCCGGTTGCATATTTCTTCCCGTCTGAAAGTACCCAGCCATGGGCGACTTGTTTGAGCTTGAGTGACTCCACAGGTCTGGAATCGGCTTTCCAGGCTAGTTGCTGCAGATATTTCGGTTCCATGCAGAACATGGGCGGAGTGATCGGGATCGGCTTTGAATTTCTGGGAATTGCCGGATTCTTCACTGCCGCAGGCATTTACCTCGATGGACGATTCGCAGGCCGTGGACTGATTCTGTTTGCTCTTGTGATTGTTGGAGTATCCGCCGGTCTCTGGCATATGATCCGACGCGTGAAGTCGATTGAGATTGAGATGCGCGCTCAGAAAAAAATTCAGAAGCCAGAGAAGCCAGAAGATCATCTTCGCAAGCTAGATGAGATGACTCGATCTCTCGAAGAAATGACGCGCAAGAAAAAGGACGATTGATGCGATTTGCGATCAGCTTCGCTCTGTATGGCGCAATTGTATTCTGGATTTTTCAAAACCATCCAGATCATGCGATTGCACTCTGCCTTCATTCTGCGTTTGGATTCGTTTTGAGCGGTGCTTTTGACGCGGCTCGCATCATCGTATCTAAAACAAACATCAAAAGGGCGCTGACGATTTTCTTCGTTGGTGTCTTTGTTCGAATGGCGGCCGTTGGCATTTACGGGATGTTGCATATGTTTGCAGGGACCATCGTACCTGCTTCTGCATTGATTTCATTTGCCGGATCGATAGTTGCGAGTCTTCTTTTTTCGGTTGCGTGGGAAGCTGGGTGGCAAATATATAGTCTCCGAAAATGATCCGCCAAATCACAAGAGTGCTCACTTTCGCCGCGGCAATTGCATTCGTCCCGGCAACGCTTCATGCAGAATCGCCAACATCTGAAGCGGACAAGTTTGATCTTGGAGAAATTCTAGTTCATCATCTTATGGATGCGCCCATTTTCGAATGGAACGTTTGCGTCCCCGGAAATCTTAAAATCGGCGAATACCCGCTCTGCGGAAAAAAAGTCTACGAAGGAAGCGAAGCGTTTGAGAAAGATCCGTTTCGCCGTTATGTCTTCGAAGACAAAGACGGAAAATACAAATGGGAAGGCGGCCTTCCCATGCACATCACTCGTCGTGTGATGATGATGTTCATTGTAGTTGCTCTGATGCTTGTCATCTTCATCGCAGGAGCCAGGGCCATTGCGCGCAATCCTCTTGCTACAAAGGGAAGATACAAGAATTCAATTGAGGCAATGGTTCAGTTCGTTCGCAATGATATCGCAGAGCCAAACATGCATCATCACTCTGCGGGTTTTCAGCCGTATCTGCTCACTGCATTCTTCTTCATTCTTTTCTCAAACATGCTCGGTCTGTTCCCTCCGTTTGGAGAGCTGCTGGATATGGCTCTGCACGGAGTGCATCCTCATCACGGAACAACTGCCTCTGCTGTAACCGCTGTATGGCCAGGGATCACCGTTACAGGGGACGTTGCAGTCACCATGGTTCTTGCCATCATGACCACAATCCAGATCTGGATCACTGGCTTCCGTTACCAGGGCATTCAGTTCATCTGGACGTCTGTTCCTAATGGCGTTCCAATCTGGCTTTATCCGCTTCTGTGGCCTCTTGAGTTCGTGATTTCCCCTCTTTCCAAGGGTTTTGCACTCACCATTCGTCTTCTGGCAAACATGACTGCGGGTCACGTTATCATCATCGTACTTCTTGGCTTCATTATGCAGTTCAAGAACTACTGGCTTGGGTTTGTAAGTGTGCCTGGCGCCGGCATGATCTATATGCTTGAAATACTGGTTGCGTTTCTTCAAGCATTTGTCTTTACCTTGCTGTCCGCGTTGTTTATCGGTGCAAGTATGCACAGGCATTGAAATGGATTCTCTTAATTTATTTAGAAAGAGCAATCAAGAGAGCGAATCAAAGTTGATTCGCCAGTGATCAGGAGGAGAAAACTATGATCGGTTTAGCTTTTATTGGAGTCGGACTTGGCGCTGGCCTTGCTGTACTGGGCATTGGCGTGGGCATTGGCCGCATCGGCGGTTCTGCAACTGAGGCCATCTCCCGTCAGCCAGAAGCGGTTGGTTCCATCCAACTTGCTATGATCATCGCGGCAGCGCTGATTGAAGGTGCAGGTCTCTTCGGTCTTGTGATCGCTTTCCTTATGGGAAACCAGATCAACGAAAAGATGCTGAATACGTTTGCTGGCCCGGCTGAAAGCGGCAAGCCTGCAGCTACTCAGACCAAGTAATAACGTTCATGTCTGCAACTCTCTTCATTGCATCCGAGGGCGGTCTTTCGCTTCTCTCTGTAAATCCGGGTCTTGCGATCTGGACTACCCTGACTTTCCTCCTGGTTCTGGGTGTGCTGCACCGCTTTGCGTGGCAGCCTATCATCCAGGCCCTGGACGAAAGAGCGGGTAAGATCCAGTCTGACCTGGACCGGGCCGAAGCGGTCCGCAAAGAAGCTGAAATGAAGCTTGAGGATTACTTGCAGAAGCTCAATGCTCTTAAGGAGCAGGGGACTGAAATCATCGAGGAAGCTCACAAAGACGCAAATCGCATCAAGGAAGAACTTCTTGAGTCTGCGAAAAACGAAGCGGAGGCAATGCGCCAGCGCGGAGTGCGTGACATTGAGCTTGCGAAGGATAAAGCCCTCGAAGAGCTGCATAAAGAAGTCGTTTCCCTTTCCGTGGGCATTGCGTCCCAGATCATCGGCCGGACTTTGAAGGCTGAGGATCACAAACGGTTTGTTGAAGATGCCATCAAAGGGCTTCGGTCCTGAACCTGATTCCAGGATGCTTCGATGATAGGATTTGAAAAAGTAGCGGTAGTGTACGCGGAAGCTCTTCTTGCAGCTGCCGTGGATGCTGGCCCCGTAACTGAGCTGGAAGAAGACATCGCCCAGCTCAATGAGTTGTTCCATAAGGATCCAGATGTCTGGGCCTTTTTCAAATCGCCCATCATTGAAGTAGACGGGAAACTCAGTCTTCTTTCCAAAACTCTCAAAGGGAAAGTTTCAGATACGCTGTATTCTTTTCTCTGCGTGCTCTGCGTGCGCAGGCGTTTTGAACTGTTCCCGGACATTGTAGAACAGGTGAAAACTCTTCTCGATCATCACCTGAAACGCAAACGCGTTCAGGTATTCTCTGCAGTCGCTCTCACACCGGAGCATAGCGCAGAACTCCAGGGAGCGCTCAAGAAGCGCCTCAATATGGATGTAGTGCTGGAAGTGCATGAGAAGCCGGATCTAATCGGCGGCCTTGTAGTTCGCACAGGCGATCTCAAGGAAGATTCAAGTATTAAAGACAGTCTTGCCCGCATGGCAAAGGCCCTCACGGGCAAACGAATTCTCGGGGAAAAATATTATGCTTAAAATCAAAACTGATGAAATCTCCAGCGTACTGAAGAAGGAAATCCAGAGCTTTCAATCTCGCCTGGACCTTTCCGAAGTCGGAACCGTTCTCTCTGTAGGGGACGGGATTGCCCGGGTATACGGCCTTGAAAACGTAATGGCCAACGAAATGATCGAGTTCGAAGACGGAACACTCGGTCTTGCATTCAACCTCGAAGAAGGTTCCGTGGGTGTGGTAATCCTCGGCGAATACACACAGCTGCGCGAAGGTCATCAGGTAAAAAGACTCGGCCGCGTTCTGGAAGTTCCAGTCGGAGAATCCATGCTCGGCCGCATGGTGGACCCAATGGGCCGCCCTGTAGACGATCGTTCTCTTCCAATTCACACAACCAAGACTCGCCCTGTAGAATTCCTGGCACCTGGCATTGCACGCAGACAGCCTGTAAAAGAGCCAATGCAAACTGGAATCAAGGCGATCGACGCGATGATTCCAATCGGCCGCGGGCAGCGCGAACTGATCATTGGAGACCGCGGAACTGGAAAAACAGCCATCGCAATCGACACAATCATCAACCAGAAAGGCAAAGATGTAGTTTGCGTATACGTTGCGATTGGTCAGAAAGCTTCTAAAGTAGCGGCCATCAAAGACAAACTCACGGCCCTGGGTTGCATGGACTACACGATCATCGTTGTGGCCACAGCTTCTGACCCGGCTCCTCTGCAGTACCTGGCTCCCTACTCCGGAGCGAGCATGGCAGAATACTTCATGTATGAAAAGGGCAAAGCCACTCTGGTGATCTACGATGACCTTACAAAACAGGCAAACGCGTATCGCCAGATGTCTCTGCTTCTTCGTCGTCCACCAGGCCGCGAAGCGTTCCCTGGAGACGTATTCTATCTCCACAGCCGTCTTCTCGAGCGCGCAGCTAAACTGAGCGACAAGTACGGCGGAGGTTCTCTCACAGCTCTTCCTATCATTGAAACTCAGGAAGGGGAAGTGAGTGCTTACATTCCTACCAACGTGATTTCTATTACAGACGGTCAGATCTACCTTCTGCCAAACCTCTTCGCCTCTGGCCAGAGACCTGCTGTGGATGCGGGTATTTCAGTCAGCCGGGTGGGCGGTAACGCTCAGATCAAAGCAATGCGATCTGTTGCAGGTAAGATGAGACTGGACCTGGCTCAGTTCCGCGATCTAGAAGCGTTTGCACAGCTTGGAACAGAACTGGATGCCGCGACTCAAGCGCAGCTCGATCGCGGTTATCGCCTCCTTGAAATCCTCAAGCAGGAAGAAAACAGCCCGTGGCCGGTAGAAGAGCAGGTAGCTTCTATTTTTGCGATTACCAGAGGTCTCATGGACAAAATTCCAGTGAACCGCGTTCGCGAATTTGAAAAAGGTCTCATCGACCATCTCAGAAAAGCTCACAACGAATTCCTGAAAGGCATTCGTGAGAAGAAGGCTGTGGAAGACGAGAAAGCACTCGAGCGTTGCATCGCAGACTACGCCACGTCTTTCTTGAAAGACCAGGCAGCTGAGATTCGTCCGCACTAATCGGGAAAGAGAATGGCTGGCGCGAAAGTACTTAAGAAGCGAATCGGCGCGGTAAAGAATACGCGCAAGATCACGCGAACCATGGAAATGGTTTCAACTGCGAAAGCAAAGCGCATGGTAGACCGTGTCAATGCTGCTCGCCCTTACAACGAGAAGATCGTGGAGATTATGAAATCCATGGAATCCGTCGTGGGGGAAGGTGCAGGCGTTCTTCCTTTGCTGCGTCAGGTGGAACATCCTCATCGCGTGGCTCTGCTTGTTGTGACTGCAAACCGCGGTCTCTGCGGCGGATACAATGCGAGCGTTCTTCGCATGGCGCGTGCTCGTCTGGTGGAATACCAGAAGCAGGGAAAAGAAGTTCAGCTCTTTGTAATTGGTAAGAAAGGGAATTCCTACTTCAAATTCCTGAAAGTGCCCGTGAAGAAAGTCATTACTGATGTGGACGATACCTTCCAGTACGACCAGGCAAAGCATCTTTCGGATGAACTGATCTCTGGCTTTGCAGGTGCGCATTTTGATCGTGTGGAAGTCATTTCTACTGTCTACTATAGCTCTGCCCTGCAAAAGCCGCGTCTGGATGTTCTTCTTCCAGTCGGCGCTCACACAGAAGAAGATGAAGCGGAGCTTGCCAAAAAGAAACTGACAGAGCCAGTCAATCGTGCTACGTTTCTGTTTGAACCGGCACCTGCCTTTATTTTGAAGCGAATTCTGCCTCACGTAATTCGTGCTACGGTGTTTCGCAAGATTCTAGAATCAGTGACTTCAGAACAAATTGCGCGTCGCATTGCTATGAAAAACGCAACGGACAATGCAGGTTCCATGACCAAGTCACTGACTCGCATTTACAACCGCAAACGTCAGGCGGGCATTACACAGGAACTGGCAGAGATCGTATCTGGTGCAGACGCGATCGGTTAAGCAATCATAAGTCAAGAGGAAGAAAAAATGGCCAAGCAAGCTGCAACAAAGACAAAAGCAAAAAGCGGAAAGATCCTTCAGGTGATCGGTTCGGTTCTGGATATTTCATTCGATGCGGGTGAACTGCCGGATATCTATACCGCACTCGAAATCGATGTGCCGGGTCCGGACGGAAAAAAAGAAACTCTGACCGCTGAAATCCAGCAGCACCTGGGCGGAAACGTTTGTCGTGCGGTTGCACTTTCTTCCACGGACGGACTGGTGCGCGGACAGGAAGTTCGCAACACAGACGCTCCCATTTCTGTTCCAGTAGGGCAGGTAACTCTGGGGCGTATCTTCAACGTTCTCGGGGAAACAGTAGACGAAGGTCCAGCGGTGCAGGTGACGGAACGCCGCGCGATTCACCAGAAAGCTCCTGATCTGCAAAACCTCGATTCTCGCACTGAGATCTTTGAAACTGGAATCAAGGTCATCGACCTTCTTGCTCCGTATACTCGCGGTGGTAAGACCGGTCTCTTCGGCGGTGCGGGTGTGGGCAAAACCGTCGTGATCATGGAACTCATCAATAACATCGCCAAGGCGCACGGTGGTTACTCCGTATTCGCAGGTGTAGGTGAAAGAACTCGTGAAGGAAATGACCTGTGGCTCGAAATGACTGAGTCAGGCGTTCTTCACAAAACAGTTCTCTGCTACGGCCAGATGAATGAGCCGCCAGGTGCTCGTCTTCGCGTTGCTCTGACAGCTCTGACCATGGCAGAACACCTCAGAGATAGTACTGGAACAGACTGCCTCTTGTTTGTGGATAACATCTTCCGTTTCTCGCAAGCGGGTTCTGAAGTATCTGCACTCCTGGGTCGTATGCCATCTGCTGTAGGATACCAGCCAACTCTTGCTACGGAGATGGGCCTTCTACAAGAGAGAATTACATCTACTCGCACCGGTTCGATTACGTCTGTTCAGGCGATTTATGTTCCTGCTGACGACTTGACTGACCCGGCGCCTGCAACTGCGTTTACTCACCTGGATGCAACTACGGTTCTTTCTCGTGCGATTTCTGAAAAAGGAATTTATCCTGCTGTGGATCCGCTCGATTCAACTTCTCGTGCTCTGCAGCCGGGTGTGGTGGGCGAAGAGCATTATAAGACTGCGCGCGAAGTGCAGCGTGTTCTTCAGCGTTACAAGGATCTTCAGGACATCATTGCGATTCTGGGTATGGACGAACTCTCAGAAGAAGACAAGATTCTTGTGGGCCGCGCTCGCAAGATCGAACGCTTCCTCTCCCAGCCTTTCCATGTGGCAGCACAGTTCACAGGCCGCGATGGAATCTACGTGAAACTGGACGACACGATTCGTTCTTTCAAAGAACTCCTGACAGGTAACTATGATCATCTGCCAGAATCCGCTTTCTACATGACTGGAACCATCGAACAGGCTGTAGCAAACGCGAAGGCACAGGGGTAATTCATGAAGTCGCTCCACGTCAGCCTGGTGACGCCATTCAATTCCCTCTTTGAGGGAGACGTGGCGTCTCTCCAGCTGCCTCTCTGGGACGGACTGATCGGAGTCTTTCCAGATCACGCTCCCATGCTTGCTGTGATTGGCTTTGGTCCATGCACTCTGAAGCTCCCCAATGGCAGCGTGGAAAGCTTTGTCCTGGATGCGGGCTTTCTCGAAATAGAGAAGAACAAAGTAACCATTCTCGCCAGCGGCGCGGATTATGTAGCAGACATAAACGTGGAAAAAGAGAAGAAAAATCTCGCGGCTGCCCATGCGATGGAAGTTCATTCCCAGGAAGACCGGGAAATGAAGGAAGATCGCACCCGTTCTGCTCTCGCCCGTATCAAGCTGGCCGGCGGCTAAGC
>Ga0268298_10006921_pt1 | contig 10154 bp, 7 predicted proteins | sample WWTPWeurt_MetaG_FD_194462 | JGI IMG/M metagenome (GOLD analysis project Ga0268298, IMG submission 194462) | Activated sludge microbial communities from WWTP in Nijmegen, Gelderland, Netherland - WWTP Weurt | ecosystem: Engineered > WWTP > Aerobic digester > Activated sludge | place: Netherlands... | reverse complement strand
CTCGCGCGAGAGGGAGAGCTGCGACTCGCGGAGGTGCTCGGCGTCTTTTTCGAGGGCCGCGACGCGCTGCGAGGACTCGTACGTCGCGAGGCCCCCGCCGAGGACAGCGAGCGCGAAGGCGACGCCGAGGCCGTAGATCCAGCGGCGGCGCCCCGTCTCGGCGCGGACGCGGAGGACCGCGATCTCGTGGGCGCGCATGGCGTTGTCGGCGTCGAGGCGGGCCTTCGCCTCGGCTTGCATGCGAGCGACATCGATCTCGGCGCGGGCGCGGGCCTCGCGGACGACCTTCTCGGCGGCCTCCTCGCGGGCGCGGGCCTCGCGGGCCTTCTCGGTGGCCGCGATGCGGGCCTCTTCTTCGGCGCGCTTTCGAGCCTCGGCTTCCTGTCGCTCGCGAGCGCTGATCTCCCGGGCTCGCGCGCGCTTGGTCTCTTCTTCGCGCACGCGCTCTTCTTCGATCCTGGCCAGCTCTTGGAGGGAGAAGGTGACGGAATTCTCGGAGTTGGTCTGTGTCATCGGGCGGCTCCTGTGGAGGGAGCCTTTTGCAGCCGGCGTGCCGGGGCGATCAGGCGCCGATCGGCTTGTTTTCAAGGGAAAGGAGGGGCGTGCAGGCGATCGCGATCGCGCCCGGAGCGCCCGGAGGCGATCGCGATCGCGCCGGCGGGATCCTTTATGAGAGAACCTCTTGACGTTAAGGCATCTGCGGTTAAGGTCTGTCGCGGGCAACGTCACTGCCCGTGAGCAAGGTCACCCTCACTCCAAGGAGATATCCGAATGTCCCTCACGAACTTCACGATCGATGCTGGTCACTCGAGCGTCGGCTTCTCTGTCCGCCATATGGTCGTCGCCAAGACCCGCGGTCGCTTCACCAAGTTCTCGGGCACGTTCGGCTTCGATCCGGAGAACCCGCAGGCGTCGCACGTCGCCGTCACCATCGACGTGGCGAGCATCGAGACCCACGACGCGCAGCGCGACGGTCACCTCAAGTCGCCCGACTTCTTCGACGCCGAGAACCACAAGGAGATCACGTTCAAGAGCAAGCGCGTCGAGGGCAAGGGCAGCGATCTGAAGGTGATCGGCGATCTGACGATCCGCGGGACGACGCACGAGGTCACGCTCGACGTGGAGTACGCGGGCGGCGGCAAGGATCCGTGGGGCAACGAGCGCGCGGGCTTCTCGGCGAAGACGTCGGTCAACCGCAAGGACTACGGGCTGACGTGGAACGCGGCGCTCGAGACGGGCGGCGTGCTCGTCGGCGAGAAGGTGGAGATCGAGATCGACGTCGAGGCCATCAAGGACAAGGCCGCCGCGTGATCGAGCTTCATCAGCGCTGATGAACGGATTCATCAGCGCTGATGAACGGATTCATCAGCGCGGATGAACGGCTTCATCAGCGCTGATGAAATGGCCGACCCGTGCCGCGATCACGGCGCGTACGGGTGGACCAGGACGAGCGCGTCCGTTTTTCCCTGAGAGAGCCGCAGCTCCATCTTCGCGGGCTTCGGCGTGGCCCCCGCGCAGAGGTGATCCGAAGCGACGAGCGCGCCGCGCACGAGCGAGCTCTCGTTCGTGCTCGAGTCGACGATGCGAAGATCGAGGCCCTGCGCGCCAGGATCGAGGGCCGCGATCACCTCGACGCACGCGCCGGCTTGCACGGAGAAATTGCTGGAACGGAGCGCCGTCGCGTCGAGGGCGACGACCTGCGCGGACTGGGCCGCGGAGGCGTCGATGAGGGTGCCGGCGGCCTCGAGGCGGCCGAGCAGCCGGGCCGCGGCGAAGGGGTGCGCGACGAGCGAAGGCGGGGCCGTCTTCTCCTTGCGCACCTCGACGGCGAAGGGGCCGGGCGCGTCGAGGGCCTCGATGTCCGCGCGCCAGGATCCGCCTCTTCCGCAGGCGAAGAAGGTGCCGCGGGCGCCGCCGTAGGTCTGCGTGACGAGGGCGCTCTGGTCGTCCCAGAGCTCGGCGCGGAAGGTGCCGAGCGGCTTGCCGGCGATCACGTCGACGCGCGCGCAGCCCGAGGGGACATCGACGGCGACCGAGGTGCGCTGGCCGGTGCGCGCAGAGGCGGTGCCGGCGAGCTTCTTCGCGGCGTAGCCGTGCCCGTCGAGCGCGCGATCGAGGGCGGCGCGGGCCTCGGCGAGATCGAGGGGCTGCGTCACGTGAGCCACGAAGGCGCTCTGCGCGACCTCGGCGGAGGCGCCCTTCGCGGAGCGGCCGAGCACCACCGCGACGAGGCCCTCCGACGCGCGGGGCCGCATCGCGACGGAGATCTCCGCGCGCTGCGAGGCGCAGATGACGGCGGATCGATCGCGGCCTCGCTCGCGGGCTCGAGCGATCACGCGGCCGCGATCGTCTTCGATGACGGCGTCGAGCGAGGCGACCTCTTCGCTCGGGGCGAGGAGGACGTCGGCGCACCGATCCGGATCGAGCGTGATCGAGATGCGCGACGTGGCCCGCGGAGTGACGGGGAGCGCGATGCGGCGCACGTCCTCCCATTTGCCGCCGACGGCCGCGCGGTGCTCGCGGAGCTTGGATTCGAGCCCCGGCCACGCGTCGAGGCGCCCCGTGTCCTCGCCGGGTCGACCGCGCGCGCGCACCGCCTGAGCGACGGCGTCGGCTTTCTTCGTGGGGACGCTCTGCACCCCGACGGCGAGCAGGCCGGCCCCCGCCATCACGCGCGCGACGACGTAGAGCCTCCGCGGGTGAGGCGGGCACACGACGACGGTGCCGCCCTGGTTGGGCGATTCATCGGCGGAGAAAGGGCTTCCATCGTCTTCGTACGCGAACAGATCGACGTCCGCGATCGTGGGCGAGGGGCGCGCGTACGCGACGAGGCACTCCTCCGCGGGGATCTCCACGAACGCGCCGACCTTGTCGCCCTCCGAGGCGATGTCGGCCCCGAGGATCTGGAGGGGGCCGGCCCCGGCGGCGATCGCGAGGGCCGCGTCCTCGGCGAGGAGGCGCTGTCCGTCGAGGCGATCCGCGGTGACGGCGAGGCCCTTGGGGCCGGAAGGCGGGGGAGACGCGCCCGATCGATCGCCCGGTCCGGCGCTGCACGAGGCCGCGAGGAGCAGCGAGAGGAGAGCCGCTGCCGCTCCGCGTGCGCGCATCACCAACGCAGGTTTACAAGTCTCGTGGCTCCTGGGAAACTGCGATCGTGCCTCGGGAACGACAAAGGGGACGAGTGGCCGCGGAGCATCCCTCCACAGCGGCAGGCGGGGGTTGAGACGTGGATCCGCGAAGCGCTCCGCCCAGGTCACAGAAGGCACCGGCTCCTCAGGGACCGCTCAACCCCGGGGCCCTGATCGACAAGAAGTACAAGATCACCAAGCTGCTCGGCGCGGGCGCGATGGGCGCCGTCTACGAGGCCGAGCACACGGGCACGGGGAGGCGCGTCGCCCTCAAGGTGATCATGGGGCAGTTCGCGAAGGACGAAGGGCTCGTCGCCCGGTTCCACCGCGAGGCCCGCGCCGCCGGCTCGATCGAGACGCAGCACATCACGCAGGTGCTCGACACGGGCTTCGACAAGGAGAGCGAGCTGCCCTTCATGGTGATGGAGTACCTCGAGGGCGAGGACGTCCAGCACCTGCTCAAGCGCACGGGGCCCATCCACCCGGAGATCGCGCTGCGCATCGTCGCGCAGTCGTGCCTGGGCCTTCAAAAGGCGCACGAGAAGCACGTCGTCCACCGCGACATCAAGCCCGCGAACCTGTTCCTCGCGAAGCGCGACGCGGGCGAGGTGATCATCAAGCTGCTCGATTTCGGGATCGCGAAGATCAAGATGGAGCAGTCGCAGGAGACCGAGAGCGCCGGCCTCACGAAGACGGGCAACATGCTCGGCTCGCCGCTCTACATGTCGCCCGAGCAGGCCCGCGGCGCGCGCGGGATCGATCACCGCACGGACATCTGGTCGCTCGGCGTCGTGCTCTACCAGGCGCTCTGCGGCAAGACGCCGTTCCAGCACCTGACCGCGCTCGGCGAGCTCATCATCTCGATCTGCTCGGAGCACCCGCCCGCGCTGCAAGAGCGCGCGCCGTGGGTCCCGCCGGAGGTCGCCGCCATCGCGCACAAGGCGATGCGCCACGATCCCGCGCAGCGCTACCAGTCCGCGCAGGAGATGTTCCAGGACATCCGCGCGCTCTTGCCGAACGGCTGGGGCATCACCGACGACATGCTCGTGCCGCTCTCGACGACGGCGCGCGAGCAGCAGGCGCCGAAGGCCGCGCTCTCGATGCCCCCTCCTCCGCCGATGGCCACGCTCGCGGGCGCGCCGTCGCGGACGAGCGTGGGCGTGGGATCACACCCGGGTCTCCCTGCCGCGCAGACGGGCTCGGGGACGACGCCGGGCCTTGGAAATTCGACCTCGGGCGTGGGGACGCGCACGGGGGACGCGGGCGCGACGAACGCGGCGATGACGTCGCAGACGGGGGCAGGGCAGGGCGGCAGCAAGGTCGGGATCTTCATCGGCCTCGGACTCGGGACGCTCGCGGCGCTCGGGATCGGCGGATACTTCTTGTTCTTCCGGCAACCGACCAACGTGGTGACGCCCGTGGCGAACCCGACCATCGTCGTGACGGTGGCGCCGACGACGCCGACGGTCGCCACGACGACGAGCTCGGCGCCCGCTGTGGCGCCTGCGGATCTCACGCCGAAGCGCTTCAAGCTGGTCGTCGTGCCGACGGACGTGAAGGTCGAGATCGACGGCAAGATCGCCAAGAACGATCGCGGCATCGTCGACATCAACGGGACGCTCGGCTCCGTGCTGCGCGTGAAGATCACGAAGGGTCGGCAGGACTACACGACCGACGTGGCCGTCACCGAGACGGGCCTGCTCCCACCCAAGGTCGAGCTGCTCCCGCCGGGCGCGCCGCGGCCCTCGGGGAGCGCCTCCGCCGGAGCGGCCCCCGGGCCAGGGCCAGGGCCGGCGCCGGCGTCCACCGAGGTCAACACAAAGTTCGAGTAGCGTGCGCCGCCGCGACGGTTGATGCGAACGCTCGATCTGCTTCTCCGCGCGACGTTCTTCGCCTTCGCGCCGTTCGTCGTGACGCTCGCCGCGGCGGCCTTCCCCATGACGGCGGTGCTCGTGAACGTGGTCCTCGCGCTCGCTGTCTTCGCCTTCGCCGAGGGCGTCCGATCGCGCGCCGAGCGCTCGCGCGTCGTTCGCGTCCTCGTCCGCAAGCAGCTCGCTTTCGAGGCGTATTACCGCGAGCACCCGACGGGGCCGTTCCTTTATTACATCCTGTCGCCGCTCCTCTTTCCGTACTGGCTCTTTCAGAAGGAAGCGCGCCGCGAGGTGCTGCTCTATCGGGATCTCACGGGCGGCGGCGTCGCGATCCTCCTCCTCACCGCGGGCCTCGACTACTTCCGGAGCTGGCGACCGCACCTCACGCCCGGGCGCTTCCTGCTCGTGTGGGCCGTGCTCTTCGTCGTGCAGACGATGCTCACGCTCGCGCTCGTCGCGCCCATCGCGACGACGATCGTGAAGCTGCACATCGAGCGGCGGATCGTGACCCTGTGGCTCCTCATCGCGCTCGCCGCGGCCTCCGTGGGGTTCGCGGTGTACCGCCTGGAGCACCGCAAGGCGCCTGTCGTCTCGTGGGTCACGACGGAGCGCTTGATGCTCCGGACCAAGGCCGATCCGACGGCGTCGCGAGCCGCGCAGATCGAGGCCCTCCGCGCCGTGTGGTCGCACCCCGAAGAGCTCGTCGCATCCACGGACAACCGAGGCTGGGTCGAGGACGACGCGCTCGATCGCGCCGAAGAGTCCCTCGAAGGCTTTTACAAGGCGGACGAAGCCTACGCGTTCACGCTGCACGCCCTCCCGCCGGGGGCGCCTGAGGTGCTGATCCTCCAGTGCCACCTCGGCTGGGGACGCCCCGCGCTGTGGCGCGCGATGCGCAAGGACGGCCGCGAGATCTTGAACAAGGACGATCTGCCGCCCGGCGTCCTCGGGCTCCAGCGCAAGGCCACGCGCAAGCCCCCGTCGCACCCCGCCCCGTACCGCGCCGTCCGGCCGTAGCCGATCGATCGCCCCTATGCGCCGAGCTCGTAGCGCTCACCCTCTCGCGCGCATGGGATGGGCGAGGACGCGACGTCGTGGAAATCCGGATAGTGAATGAGGCGCATCTTGCGCTTCGTCGGCGCCGAGAGCCCCACGAGATCGGCGAGCGGCGTGTGGATGCCGAGGTTCGTCTCGTGGAAGAAGAGATCCGACTCCGCGAGCCACGCGACGAGCTGCGGATCGAAGGCCGTGTCCGCGCTGTACGCGAACGTCGCGCTGCGCCCTCGCACCCGCAGCGCCGACGTCGGGATGTGGTGCAGCGTCCTCCGCCAGTCGACGAGCAGCGGTCCGATCGCGGTGCCCCCGGGCCCGAGCGGCCGCACGTCCGCGTAGTCGTCGAGCGTCAACGTCTGCGGCTCGAAGCGCTCGTTCATGAGCACCTCCATCCCGCCCTTGAGGCGCGTGTCCCAGAGCCCCGCGAGCACCTCGGGGATCGCGTAGAGCGACGCCTTTCGCCCCGTCACGAAGCGCCGCCAGAAGAGGAGCTGCTCGAGCCCGCCCACGTGATCGCCGTGGAGGTGCGTGACGATCACGTGATCGATGTCGTCGAGCCCCACCCGCTCGCCCCCGCGCTCCCCGAGATCACCGAGCGCCCGCGCGAGGGCCGGCGGAGCGTCGATGAGCACCCGCGTGTCCTCGGCCTCCACGAGCAGGCACGCGTTGAAATACTTTGAAGTGAACGCGTCCCCCACCCCGACGATCCGCACGTTGAAAGCTGCCACCCGGAAGATATAGAGGTCCCGCGCGCTCGTGCCAGGGGCGGTCAGGTCGCCGCGAGGTACGCTTCTTCGATCCGCTTCGCGCGCGCGGCGATCCGATCCCGCGCATCCACGAAGCGAGGATCCTTTCGGATGGGCTCGAAGAGCGGGCACATGTCCGCCCACGCCACGTCGAACACGCCGCCCTCGGCGCACGCCGTGAGCGCGGAGAGGGCGCGCTCGGGATCGCCCAGGAAGATGGCCGACTCGACCTCGAGCTGCCGCAAGAACAGGTAGAACCGCGACGTCGGGTCGACGGGCGACGGCGCGCGATCGTAGGGCGGGATCCCGTGCGCCGCGAGATCCAGGAGCACCCGTGAGAGCCCCCACGACAGCTCGTCCGCGAGCGACTCGTCGGCGAGGAGCCTCTTCGCGCGCTCCGAGTCCCGCCTCCACAAGCACATCCGCGCCGTCGAGGGCAGCACGGTCCCGGAGCGGAGAAGCGCCCCTTCGGCCACCGTGTCCGCCGCGTCCCAGCGCCCGTGGAGCATGTGCAGCCGCGCGAGCATCGCGCGCGACAGGTGGAGATCCGGCTCCAGCGTCAGCGCCGTCTCCAGGTGCTTGCGCGCCGCGTCCTGGAGCTGCGTCTCCGCGAGCAGCCGCCCGATCATGTCGTGCGCCTCCGCGTTCATCCGCGACAGACGGAGCGCCTTCGCGAGCGAGCCCACGACCTCCGTCTCGCGCTGATCGTGATAGAGCACCATCGCGTAGGCGACGTGCGAATCGGCCAGGTTCGGGGCCCTCTCCACCGCGCGCCGCGCGGCCTCCCGCGCCCTGTCGGCCCTCTCTGCGCCGGCCGCGTACCTCCGGCACGCCGCCATGGCGTACCCGGCCAGGATCCTCGGATCCTCCGGCGCCAGCGCGAGGGCTCGCTCGAAGAGCTCGATGCTCTCGCCTTTGAGATCCGAGAAGAACTGCAGGTAGAGCGATCGCGCTCGCAGGTACAGATCGATCGCCTCCGCGTTGTCGGGCGCGCTCCTCGCGGGCGCCACGATCTCCACCGCGAGCGCCTGAGCGATCGCGCGGGCCGCCGCGTCGCTCACAGCGAAGATCTCATTCTCCGGCCGATCGAAGCGCCGGTGCCAGATCTGCACGCCGTCCGCGACGCTCACGAGCCGAACCGACACTCGGACGAGCCCGCCCTCCTTGCGGACGGAGCCCTCCACCACCACAGGCACGTCCAGCTCGCGGCCGATCTCCCGAGGATCGCGATCGCCTCCGCGGTACCGCGCGACCGTCCCGCGCGATCGCACCCTCAGATCCTTCGCGAGGCAGAGCAGATCGATGAGCTCCTCCGTGAGCCCCTCCGCGATGTGCTCGTGCTCCCTGGCCCCCGCGTTTCGAAACGGGAGCACAGCGACCTGCTTCTTCATCGGCGCCGACGGCGGCAGCACAGCGGCCCCGATCGATCGCGGCGAGGCAGGCGCGATGGATGGCACAGGCGCCGCGGCGAGCTGAACGCGCGACAGAGCGAGGGCGATCTCCTCCACGCTCGCGAACCTCTCGTCGGGCGATCGCGCCATGCACCGAGCCACGATCGCGGACAGCTCCTCCGGCAGATCCGGCCTCTTCGCGCGCACCTCGGGGGGCGCGTTCAGGAGCCTCGCGGCGGCGACGGCGAACACGTTGTCGCCCTGCCACGGCGCGTCCCCCGTGAGGATCTCGTAGAGCATCGCGCCGAGCGCGTAGATGTCGGCCCGCGCGTCGGCCACGCGACCTTCGACCTGCTCCGGGGCCATGTACGCGGGCGTCCCGATCACGGCCCCCGTGATGTTCGCGTCCGCCGAGGCCACCGCGCGCGCGATGCCGAAATCGGTCACGACGACCCGCCCGTCCTTCGCGAGGAGCACGTTGTCCGGCTTCAGATCCCGGTGCACCACGCCCGCCGCGTGCGCCGCCGCGAGCCCCGCGCACACCTGCGCGCCGACCTCGATCGCGCGCTTCGCCCCCCATTTCCCTGCCCGCGCGAGCACGGCGCCGAGGGGCTCTCCGTCCACGAGCTCCATCGTCAGGTACTTCTCGCCGCCCTGATCGCCGATGTCGAACACGCGCGCCACGTTCGGGTGCGTCACCCTCCGAGCGAGCTTCACCTCGCGTCGAAATCGCTCCAGCGCCGCCGCGTTCCCCGCGATCTCTGGCCGCAGCACCTTGAGCGCCACGACCTCGTCGAGCTCCCGATCGCGCGCCCTGTACACGTTCCCCATCCCGCCCGCGCCGAGCAGCCCCAGCACCTCGTAGCGCCCCGCGATCACCTTGGGCCCCGAGTCCGCGGGCCCCGAGCTCGCCGCCTGCGAGAGCACCGCCGGCGCCGCGCTGTCCGCGAGCGTCGCCGCGTCGAACGCCACGGTCTGTGCCAGCGGATCCGCCACGCCGCGCACTATACCAAACACCCGAAAATCGCCAGCGTTCGTGTATCCTCGCTCGCCGACGACGCCGATCGTCTCGCGAGGCGCGCGAGCGATCCGCGCCGCGACCGACGTCGCTCTTGGGTAAGAACTGGAGACAAGCATGACCGCTCGATCCGTCGTACGAGTTTGTCTGCGGGCCGTTTCAATGGGCCTCTTTGCGATCGCGTCAATCGCCTGCGGTCCGCCTCCTGGGGCGCAGGTCGTCGGCACCACGGCGGGCCTCGGCAACGCGGGCGCGCCCAAGGCCGACCTCCGCGCCGGCCCCAACGTCGTCGGCGTCAACTGCGACGTCGCCGACTGCCAGGCCTCGTGCATGGCCGGCTCCACCATCCTCCTCGCGTACGGCTTTCACGGCCGCACCTACGACTCCGGCGGCCCCGTCTCCTCCAAGTGCGGCGAAGGCGTCGAGTGGCTGGGCGGCTGCATCGGCCAGGAGAGCTGCACTGTCTCCACCAAGTGCACCACGAGCGCGATGTACCTGATCTGCCGCTGACGGCTCATCGTTGTTGCGCCGTATTCAACAAGGATCTGAACACCATGTCCCCCGTCATGACAGCCCCTGCTCGCCTCTCCGCTCCCGGGTCCACGCTCCGAACAGCCACGCTCGCGGCCCTCTCCGTCCTCGGCGCGGGCCTCGGGGGCTGCGGCCCCACGCTCGTCAACTTCGACCCCAACAACGCCGTCAGCATCGATGTCCGCCCCGTCGAAGGACAGAAAGTATTCTGCCCCGGCGCCACCTTCCAGGTCGAGGTCCTGGCCAAGCTCCAGAGCGGCTCCCAGTGCAGCAGCACGGACCGCAACGTCGGCTGTCAGGGCCAGAAGGACGCCGTCATCAACCCCACGATGATCCGCCTCGAGGGCAGCACAGGCAAGCGCACGGGCGATCTCGAAAAATTCATGTGGAGCCCCCCGGCGGACATCTTCGAGACG
>Ga0268298_10006920_pt1 | contig 10155 bp, 7 predicted proteins | sample WWTPWeurt_MetaG_FD_194462 | JGI IMG/M metagenome (GOLD analysis project Ga0268298, IMG submission 194462) | Activated sludge microbial communities from WWTP in Nijmegen, Gelderland, Netherland - WWTP Weurt | ecosystem: Engineered > WWTP > Aerobic digester > Activated sludge | place: Netherlands... | reverse complement strand
ACGGCGGCCGTGGTGGCGCTGCTGTTCAGGTTGATGCGCAGGGCGGCGCCCGAGACGCCGGTGTTGCCGGCGTCGATGGTGCCGATGATTGTGCCGGCGTAGGTGACGTTGCTGCCCGAGATGCCGATCTGACCGCTGCCGGTGCCCTGGTTGAGCACTGCGAGCTGGTCTTCGGCGGCGCCGTTGGCGGTGATCTGGGCTTGCAGCCAGCCGCCGTTGAAGTTGGCGGGCAGGTCGGGGTCGGACACTGTCATCACCGTGTCGATGGGGGTGGCGACGGCGTTTTCGGTGTAGGCCAGGGTTTGCGCGGTGCCGCCGAGCAGCGGGGCGTCATTGGTCGGGGTGACGTTGATCAGGCCGGTGTCGGAGCCGGCTGCGCCGGTGGCGCTCATTGCGGTGACGTTGAAGACGCGGACCGGCGACGTGACTGGGCTGTCGGAGGTGGCGTTGAAGGCGACCTGGCGGGCGATGCTGGTGACGACGGCGTCGGTGACCTTGGAGCCGAAGACGCGCACGTTGTCGATATACAGCGATGCGCCTGCTGCCTGACCGCCCGAGTAGTCGTAGGTGCCGGCAACGAACACGAAACGGTAGGAGCCGGTGGCGCCGATGGTGGCGCTGGCGGTTGCCCAGTTGGTCGATGCGCCGGTGCTGGTGCCGGTTTCGTCGAGAACCTTGGTGGTGGCGCCGGTGACGGTGTTGAGAATGTAGCCGTATACGTCGAAGGCGTCGCCCCCGGCGAAGGCGCGCCAGTCGAAGTAGATCTTGTCGCCGGCCGTGGCGCTGAAAGCGTCGCTGTACACCGCCGGGCCGTGGACCACGTCGAAGCCGGTGGCGGTGGTCATGCCCGAGCTGAGCAGGCGCAGCGAGCGCGTGCCCTCGCTGAACTGGCTGGTGTCGATGGTCGAAGTGAAGGAGCCGGGGGCGGTGGGGTAAACGTCGTCGTTGCCTGCGTTGGCCGTGTAGGTGCCGTCGTTCGGCGAGGTGAAGCCGGCGATGGCCGTGGTGCCGAGGTTGATCACCTGGTTCATGGTCGTCCATCCGGTGAGGGAGCCGGATTCGAAGCCAGAGTTGGTGAAGGTGGACACGAAGTTGATCTTGAGCGCTTTGCCGGAGGTGCCGTTCTCGGTGCTGTCGATGGTGCCGATGATGTCGCGACCGGAACCGTTGCCCAGGTAGACCGAGCTGCCGGAATACGAGATCGCGCCGGAGAGGTTGACGTTGGCGGCGTTGGTCAGCGTGAGGATGTCTGTGCTCTGGCCGTTGGTCAGGCTGAACCGCATGTACTGGCCGTCGTAGGAGCTGCCGCCGGTGATCGTGATGTTGTTGTCGACGATGACCGCGCCGCTGCCCTCGACATAGGTGGAGTCGTCCACCGAGGTGACCGAGGGCGTGCCGAGCAGGAAGGGATCGACCGCATCGGAGAAGGCGAGGCGGGTGGCTTCAACGCTGCCGGTGGTGTATTCGAGGGTCCAGTCGCCGCCTTCCTGGCTGCTGCCGGTGGCGTCGGTGGAGACGGCGACGTCGGCCTGGGTGAGACGGGCGATCTCGTCGACGAAGGCCGTGCCTTCGCTGCCGGCGCCGATGTCGCAACCGTAGATCAGGATGTCGCCGTCGCTTGCCAGGGCGGCGCCCAGGGCACCGAGGGCTTCGGCGTGGGCGGCCAGGTTGGCCTGGGTCAGGCTGAGATTGCCGAGGGTGACTTCACCCTTGGCGCCGTGGGAAAGGATGTGGATGGACTGCAGGCCCTGGCGGCCGGCCACGGCGTCCTGCATTTGCTGGAGGGCATCGCGGGTCGGGTCGAGAATCACGACCTGCGCGCCCGATGCGATGTTGCTGGCCAGCACGCCGGCGTTCGGCAACTGGCCGTCCACGAAAACGATGCTTTGTGCGGCGGCGCTGCTGTCAGCCGGCAGCACGGCTGCCGGGGCCAGATCGGGTGTCGCGTGATCGGTGCCATCGATGGGATGGGCATCCACCGCGACAGCCTGGGTTACGACTTCGGCACCGGCGGCGCCATCGAAGACCAGACGTTGTTCGAGAGCCAGCGGGGCAGGCCCCTGGCGATTGAGACGACGTTTGCCGGCCGGGGTTCGGGTCGAGTTCGAGGACATGGCAGCCTCCTGCAAATTTGAGTGACGAGTTATTTTTGCGGTGCCGGTGCGCTGGCGGGCGGGGTGAGCATCACCCGACCGCTCATGCCGGCGATCAATTCGGAGAACTGGCCGTCGATGACGGCCACTGCCTTGACGGACTGGCTGACCGGATCGACCTTGGCGCCCAGGCGGGTAACCTTGGCGGGGTAGGTGATGCCGGTTTCGTCGATCTTTACCTGGAAGCGGTAGCCGTCCTTCAGCCACGCCATCCAGCGCGACGGGACGATGAATTCCAGTTCCAGCGTGCTGTCGTCAAGGATTTCGAGAATGCCCTGGCCGGGCTGGACGAATTGCTGTTCGCGAATCTTCTGCTCTGATACGCGACCGGAGAAGGGCGCCACGATCTGGCACTTGGACAGGGTGGCGTTCATCAGCGCCACGTCGGCGCGGGCCTTGGCGACCTCGGAGTGGGAGGTGTCGAGTTCCAGCTTGCCCACCGAGTTCAGTTCGGCCAGACGGCGATTGGCGGCGTAGGTCTGATCGGCCGCGGCCAGGGTGGCCTTGGCCTTGTTGAGCTGGGCAGCCTGCAGGGAGCAATCCAGAACAATCAGCACCTGGCCGCTCTTGAAGCGCTCGCCTTCGCGAACGCTGACCCGATTGACCTTGGCGCCCAGTTCGGCCGCCAGCGTTGTGAAGCGACGCGGCGAGAGCTGGGCACGGATGTCTTGACGGTCGAGAGCCGGGCTGGCGGCGGGGGGCGGCGGAGGGGTGACCCGGGCCGGAGTCTGGGCCCAGGCTCCGGCGGTCGTCGCAATCAGGGCGACGACAAGAAAGGCTCGATGCATGAGTGGCGACCTGGGTTACTGGGCAGTTTGAACGGACGTGGTTGCAGGCAGGGAGCCGCGCTTGAACTGGGCCATGTGGCGATCCTGAATATCGGCGATGGACCACACGATATTGCCGATGTGCTTTTGGCCGATGCCGGCACCCGCGGAGACATCGGTCCACGCCACTTCACGGGCCTGGAGCGGCGCAGCCAGCGGCAGCGCGGCTGCTTGGGCCGGGCGGTCGGTGTCGATGGTGGCAGCCTTGTCGTCCTGCGGGGTGTCGCCCTGTGCGGCGGGCGCGGGGGCCTGCAGCGCGTCGCCGCGATTCCATTGGTCCATGGCGTTCTCGACATTGCGGCGCAGATCGGACAGCGGCATGTCGTTGATGCTGCCGATTTCCGGCTCGAGACCGAGGGTGGCCTGGATGCGGCTGCTGGCGGCGTACACCTGGCTCAGGGCCTGGTAGCGGCGCAGCATGCTGACGATGGCCGAGGTGTTGCTGAAGATCAGGTCGAGGCGGCCCTTGGTCTCGGCACTTTCGCGGCTCTTGCTGTGCTCGAAGATGCGCTTGTCCACCGTCCAGATGGAGTCGGCACGCTCGAGCAGGCGGTAGGCGTTTTCATATTGCTGGCGAGCCAGGTGGACCTGGGCCAGCACGGCCATCTGGGTGGTCATGCGACGATGCTCGGCGAGCTTTTCGGCCGATTCGGAATAGCTGATGTTGGCCGGGGCCGACAGCAGGGTGAACAGGTTCCAGCTGATCTGGGCACCGGCGTCCTGCCAGGTGTTGTGGATCAGGTAGCTGTTGGTGTCGTTGCGCAGGGCGTAGTTGAAGGACAGGCCGGGGAACATCCGCAGCATGGATTTCTTGGTCTCGGCCACGGCGATGCGCACGTTGTAGAACTGCTCGCGCAGGTCGGCGTTGCGGGAGATGGCGAGGTCTTCCATGCGCTCGATGGGCAGCGGCAGTGCAGCGGGCTTGAGCTCTTTGTCATTCGGCTCGGCGAGCTGGAACTGGGTGCCCGGCGGCAGGTTGATGAGGGCGGCCAGTTCGATCTTGGCGGCGGCGAGTTCCTGCTGGATGCTTTCGAGAATGCGCAGGTTTTCCAGCACGGTGCGCTGGTAGCGCAGGGCTTCCAGCGGGTCGCGGATGCGTTCCTGTTCGATCTTGCGGGAATCCTGCAGGGCGGATTCGGCCAGGCGGATGGTTTCGCGCAGATCCTTGTCGATCTTCTCGGCGCTGGCGGCACGCCAGTAGGCGGTGCGCACTTCCTGGATCAGGTTGTGCATGGCCTTGCGCCGGCGTTCGCTGGCGATCAGCACGCGGTCGGCGTTCTGCTTGGAGTTGAAGTAGCTGACGCCGAAGTCGAGCACATTCCAGCTCAGGGCTAGGTCGGTGAGGGTGTGGGCGCGATCAGAAGAAATATATGGATGGGCCTGCGATGGGCCACCCGTGACTGAGTCTCGGCTTCGGCTGATCAGATCCGAATCACGCCACTGGTAGCCGGCGGAGGCGACCAGCTTGGGCAGCATGTCGTAGCGACCGAGGTCGAGCTGGCCCATGGCGAGGGCTTCTTCCATCATCCGGGAGCGGTGCTCAAGGTTGTACTTGATGCCCCGTGCGATTGCGTCGGCCAGGGTCAGGCGATCGGCCAGCGGTTCGACGTCGGCGGTGGCCGCCTTGCGGTCGTTGGCGGCGATCTGCTTTTGCTCATCGGCCGAGAACGGGGTGGGCAGCGTCGAGCAGCCCGCCAGCAGTGCTGCCAGCAATACACTGCAAGCCCCGGCCAGACGGCTGCCGCGCACGGATTTGATGCAATTCGAGTTGTTCATTGAGTCCCCCTGGAAGCAAGAAATGGAAAGTACGGGTGCAGGATTTTTTCGTTGTTGTCGATGGTGCTGTCGAGGGCAGGTTTATGCTTTTTGAATTTTTTTTGCCGCCCGGGCTTGAAGACTTCTGCCTTTTATCGGCATGTCATCGGTTTTCTTGAAACATTTTGTAGCGTTGGCTGGAGTGGGGATTTCGGGCTCCGGAATTGGCTGCTCAAGCGGGCAACTGCAGGTGTGGGATATGGAGGATTCCAAAGCCGCGAGAAACCCAATAGTTCAGGCAAGAAGCGCTTCCTCGGGTGCCCGATGCGACAGACCGTTGGTCGGCCACCGCGACGGGAGTGGGGCTGAACGATTCATCGGCTTCGGGGCAAAACTCGCCGGCGCCAACCTGAACTGAACTCCGGGATCAGCGGCTCCGCCATTCCGATGGTGGGCATCCCATCTCCTGGCGGAACATGTAGGTGAACGAGGAGGTCGAGGCGTAGCCCAGGTCGAGGGCGACATCCGTTACATTGCGCCCGGCGCACAGCCATTCCAGCGCCCTGAAGAGGCGCAGCTTGTGGCGCCATTCGCGCAGCGTGATGCCCACCTCCTTCTCGAATCGGCGGGACAGTGTCCGCCCCGACGTGCCGAGCTCTCGGCTCCACTCGTCCATGCCGCGTGCATCGGCGGGGTTGGCGTAGAGCGCTTCACAGACGGTATGCAGCGATGGGCTCTGCGGCCAGGGCAGGTGAAAGTCCTGTTCGGGGAGCCGTCTGAGCTGTTCAAGCACCAGATCGTTCACCTTGTCGATGTATTCCCCGGTCTCTTCCCGCTGGGCAGTCCGTTCCAGTTCCACGATCAGGGCGGGCAGCAATCCCCTGACGGCGTAGACCGTACATCGGTCGGGCATGCCGAGGCCGGGAGCATCGGCGACGTACAGGTTCCGGAAGGCTGCACCGTTCAGCGCCCCCGTCGTGTGCAGCACGCCCGTCGGCACCCATATGGCCTGCTCCGGGGTGATGACGTACCACGACCCCGCAACGGTCACGATCAGGGTGCCCGAGGTGGCATACACGAACTGGTTCCAGCGATGGGTATGCGGGGGGAAGATCTCGCGGGCTGCCATGTTCTGCGAACGCAGGAAGACCGCCTTGGGCAGCGTTTCGATCTCAGGCACTTCAATCTGGGTCCAGGCGCTTGTATGGAACATAGGTCTTCGTTCTAGCGGGAGTGGCGTTTCATCGATATATATAGTCATTCTATCGAAAGACCTGCCTGCACTCGCCCGCTACGATGGTTCTGTTACGCAACCGAGTGGAGTCCGCATGAATACCGCAGCACCAACCCTGACCAAGGCTGAGCATGATGAACGCTATCGCGTCATCTTCGCGGGCATCTGTGCACTCATCCTCACCGTAGGGCTGGCGCGTTTCGCCTACACCCCGATGCTGCCCATCATGCGCGACCAGGCGGGCTTGTCGCATCTGGCCGGCGGCTGGCTGGCGACCATCAACTACGCGGGCTACATGTCGGGGGCGCTGCTGGCCGCCTCGATCAGCGATCTGAGCCGGAAGTTCATGCTGTATCGCCTCGGCCTCATCGTCGCCGTGCTGAGCACCGCCGCGATGGGATTGACCGACAATTTGCCGCTGTGGGCCGGTCTTCGCTTCGTCGCCGGCTTTTCCAGCACAGCCGGGCTGCTGCTGGCTTCGGGCCTCGTGCTCAACTGGCTGATCCGCCAGGGACATCGTCCGGAGCTGGGATTGCACTTCATGGGGGTCGGGCTCGGCATTGCCGTCTCCGGCATCGCGGTTGGATCCATGGTGGATTGGCTCAGCTGGGATAAGCAGTGGCTGGGGCTGGGGGGGCTTGGTCTCGTGTTCTTCGTGCCCGCGTGGTTGTGGATGCCCGCGCCCGTCGCCGTTCAGGCGACGGCAGGCCTGTCCGCTTCCACGCTGGCGGCACCCACCCGACGCTGGATGTGGTTGATGATCGCATCCTACTTTTGCGCGGGCTTCGGCTTCGTCACCAGCGCAACCTTCATCGTCGCCATCCTCGTGAAACTACCCTTGCTCGCCGGCAAGGGAAGCTGGGTATGGGTCATCGTCGGCCTTGCGGCGGCGCCGTCGAGCTTTGTGTGGGACCGCATTGCCAACGCGCTGGGCCGCATACACGCCTTGATGATCGCCTACGGATTGCAGATCATCTCGATCGTCCTCCCCGTCTTCACCGAAAGTGCCGCGCTTAATGTGCTGGGCGCGCTGCTGTTCGGCGCGACCTTCGTCGGTATCGTCAGCCTCACCCTCACCATCGTCGGACGCCACTTTCCCGCGAACCCCGCCAAGGCAATGGCGAAAATGACGCTGAGCTACGGCGTGGCCCAGATCCTTGCACCGGCCATGGCGGGCTACATCGCCACCGCGACGGGCAGCTATCACGGTGCCCTGGTTGTGACAGCCGTTTTCATGGTCGGGGGGATGGCCTTGCTGCAGGCACTCATCAACGAAGAGAAAAAGGGGGGCAATCGCTGAAGGCAATGCGGACTGGGGTCCGTAATTTCCCCTCTGGTCTTCGTCTGGCGGGAAGGGCGTTCTCCACGGCATGGGTGGTGTCAATTGACGAACTACATAGACTCTCTTGCAGAGATTGACACCTGAAGCTACACAACAGAAAAGCCAACCCTGGCGGATTGGCTTTTCTGCTTGCTTGTCTTGGCTCCTCGACCTGGGCTCGAACCAGGGACCTACGGATTAACAGTTCGTGAAAGCGCCGTGGTAGTCACGGCGGCATGGTCAGTCTAGGCTGGGCAGGTCACGCCATGAGCGCTTGGTGTGGCTCGCAGTTGGCAGCCAGAGATGAACCAGATGTGACGCCGATCAGTGAAGAGGGACCGGAAATGTCAGCTCTTGATCCTGCATGCGCCCTTGCTCACTCAGTCGCCAAAGGGTCGCTGCCGGCCGATGCGTGGAGCTTGATCTTCAGTGCCTTGATGACCTTCAGGATCGTCGAGAACTCTGGGTTGCCGGTGGGTGAGAGCGCCTTGTAGAGGCCTTCACGTGTGATTCCGGTAGCCTTCGCCAACTGGGTCATGCCTTGGGCCCGGGCGATGTCATTGAGTGCAGCACGCACAACGCTGCCGTCACCCGGATCTTCTTCCAGGCAAGCGTCCAGATACATCGCCATGTCTTCTTCAGATTGAAGCTGATCAACAGGATCCCAACGGGAGAACTGTTCGCTCATGCTTTCCACTCCTTCGCAATCTCGATCGCTCGATTGATATCGGCGTCCTGGGTGCTCTTGTCGCCACCGGCAAGTAGCACCACGATGATTGGGCCATGCTGCAGGTAGTAGAGCCGGTAACCGGGGCCGTAATCGATACGGATTTCATTGACACCATCTCTGACCGGCTTGGCATCACCAAAGTTACCGGTTTCTGCCACTCGGCGTATTCGGGCATTGATGCGCATGATGGCCGATCGATCCTTCAGCTTGGCGAGCCAGCGTGAGAAGGTCGTGCTTTGAATGATTTCAAGCATAAGTTGAGTGTAGTCCATGGGTTACACTTGGGCAACGCTCTGATGCAGCCGCGTCGGACGTGAAAAGCAGAACCTGCCACGAGCAAGACGTCAATCACCGCAGCTTACGCGGCGATTGGCTTGGCGGTGAAGCGAAGGTAGCCCATAATCACCGCATGAATTACGGTGATTATCTTTATATCTGGCAGGCCCATGATTGGCCACAGTGGCGCTACGACCTTGCGGTGCTGGCTCGCCCGCTCGCCGAAGTCAGCCGGGCCCAGGGGCTGATCCTCGGGCGGTTGGCTGACGTCGGTGCAGCGACGCGAGATCAGGCAAGTCTGCTGGCGCTTACCGAAGATGTTGTGAAGACCAGCGAGATCGAAGGCGAGCACCTCAACGTCGCCTCCGTCCGTTCGAGCATTGCGCGTCGTCTGGGCGTGGATATCGGTGCCCTTGCGCCAGTCGATCGCCATGTTGAGGGCGTGGTCGAGATGGTGCTGGATGCAACCTCTAACTGCGGACATGCCGTGACAGAGGAACGCTTGTTCGGGTGGCATGCGGCGCTTTTTCCGACCGGCTATTCGGGGATGGCGCGGATCAAGGTTGCGGCTTGGCGGGAGGATGCGACCGGGCTAATGCAGGTGATCTCCGGGCCGATGGGGCGGCAGAGGGTTCACTTTGAAGCGCCGCGTGCCGAGCATCTGCCTGCGGAGATGGCGCGCTTTCTCGACTGGCTCAACGCCGACTCCGACGCTCCGCCGCTGCTCGAGGCGGGGTTGGGACACCTCTGGTTCGTCACCCTGCACCCGTTCGACGATGGCAATGGCCGCATCGCCAGGGCCATAGGCGATCTGCTACTCGCCCGAGCCGACGGCAGTCCGCAGCGCTTTTACAGCCTATCGGCGCAGATCCAGCGTGACCGAAAGGCTTACTACGAGATCCTCGAGCGAACCCAGAAAGGCGACTTGGACGTCACGGGCTGGCTCGTCTGGTTCCTCGAAAGCCTGCACCGTGCGCTCGATCAAGCCCATCAGACCCTTGATGCGGTGCTGATAAAGGCTCGATTCTGGCAGCGCTGGGCCGCTACACCGCTCAATGAGCGACAGGTCAAGGTGCTAAATCGACTGCTGGACGGCTTTGACGGAAAGCTTACCAGCAGCAAGTGGGCAGCAATCTGCAAGTGCTCGGCGGATACGGCGCTGCGGGATATCAATGATCTGCTGGCCCGCGGTGTGCTTCGGAGGATGGTTGGGGGTGGGCGGAGTACGGGGTATGAGCTAAACGACCGTGATGCATAAGTCAGTCGCTTATTTTCAGAATAGGGGCTAAAGCGGCAAGGTGGCAATTCAAAAGATCGATATCATCAGAGCACCTCGAATAACCCGCCGTTTTCAGCAAACCCCAGGGGAATAACAATCCGGAAGCCCGGCGCAGGTCCCTTGATCCTGCGCCGGGCTCAAGCGGGGGGGCTGCCAAGGTGATTTTGTCACGCGCTGCTGTTTGGGGAGGACGGCGGAACGGTGAGTCGGTAGCGGTGGTGTCAATTGGCGTACTACATAGACCCCCTTGCCGAGATTGACACCAAGAACAATCGAGCATTTGGAATCCGCCCGAGGGCCGGTCTGTGCCGGTCTTGTGATGGGTGGGGGCGTTGAAGAGGCTGAGATTTCCGGTGCAGTCCACGGCGAGAGCCGGGCGGCGTCCAGTGGGATGGGGTTCGCCAGCAGGAGCGATAGTGCGGCGGCGCTAGACGAGTGACGAGTGGCCGGAATCGCCATCGCGACGCATTTGGCGGTGACGGCCGAGCCACCGCGCTTTGATGGGCGATCCCGTGTCCGGCATCGTTGGGCACCGACCAGAGATCGACCAGACAACAAAAAAGCCAACCCTGGCGGATTG
>Ga0268298_10006919_pt1 | contig 10157 bp, 11 predicted proteins | sample WWTPWeurt_MetaG_FD_194462 | JGI IMG/M metagenome (GOLD analysis project Ga0268298, IMG submission 194462) | Activated sludge microbial communities from WWTP in Nijmegen, Gelderland, Netherland - WWTP Weurt | ecosystem: Engineered > WWTP > Aerobic digester > Activated sludge | place... | reverse complement strand
TTGATCTGTTCCTCGGGGTCCAGCTTATGCAGCGATTCAATCCACGGCACAAACTGTTCCAAGATCAGGATACCCGTTTTTCTGGGAAGTGCACCCAGCACGCTGTCTGCAGCATTCAGTTGCCGCTCTACGATATCGTGGGAAGCAACACGGGCGATGATGACCTGGACTTCTTTCCGGAGTAGGATACAGGCAAAGTGAACTGCTTCCACAAAGCTCTGATCGCTATTCCCATGTATCCAGGTGCTGTTAAAGCTGGCAACCCAGTTCATGCAGTGCCGACCAGTATGCGTCATCCCGCAGTCCTGTGCGTCGATCGGTTCGATCACGTTACGATCCACGATCGCAACGACATCTTTGACCGCTTGTTCATCCATTTTCAGAAACTGGTCTCTGATCAACTGCCAGACGTACTTCTCCCCATAGGCTTCCCACACCAACCCGGCCGAAGCCAACGGAACACCATTCTCTCGATACCGCTGGTTGTTTTTCAGGTGGTGGTCAAAGGGGCCACCTCCCACATCGATGCAGAGATCCATCATTTTCAGGATACCGGTATCGCGAGTACGGTAGACGGCCATGTTCTGAAACAGCGGGGTCAGGATAGCCAGACCTGCGATCTCATCAGCATGAAACTTCCCTGAATGCGTCGCCACTTTAAAGACCGGGAAGCGGGGTACCAAGGCCTGAATAACCGGCTCAATGGGCATCGTCATAGTGATTCCTCTAAATTAAGATAGGTTGCTGCTTATCATGGGTGGGTGGGTGAGCCATTCACCCTAAATTCATCAAAAGTGATACTTTCTCACGTCATCGCTTTCCAGTTTCGCGAAGTCCACCTTGACCGATTCAGCCAGTTTCTTCTTCTCGATCAAGCGTTCTTCTTCACCGGGTGAGGTGTGGTCCACGACGAAGTTCCAGCGGATGCCTTCGTTGTCCGTGACACAGGCACCCTGAGCAGCCGGATCGTACGGGTTGAGCTCATTCCGCACCTTGTGGGTCTGGTAGCGTTCCCGGACCGAGATCACCGCACCCGCTTCCTGGACCTGATGGAAGGTCACTTGGCGGGTGGCGTCGCCAGGCAACATTCCTACCGTGCTCAGTTTACCCACGGTCAGTAGGATCGGCACCGGACTGACTGCATTCCCCGTCTTCCGGTCATAGATCGTGATGGCCAGCGGCTGATGAGGCTCACTGGCTTGGAAGAAGTCCAGATTCCGGCCTTCTGCATTCACCACAGAGGCGATCTCATACACCTTGAAGATCGGAGGCGGGACGTTCAGCAGGCTGGTCCGGTAGATGAAGTCCGTCAGGTTCCCGGCCAGTTGCGCTTCCACCAGCAAAGCCTTCAAGGTATCGACGCCATAGCCCCCATCTCGACTTTGATGGAAGCTGAGGTAGTGCTCGATGTAATGCAAGATCTCCGGCAGGATCACAGCATTACCCTGCATGGCCAGGAAATCACAGAAAGTCGGGGAATCGAAGTCAATCCGGTACTTCAGTCGAGCAGGCCGCGCTTGGATAAAGGTGGAGATGTTATTGATGTTATTTTCCATGACCAGGAAGAGGACTCGCCTCAGGCCTGAGGAGGAGAACAGGGTCAGCATGTCACTCTGACTCCCTTGGTCGTTGCTGAAGGCAGGAAAGACCTTGCCAAATTCATCAAAGATCACCGTGCAGGCCCCGATGCCGATCAAAACTTCCTTCATCAGGCTGGCCGGGACCGGCGTATCCACTACGATCGCTGGGACCTTCTTGGTCAGGAGTTCATTGGCCAGGCTTTCAGCCAGCAGAGTTTTCCCAGTGCCTTTACGGCCGATCAGTAGCGCACCGGTACTCCGGTCTTCCTTGGCATAGCTCTCCAACAGCAGCTGCTTGTATTCCTGCTGACGGCCATAAACCGCATCCGGCAGGGTGTAGTGCGGAACCAGTTTGGTCAAGAACAGCTCACCCTGGATGACGGAGATCTTATACACGTACGGTTCCAGCCGATGCGTGGGCTGGTTGTTGATCTTCTTGGTCAGCTGAACACGGTGACCCTGGTCAATGAAATGGAATGTCATAGAAGTCCTTTAACTATTCTTGGAAAGAAGTTCACGAAAGCGCTGGCTGGTTAAAACAGGTAGGTCGATGCGTTTATCCCGATAGCTGAGGGTGACGATTGGACTCTGGGTAGGGAGATGCAGCTCGATGTGGTGCTCCCCTACCAGTTTCAGGTAACAGCGAGGCACGGGTGCCGGTTCGACAACGAAGAGTACAGCCCGATCCACCTGGAGAGTGAGCTGGTGAGTCTCTTTAAACTGTTCAACGACCCAATCGGCCAGGATGGTCCGGTAGAGGGTTCGCTTTTCCGGTAAGCGTGGTCAGGTAATAGCGCAAGACGCCAAAGTTGACACAATGAGTTCCTCTGTAGCGTGATGGACCGGGCTGAGGTAATCCGTGCTCCATCACGAAAAGATATAAACTTGGCCCGCTTTCTTTAACGGACCGGCTTTGGCGTTCTCGACACCAATCAAAATGGTGTTTCCATCACTGGACAGGTCAAACGCATAGCTGTTGTTGATGCCGCAGTTGGCCGGTGCAGATAGCAGCTTGTGCTCCTCCCAGCACGCATTAACGAGCATCTGGACAAAAACACCCACATACTCAACAAGCCCACCAACCATGAAACGCTTGGTGAAAACAACAGTCTGGCCATCGGAAGACCCTATGGCGGGGATTTTACGGAATGCCATGTCTTACTCCTTAGTGGAAAGGCGAGGAAGTCGGTACTGCATTCATGACAGGACCACCTGGAGATGGGCTGAGGGTTTTTCATCACTTAAAGCCCTTTGTATGTGGTTCTTGGTCCAGAGCGCAGGTGTCATGGACACTAGGTTATTCTGGGTTTGTTTGGCGTACTGGTGAAGAGGATGCACTTTTCCCGTCAGGAGAACATGGGGAGCGAGGACTTGAAGGGTGTCCATTGAGATAGGGGCCAGGTGACTCACGGCACCCAGCGGGAGCAGTCCCCGATGCAGGTAGTACTTATGCTGCTGAAGCATGGTGTAGTCTTTAACCTGGACCATCGACCATTCGTTCTTCAACAGGGACAGGGTGTCGTACAATGCCGGTTCCAGGTAGAGATCGATCCGGGTGCAGGTCTTTAGGGCACCCTGTAGGACCGCCGCAGCATCTCCACCCACCACAAACGCCTGACGGGACCACTCATAATGCTGGATGGCCCGCTCAATGAACTCCAGGATCTGTTGCCGATCCACCACCATGTGCGTCAAGCTCTTCAAGTCTTTTTCAGCCTTGTTGAGTTTCTTGAGCTCATTACGGGACTTGATCGTGTACATCAGGTCTTGAGAGTCCTTCACCGGGATGATAGAAGCGATCTGCTTACACAGCTGCAGCTCTGTTTTGACCGCTTCCAGCAGGGCTTCGTCCAATGGGCCATGGCGGTGGATGGTGTCCCTAAACTGGACCAGGTTCGGGAAGCTGAGCGTTTTCCCTTGCCGCTCCTTGTACAGACTGACATAGTCCATATAGACGTTCAGCGTACCGGTGACGGAATGCGCTTTCCCGGCAAAGTCCAAGTAAATGGCTTGGTCGGTTTGATCGACCTCGTACTCACTGCTGGTCAGGATTGCTTCGATAGCCTGGATAAAGGGATCGAAGGAGTAGAGGGCCACGATCAGCTGAGGGTGCCGAACAGGACGAGGCGTATAGGCTTTCTTGGGTTTCTTGTTCTTACTCATGGTGACTCCGTGACCGCAAGGGTCAGAGGTAAAAGAAAAAAGCTCAAAAGTACCGCACGGTGTTCAGGTGTTTCAAGATGTCTACGAAATACAGGGCTTCCAGGATGTCATCCACGATCAGCGTCAGTTGCTTCGCGCCCACTTTCTGATTGCCACGGTAAAAGGGCACACCATCCATCTCCACGGTGAAGGTGTAGAGGTCGTTGTGCGCCCAGTTGCGTTCGGTAAGGATACTAAAGGGCAGCATATAGCGTTCTAGGATCCCATTAGGCTCTTTAAGCTCAATGTAGAACAGGGTACAGGTGCCCCCTTCCTCGGTAGTCTCTTCCAAGGCATAGAGACCTTGCTCATGGAGCAGCATCTTGAGCCGCTGAAAGATCAAGAAATGGACCGGCTTCTCCTCCTTCTCTTCCTGACGAAGCCGAATCAGCTTCCCTTCTCGCCGGATTCGCATCAAGTCCAGCAAATACTGCACAAGCCGCTTCAGTTCTCCTCGGGCAGCCTCGGTCTGTGCATGGCTGCTTTCTTTATGGTCCGTGTTCCCAACCAGAAGGATGCCCAACTGGTAACGGATGGCCCGTTTGGTAGCGTAGATTTCTCGGGGAACCGTATGCTCCGCTCCGCTATCCCAAAACCGCTGAAGGGGAGAGAGTCCTATACCTTGGCAATAGGCGTGGGAGAAGGGTAACGTGTTGTGTTCAAAGAGCTTGAGCCAGTTGGCATACAGCGTGTCCATGGCCTGATGAAGACTCCGCCAGTTGCAGAGTTCTTCGGGTTTAACAAAATGCCCATAGGCCATCGCCAAGGGTCCCGTGCCGTACTGGATGATCCAGCTGTCACTACACGGTCCGGTTAGGTTGGCTAAGGGGCAGAGTTCCTTTCCATAGTTAAGGAGCACACTGAGTACCGCACTTCGAGTGAGCTTCATAGACCACCTTACAAAAGAAAGAGGAAGGCACGCCCTCCTCGGTGACAGGGTTATTCAGAGACTGCGGTGGCTTCGTACTGCGCGATGTGGGACTTCATGAGCTTCAAACACTGGCCCAAGACATACTCCGCCAGGACCGTGTTCTCCTCCGCAGTGTTGTTCAATGGCACTTCAAGCCGAGGTTTTCCATTCTCCCCATTCGGGTTCATTTCAAAGTAGAGCTTTTCCAGACCCACACCCGGCCGGATTTTCTCAACGATCGTGAAGAGCCAGTACTGATTGGTCTGAGGATGCTGCTTCCAGTACAGGTAGTTCGGCGCATCCTCCGGCAGCTTGGCCAACGTATTGACGACGTCTGGATTGACCCGATGGAAGATGTTCGTTACCAGCGTATAGTATCCTTCTTCCGTGGGGAGGGTGGTCGTCTTTACCACCAGTTCCTTGGCATTCAAGTACTCCCGCAACTTCTCCCCATAGTTGAGATTCGCTTCAGGTTTAAACATCTCCGAGAGGCTCGTTGGCGTTTTAGCCGGTTGGGCTTCCACCGGAGCGGCCATGCTAAGGGGCGGGTTGGCATTTCGGAAGATATCCACCAAGACGGGCTGGGCTTTCTTCAGAAGATGGCTGGCCGCGGCAACCGCCAGCTCAACCGACTGATCCATCGGCACCGAGTGCGCGGGCCACAGTTCCTCGATGACCCCTACCGGCTTCAGCTTGACTTCCACCAAGCGAACCCCTCGAACGATGTGTTCTTCCAGCTGAAACACTTCGCAGTTCTCCTTCAGGGGATGTTTTTCCCAGATCGCCCGGGTCGGTTCCGACTGGGGAAGGACCAGCAGATACTGGCGGACTCGGTCATCGGCCGGCAAGTAGATGTGCGTGATCTGGACGATATCACCCAGCTCCACTCGGTCATTTGACGTTTCCCGCCGTTGCTCGACCTTCGTGATGAACTTCTCAGCCTGGAAGTACGCGCGGATCGCATTGCCTTTTGGATGGGACCAGCACAGGTTCGGATCCAGCTGCTGGTCCTGACCTTGGTTGGCCTTCATGAAGTGGGTGAAGAGGGGATTTTGGGTAATGTCGCCAGATTTCCCTGATGAGGGGTTATACGAGGAGAACAGCTTAAACTGCCCCGTCTGCGGCGGGACCAAGTAACCGCCCCGTTCAGTCGGATGCGGCATGGGGTAACCGACCTGATCCCACGGGTCCTGTGAAGCCGAACCTACCCAGCAGCTGCTCGTATCGATACCTTGCGGGTGGGCCAGAGTGGCACCCCTGCTGCAGGACTGCACCACCCCTTCTGGCCTCAGTAGGCTCAACCCCATGCTCAGCCCGAAGATGGCCAGCAGCTGGTCCTGTTCGGTGATCTTGGCCAGGTTGATGGTGGTCAACAGGGGGTCATGGCGACTTATCCGGAAACTGGCGATCGTGACTTGCAGCTGCAGCTCTGCCGGAATGGGGAGCTTTTTCTTCGTGAGTTGTTTGAGCAGCTGGCGATCCTGGTCACTGGAGACAGTCAGGACAAACGTGCTGCCGGCGGCTTCAACAAACTTGGTCAGTTTCTTAAGGACTTTGAGTTGTGTGTACATGGTGTTTTCTCGCTTTCTAAAGAGGATACTGCTTATTTGACGTTGGGGCGCAGTTGGATCTGCAACCGGTACAGCTGGTTGACAAACTCCTCGACCTGAAGGACGAGGATTCCTTTTCAGGCATCCACTCCAGGTAGTACGAGGATCTTCCCACTTCAACGAGATGCCTAACTGCGCAAGAGCTCTCCATGGGCTGACACCGCGTGTCATCGCGGCTGATACGTTACTTCTTCAAGGAGAAGAGAGGTTTATACTGGTTCTATTTGACAAACTCCTCGACCTTCAGGTCGAGGACCTTTCTTAAGGAAACTACAAGGTAGGAAGCTGGGGTAAAGTCCAGGATCCCAGTGGTGTGGCGTGATCACTGAGCGGGGAGCCGATGCTCTCACGGTAGTGTCGATGACCCTGCTCGGCTAGCAGCAGGTCATCTTGAAGGGGGTAATCCCGGGGTTTGAGTACGTGGAGATGGCTATCCGGGGGCTGGAAACCGGCCAGATAGAGGTTACTACCTACCGGACCGGCCAGGTGCGTGGCAGATGCGGCTAAGCGGATCTGGTCGATCACCGGGTAGTTCTCGGGCCGAATGATCCGATAACCGTGTTGCTTGAAGTGCTGCTCAACTTCGCGCTGGTTAGTTAGGATTCGGCTGGATTGTTGCTGTCGAGATAAGAACAGCTTCTTGCGGGGTTTGATATCCGAGGCATGGTATGCCCGGATCGTGTCCAAGACTGCTTGGAAGGTCCCATGGGAGGCCGTATGCGTCTGGTAGCTGGCCGAAGGTACGATGAGCGCTTCCACTTGCGTGCAGTGAGTAAACCGCACCACCTTCTCTGGCGTGATCCCAAAAGGCACCAGGAAAGCCCATCCCCAGGCGGGGATCGGATGACCAAGATGGACATACTTCAAGGTGGCCCGGTAGGCCTCAGGTAGATGAAGGAGATACCAGAGGGAAGGTAAGCCATCCAGCAAGAAATGCCCAAAGTGCGTTAACAAGTTCCCCAGACAGTAGTACGTCCCACTCACCCGCCTAGCAGGAGGTCGAAACCTCAACACCGGCTGATGGGTCTCTGAGTGGAACGTGAAGTAGCGGGCTGGTAAGGAGGCTACGTGGTCTTGCCGAAGATAGGACCCCTCAAAGACTTCATAGTCTGCCGTCAAGAGTCCACCTTCCCCTGCATGTAGCCGACCTAACCCTTCTGCATCATGCGTCAGACGCACATAGCCACTGCCCAGCACATAGCCTTCTCGTAGATAGGTCACCGTGAGGGTACGCTCCGGGAAGTCGATGGTGACCGGCTGCACCATCGATAAGCTCTCCGGTGCCGTCAGTAGCTGGTGAAGGAACGTAGCTTCATGCATAGTTAGGTCGGGGTCGACTAACGCCCCAGCTGTAGATGAAGAACACCACCCCTTCCGGAGAGAGCGTTGGTTTCTGCGTGAGGAGGGTGATGCTCTCCAGGGCCTGCTCGACCTGCTCACTGCGCCAGACTTCCACCCGCTGTGTCAGGAGCAGGTTCTCTAGCTTGGCACACGGGTTCAGCTTGAACCGAGGATCCTTGAAGTTCAGGGGCAGGCTTTGGTTGGTCAGCAGATCGCGGATCTCCAAGGCATCCATCCCGGCATTCAGCGTGAACATCCCAAAGTTATCCACGCTGACGAAGTCAAAGTACTGCGTCCCATCCTCTCGGGTTTTCACATACCGCATACCCTGGGAGAGATACGCGGCATAGAGCGGGCAATTGGGAAGGGGATCATGCTGCAGCTGAGTATCCACAATGACCGGATCCAGGAGGTTCAGACATTGGGTGACGTCAAAACGGCAAACCGCACCCTCCACGACAGCCTCAAAGAAGATCTTGTCACAGTGCTCCGGGAACAGTGAGATAAACAGCATGCCCACACTGTTGGGTGGGATGTCTGCTTGCTGATAGCTACCATCCTCATAGAGGACGTTGGTCGCTACCTTGTAGTGGATGCTGCGTGCCGCATAGCGTGGGACCCAGCCTTTCTCCTCGATGCGACTGACCTGAAAGCGTTCCAGGCGAAGCGTGTTAATCACAAACTGCTTGGACGGGTTAAGCGGGGTGGTCACGGGTAACTCCTTAGAAGATGATCCATAGGGATACTGGTGCTCAGGTAAAATATACGTGAGCAGCTTCAGTTAAGAACAGGCCAAAAAAAGAAGAGCCCGGATGGGCTCTTCTTCAGAGTGTTACTCTTTTTCCATTTCTTTCCGAAGGGCTTTGTTCTGTTCAAGCCGACTGAGATGCCGGATTTGCTTTCGACATTTCTTACACAGGAGGATCGGCTCGTCCTCCATTGTAGCATCTGCCGGCTTCCAGGGTAAAAGGTCCCTGAGCTTAAAGTCACCTTCGCAGTCATGGCAGGTGTGGACTTCATTCAGCTCGGCCTCTTCAGCCGCCGTATAGCACGCCTGACAGAGCCCATCGCTGTCGTCATCACCGCACTCTGCACGGGTGATGACTACAAAGAGAGGTGCCTCATGAATCGCCACATGAAGACACGTGGTCGAGCAGGCTGCCAGCGCCTTGGTCTGCTCACCCTCAGCGCTATCCACAAACCGATGATAGGTCGTCATTCCGTTCTCCTCAGTGATAGCTGACAGCTTCGAAACTGTATTGACCATCTTGTAGGACCAGATCCGGGTCCATAGGCGCTAGCCTGAAGTAAGAGAGGTCATACTTCCCGGTTTGCTCCATGGGCCAGGTGCGCTTATCCAACGTCAGCACCATGTCCAGACTGTGCACGGACTGGATTTTGCAGTCCGTGAGTCCAGCTTTCAACCGCTGCACGGCGTCTTGAGTGTCTTTTCGTGTTACCACGGTATAAAGTCGCGTGCCTGCGGGTTGAACATAGGCACCCTGTTCTGCAGGGATTAGTAGATATAGGTCACACATCTGACCGCATTCCATAGTAAACATCCCAATGAACTTGTTCATATAGCCTCCTAATAAAAAGTTAAGCACGGTGTTCAGGTTAGATATATAGGACTGAGATGGTTTTATAAGGAGAGGAGGGCTGGCGCCCTCCTCTCCTCGTGGCTGAATGTTACAGGGTATAGATGTTACCAAAGCCAGGATCAAAGTTCTGACCGTCATAGCGCGCCACACCGCGTGTGATGCGCACTTCGTTGCCAATCTCATCCGTGAAAGGCAAGCCCTCCATGTTCATGAGAACCCGAACTTTGTCCCAATAAGGATCCGTGGGTGCAAGGTTTGAGCCTACCCCTGCTGCTTCATTGAGAATCAAGCTTCTGAGAGACATAATTTACTCCAGGCTATACGGTTGGTTGTAGTCAATAACGTAATTGGTCTGATAGCGCGCCACGCCCTGCGTGATGCGCAACGCATCGATGCGGCCCTTAAAGAAGCTGTGCTTGCCATAAATGGAGCCGATATACATGCTGTGGCGGTTCGCGTAGAGATCAGGAGACGTGTTGTACATCGCACCATAAAACGACCCGGCGCGCTGAACGCCATCAACTGCAATATAGCACCGCTGGTAAACGCCAAAGCGAATTGAAAATGACACTGTATGGCGTTCATTCAGCGTGATGGGCAAACTGGCGTTAAAGTAGGCCATTCCGCCATAGTCCAAAAAGCAGATCCCGACGCTGGTATCACTGACTTCGATGTACCAGCTTCCAGGATCACCATCCAGCTTGAGCGAAGACATGAGCCCCATGCTACCAGTGGCTGTCTTTTCGAATGTGCACTCAAAGGTGACGTATTCATGGATGATGTTGCTGGGATCGAGCAATTTCATGTAACCAATGCCGTTTCCACTGAAGAGCGCGGAGCCTTCACCACCATAGAGCGGCTCACCCAACGCTACGATGCTGCTAACTACTTCTTTACCGTTGGCTTCTGTGAA
>Ga0268298_10006917_pt1 | contig 10160 bp, 7 predicted proteins | sample WWTPWeurt_MetaG_FD_194462 | JGI IMG/M metagenome (GOLD analysis project Ga0268298, IMG submission 194462) | Activated sludge microbial communities from WWTP in Nijmegen, Gelderland, Netherland - WWTP Weurt | ecosystem: Engineered > WWTP > Aerobic digester > Activated sludge | place: Netherlands... | reverse complement strand
GCAGCAGACCTGCACGACCTGCTACGCGCAGACCGGCGGCCAGACGGTGTGCGTGCCCCAAGGCACCAACTTTCAGCTCGTGACCTGCGGCATCAACGGCAACGCCTGCACCAACTGCGCGGCGCGTGGCTTCACCGCATGCAGCAACGGGGTCTGCACGGGCTCTCCGACGGGCGGCGGCTCGGCCGTGGGCGGAGGCTCGGCAGGCGCGGGCACCGGCGGCGGCGCTCCAGCCAGTGGGGTTGGCGCGCCCTGCAGCACGGCGACGCAGTGCACCGCGTCGCTCGGTCCCTCGGCGATTTGCAAGACGCAGACGAACCCCTCGTCGGGCTTCTTCCCCTCGCTCTTCCAGCAGGGCTTCTGCACCCTGCCCTGCACCACCAACGGCCAGGCGAACTGCGGCACGGGGAACGTGTGCGCGGGCGGCAGCGGCTCGTGGATGTCGGTGTACAACGAGCGCGATCGGTACTGCGTCAACGGCTGCACGACGGCCGCCAACTGCGCCGCCGGCCTCGAGTGCATGAACGTGAGCGACAGCACCCAGACGACGGCCTCCACCGGCTGCTGGATGGATCGCCGCTCGGCGAACGCGCAGTTCTCCGGTGGCGGCATTCCGACCAACCTCGGCGGCACCTGCACCAACAACGCGGGCTGTTCGAACCCGCCCGAGCCTGGCTTGGGCTTCTGCTTCGGCGGCACCGAAGTGCCCGGCACCGACTTCGTGAGCGGGCTCTGCATGGTGCGCACGCAGATCGCTCCCGAGTCCTACTGCACGCAGGCCAACGGCATCGAGTTCTTGCTCACGACGGCGGCCGACGGCGGCTACCAGTTCTGGTGCGGCCAGGCGTGCCCGCAGCTCGGCTCCGTGCCTCGCACCGGCTACCGCTGCACGCCGGTCTTCTACATCGACGGTGGCATCAAGGGCGGGGTGGTGTGGCCCGAGGCCTGCGCCTCGAACACCGACTGCGCGAACGTCAGCGGCGCGACGCAGTGCAACCCCACCTACGGCCAGTGCTGCGTGACCTCGACCTCTCCGCTCACTTCCGACTGCACTGGTCATTTCGGGCTCTGAGCCGAGGAAGGTCCCGGCGTTCGAGTCGTGAGCGCTCCGAGGGCGACGGGCCGAAGCCGGCGTTCGAAGCGCGCTCGCCTCGAGCCGAGCGACGACGGGTCGTGACGTCGTGGGCCGTCCGAGCTCGACGCCCCGCGGACAGTCGGGGTGGCTGAGCGCGCGGCTTCGACCTCAGCGGCCCTTCAGCACCTGCCTGGCGGCCTCCCGGTCCTTCGTCGCAGCGTCTCCTCCGGCGGCGAAGTGCCCGTCGGCTGACTCGAGGAGCGCGCGAGCCCGAACCGCATCGGTGGCGAGGAGCGCCTTGGCGAGCGAGACCTCCGCGCGCCCGAGCTCGTGCGGGTGGGTACCCTCGCTCGACCAGAGGGAGACGATTCGCTCGAGCGCGGCGAGGGCGACGTCTCGCTGCCCCAGCTCGCCAGCGGCGGTCGCGATGCCACCGAGGTCTCCCACGAGCTTGAGGTGTTTGGGCCCGAGCGCGGCCTCGCGTACCTCGAGCGCCTTCTGGAAGTGCTCGAGCGCGCCGGCCGGGTCCTTCCGCCCCAAGCAGGTGTCACCCCAGTTGTTGTGGGTGGCGGCGAGCTCGAGGTGCCGCTCGCCGAGGTTCTGGCGCTGCAGCTGCTCGGCGAGCGCGAAGTGCGGCACGGCCTCGTCGAAGCGCCCCAGGTCGTTGCACAAGACGCCCAGGTTGACCTCGGCGCGAGCGACGTCGGGGTGCGCCTCACCGTAGTCCGCGGCCAACATCGCGCGCGCCGCCTTCAGCTCGACGAGCGCCTCCTCTGGCTTGCCCAGCTCGGAGAGGAGCACGCCGATGTTGTTGATGGTGCGCACCACGTTCTTGCCGGCCGGGCCCTGCACCTGCTCGTAGTGCCGGCGCGCCGTGCGAAAGTGCCCGAGCGCGTCTTCGAGCTTTCCCTGGCTGAAGGCGGCGAGGCCGAGCTGGTTCTCGATGATGGCCTGCAGCTCGACGTCGGGCGCGCGGCGTGAACGCGTCAGCTCGATGAGCCGTTGGAACTCGGCGGTCAGCTTCTCGTCGTGGAGCCGCACGGCGCCGAGCTCGACCAACTGGCAGAGCGCGCGCAGCATCACGTCGTCGTCGTGGGCGACGGAGCCGGTGGTGAGCGCGCGACGGAGGTGCTCCTGGGCGACGTCGGTCTTCCCCAGCTTGAGCTGCACCGTGCCCAACCAGAACCAGCCTTCGGCCTGGGTCGAGAGGTCCTCGAGTGAAGGCAGTCGGGCGGAGAGGGGCTCGGCGAGGGCGAGCGCGTCGGAGAAGCGGCCAGCGTCGTGCCGTACCTTCACCTCCGCGAGCGCGGTGCGCACCGACTGGGCGGCGGCCCGCGCTTCCTCGGAGAGCGACTGTGCGCTCGCCTCGAGCCGGGCGACGTCGTTGCACGCGGGCAGACTGGCGAGGCCGAACACCACCGAGGGCGCCTTGTCCACCGTCTCGCCGTCGACCGACGCCACGAAGCGCGCGACGGAGAAGAGCTGGAGGCGACGGCCTTCGAGGCAGCGCATGCGGAGGTCGAGCGCGCGCTCCGATTGTTCCTTGCGCACCCAGGTGGCCTCGCAGGCGTCGGTGTGGAGGCGGCTCCACTCGGCGGCGTAGGCGTCGAGGCCAGCGACGAGCTTGTCGGCGAGCGCGGGCGCCCAGGCGAGCTTCGTGGCCGCGAAGGCGGTGCGAGTCTGCCGGCGCGCGGGCTCGTCCCAACCTCCGGCGAGCCGCTCGACGCTCGGTGGACACCGAGGCACCTCGCGCCGCCACCACCCGGCGAGGCCCAGCCCGAGGACGACGAAGACGCCCGCAGCGGCGGCGAAGCGCCTCGTCCGAGCGCGAGGTGCTTCGAGCTCGAGCAACAGCGCGGCCATGTCGGGGAAGCGGTCGGCCGCGCGCGCGGAGAGCCCACGTCGAACGGCCCGCTCGAGGCGCGGAGGCACTCGCCGGGGCGTGGGCGTGTCCTGGAACCGGCCGGCCTCGACGTTCGCGCGCAGCTCGTCGAGGGTGCGCCCGGCGAAGGGCCGGGTGCCGTGGAGGGCTTCGTAGAGCGAGGCGCAGAAGCCGAACTGATCCGCGCGGGCGTCGACCTCTCCTCCGCCGAGCTGCTCGGGCGCCATGTAGAGCGGCGTTCCTGGCAGCTCAGCCGAGCGGGTGAGGGAAGTGGGGGCGCCGCTCGTGGCGAAGGACTGGCTCGTCGCGGTGGACAGCGCGAGCCCGAAGTCGGTGACGCGAACGCGCCCGTCGCGGTGGCGGAGCACGTTGCTCGGCTTGAAGTCGCGGTGAACGACCCCGACCGAGTGCGCCGCAGCGAGGCCCTTGCCCGCGGCGACGAAGGCCTCGAGCACCTGCGGGAGCGGAGGCCGGGTGGCGAGCCAGTCGGCGAGGGTCGCGCCGTCGACCAGCTCCATCGAGAGGAAGACCTGCCCATCGTGGGTGGAGACGTCGAAGACGGTGACGACGTTCGGGTGCGCGACGCGCGCGAGGGCCTGGGCCTCCCGCACGAGCCGCTCGGTCGACGACGCCTGCTGCGCACCGTGGAGGAACTTGAGGGCGACCCGGCGGTCGAGCTGTGGGTCGTACGCGGCGTAGACGGCGCCCATGCCGCCCTTCCCCAGCTGTTCCTCGAGCCGGTAGCGGCCGACCGTCGCGCCGGGTTCGAAGTGCACCGCCGCGGGAGGCAGGAGCGCCGCGCCAGAGGTCGCGCGACTGTGCGAGGTGCGCAGCTTGCCGCTGGCTTCGTAGACGGTCGCGAGGACGGCGCGGCAGGCCTCACAGTGCTGCAGGTGCTCCGCCGCCCGGGTGAGCGCCTCGCCGGAGAGCGACCCGTCACCGAACGCGACCAGCTCGTTTTCGTCGAGGCAGCTCATGGGTCGTCCCTCGTGCGGAGCCGCGGGCCTACCACACGCTCACTCCAGCACGCTCAGTTCGCGTTGCACTGGCCAGTGGCGTTGTTGCAGGTGAGCCCGGTCGGGCAGTCTGCGTTGTACTTGCACGGCAGGCCGGGGCAGCGCGCGCTCGTCTGGAAGCAGCGCCGTGTCTGGTCGTTGCAGCTCCAGCCCGAGGGGCAATCGGAGTTGTACATGCACGACACGCCCGCGCAGGGCCCCGCGTTCACCGTCGCCGCGCAGAGGATGCCCAACACGACGTCGGCGCCGCAGGTCTCGTTGGTGTCGGTGTTCGGCCCATTGCAGAACACGGTGCCCTGGCTGATGAACTGCGCGTGGCAGGCCTTGGCGCGAGAGAGCGGCGTCTCGCACAGCGCGGTCGAGTTCGGGCTGGGGAGTCGCTGGCATTGGGCCTTGAAGCCGAGCCAGCTCTGTCGGTCGGCGCAGTTGGCGTTCGCGAACTTGTCCATCGCGGCTTCGCACTCGGCAATGGCCCACGTCGCGCTCGACGAGCCACCACCCGTTCCCGACGTGCCGCCGCCGGTCCCCGACGTGCCGCCACCCGTTCCCGAGGTGCCGCCGCCGGTGCCGCTGCTGCCACCGCCCGAGGTGCTGAAGCCGCCACCGGTTCCAAAGAAGCCTCCGCCGACGCCGGAGCTGCCTCCGCCCGTCGGAGTCGTCGGGGTGACGGGCCCACAGCCGGCGAGGACTTGAGAGAGGAGAACGAGAGCGACGAAACCGAAGCGATTCATGCGAGTGCACCCTGAAAAATGGACTGGAAAAGCCAGTCATCGACAGGGACACGGGCAGGCGCGGAGCTGTAACAGCGTCAGGAGCAGGCGCGCTCGAGCGAGGCGCCGAACTGCAGGTTCGAGACCCGCATGAGGCTGTCGACTTGGGAAGGCGAGACGGCCTCGCGGACGAGGCGCTCCCGCGTGGCAGCGCGGAGTTCTCGCTTCGCTTGACCGAGCCAGCGCGCCACCGACACCCGATGCACCTGATGAATCTGGGCGATCTGATCGGCGGTGAAGCCCTCGAGGTAATACATGCGCAGCAGGGTGCGGGTCTTCTCGGGGAGTGCCTCGAGCGCGGCTTGGAAGGCCTGCTTGAAGACGGCGCCGTCTTTCTCGCGCATCAGGGCGCGCTCCGGGTCCGACTGCGGGGCGGGGTGGACGTGGAGCCCGGAGTCCGACTCGGTCGGCTTCTTCTCCCGAGCGAGGTTCAAGGCGAGGCGCTGCACGACGGCGGAGAGCCACTTCACCAACGCACCACGGCCCGCATACTGGGTGAGCTTCGGCGCGGTCGTTTCCGTCTTGACCAGGAGCGACAGGCGAACGCGCTGCTCGAGCTCGACCACCTCCGCGCCCTTCGCGGCGAGCGCACACAGCCGGCTGATCAGTTGCTCGAGCACCGCGAGCGCGGCCGAGTTCCCTTCGAGACAGGCCGCGACGAGGAAGACGTCCTCGACGACGAGCTGGCTCCAGTCGGAGGCAGGCGCGACGCGAGCGAGCGCTGCGGCGAGCACGGGTTCGGCGACGCTGACCCCCGGGTACTTGCGCTGGCCCGCTTCGAGAATGGTGGAGAGGGACTCCGACACGGGGTGGTCGTCGCCCGAGTGAAGCACCTTCGTCAAGGGCCAGGACTTCAACCGAGCGCGCCGACTTGAAGGTCGCGCAGAGCGTGGAAGCGGCTGAGCCACCGCGAGCCGTTGCGTCGCGCGATTGACGCATTCACCCCGACCCGGCCCACGGAGCGGCGTGCCCATCGTGGACGGGAATTCACCCCACGCGGGTGATCAGCGAACGTCGAAGGACCGATGGCGCAATCCGACGGCTCCTGCTGCCTCGGCGCACGACCGGCCAAACGATTCGCGAGGCGCGCCGATCTCGGAGCGTGAAGTCATTCCTCGCGAGCTTCGGCCCTCGAGGCATCAGGAGGCACGACCAACCCGCCTCCGACTTCAGGAGCCTGTCACCCGTGGACGCAGCTCGTTCGCGACGGCCTCGATCTGCTTCGCGACGTCGGTCCCTTCGGCCACGAGCCGACGCTTGAGGGCCGCGCGAGAGAAGAACAAGAAGAACACCCGCGCGTCACGCAGCGCCGCCATGCGTCGTTCGAGATACCACCGGGTGAAGAGCGCGAGCGCGGGCGTCACCACGAGCGTCGCCACTCCGGCGATCACGCCGAGCTGCCACCAGGCGAGCACGGTGAGCAGCGCCCACCAGAACGGCGCGAGCAACAGCAGCGTCAGCACCTTGAAGGTCGACTCCACGTCCTTCTGCGCCTTGGTGAGCGCCACCACGCCGATGGGAATCCAATAAGGAATGAAGAACACGACCATGCCCACGAGGAACACGGGCAAGCCGAGGAGCCAGACGAGGTTTCGAACGACGAACCGCGCCACCGTCGCGGGCCGATACTCGAAGGTCAGCTCGGCGGGCTTCACCTGCACCAGATCGAGCCGTCTCCGAAAGCTCGCGACCTCGGTCTTCAGTCGATCGAAGCGCTCCGGTTGCTCGGCACGAAGGAGCGACACTCCGCGCGCGAACGCCTTCGTGCGATCGACGTCACCCGCCTTCTCCTTCTGCTCGAGCGCGTACAGCGCCTCCGCGGTCTCGACGATCGGCAGGTCTTCCCACTGCTCGAGGTTGAGGGTCACCTTCGACAAGCCGGCGGCGATCGCGTCGGTGAGCCTGCGCACCGCCTCGGCGTCGGCGGAGCCCTGTCCGGTGGAGAAGTCCTTCACCTCGAGCACCGCCCCGGTCTCGACGTGCACCCGGCTGCGGAAGCGGTTCTTCTCGGCGTAGGTGATGCCGACCGGCACGATGCGCACCATCGCGCCCTTGGCCACCGCGTCGAGGGCGATTCGCGCGCAGCCCGTCTTGAGCTCGGCGAGTTGCGGCTCGGAGTGACTCTTCCCCTCGGGGAACAGGGTGATGGCGCGGCCCTTCACCAGCGCGCCGACGCTCGCCTGGAGCGTCGAGTCGTTCTTCACCGGATCCGCCCCGTCCTGCTTGCGGAACACCGGGAGCGCATCGAGCCCTCTGAGGATCCACCCGAGCACCGGCATCGAGAACAGCGGCGCCTTGGCGAGGAAGGTGACGTGGCGGCGAACGAGCACGAAGAGCAGCCCTGGGTCGACCAACCCGTTGGGGTGATTGCCGACGAAGATGACCGGACCAGCCGTCGCGAGCGCCTGCTGTGGGTCGACCACCGCCTCGACGCGGAAGAAGTTGCGCAAGAGCGCGGTCATCACCAGACGGAAGGCTCGGTAGAACACGGGTCAGCGCTTGGTGGAGTCCGTCCGCTCGAGGAAGGTCTTCTTCTGCTCGTAGCCCTCGCGCTCGAGACGCTGCTTCTCGACGAGGGTGGCGGCCTGCTCCAGCACGCTCGCCAGCCGGCGCAGGCCTTCGGTCACCGCCCGCTCGAGGCGCGCCTGTCGCTCCGCCTTCGCGGCAGCGGAGTTCTCGCGGCGAAAGAGCAGTGGTAGGCGCATTCGCCGAGCACTCTATGCAGAACCCTGGGAGCAATTCATGAGCATCCGACACGTTGGGTTTCTCGGCCTCGGCCTGATGGGCAGCCGCATGGCCGCCAACCTGAAGAAGAAGGGCTTCGAGGTGACGGTGTGGAACCGCACGCGCGCTCGCGCCGAGGCCCTCGCCTCTCACGGCATTCGCGTCGCCGCCACGCCCGCCGAGGTCGCCGCCACCACCGACGCCTTCTGCACCTGCGTCGCCGACGTGCCGGCGCTCGACGAGCTCGCCTTCGGCAAGGACGGCCTCCTCTCGACCGCCAAGGCGGGCCAGCTCTTCATCGACTTCTCCACCGTCTCGGTCGCGCTCGTGCAGAAGCTCGGGGCGGCCTTCGGCGCCAAGGGCGTCGACGTGGTGGACGCGCCGGTGACCGGCTCGAAGAACGGCGCCGAGAAGGGCACCCTCGTCATCATGACGGGCGGCTCCGAGGGGGCGATGGCGCGCGCACAGCCCATCTTCCAGGCCGTCGGCGAGAAGGTGATTCACTGCGGGGCGCTCGGCGCGGGCACTCAGGTGAAGCTCGCCGGCAACGGGCTCATCGCCTCGATGCTGCAGGCCTTCTCGGAAGGGCTGCTGCTCACCTCGAAGGCCGGCGTCGACCCGCGCAAGTTCATCGAGGTGGTGCAGGCGTCGGGCTTTCGCTCGCCGTACTTCGACTTCAAGGGCAAGGCGCTGCTCGAGCGCGACTTCAGCACCCACTTCTCCATCGACCTCATGCACAAGGACTTGAGCCTGCTCGTCGAGAACGCCGCGCAGCACCGCATTCCGACGCCGGCCGCAGCCGCGATGAAGGAGACCTACGCCCTCGCGCGCGCTGCAGGAAAGGGCGACCAAGACATCGGGGCCGTCGTCACCGTGCACGAAGACGTGTGCCACCACCGCATCGGGAAGTGAGCAGATGAACTCGCAACGCCTCATCCTCCTCGCCGTCGCCGTGCTGCTCGTCGCGGCGGGGGCGTTCCTCCTCTTGGACGACGACAAGGAGCCCTCGGCTGCCCCTGCCGGCACGACGGCGCCCTCGCCCACCTCGCCGCCGGCGGGCACGCGTGCGACCGCGATGGACACGCCCGACGAACCACCCGAGCCGCTCGCCGCTGCGCGCGACGGGAGCGTGCCACCAGTCGACGCCATTCGGCCCAGCGGGCCCAAGCCCGAGCTCGAGCCGTCTCCGTTCGACTCTCCCGACTCCAAGGAACTCCAGTACGCGGTGCAGCTGCTCACCGGTCCAGGAACCGGGCCCGAGCAGTGGCTCAGGGCCGGCGAGGTGTTTCGGCTGTGCATCGACGCGAACCGGTTCAACCATCTCTGCCGACGCGGGCTCTACGGCGTGTGGCAGCGCATCGACTCCGATGGCGGCCCGGCGACGGCCCTCAATGGAGAGGGGACGATCGACCTCGAGAAGCTCCCCCTCATTCGCAAGGACGGCCTTCACGGCCCGACCCTTCGACCGCCAGGCGGCTGACGAAGAATCCGAGGGGGTGGGGCAATCTCCTCGCGCGGCAGTTTCGTAAGCTCGTTTCGTGCAGCCCCCGCTCACCACTGCCCTCGAGGAGCACCTCCAGAAGGACGCGCCGATGCGGGAAGCGTCGGTGGCGCGCTTCATGAGCGTCGCGAGCGGCCTGGGCACCCTCACCGCCCTCGCCCTCGGGTCGCTCATCGGTTGGACCCTCGCAGCCGTCCTGGCCGCCGTCTTGGCGACGCTGACCCTCTATTTCTTCGTGCAAGATCGAGCGCTCCGCCGCGGCTGGTATTCGCCGGTGCTGCGCTGGGTGAACGTGGCCATCGAGGTCTCGATCCCGTCGCTCTTCTTCATCGCCGACAGCAGCCTCTACAGCGTCGAGTACGCCCTGACCGCGCCGCTGCCGGTGGTGTGGGCGACCCTCGTGGTGCTCTCCGGCTTCCGTGGGAGCCGCGCGCTCTCCTTGGGTGCAGGCACCATCGCCGCCGTCGAGTACGTGCTGCTGTACCTCGTGCTCGCCGTTCCGCGCCTGCCGCCCGATGCGCTGGTGACGCTGCGGCCGGGCCTCTTCGCGGTGCGGGTGGTGCTCCTCTTCGCGTCCGGAGTGGTGACCGCGCTCTTCGTCGGGCACTTGAACCGCCGCGCCTCGGAGGCCTTGAGCGCGGTGCGGATGCGCGACGTGATGGGCAAGTACCTGCTGCACGATCGCGTCGGCGCTGGGGGCATGGCCGAGGTCTTCAAGGCCACCTACAGCCCCGAGGGCGGCTTCCAGAAGATCGTCGCCCTGAAGCGAATTCTCCCCTCGATCTCCGCCGACCAGGAGTTCCTCAGGCTGTTCCGCCTCGAGGCCGAGCTCTGCAGCCGGCTCAACCACCCGAACGTGGTGCAGGTGCTCGACTTCGGGCGCTTCAACGACGCCTTCTTCCTGGCCATGGAATACGTCGACGGGCTCTCGCTCAAGCGGGTCATCGACGTTCACCAGCAGACGGGCCTGCCGCTCCCGGCCGTCACCTGGCTCGCCATCGAGCTCTGTCAGGCGCTCGACTACGTGCACCGCCGCGTCGGTGGTGATGGCCAGCCGCTCAACCTCATTCACCGCGATCTGAACCCGCCCAACGTGTTGCTCTCGGTGCTCGGGGAAGTGAAGGTGGCCGACTTCGGCATCGCCCGCGCCGCGAGCCGTACCGAGCAGACGCAGGTCGGCATCGTGAAGGGC
>Ga0268298_10006915_pt1 | contig 10162 bp, 16 predicted proteins | sample WWTPWeurt_MetaG_FD_194462 | JGI IMG/M metagenome (GOLD analysis project Ga0268298, IMG submission 194462) | Activated sludge microbial communities from WWTP in Nijmegen, Gelderland, Netherland - WWTP Weurt | ecosystem: Engineered > WWTP > Aerobic digester > Activated sludge | place... | reverse complement strand
CGAGGTCCGGCAGGCTTTCCCCCGCAGGAAGACAAACTGCGCGATGCCTTCATCCAGGTAGATCTTGACCGGCAAGCTGGTGGAGTTCGAGATCTCGATGACCACATTCCCACACCAGCCTGGTTCCAGCGGCGTGACGTTAGTGTGGATGCCACAGTTCAGAACAAACACGCCAGCATCCAGTGCAAAGTTACCAAACTCCGATGCTGTCAGGCAGTAGACATCTTCGAAGGTATCAGTTTCCCGAACAGCGATTACTTTATGGTTCTCGTTAACTGCTGCGCCATAAAACTTAGCAGTAGCTTCAGCAAAATGGCGCTTGGCGTGTGAGCGACTTATTCCGAGTGCCAAGGCTGCTTTTGTCTGACTTCCATATTTGCACATTGCCTCATAGAACTGCTCAGCGGTAACTTTGGAAGCTTCCCATTTATCCTTAAATTCAGCAATTGTGCCCGCAAATCGCCGGAAGGTAGTTCTATCACACTCGAGCTTTTTTGCAGCACCTCGAATGCTTCCTTCAGATTCAAGTGCGCTTCTGACAGTTTCTTCAGTGATGTCCTTTCTTATTTTTAAATTTCGAGCCAGCTCAGCCATGGCTTGCTTAAACTCGCCATTTTCCCAAAGCTTCTTCAGGCGTTCTTGTTGAATTTCTTGGAACTTTTTCGTTCTATGTAATGCGCGAAGAGCTTGCCGGCGAATCTCTATTTCACGAAGCCCTTTGGCAGTCTTCAAGTACTTCTTTATGCTTTCCGCGTGGCGTCTTCTTGATTCATCCAGAGCAGGATCAAATTGCCAAGAGTTCGTCATGTCACGAAGGTGGCTTAGGCGAGCGGACAGCCATTCTTCATTTTTTGAGTTTTTCTCCCAGGAATTTTTCTGAGCAATCGAGAGCTTTTTGCGATATTCAGAACTGGCCGACTTAAGTCCGTTGTGGTAAGCAGTATGCTCCCGATGCGTCATTGGCTGAATATTACTTGGCGTGTTATTCAGCTTGTTGTGATCAAGATGATGGCGCGCTGCTTTAGTTTGGTCTTTTTGATAGACCCCATGGCGAATATTCCATTCGTCAGCGAGCTTATGCGCAAAATCAAACGTCCAGGATTCTGGCTGGGCGATCTGGAGATAGCCCTTAGGTGTTTCTCTCCGATAAAACGGAAAGAGCGAATCGCCTTCATGAAGATCTTTTGCTTCAATTTCCAGGCCATCGCGGGTTATGAACTTGTGATCTTCGGTGCAGCGAATAATATCTCCGGAGTCCAGTTCCACCTCAAAGATCTTTTCATTGCCGATCTTTCTCGGGGCAACGAGTTCAGTGATCACGATATTCAGCTCGTTATCAACCGAATAGCCAAATAGCTTTTCACCAGCTTTGACGCGGTTGATGGCTTCCAGGAAAGTAGGATTTGTGCCATCCGCCAGAGCGATTCGGGTATCGCCCGTGAAACACCGCGCGTAGGTGGACTTCCCCAAACAGATGACCAGCACATCGTTCGGGATCCGCAGGTATTGCTTTGTGTACGACAGGCCGTAAGAATGCGGTGGCAGGATGACATACTTCTCACCCGTCTCCGCATCCACATGGATCTTGGCATCCTTCAAGCTATTGGTATCCAGCCGCTTCGGATCGATCAGTGTGGCGTCCTGGTTGGAGAAGATCTGAAACTGCTCAGCCAATTGTGCATCGTAGCCATAGCTACTGACACCATAAGAGAGCAGTCGTGCCCCTTGTTCATTCAAGCTGACTTGCTTGGGCTCAAAGGGAGCGATCATGGGCCGCTCACCCTCACAGAGCAGTGCGATTTCATTATCGGAAAGGATCATGGTAGTTTCCTGTTTTTGTGACACAGTATCTAAGAAGGAAGGGTTGACAAACTCCTCGACTTTCAGGTCGAGGATCTTCCCACTTCAACGAGATGCCTGACTGCGCAAGAGCTCTCCATGGGCTGACACCGCGTGTCATCGCGGCTGATGTTTTGTTAATGAAACGTGTCGGCTAACATGAGCTTTTCGACAGCGATCACTTGGTTATCGTTGACCAGCTGTCGAGAGAGCTTATGTTGGAAGTCCATGCGAGTATTTCTGACACGTTCGTGGATCGTTGCTACACTTAGTCTTGTTTTGTGGCGGTTGCTGCTATCGGTACAGTACAGCCCCATCATCAATATGGGAAGGGATAAAAATGCACATGGGGTTACTAGGAGACCCAGAAGCCCGGCTCAAAGACGATGATGCCGTACTGAGGGGTTTCCAGGATATGGGTCAAGTCCACCAGGTACGTCTCTTTAAAGGTCTCTTCCTCCTGGATCGTGGCAAAGTGCCGACGCTTGTAGTGCCGGCGGCGGTACTCATCCCCGACAGACAGGACGGAGACCCGCTCGGACAGGATCTTTTCGATCTGCTCACCCCGGACCGTGCGGATGACGTCGTTCAGCAGGTTAGATGCGGTCACTTGGTGATGGCGTTCTCCATGTCGAGGTCCCAATAGGAAGATGATCTCGGGTTCATCCATGTGATGCAAACCAGCCGTATGCAGGATCGTATCTTCTTCTTTCTCCGAGTACAGGACCTCTTCAGGCAAACATTGCGCGATATTGAACACAAAACCGTGCTGGGTGATGCTGGCCTGCACGGCTTGGATCTTATCAGGAAACCTCGGTATCATCGCTATAGACCTTTACAAAGGGCTTATGGCCCAGTTTCTTCTCTAACCGCTGGATCGTGTTCAGTGTGCCTTTGGACTTGCCATCCCAGATCCCGATCCCTTGCGTGCAATACGCCACCATCTCTCCATTTCGGATCATCCCAGCGGCTTTCTTATGGGTATCCCAGTCTGCCGGGAAGACCCGGCAGGGTAGTTGCAGGGACAAGGCCAAGGTTTCGGCAAGGCGATCTACACCCACGGCGCCGCCTGTGATGATCTCGATGGCTTCCAGGTTGGCTTCCTGGTAGGCCTGCTGGACTGGTTCTAGGCGAGTGATACTTCGGGAACCAAAGATCAGCAGCTTATGGGCTTGACCTTTATAGAACCGACTCAGCTTCTCCAGGTAGTCCACGATGTAGAGGTTGGTCTGGGGATAGGTGATCTTGGCCTGAAGACCCTCTCCCCAGGTGTAGTAGTGGATCAGGGGCAGGGTGTTGCTGCCCAGCAAGCCCCGCAGTTCACTGTTCTCTTCCAGCTTCGCCAAGAGCGCCGTCTTGACCTGCTGTTCAAAGTCGATGGCATCCGGTAACGGGGTCTTCAGCTGAAGCTGTTCTTCCCGAAGGATCACGCCCACTTTCTTAGCCTGGAACCCATGGATCGCCCGCAAGGCATCAAACTTCACCTCAAAGCGCGTCCAGGCACTGTACCAGTACCAGAAGGCTTCCACGGAGGCAAAATAGCCATAGGTCGGATGATGAAACGGCGTATGGGCGAAGTTGGACAGCAGCCGACCTAAGCGCGTCTTCCCTTTGGAATACACATTGATGTGCGTGATGCCATCTTCTTGCGGATCGTAAGGGATCAGCTCCCGGTTATAGCGGTGCTTGAAGCCCCGGACCGCATCATCGTAGTCCACATAGCTCAGTGTCTCGTCTTTGACCGTATGCCAGGCTGACAGGACCATGGCTTGAGCTTCATCCTTGGCCACATCGGCACACCAGGCATCCAGCGTTGGCAGTTCGGTAGTTCGAAACAGGTTTTCGAAGTTGGGTTCACGGAAGGCCACCTGGCGGTGCAGGTAGCGGATCGCTGCTTCCTTCAACAGAAGCGGATCGCTCGACGGCGCTTGACTCAACAGCACCGCAATCAAGTTAGAAGCATGCATGATCGGTCTCACATCGGTAAAGGTCTATATATATGGCTGAGACCATTTAGATACAGAACAATCCCATATTTACGACTGGTATATACAAATGGATACCGACATTGTCAGTAAGATAGAAAAGACCATAAAGACGTACCGTGAGGATCACCCCATACTTTTTGAATATGGCGGTTTTGGCTACTGTGCTTATGTGACTGCCATTCTTTTTGAAAAGCTTAAGAAACAAGGGATTAAGAGCACCATTCTTCTAGGTCAAGAGTTTCAAGAAACAAAAGAGGCTTCGGACGCCAAGGCGTTTCTTGAAACTTTGGTGTTATCCCTACCAGACGACGATAGCGACTACGGCATCATTAAAGAGGCGTTTATAAAGCGAGGAAATCGATTACCAAAGATTACGGGACATGCGGCCCTTCTTGCTGGTGAGACCGTCTTCGATGCCACATCGTCCCAGTTTAACCTTCCCCAGATCTACCCTCTTTCTTTTTTTAACAAAATATGGAAAGTAACCTATGACGCAAAGATCATGACTGGGAATCCCGATGTGGACTTTGGTGTTGTTCGGATAAGTCGCGTTAAAAGAAAAGAAATTGTTTTAGAGAATATCGCTGGTGTGTCGAGAAGCCCTATCTGGGGTAAGTGGTAGACGCGTTTACGGAATCCATTGTTCACGCTTCCACGCCCGATAGTTCTTAAAATAAGCATGCCAGAGCATCAGGTTCAGAAGAATAAAGCCCCAGTTTTCAGAGATTACGATCCAAATGAGCCAAAGCAGCTGGTTGACTAGACCTAAGAGCCATCCACGGTGATCTTTCTTACCCACAACATGCGTCATGATTACGGTGATTAAAGAAAGAAGCCATGGTAGGTAGGTGATGATGAATATTTTCATGCCAGTATCCCGTATCTAAGAGAGAGGGTTTTAGACCCTCTCTCTTAGCAAATTAAACGATGGCGTCTTGCGTGCCGGTTTGGTTTTGATACTTGCCGCCACGGTCTGCGTAACTGACCTCACACACCCCATTCGTTTCAAGAAAGAGGAGTTGTCCGATACCTTGATTTGGGTAGATTTTGACAGGTGCAGGAATTGTAGAGCTGATCTCAACAACAAGCTTGCCGGACCATTCACATTCGAGCGGAGTACAAAGAAGACTCACTCCACAGCGAGCGTAAGTGCTCTTTGCCATACAGATCGCCAAGACGTCGCGCGGGATATTGAACCACTCTACAGTGTGACCCAACATCACGGTGTTAGGCGGTAAGATCACGTAGTCGAGACCCTCTTCATCCACAAGCAGCTTGGGCTTCATGTAGGAGTCTGGGTCGATCTTGCGCGGATCGACCAGTTTCCCGTTTGCGTTGGTAAAGACTTTTAGGTCCTCAGAGGACAGACGGATGTCGTACCCGGCACTTGAGAGCCCATAAGACAAAATACCCACCACCTTACCAACCAGCGGATCGACTTCGATCTTTTTAACCGATGTCCCTACGAATGGCGAGATCATCGGTTTGGCATTTAGTTTCGGATCACACAGCTGACGGATCTTCCAATCGGGAAGTAGGCTCATTTTGATCTTTCTGTTGAGAGGTGGGTTTCACAGGGATTACCCGGATCGAGAGAAAATCCTCGGCGTCAAGCGGCGCCATCTTTAAACGGCGTCGTAGATTAAAGACATCCTCAGGTACGTAGTTATCCGCCTCCTCGGTAAGGAGTGGATAATAGCGCTCAATCAAAATCTTGATCTGTGGATCAGCGTGGAGCCACTGGTAGTCGGTCTCCATGAGTTCGATGAGTCGATCTTTAGCGGAGGGTTTTTTAGACCCTCCTTTAAACCGCTTTAAAAGACGTTTAAACATCGAGATAGAGCTTCCGGTAGGTTACATCATCCAGAACCAAATACACGCCTTCAGTGACCTCTATGACCCAATCACCCGGCACCAAGACCAACTTACCACGCGAAGTCTCTAGAACCCCCATAACTCTGTGAATCCAGTAGGGTTTTTCTTTAGCGCATCCAGCGGTTCCGAGAAGAAGAGAGACTTCGTCGTACCCCGTAGGTCGAACACGCTTAGCGATCTCGTGATAGCCACCTGACTACTCCTTAGTGTAGTGTGGTCGGTTTGCTGCCGGTGATATTTCCGTTTTCATCCATGGTGACCTCGACAACAAGTGTCTCAGCGCCATTGATCAGGTTTTGGACAAACTCCGTGTTGTAGATTGCGGCAAACAACGCGTCGAGCACTTCGTTCTTGAGAACGAGCTCGACGATCTCTGAGATCGGAAGTTCACTCACAGAGCCCAACGCAGCCCCATAGAGTAGGCGAGCGGTGGTTTCGTCCGAATGAAGAATCGAGGGATAAACACTCAACACTGCATCCGAGACCTCTTTTCCGCGCCCAACGTGGGCGTAGTCGCTATCCAACACATTCATGATGTACTCGCGGCAGATGTGTTCTTTGGCTGAAACGTCAATACTGTTAATATGGAACATAAGTCAATGCCTCACTGGTTAAGATTCAGGTAATATGTGCATGGTCAAGAAACTTTAGGGACAGTCCAAGACCACCGCTGCGTCATCAACTTTAACCCTCCAGCAGACTGCTGCTCCAGCTCACTGAACGACTGTCCCGTGACATACTGCGCAAAGGGCCGGATCATCAGTAAGGTGTATTCTGCAGGGGTATAGGCGACATCCTCATATTGCACGGCTAAGGTGATGTGTTCTGCTGCATCTTCTACGGCCGCCGGGATGGTGATGTCCTTGTCCGTCAACTGGTACAGCGTGACATTAAAGACTTCATTGATCCATTGTCCTAACACGAACCAGATCCCAGCCGGGTGCTCGTAGTACCCATACAGCCGGTTATGGATGCGGGTAAAGGTTTGGATACTAAAAGCCAGACCTTCCGTTTCACTGTGTGAAACGGGTCCACCTGGAAAGACTGCACAGCCGAGATGGGACAGTTGCTGGATTGACAGTTGGTGCGCGTGATGGATGGAACGGGACTGCGTTAAGAGGAGGGGTTCGGGGAGCTGAGCATAATGCAACACACGGTGGTCACGAAGGGCCTGTGCCAGGTCGTGTGTGAGATCCCGTCTTCGGTATAAGTATAAAGCAGCAAGGCGTGTTTTCAGTTCTTCAAAATGCATAACAGTATCGATCCAGCGAAAGGCTTAGGCTAGGAAAGCTTTCGAAGCAAGTCACCTTGGAAGCTAAAGCACCCGGATACGCCCAGTAATCCCTGATAGTCCTCAGGATCCCCATGGAGGATAGGAAACACCATCTCCTGGTCATGGACCAAAAAGACAGCTTCGTGGCTTTTCTTCCGGTAATGCAACAGCATAAACGGGGTGTTAGCCTGAATCGGGCAGGTGAGGTGGACACGCATCGATGGGCTCCTGGGCAGCGAAGTGGGACATGGACTGACTGTAAGGCATGCTGTATAACTGAGCCGCACCCAGACTAAACACACACTGCAACGGAAACTCCGGAAGCGTGGCGGTCTGATTAGCCAACATCAGTACCGTCACTACCCGGTGGGACGAAGAAGTGGGAGGGAGGGTGTGCTCCAGTTTGATTGAGCAAGGGTAAGTCTGTCAGTGCGTTGCTGGGTGGTTGAAAGTGCGTAACACCCCGTAAAGCCCGTTCGATTGGTGCACAGTACGTCTGTTGATCCTCACTGCGATAGACCAAGCTAACAGGCTGGTTACTGAGCCCTGGATGGAGGTTGGTGACGGCCAGGATGGTGTAGCGGTGGCCTGACAGCTTGGTAAAGCTGACGCCGGCTTCCAGGTAGATGGATTGAGGCTCCCCGTCGAAGAGGTAGCAGTAATGATACCGCATGGCTGGACTCTACTTAACCAGATAGAGGCGGGGTTTCACTTCAGGCTGAGGATCATGCAGCATTACCTCAAACTGAGCGATATCCGCTTCACTGACCAAGCCGACCACCATCTTTCCTTCCATGGTGGTTTCTCGATAGGTCACGATGTGGTACTCCAGCGTGGCCATGGGGATATAGACCCCTTCACTGTCCAAGGGATCCAGCATGATGTGCGCAGCCGGTGCGACCGTGGCCAGCAGATGACCCTTGTCCGTGTGCCGAGGTCCATAGGCCAGGAGGATCCGACTCCGAAGCCGATAGTGTCCCACCGTGCCATCTGCGTTCTTCACATAGCGAAACACATAAGCCGTGGCGCCGGTCAGGAGCTTCAGGACGGGATCTGAGCCCACCAGCGTCCGTTGAGCAGCCACTATCGCATTGACTTCAGCGGGCAGTAGAGCGGGCAGTAGGTATGCATTCATTACACATCCTCAAAAAGGTTTCAGCTTCTTCAAGCTTAGGGAATTCCACAAAAATATGCTGGGTGGTCTCATCGACACAGAATCCCCGGCTAAACAGGGGATCGTTATTCAGCAAGGTCCAGTTCTCTCGGGTGTTGTCTGCCATGACCACATACAGATCCCCTTGGGCTTTGATACGTTTCACACTTCCTCCTCGGATTCCAAGTTCCCTGTGCGTTTGGCAAGGATGAGCTTAAAGTAGTGTGTGACACTGGGCTGGGATTGGCTAAACCGACGCAAGCGGTGCAGCCGTAGAAGAGCTACGACCTGATTAGGCGCAGTGGCATTCAGAAGACCAGGGTGGTCAGATAGCGCAGCAAATCGTCCTTTGCCCTTGATGATCATCATCAAGCCTGCTTCAGCCTGGACCATGAGTAAGCGCTCTTCCCGCTCACTGGCGGCATTGTCATGGTGATGGATCATGGCCAAGCTGTCGTTCAGGACGTACTGTACGACCTCATAGAGCAGATCCATCAGAAACACGGTGCTCTTGGTCAGCAGGGCCTCGTTCTCCAAGAAGAACGAGCGGATCGGGAGGTCCCAAAACTCCAGCTGCTCTCCGGTCGGCGTCGGTGGGAAGAGCGCTTTGTTTTTCAGGATAGCGACAATGGCTTCTTTGGGGTAATCGGGATGATCGTCCAGCAGTCGCTCAATGAAAGGTTTAAACAGATCCATGGTGAAGCTCCTTGGTGCAGCAAGAAGGGAGTGTGCGCTACTATATCCATGCGATCCCAGAGTTCTTCCCTGGTACACGCTAGGGGAGGGCTGAGCCCTCTCCCTAGGCTCAGTCAGCAAAGAAGTTAGGTCTTTTGTTCATCGTTCCCAGGCGTGCTGCCTGGTAGTGGAGATCGGCACACCAAGCATGGACACTGTCCGGATAGGTGTCATTGACATGGGTGGCATCGCGGAAGATGCGTGTCTTGATGAAGCTATCCGGTCAATCACAATCCGTGCAAAGATATCGTCATGCATGCTCTTCTCCTAAACTACAGCATTTGCACAAAAAAAGAAGAGTAGGGGGTTTCCCCTACTCTTCGGACTTTACTGTGGGCCGGTGGCGACCCAGAGTTGATATCCTACGGCAGCGAGTGCTGCCATGACCATCAGAACAGCTTTGATATCTTCTTTCTTGAACACGGTACTACTCCTTTAGCATGGTAGAGCGAGAGTGCTCAAGTAGGATTTGACAAACTCCTCGACCTTCAGGTTAGATATATATGACTGAGATGGTTTCAGAGCAGGGGGAGGGCCTGAGCCCTCCCCTGCTCTTTAGGCGGCCTGTAGGGCCTGCTGAGCCAACGCCAAGGCCCCTTCCTGGGTGGCTGCACCTGCGATGAAGCCAGCGACGTGGCAGAAGTGCACGTCACTGACACCGGTGATCTCCACCAGCTCGGCCACGTCTTTACCACGCCAGGCTTCCGGAAGCGTGATCCGGTTCACGAAGCGCTCTGCTCCGGCCTTGGGCACGGCCTGCACCCGCCATGCCCCGCTCATGTCCTGAAAGACAACCAGCTTGATTGTTTCATCCGGATCCAGCTGCTGTAGCGATTCTATCCACGGCACAAACACTTTCAGGGTCAGGATACCGGACTCCCGCGGAAAGACACCCTGTAGCGTATCCAGGGCCTCCAGCTGCTTGGCCACGGTATCCCGTGCAGCGATCCGAGCGATTATTGCCTGGATTTCTTTCTTGAGGACAGTGCAGGCGATATGTACAGCTTCCGAAAAGCCCATATCCAGACGGTCATAGGCCCCGGACGTGTTAAAGCTCGCGATCCAGTTCAAGCAGTGGCGCCCAGGATGCACCACGCCGCAGTCTTGGGCATCGATCGGCTCGATAATCGTCCGGTCCACGGCCAGGACAGCATTCTGGACAGCGGCATCATCCAGCGTGGTAAAGCGCTCTTTTAGCAGCTGTCGAACATACTGTTCTCCGTAAGCTTGCCAGACCAGGCCTGCAGAGGCCAGCGGCATACCGTTCTCGCGATAGCGCTGACTGTCCTTGGCATGATG
>Ga0268298_10006914_pt1 | contig 10163 bp, 11 predicted proteins | sample WWTPWeurt_MetaG_FD_194462 | JGI IMG/M metagenome (GOLD analysis project Ga0268298, IMG submission 194462) | Activated sludge microbial communities from WWTP in Nijmegen, Gelderland, Netherland - WWTP Weurt | ecosystem: Engineered > WWTP > Aerobic digester > Activated sludge | place... | reverse complement strand
GCTCAAGCAAACTGACTTGGATCGAATTGAATCCCAAATAAATAATCGACCAAGAAAAAAATTAGGCTACAAAACACCAAATGAAGTATTTTTGAACCTTGTCGCACTTAAATGTTGAATTCAGCAAATGAAATAAAAGTAAATAAAATTAAAAATAAATAAAGTGCTTTAGATTTTAACGTAAAGCCTTCAAATTTCTTCCACAATTTGGTTAAATTAATGACAGAAATATTTTCTACTTTATTATCAAATTTATTCCCCGTCACTTGCTTTTAGGTATATTCATTAAAATTTCAGCTATCATTGATCTCTTCTTATAATTAGGATCAAATTGTCTCCATACAACTTTCCCATCCTTACCAATAATAAAAGTTGCAGGTATAGGCAATCTTTCACTATTATCAGAATGAGCTTCCTTCAGTTTCGCACCTAATACATTATTATACACAAATCTCTGCATACTATCAGGCTTATAAGTCACATCAAACGCATCTGAAATTTTATATCCATTATCAAATAAAATAGTAAACTCAGCACCAGTCTTATCAATTGTTTTCTTTATAAACTCAGATTTTTCTGGAGAGATTACTACGACACTTGCACCTTTATCATAGATTAGTGATAAGCTATCTTGTACTTCCGCTAAATGTTTGTTACAGAATGGACACCATTGTCCTCTGATGAATATGAGTACTACTGGGCCATTCCTAAGAGCGCTTGCCAAAGAATAATGCTTGCTGTGGATATCTTCTCCGTCAAAGTCTTTTACAAAATCTCCAACTTCTATTCCTTTTGCATCTTTAATCGGTCTAATTGTATTCTGGGCCATAATCGTATTGAAATTGAATATAAAAATTAATAATGTATCAATTTTTAATTTATTAAAAAAAATAGAAAAGTTCATAGTATTTAATTTGTTTCATTTTTGTTTAATATTTAGTATGGGGCTTGGTTGATATTTTCTTATGATGAATAAAGCCATACCCAATCCCCATATTAAACATAATTAAACCTTCAACACTTTATTTTACTCAATCCAATTTTCTTTAAAAAATTATTTTATAATCAAAACCTATTGATAAAAGCATTGAGTATTTTAAATTTAAATAGTTCTTAATGCTTGTTCAAATGCTTTGTTAATTTCTTCATTAGTTTTCGTAACACTTATTTGAGATACTACCTTCTTAGTAGCAGGACTAATGAAGTAGATCACTCCAGTAGCTGGATTGTTTGCTGCAACCTCTGTAATTCCAGCTTTCTCACATTCATGCCTAGAGGCATTTTTTGTTTCTTCAGTTGATAAATCATTAACTACAATATGACATTGCTCATTCTTCATATAATTAGCTAACACATTCTCCTCAACACGTTTAGCATTTGCTTTACATGCAGGACACCATTTGGCAGTATTTACCATCACGATCACTTTAGGTGTTTCATTTGTTGCAGATGTAGTAGAAGTTGATTGTGAATTTGCTATTTTATACTCAGCCTCAACACTTACTTCAATTGTTTTTGCAATATTGGTCGAAGGTTTTCCTTTAGTAAAAGCAATATCATAATCACTAAGTGTAATATTCAACTTACTATTTACTAAGTATTTCGGCCCTTTTACAGTAATTGTAGCTGTCTCACGTACTGGATTAGTCTTACCATGCATGTCCAACGTACCTTTAAATTGAACTTCATATGTTCCATCTTTCTCAAAATTTACGTTACTAAGATTAACTATTTTACCGATTAATTTTGCTTTGGGAAATTGCTTTGTATCAAGAAATTTAGGAGAATTATAGTGTTTTTGCATCAGAGATTTCTTGAATTCAAAACTTTGCATAGGCACAGAGAATACCACATCGCCGGACTTGGTATCAATAGTACTTACTGACTTATAATTGTGTGCCTCAATATCTTCCGCAACAGTCGTGCTAAAAAATTTTACATGTGTCTTAGCGGTTGAAAGTTTATTTACCGCAGGAGTAAAGGCAAAGAAAGCTATGGCAATGATGCCAACGAAAGCTAAATTTAATACTTTTTTCATACTTTTAAATTTTTTTATTTAGAAATAACATCACATTTTTCCATGATCACATCTTCATACATTGAAAGGTCACTATCATATGAAGCTCCAGAACGAATTACTCCTTTTATTGAAATTTTGTCGCCAATTTTAAAACTTGAAGTATTATTATTTGTCTCAGGAGTGAAAGTACAACTCACCCCTGCCTTATCATTTTCTGACTTTAAAATCATTACTTTATTATTATTGAAATCCTCAGAGATCTCGAAAATATAACCTGTTGTTTCAATAATCTTAGATTCTCCTTCGCTATCAAGGTATTTTTCATTGGCCAAAGTGGCATTGCTTAGAAATTCATTTACGATTTCAGAAGACTCTACTACAAAGTCAGTCTTTGTAGCTTGAACATCTCGATGAGGCTGATTGAAGAGATAATAGGCAAAGCTTCCAGCAAGAACTATTGCTACTCCAGTGATCATAAGTGAAACTTTAATTACTTTTTTCTTATCCATTATCAAATCTTTTATTGATCTTTTAATGGATTAGTCGAAATGAATTCCTGTTCCTGACTAGAAATTCTAACTATTTTAAAATTATTTTTAGAGAATGGTAAATCGACAAGTATTTTGGAAATATTTTACAGAAAATACTTTGCAAACAAAATAGCTTTTAGGAATTTTTGAAATGCTGATTACAGCTTTGAAATAATCTTTTCTTTTAATTTTTTATTTTCAATAGTGTCTTTGTCCACAGATACTTTTGTCTGAAAAAATTTGCTTAAAGCTTTACTTATTAGCTTACTCTGCTTCTCATATACACAACAAGCATCACACATCAATATATGAAGTTTGAGCTGAAATCCCTCTTTAAAGCTGAGATTTTGCTCATACTTTTTGTCGATAAGCGCTGTTGCTTTTTTACAAGATAACATCAATTTCCTCATCAATTCCAGTATTTTTCAATACATTTTTTTAATAATAGTTTAGCTCTATGGATTACTTGCCAATAATTAGTCGTTGTATAATTCAATTCCTGACAAATTTCATCTGTTTTCCTTTCTAAGAGATATTTTGAGCCTATCGCAATCCTCCATTTATCGGGTAATTCAGCCATACAAAATTCCATTATTTGAATAAATTCATTATTGTCTAATAACTGAGTTTCATCCTCCCATAGGCTTTTATTACTTCTATTCATCCATCTCTCATCAGCATTAAATAAGCCATCTGTACTTGCGATTGCTTGATTTTCTGTAAGTACACTCAAACTGCTTGTAGAACTAGATTTCTTCCTATATTGGTCAATAATTTTATGATTCAAAATTGAATATAATAAAGTACCAGGATTTTCCTTATTTTTAAAATTATCAAAAGAAACAACGGCAGCTAAAAATGTTTCTTGGACTAGGTCTTCAGCGGTTTCAATAGATGATGTTTTCGATAATGCCCATGCATAAAGTCTATCAGAGTATTCTAGTACCCAATCTTTGATGACTTGTTTTTTAATATCTTCCATCTAATTGTTTAACAATTTATTTTACATACAAATATAATATTTATTTTCATTCTAAAAGAATGAAAGTTCAAGTTATAAGTGCCATAGGTTTATTTCCCCTTGGAGATGAAGTGAAGGCATAGCCTAAACGAAATCCCCATTGGGTAAAGCTGCCTAAACTACCTTTGTGATTACTACATGATAAAGAAGTATAAACAGCTAACCCTGGCACAAAGATACAAGATAGAAGCTTATCTATCACCGGGAATATCACAAACTGCGATTGCGGCTATATTGGGTGTTTATAAAAACAATATATCAAGAGAGCTGTGCCGTAGCATACCCAAGCGTGGCCAAGCTGCTAAAACATATGTTGCAATAAATGCCCACAGTAAGGCATATAAATGCCACCTTGAAAAACGCAAGCATACTAGATTTACTGAAACATTAAAGCAGCAAATGAAACAAATGCTCTCTGAGAAAAATTACAACACCGAATTAGTGGCAGCACATTGGAAAAGAGAAAATACTCAAGGCGTGAGCCATGAGAATCCATAGTTGAAGATTTATTGATATTCTTCTTGTAATGATTAATCACCGATAACGAAAATTCATTACTAAATGTTGCTACTAAGTATTTGTGTTTAAAAAATAGTTTCAGTATATAGAATAATATTTTATTTCTTAAAGAATTTTGCAATCTCAATATTAAGAACATCTGTTGTTTTTAAATAATATGGACCAACTGGCCAACTGGATATATCCACTATTAAATTCAGATTTTGATTAAAGTTATGCGACTTCTTAAAAAATAACTTTCCTTGAATGTCATAAATTGCCACTTGCAAATCATTATTGCTACTTAAAGGATATTCAATTTTGATAAAGGTTGAAGCAGGATTAGGTTTAATATTTACCTTCAGTATATTGTTTTCATTTTCAACACCACTTGTTTCGTCAGTTATAATAAACTGTCCCATCATTCCTTTATCCTCGTGGCTTAATATATGACAATGGTACATATATGGCATACCAGTATCGCTAAAATCAGAAAAGGTAGTTACCAGTTTTACACTACCATTCATTGGAGGAACAATAACTACATCTTTTCTACCTTTCATGTTTTCTGGAGGTGCTTGACCGTTGATCTGAGTAATGAAAAAATGATTGCCATGAACATGAAAAGGGTGAGCCATCATGGTTTGATTAGTAATCGTCCATGATTCGGTTATTCCAAGTTTGGTCTTGAAGTTAACTTCTTCTATATCAAATTGCTGATTATTTATAAAAAAATTGGTCATACTCATCATAGGCTGTGCAGTAATACTAAATGATCGATTGAAGCTGGAAGGTGGAAGGGCCTCACTATCTATCAACTTAGATGGTAGTGCTTTATTAAAATTGTTACCTTTCAAAACTTTTATTGTCATAAATGGCAATTTTTTATTGTCGAGAGGGCCTAGCATTATATTACCCATCATGCCCATAGGCGGGCCACCAGGAAAGCCCACTGGAAGTTCATTTCCCAATTGATTAATATTTAAAGTCTCACCTTCTTTATTACTGAGATTGAGGATAATTTCAGCTCTCTCACCAGATCCTAGCATTAAACGAGTTAATGGTACTGGTTTTTGTAATAAACCTGCATCACCAGCAATTTGATAAAAAGTAAAGTTATTATCAAAACCTAAATTGAACACTCGATGACTAGAACCATTTAATAATCGCAGTCTGACCCATTCAGCAGGGCAATCCAATTGTCCATTTATTGCACCATTCACTAGTATTGTATTATCCAGTTCGTCATCATCAACTATATTACCTGCATCATTTAAAGTAAGAAATTGCAACACCAGCGGAAAATCATCAATGCCATATCTCCGAGGCAGATTTAATGCTCTTTCTTCATCATTTCTTACAATGATCATACCTGCTGCGCCCTTCACTACCTGTTTTAAAGTTTTTCCATGTAAATGGGGATGATACCAATACGTTGCTGCATTATCTAGCACAGTAAACTCTGGTGACCACACTGCACTTGGCATTATGGGGTTATGTGGAGAGCCATCATTTATAGCGGCTACATGCAGACCGTGCCAATGTGTAGATGTGGCTTCATCAAGCAAATTGTGTACATTAAATTTTACATTTTGCCCTTTTTCTAAGATGATGGTTTTTCCTAGATAATTCCCATTATAGCCGATTGTAGTTGCTTTTTTGCCCTTTAAAAATTCTTTCTCACCATTCGAGATTGATAAATTTATTACTGAGCCTGAAAGTGTATCAGGTATAATAATCTTATTTTGGGAGTGAAGTGCAGCAATACTAAATATAATAAAAATGAGTATTGCAATTTTATTAGACATGATTTATATTATTTTATTTTAATAAAAATCATTTTATATTAATTTGGATCACTAAATGAAGAATTTTTAATTAGTGTATCATCAGAAAGAGTCAATAAAAAAGCTTTCAAATCAGCTACATCATCACTGTTCAATCCTAAACCACCGGGTTGCAGATTGTATTGCATCAGGATATCAATAGTTGAAGAATTTTTAACATTTATATTATAATGATTAATTACCTCCTCTATTGTTTTAAATCTCCCGTCATGCATATAGGGCGCTGTAAATTCAATATTCCTAAGAGATGGAACCAAAAATTTAGCTTTATCGGAATTATTTTTAGTGACTTTTAGCCGTCCATCATCCTTCATATCTATATCAGAGTCTAAGCCATTGTTAAAAAAATCATCATTAGTAAAATTAGGTCCAGAATGACAGTGAAAACATTCAGCTCCCTTAACTTTTCCTGAAGGGTCAAATTCTGTAAAAAAAAGATTTTTTCCACGTGTTTCACTTGCCGTAAACTGCTCTTTACCTTCCTGGACTCGATCATACTTACTATTATTTGATACAATTGCAAACATGAATTGCTCTAATGCTAATGACACATTGGTTTCATTGATTTGTCCATTGGAGAACGCCCTTGCAAACTGGTCTTTATACTTATTTGAAGCCTGTAATTTGGCAATCATATTTGAAAGGGTTTCATTCATTTCTAAAGGATCTTGTATTGGTTTTAAAGATTGCTCCCGTAGTGATGCTGCGCGACCATCCCAGAAGAATCCATTTTGATGCCATGCCATATTGAAGACGGCCATCGCTTGCCTTCCTCCCAATTTTTTTTCTACCCCCTCGCTAAATTGATTCTTATCTGAAAAACCATCTTTCTGCACATGACAAGTTGCACAGGATTGAATAGAATTTTTCGACAACATTTTTTCATAAAATAACATCCTACCTAACTTAACAGCTTCTATGGTTAATTCATTATCAGGCGGCAGATCAGGGGTTGGAAGACCTTTATATTCAATACTATACGGTGTATTATCATATACTACTGATGTCTCATCTGAAGTACATGCATTTAACATTAATGAAACAATAATAATTATACCAGCTAATAATACTTTATTCATTTTGATAATTTTTATTTTTAATAAAATTATAGTCAGTTAAGGTGTTTAGAAAAGCTATGATAGCAAGTTTATCTTCTTGAGGTAAATTCAAGGGCTTGATTAAAGGACTTTTATTTTTATGATCAGACCCTCCGGAATTATAATGATCAATTACATCTTCCAACGTCTTCAAACTCCCGTCATGCATGTAAGGATAGGTAAGTGCAATATTTCGCAAAGAAGGAATTTTAAACTTCCCTTCATCATCAGGGTTTTGAGTGAGTCTCCTAGCTCCAATATCTCTGTAGATGGAATATAATCCATTGTTTTCAATAGTTTGATTGGTAAATAAAAAATCAGCGTGACAGCGAAAGCAATTGGTCTTTTCACTCATAAAGAGCTTTAAACCTTGCGCTTCCATAGTAGTCAATTTTACTTTTCCATTTAAATATTGATCATACTTAGAGTCACCACTAAATAATGTTCTTTCGAATGCTGAAATGGCTCTGGTGATGACATAAGGATCTGGATCGCGTTTATATGCAGCTTGACTCAATTCATTATATTTTGGAATAGTCAAAAGCTTATTTGAAATCTCCACAATATTATTATCAAATTCAGCATGCTCTTGAATAGGAACTAAAACTTGCATTTCCAGCGTGGGCAATCCCCCTTCTTTTAATAATTTTCTCTGATAGACTACGTTTGCCAATGACGGGCTATTTCTATTTCCTATTCTTCCTTCAACACCTGGGGAGACACTTACGGTATCTGCAAATGCAATACTTGGCTTGTGGCAAGAAGCACAACTTAAACTTCCATCCCTAGACAAAATTGGGTCATAGAATAATTTCTTTCCCAAAATAAATTGCGCTTCAGTGGGAACACTATCTTGATTGGTAATAGGAATAGGAAAGCGAGTAGGAATAAACCGAGTATAGTCGAATGAAGTTTCAACTTCATCTCTATTGCATGAATTGCATAACAGTATGCCTATTACAATGCAACAGAAGCTTAACTGATGTGAAATACTCCTACTAAACACGACAGTAATTTTTTAATAAATAAAAAATTGTTTGCTTGCTACCTTTGTTCCACTAATTAATTTGATAATATAATTTCCACAACTTTCATTATTTAAATCATGATTAAAGAAAGATTTATCAGTTCTTTCAGAATACACGATTTGACCTGATTGTGAATAGATGAATACATTTTTCGAAGATGATAAATCATTAAATCTTATATTTAAACTTCTATTATTTTGATTAAAATCTGCTATTCCTTCAAATGCAATTTCATCCTGTGAGGTAATAGTAATATCAGGTTTTATAAAACCTTCACTTGCCGCATTAGAAAGCATGGTTTTATTCAATGCACTGCTTCCATGTTGAATTATGTTACCACTCATAGATATTGCATTAAATAATTTGACATAATCAAGAACAATATAAAATGGGTCACTAGTGACTTTTTCACTTGCAGAAATATCCAATTCTGCTGTAAATAGCAACTCGTCTCCAAGGCTGTGAATCTGAAAATTCTGTTCTGGGATTCCATCATTATTATTATCTACATAACCCTCAATAACCATAAATCTGTACCCTGCGGCCCAGCCCCAATGCATATCAGGATTTTTTGGCCCAAGAGGATGTGTTGTTATATATAAATTGGGATCGCCATGATTTTTCTCCTTATCTATTCCAACAAACATTTTCATTTTCTTAAAATTATAGTTAAGTGGAAATGTTCCTACAGAATGCCTTCTATCAGGATCCATAGCATTCACCAAAAGATAGGAATCTTCTACTTTAACTGAATCATTGTCTGAAGAAAATAGCACAACATTGCTTAAATAAAATTCTGCTCTAGTTAACTTAATTTTCTTACCATTCTGAATTGTAAATATAGTTTTATTCAATTCTAAAGGTTTTCCTTCTGCAGTATGTTTAAATTGAAAACTTAGATTAGTGCCTTGACTAAAAATAGCCACAGGCATAATAAGGCTTAAGACAAAGGTAAAGAATAATGATTTCATGTAATTAATTTTATATTTTACTAATTATTTGTTTTAACTTATTTTTTTGTGATTTGATAGCTTACGAAAGCATTTATTCCATATTGCGGATGCCATGCAGAGTAGTTTTGTAGAGGAGAAATAACCAATTCGGGAGCAATGCCAACAATGGTTTTAGGTTTAATTTTAAATTCAAAATTTAAACCCATAACACCAGAAAAAGTAAATTTATTTCCAACTTCACTTATAATTTGTGGCTCAAATCCATTAACAAAACACAGTTCTTTGCAGGATTCTGCCTGATGTTTTAAAGTATTCGTAACAAAAGAATAAAGTTTTAAATTCGACCCAATTTTTCCATAAACTTTCATTTTACTATTCCCAAAGATTTTTCTTTCTACAAATAAGGGCATAAGAAAATTATATGTTTTCCTTTTGACCGACATATTAAGATCGAAAGAATCATTATGATTAATTGTTTGATTTTGATCAACCTCAAAAAGAGATAAAATCACTGTAGATTTATTATTTCCATCAAATATTTTATAAGTAAACTCATATTTATTTATACCGTTGTTCGAACCGGTTTGTGAAAGTCTTTCCGCAGTCAGGTGGAGATTATGCCCGGTAATAAAGGAGGTATAATTGTATTGTAATCCTCCGCCAAATCTTAACTTATCGTGCTTTTGATAGTTTAAGAAAATTCCCATTTGATGGCCTAGATTAATCTTTAATATCTTTTCAGGTGCAATTGTGAGATCCAAATTATGAAATGCAAATCTATGATTGATGTAAAGTGGGCCTGCCAAAAATCTCAGATAAAATTTATTACTAACTTTTGCTTTAATCAATTTCGGATGAGATATGAAATCCAATAAACTGTCACCAAGGCTTTGAATTTTTAGATTCGGTCTAACCATAGGAAGCTGATCAATGTTACCTTGCTGATGTTTCGTTTCAGCAATAATTTCGACTTTCAATAATTCAGTTCCAAAAATAGAATTTGAAGTATTTTCGATGCATTCTTCCTTTTTGGAATTAAATTTTATACCTTCATTATTTTCCACATTTCTATTAATTTCTACAAATCGGTGTTTAGAAAGATTTTGAAATCCTACAGCCGGCAAAGAGTTTAATGATAGATTATATCTCCTTGAAATAGAATTTACATG
>Ga0268298_10006913_pt1 | contig 10166 bp, 3 predicted proteins | sample WWTPWeurt_MetaG_FD_194462 | JGI IMG/M metagenome (GOLD analysis project Ga0268298, IMG submission 194462) | Activated sludge microbial communities from WWTP in Nijmegen, Gelderland, Netherland - WWTP Weurt | ecosystem: Engineered > WWTP > Aerobic digester > Activated sludge | place: Netherlands... | reverse complement strand
CGCGAACGGCCACATCGCCCGCGCCACCAACTCCGCCCTTGATGTCGCCACCGGCGAATTTATCGCCCTCCTCGATCACGACGACCTCCTCCCGCACGACGCCCTTCTGCACGTCGCCGCCGCCCTCGCCCGCCACCCGACCGCCAGCTACCTCTACACCGACGAGGACAAGATTGACGACACCGGCCGCCGCTTCGATCCGCAATTCAAGGGCGGTTGGAGCCCGGAGATGGCCCTCACGCACAATTACACGCACCACCTCACGGTCATCCGGCGCGCCATCGTGGAAAAGGCCGGCCGCCTCCGCCCCGACTTCAACGGCGCCCAGGATATCGATCTCTTCCTCCGTTGCTGGGAGCTCATCCCCGACCGCGATGTCGTGCACGTCCCCTACGTCTGCTACCACTGGCGCGCCCACGCCGAGAGCACGGCCACGCGCGGCGACCAGAAGGGCTACCTCTTCGACGCCGCGCGCCGGGGCATCGCCGAGGCCGTCGCCCGCCGCGGGCTGCACGCCGAGCCCATGCTGCCGGCCTTCGCGAAAAGCTACGCGCTCTGCCTCCACCAATTGCGCTGGGAGCCCGCTCTCCTGCGCGAAAATCCCGTCACCATCGTCATCCCCACCAAGGACCGCGCGGACCTGCTGGCCCGCTGCCTCGACTCCCTCGCCCGCACCGTGCCGCAAGAATCGGTGAAGGTCATCGTCGTGGACGACGGCTCGACCGATGCCGCTGCGCTCGATCTGCTCGCCGCCCTGCCCGCCCGCACCGACCTGCGTGCCGAGGTCGTCCGCGCCCCGGCCGACGGCGAGGGCTTCAACTACTCCCGCCTCGTCAACCTCGGCACCGCCCGCGCCGCCACCCCGCTGGTCCTCCACCTCAACAACGATGTCGAGGCCCTCGAGCCCGGCTGGCTCGAGGACATGGTCGGCTGGATGAGCATCCCCGGCGTCGGCATCGTCGGCGCCAAGCTCCTCTACCCCGACGGCACGATCAACCACGCCGGCATCTCGCTCAGCGCCGAGGACGGCCTGCCGCATGTCCTCTTCGAGCGGGAGCCGGCCGAGGATCTCGGCTACCTCTTCCTCCCGCAGGCCGCGCGCAACGTGGCCGCCGTCACCGGCGCCTGTCTCCTGACCCGCGCCGACCTCTATCGCGAGCTGCACGGCTTCGAGGAAACGCAGCTCCGTGTCGCCTACAACGACGTGGACTACTGCCTGCGCGCCCGCGCCGCCGGCCACCGCATCGTGTGGACGCCCCAGGCCGTGCTCCGCCATGTCGGCAGCGCCTCGCGCGGTTCCGCCTACGCCGAGCGCGAGCACGTCGCCTACCTCGCCGCCCACGGCACCGCCCGCGACCCCTACCGCAGCGACGCGCTCGACTTCCCGCCGCGCCAGCTGCCGCTCAACCCCTGGCACCAGCGCTACGCCGGGACCCCGCGGCCGTTCCGCGCCCTCGTCGTCACCCACAACCTCAACTACGAGGGAGCGCCGATTTTCCTCTTCGAGCTCGCCCGCTACCTCGCCGAGCAGCCGGGCGTCACCGTCACCGTCGCCTCGCCGCAGGACGGGCCGCTCCGCGCCCGCTTCGAGCAGGCCGGCCTCAAGGTCGAGCTCTGGGCGGCCGCCCCGCTCGCCGCCGCGAAATCCCCGGCGGAGTTCGCCGCCGCGCTCGGCCGGTTCGCCGCCGCGCGCACCTGGGAGCACGCCGACGTCTTCGTCTGCAACACGATGACCGCCTTCTGGGCCGTGCATCTCGCCGCGCACCTCGGCAAGCCCTCCGCCCTCTACGTCCACGAGAGCAACTCCGTGAAGCGCTTCTTCGCCCCGCTGCTCCCGCCGCTGATGCACGGCTGCGTCGAGGAGGCCTTCCGCCTCGCCACCCGCGTCGTCTTCACCGCCCGCGCCACCCGCGACCTCCACGAGGACCTGAACGTCAACGACAACTTCCGCACCCTCCGCAGCTGGGTTGATTTCGGCCGCATCGAGGCCTTCAAGGCCGCGCACGATCCGCGCGACCTCCGCCGCAAGCACGGCCTCGACCCCGACGCCATCCTCGTCGTCAACATCGGCTCCGTCTGCGAGCGCAAGGGCCAGCACATCTTCATCCGCGCCATCGACCTGATGAAGGAGGAGCTCGCCGCCAAGTTCCCCGGCCGGAAGATCCAGTGGATCATGGTCGGGGCCCGCGAGGGCCTCTACATGGAATCCCTCGCCGGCGACATCCGCATGATGGGCCTGTCCGACGTGCGGATCTTTCCCGAGACCGGCGACATCTTCGACTTCTACCGGCTCGCCGACCTCCTCGTGTGCACGAGCTTCGAGGAATCCTTCCCCCGCGTGCTGCTCGAGGCCATGGTCTTCGGCCCGCGCATCGTCAGCACCGACGTCAACGGCATCCCCGAGATGGTCACCGACACCGACGAGGCCCACCTCGTGCGCCCGGGTGATCCCTTCAAGCTCGCCGTCGGCCTCCTCAAGGCGCTCGACGACCACTGCGCCGGCCGCGACAAGATGCCCTCGATGGCCTACGCCCGCGCCGCCCGCAACTACCACCACGCCCGCGCCCTGCCGCAGCACCTCCGGATGATCCGCGAGGCCTGGCTCGGCTGAGCCGCCCGCCATGCACGAGACCGCCTTCAGCTTCTCCCGCCTCGAGTCGCACGCCGACGGTGCCGTGCTCGCCCCCGGCCAGCACATCCTGGGCGGCTGGGTGATGCCCCGGCCCGGCGGGCACTTCGTGGACGTGCGCGCGCGGCTGGGCGGCCGGATCTTCCCCGGCATTCTCGGCTGGCCGCGCGCCGACCTCGCCGCGCATTTCCAGACCGGCCGCGCCGTGGCGCTCGCCGAGTTCAAGCTCGTCGTGGAGCTGCCGCCGGGTGTTTCCGACCTTGTGCTGGAAGTCCTCGAAATCGAAGGCCGCTGGTCCGCGTTTCAAACCATCCGGTTCACGGCCGACGGCGCCCTGCCTCCCGCCGAAGTCGCCATGCCCTCCGGCCCGCCGTTGCGCTGGCACGAATACGGCCGCGCGCTGCAGTTGCTGCTCTGGGCCGCCCGCCGCGAGCCGGCGCGCCCGCTCGCCGCACTCGCGCATGAGCTCGTCGCCTCCCTCCCCTGGCCGCGCGACCTGCGCCATCCGCATCCGCCCTTCAAGGGCCACCTCGACGAACCCGCCGCCGTCACCCGCAGCGGCTTTGGCCGCGTGCCGGTGCTGGGCTATCTCTTCCACGAAACGCTGCCCATCAAGCGCGTGCTCGCCACCTTCGACCTCCAGGTCTGGCAGACCATCGGGCACGGACTGCCCTCGCCCGGCCCCGCGAGTTATTATCCCCAGTTCCCTACCGCCGCCCGCTGCGGCCTCTACGGCGTCATCGACGCACCGGCGCAGCTGCCGGCGCCGCTCTGCCTGCGGCTTTATGCCGAGTTGCCCGACGGCAGCCTGCACCTCTGCTCGGTCCAGCGCGGCCTCCCCTTCACCAACGAGGAGGAGAAGAGCCCGTATCCCGCCCGAGCCGATGTCACTGTGGCCGACGCCCACGAGATTCTACAGCAGGCGCTGGCCGGTGCCGGCCGGCCGCTGATCCGCGACGCCGAGTTCGCGGGCGAGTTGGCCCGGATCGAGGCTGACTTCGCACGCCGCGCCCCGGCCAGAATCATCGCCGTCCCTCCGCTCGCCCCCGCACCGCACCGCGCGTCCGCCCCGCTCCCGCGCTCCGCGCTGCTCGTCACGCACAATCTCAACCACGAGGGCGCGCCACTCTTCTTCCTCGACTACGCCCGCCACCTGGCGGCGCAGGGCGTGGCCGTCACCGTCCTCAGCCCCGAGGACGGGCCGCTGCGCGCCCGCTTCGCCGAGTTTGCCCGCGCCATCCGCCTCGTCGACGCCGGGCCGGTCTTCGCCGCCACCGATGCCGGCGCGGCCCGCGCGGCGCTGGACGCCGTGGCCCGCGCCGTGGATTTCCCGGCCTGCGACCTCGTCGTCTGCAACACCTTCACCACGTTCTGGGCGGTGCATGCCGCCAAGGCCGCCGGCCGCCGCGTGCTGCTCTATGTCCACGAGAGCACCACTCCGGCCAGTTTCTACGTCGGCCGGGTCTCCGCCGCCGTGGTCGCCCTCGCCGAGCAGGCCTTTGGCCTCGCCGACTGCGTCTCCTTCACCACCGCCGCCACGCGGCGGTATCACTGCGATTATGGCCGACCCGAAAACCACCGGCTCACCCCGGGCTGGATCGAGGTCGCCCGGCTCGACGCCTGGCGCGCGCAGCATCCCCGATCGGATCTGCGCGCCCGCTTCCACCTCCGGCCCGGCGAGTTGCTCGTCACCAATGTCGGCACGGTCTGCGACCGCAAGGGCCAGCACATTTTCGCCCGTGCCGTGGATCTGCTCTGGCGGCGCCACCCGGCCCTCGCGGCCCGCACTCGCTTTGTCATGCTCGGCGGCGGCGACACACCCTTCGATGCCGTGCTGGCCGACCTCCTCTCCCATCTCGACCGCCCCAATCTCGAGGTCCATCCCGCCTCGGCGGACTACCTGCCCTACTACGCCGCCGCCGACCTCTTCGTGTGCTCCACCTACGAGGAATCCTCCCCGCGCGTCATCCTCGAGGCCATGGTCTGTGAGGTTCCCCTGCTCAGCTCCGGCGTGCAGGGCGTGCCCGAGCAGGCGCGCGACGGTCTGGAGGCCACGCTCATTCCGCCCGGCGACACCGTCGCCCTCTGCGAAGGCATGGCGCGCCTCCTCCTGTCGCCCGGCATCGGCCGCGACCTCGCCGCCCGCGCCCGCGCCCGCGTGGTCGCCGAGTTCGACGCCGCCCTGCTCCTGCCCCGCCACGCCGCCCTCGCCGCCGAGATCGCCCGCCGCGCGCCGGGCCCGTGACTGCCGGCTCCATCCTTCGCGCCATGCCCTTGAGCCCTCTTTCTCCAACCGGTCCGTCCATGCCTGAACCCGCGGCCTGGCAGTTCGAGCTCGAGGTGTATCCGGCGGACTGGCGTTTCCCGGCGGGGGCAACCTGGATCGCCGGCTGGATCCACGCCCCGGCCCACCAGGCGGTGACCGACCTGCGTGCGTGGGTTGATGCCCGGCCTTTTCTCGGCCTCTGGGGCCTGCCCCGGCCCGAGATCGACCGCCGCCTCCTCGGCCGGCCCGGCCCGCCCTACGCCGGCTTCTCCTGCCTGCTCTCGCCGCACCGCGGCGCCTCCCTGCTCCGCCTCGAAGCGCGCGACGCCCAGGGCACCTGGCATGAACTGCACCGCACGGCCATCACCGTCGCACCCGACGCCCCGCCCGCGCCGACTCCAAGGTCGCTGGCCGACCTGCTCCCCCAGCTCCTGTCCGACTGTCTGCGTCGCCTGGCCCAGCAACCGGCGGCGGAACTGGCCGCGCTGGCCGATGCCGCACTGGCCGCCGCCTTGGGTGAGCCGCTCAATACGCTGCCGGTGCCTCCCTTCCACGGCGCGCTGGAGGAGCCGCAGGCCGTCGGTCGCATCCGCTACGGCCGGCTCGCCGTCACCGGCTGGCTCGCGCACCGCACCGCGCGGATCACCCGCCTCACCGCCATCACCGACGCGCTGCAGGAATCGCCCCTGCTCCACGGGTTGCCGCGCGCGGATGTCGGCGGCGTCTTCGCCGACCTGCCCGGGCGCGAGACCGCGCAGTTCGCCGGCTACGTGGATCTGCCTTCCGGCCTGGCCTCTCCCGTCCTGCTCAAGGTCATGGCCGAGCTGGACAACGGCGAGCGCCACCTCGTCTTCGCGCAACGCTTCACGCCCCAGATCATCGCCGGCACCGAGGCGCCGCTCCCGCCGCTGTCGCGCCGGCTCTTCGCCCGCACCTTGTGGGCCTTGCGCGGCGCCGCCGGTCGTCACCGCCTGCCCCTCGGTGGCGGCGCGCTCCTCGCCGCCGGCCGTGCCGCCTGGGCCGCCTGGCAGGCCGAGGCTCCCGCCGCCCCACGCCGCGTCGCGCCAGCCGCCGCGCCCGGGCCGGAGTCATCCGCGCCGCTCGGCCGCGTGCTCCTCGTCAGCCACAACCTCAACCTCGAGGGCGCGCCCTGGTTCCTCTTCGACCTCGCCCAACACTACCGCACGGCGCGGGGCGCGACCGTGCGCGTGGTCTCCCCGCAGGACGGCCCGATGCGCCGCGTGTTCGAGGCGGCGGGACTGCCGGTGAGCGTGGTGGACGTGTCCTCCGCCTTGGGCGCGGACTCGCCCGCCGCCTTCGCGGAGCGGCTCGATGCCGCCACCGCCGCCCTGCCCTGGGCGGAAACCGACCTCGTCGTGGCCAACACCATGGTCGCCTTCTGGGCCGTGCCCGCCGCCGCGCGCCACGGCCGGCCCGCCCTGCTCTACGTGCACGAGAGCTCGCCCGTGCGCCGCTTCTTCGCCCCGCTGCTCGCGCCCGCGCTCTTCCCCGTCGTCGAGGAAGCCTTCCGCCGCGCCGCGCGCGTCGTGTTCACCGCCGCCTCCTCCCACGCCGTCTTCCGCCACCTCGACCACGGCCAGTTCGTCCTGCTGCCCAGCTGGATCGACCTTGCCCGCATCGACGCCTTCGCCGCCGCCCATCAGCCCGCCGCGCTCCGCCGCAAGCACGGCCTCGACCCCGCCGCCGTGCTGCTCGTCAACATCGGCACGGTCTGCGAGCGCAAGGGCCAGCACACCTTCCTGCAGGCCGCGGCCCTCTTGCGCGCCGAGCTCCCGCGGCTCTGCCCCGGCCGGAGCGTCCGGTTCGTCGTCGTCGGCGCGCGCCCGGGCCTCTACCTCGACGCGCTCCGACAGGAAGCCGCGCTGGAACGCCTCGACCTCGTGGACTTCGTGCCCGAGACGCCCGACATCCACGACTTCTACCGGCTCGCCGACCTCTTCGTGTGCACGAGCTTCGAGGAATCCTTTCCCCGCGTCATCCTGGAGTCCGCCGGTTACCGGCTCCCCATCGTGACGACCAACGTGAACGGCATCGGCGAGATGCTGACGGCGGACGACGCCTGGCTGGTGCCGCCCGGCGACCGCTTCCAGCTCGCCGCCGCGCTCCGGTCCGCGCTCGTCGCGTTCCAAGCCGGCGACCGCACCCGGCCCGCGCGCGCGCGCGCCGCCATCGAACGGCGCTACGCCGCCACCACCGCCCTCCCCCGGCACGCCGCGCTCGCCCGCGCGGTGCTCGCCCCCTGAACCGATTCCCATGCGCGAAGGTCCCTGCACGTTCCACAATCTCGAATGGCCGCCCGACAACGCCACCGTCGCCGGCCCCATTGTCTGGCTGCGCGGCTGGGCCGTGGGACGGCCCGGCACGAGCCTGACCGACCTCCGGGTGCGCACGCCCGCGGGCATCCACCTCGGCGTGCTCGGCCTGCCCCGCACCGACCTGGCCGCGCATTTCGCGCCGGGCCGCGCCTGGCTGCCGGCCGAGTTTGTCGCCGGTGTGCCGTTGTCCGACGGCCCCGCCGAAATCGCCCTCGAAGTCAGGGATGCCGCCGGCAACTGGCACCTGCTGCAAACGCTGCACCTAGCCGTGGCCGCCGGCGGCGCCGCCAGCCCGCGCACCGAGGGTGAGGTTGTCCCACAGCCCGGCGGCAGCTGGACGCTGCGCGGCACGCACCTGCCCTTCCACGGCCACCTCGACGATCCGACGGTCTCACACGGCCTGCTCGCCCCCTTCGGCTGGCTGCTGCACGAGGGCCAGCCGATCCGCCGACTGCTCGGCACCGTCGACGGCCTGCTGTTCCACCACCTCGCCCACGGACAGGCGGATGCCTCGCTCGCCGCCAAGGTGCCGCACCTGCCGGCTGCGGCCACCGCGCGCTTCCGGGGCCACCTCGATCTCCCCGTCACCGTGCCGGCTCCCGCCCTGCTGCGCATCTACGCCGAGCTCGCCGACGGCTCCGCGCACCTTTGCTTCGCCCGCCGCGTGCCGCACGATGCGACGCTGCCCGCGCCGGCCGCGGTTCCCGCGCCCGCCGTGCTGCCCAGTCTGGACACGCTGCCCGCGCGCAGTTCGGGCCGGCCGCGCCGACTGCTGTTCGTCACCGGCACGCTGGAACCCGAGGATGCCGCCGGGCGCGCCCTCGATCTCGCCCGCGCCTTCGCCCACGGCGGCCAATGGGTCGCGCGCCTCATCACCGCCGAGGACGGCTCTCTCCGGCAGAAATTCGAGGACGCCGACTGCCCCGTCCAGTTCGTGGATCTGCGCGCGCTCTTCGCCGGCCGGCCCGGCGCAGCCGACCAGCTCGCGCGACAAATCTGGTGGTCGCACCTGGATGCCGTTGTCTGCTTCGACGAGGTGAGCCGCTGGATCGAGGCACCGGCCCGCGCGCGCGGCCTGCCCGTGCTGCACGACCCCGCGTCCTCGACCGCCTGGGTGCCGCCCGGCATTTCCTGGACGCACGATCCCGCCGGCCCGCTGGTCGCGCCGATCCGCGGACTGGCCGACGGCGGCGCCAGCGTGCTGCTGCGGGCGGCCGACCATCTGGTCCGGCATCATGCTGGCACGCTGGCCGGGCGGCGCATCCACCTCTCCGCCCTCGGCTCGACCGAAGAAGAGCAACGCTTCCTCGCGGATGTGGGGCTGAATCAGCTGGCGCTGTTCACGACCGAGCCCCCGCCCGCCGGCCTCGCCGCTCTGCTCAGCCCCGCCTGGGCCCGTCCGCCCGTGGGTGCCCAACTCGCCGCGCTGGCGGCCGGCGTGCCGGTGATCTCGACCGGCGCCGGCCTGCCTGTGGGCTTCGGGCCGCAGGAGGCTTCGCTCATCCCGGCGGGAAATGCGCTGGCCCTCGCCCACGCCATCGCCGACGTGCTGGCCAATCCCGCCGCCGCCCGGCGCCGGGCCACGGCCGCCCAGGCGCTCGCGTCGGCGCGCCACGCCTTCCCCGCCGCGAGCGAGCGCTGGTTCGGCGCGCTGCGGGCGACCATCGCCGCGCCGCGGTGAAACGTCCCGCACGGGGCTTGCCCTGCCCGGCGGGCTCCGTTTTTCTGCTCGCCCCGCATGAACGAGAACAACGCCTACATCTTCGACATCGAGGAGCCCAAGAGCTGGGTGTTCGATGGCGGGCAGGTCTGGGTGGCGGGCTGGTTCATTTCCAAGACCGGTGCGGTCTTCACCGACATCCGCGCCGTGATCGAGGGCATCCCCTATCTGGGCATCCTCGGGATGCCACGGCCCGAGATTGAGCAGCGCTACCGCGGGCACGCCGGGCTGCCGCACGCCGGCTTCCTGCTTCACCTCAAGCCGCCCCGCCGGGCGCGCGAGCTGCGGATCGAGCTGCGCGACGCCGGCCACAACTGGGTCGAGATCTGGCGCACGCCCATCAAGGTGCGCCACGGCGACCGCACCATCGGCCGGCTCGACCCGCGCGTCGTGCCGAAGCAGCTGCGCCGTCTGCTCCAAGCCCGGCGCGCGGATCCCGCCTCCGTCGGGCCCCTGGCCAGCCGCCTCGCGCTCGAGGCCGCCTCCGTCCCCCTCGATCCGCTGCCCAAGCCCCCCTTCCACGGGGCGCTCGAGCGCCCCGAGTTGGTGGGCGCGACGCAATTCGGCAAGGTCCGCTGCGAGGGCTGGCTGATCCACGAGACCAAAAAAATCTCCCGCCTCATCGCCAGCACCGATCCCTTCGTCGAGAACGAACTCGACTACGGCCACCGCGAGCGGCCCGCGGCCGCCGCGCTCTTCCCCGGCCATCCCCATGCCGCCCGCTCGCAGTTCTACGGCCTGCTCGACATCGACGAGACCGCACCCGGCCCCGCGCTGGTGAAGCTCTTCGCGGAATTTGAGGACGGTTCGCGCGAGTTCGTGCTGGCGCGGCGCTTCCACCCCCGGCCCTGCACCGAGTGGGAGCAACCCCTGCCCGTTTTCCGCCACGCCGATTTCCTCGCCTGCACGCGCGCCTTCCTGGCCGCCTGCCGCCGCCACGAGATCCGCCTGCGCCGGCCGGGGGAGCTCTGGCGCGCCCTGCGTTCCGCCTATCGGGACTACCAGCGCGAAGCCCCACAGTGGCAACCGCTCCCGGCGGGCGCGACGGAGGCCTACGCGGACTGGATCGCCACCAACCGGCCCACCGGCCGGCTGCGCCAGGCCTGGGCCGACGCCGCCGCGACCCTGCGGGAAAATGGCCCCGTGATCACATTGGTCATCGACGCCACCGCCGCCCCATCCGGACACGCCGCCGACCTGCTCCAGTCGCTCGCC
>Ga0268298_10006912_pt1 | contig 10167 bp, 6 predicted proteins | sample WWTPWeurt_MetaG_FD_194462 | JGI IMG/M metagenome (GOLD analysis project Ga0268298, IMG submission 194462) | Activated sludge microbial communities from WWTP in Nijmegen, Gelderland, Netherland - WWTP Weurt | ecosystem: Engineered > WWTP > Aerobic digester > Activated sludge | place: Netherlands... | reverse complement strand
CCTTCGAGCCCCAGGCCTGGAACGCCGGAGGGCTGTTCCTGCTGGCGTCGGTGCTCGAGCACTTCCTGGCGCTGCAGGTCTCGATCAACGGCTTCGTGAGAGTCAGCGCCTACCACCGCGGACGCAGCGGGCCGGTCGCGTCGTGGCCCGCGCGCAGCGGCACCCGGGCACTGTTGTGAGGTGAGCGTGCAATCCCCCGAGACAGATCGCCCGCTGCCGGCCGAGGGGTCGACCGGCGCCACCCAGGCGGACGAGGCAGGCGTGCCCACCGAGATCGCGGCGCCCACCCCCCTCGAGCGACTCAAACGCGAACCCTCGCGCTTCAGCATCGACCAGGCGGCGGCGGTGATCGCGCCGGGCCGCGATCCGGTCGAGATTGCCTTTCGCACGTCGCCGAGGCTGGGGGCGCCGGGCGGAGAGGTGTCGGCGCCTTCCAAGGACGATGCCGGGCTGGTCACGCCAACGTTCGGCCTGATCGGGGTCGGCGGCGTGCTGCCCCGGCACTACACCGCGCTGGTCGATGCCGAGCAGCGCAAGCGCTCGACGGCCCTGCACGGCTTCCTGGACCTGCTGTCGCGCCGGCTCACCGGCCTGTTCGTCAAGGCGGGGGCCAAGTATCGGCCCACGCGCAACCCGCGCCTCGCCGACGAGGTGCTGGCGGCCTCGGTGGGATTGGGCACCGGGCACCTCGTCTCGCGCCTGCAGACGCCCCGGCAGGCGCTGCTGTACCACGCCGGCACCTTGTCGTCGCGCACGCGCAGCGCCGAGCGGCTGCGGGGCATGTTGTGCGAGGAGACCGGCAGCGAGGTGCGCATCGTCGAGTTCGCCGGCAGCTGGGTGAGGTTGCCGTCTTCCGAGCAGTCGCGGCTGGCCGGCCCGGGATCGGCCGGCAGCCACATGATCCTCGGCGACAGCATGGTGGCGGGGCAGCAGGTGTGGGATCCGGCGGCGCGCTTCCACATCAGCCTGGGGCCGATGTCGTACGCATCGTTCTGCACGCTGCTGCCGGGCACGCCGCTGCACACGCGCCTGGTGGAGCTGACCCGCCTGCATGTCGGGGTCGAGGTCGATTTCGCCCTCAACCCGATCCTCGAGGCCGCAGAGGTGCCGGGCCTGTGCCTCCCCGTCGGCGAGCAAGGCGCCGCGCGGCTGGGCTGGACCAGCTGGCTCACGTCGCCCCGCCCGCGAAGAGCCGCGGCGGCCGACGCGTTGCTGGGGCCGGCGCCGGCCTGATCCTTCGGCGCGGTGCCTGCCCTCCACGCCCTGCTCGCGATCCCCGATTCCCACATGTTCGTCTAAGGTGCCCATGAGCGACTCCAACGACTGGTCCCACGGCTATCCTGTGGGTGAGAGCTACCCGGCCTCCTGGCACAGCTTCCAATCCCCGGCCCATCTGCGCGCCATCTGCGCACTGATGGGCGTGATCTGGGAGGTGGGTCCCGACAAGCCGATGTGCATCGCCGAGGTGGGCTGCGGCACCGGCTACACCGCACTGGTGCTGGCCGCAGGCAACCCGGGCTGCCAGGTCATCGGCATGGACTACAACCCGGCCCACATCGCCGAGGCGCGCAGCATGGCCGAGGCGGCCGGGATCGACAACGCCACCTTCCTCGAGGTCGATCTTTCCCAGCTGGACGGGCGGGCGCTGGATGACCTGCCCGAATTCGACCTGGTGACGGCGCACGGGCTGTGGTCGTGGGTGGCGGACCCGGTGCGCGACGGCGTGCTGAAGCTGCTGCAGCGCCGCCTCAAGCCGGGCGGCGTGGCCATGATCAGCTACAACGCCCTGCCGGCCAGTGCTGCGGGCCTGGGCCTCGCCCGGCTGGTGCGCCCCGCCATGTCGTCGTCCCTCGACAGCGAGGAGGCTGCGGAGGTGGCCAGCAAGCTGGTGGCGAGGGTGGTGGCCGCCGATGCGCCTCACATGCCGAACTCGCTGTTCCGCAAGATGTTCATGGGCCAGGTCGAGGCCGTCCGGCCCGGTTACCTGAGGCATGAGTTCCAGACCGAGCACTGGCGTCCGAGCTTCCACTCGGACATGGCCCGCGCCATGGCCTCGGCCCGGTGCGACTATGTGGGCAGCGCCACCATCGACGAGAACTTCCCGCAGATGTCCTTGAGCCCCGCCCAGGTCGAACTGTGGAACGAGGCGCCGGACCTGCAGGCGCGCGAACTGCTGTTCGACCTGTTCGTCGCGCGTGGATTCCGGCGCGATGTGTACGTGCGGGGGGCACGGCATGCGCCGCGCAACCTGATGGTCGATGCCTTGTGGCTGGCACCGATCAGCCACTGGGACGGCGAGGTCAAGCTGCGCACCCAGGCCGGCGAGGCCCAGTTGCCGCGCTCCTTGATCGACACCGTTCGCCAGGCACTGCTGGCGGCACCCCGCACCGTGGGGGAACTGCGTGCCCTGCCCGGTGTGGGCAATGCCACGCCTTCGGAACTCCTGGCCATGCTGGTCGGCTCCGGCCTGGCGATGCCCCTGTGGCGTCCCGACGGGGTCGGCGCCTCGATGGGGCCGGCGATGGCCGCGGCACGCAAGTTGAATGCCGTGGCCGCGTCCCGCCTGGCGCCACATGGGGTGGGCGGCGGCACCTTGGCACTGGCCACGCCGTTGGTGGCGGGCGGGCTGGCCTGCGGCCCGCTCGAGCTGGCGGTGGCCGCCTTGCTGCCCACGCTCGCCACGAGTGGCCGTTCCGAGGTGTCGCTCGACGAGGTGATCAAGCATCTCATCCCGCCGGGACCGCCGATCGCGGACGACATCATCGCCGGTGTGAGAGAGCAGGTTCAGGCGCTGCTGGCCCATCGCCTGCCGGTGTGGCGCACGCTGGGCATCGTCTGAGCGGCACGCTCGGAACGACGCGCTGGCAACGACAGGCTCAGAGCGGCTCTCGCGAGCCGCCCGCGGCGCCGGGCCCCCCGGCGCAACGTCACTCGGCGGGTTCGGGTGGCTTGATCCCCAGTCGCATCAGCATGGCGTTGCGGGCCTCGAGGTCAGGCACCACTTCGGCCAGCAGGTCGGGCAGGCTCATCCGGCCCCGACGCACCGCCTCGTCCAGGGTGTAGGCCAGGGGCGAATGCGGCTCGGTCCGGCGGAAGTAGTCGGCGATCCGATCGAGTTCGCGCAGCGCCGACTCCCGGTTCAGCGCTCCGGAGTCGCTGGCCGCGCCCGTGCCGCCGCCGATGGCAGCCGGCGCGCCCGCGACGGGTGGGGCACTCGCCTCGTCGGGCGGGGCTTCCTCGACACCGCCCAGGCGGGTGACGATCTCCAGCATGCGCGACAGCAGGGTGTTGACGTTGCGCAGCGAGGGCGCGTCCGCCCCGAAGCGGGCATCGAGCACCCGATCCAGCGCGCTCCAGGCTTCGATGGCATCGACGATGTCGCGCCGGTTGGCAGAGATGTAGGCCTTGTCGAGGCGGGCCTCGGCTTCGAGCACACTGAGCTTGGGCGTCCCGGCGGCGTAACGCGCCTCGCGCCGTGCCTCGTCCAGCGTGGCGACCTGCTCGGACTGGTCCCAGTGGTACACGCCGACGCTCGTGCCGTCGGCCCGGCGGAACAGGGGCCAGCGCCGCAGCGGCTGCATGATGGTGCCGTCGGCACTGGCACCCGACAGGCCCCCGATCGGCGAACTGCGGCCCTCCAGGCCATCTTCGTCGGGCTGCGGAAACATCGGCTCCCAGAAGGTCTCGCACAGGCCTGCGATGAGCCGCGCCCCGGCCGCCGCGCCCTGGATGCCATCCGAGCGCACCAGCGCCTCGGTGATCCACGCTGCGATCTCGACGTCCTTGGTCTGCGAGGCCAGGGCCTGCACGCCGACCGAGACCACCTCGCGCCAGCCGGCGGCCTCCGCGCCTTCGGTGTCGCCCTCGGCGTCCTTGGCGCGCTCTTCGGCACGGGCCGCCGAGCGCGCATCGCGCAGGCGCTGGTAAGCAGATGTGGCCGAGTAGTCGGCTCGAAGGTCGGTGCCGACGCCCTCGTCGCCGGACTCCAGCGGGGCGAGCAGTGCCTCCAGATCCAACAAGTCGCTTGCCATTCAGCCTCCTGGGGTGGTCATTCGGGTATACGAGCAGTCGGGAGTGTCTTTGGTCATGTGGCCGCGTCCTTCACGTGTTGAGCACTCCCCCGACAGAGGGCGGGATGCATCGCGACCGAGTGCCAGTACGCTGGACAGGCCTTAGCCTATCCGATATCTTCCGCGCCTCGACCGATTGTGCGACGGAGCGCGCGACTGCTCCACATTCTCCAAGGAGATCTTGCAGATGGTGGCCGTTGACCTGAAGTCGCTGGTGGGGCGTTTGACCGATGTGGGGCGCCGCCAGTTGGAGGCCGCAGCAGGATTGACGCTGTCCCGCAGCCACTACAACGTCGAGATCGAGCACGTGCTGCTCAAGCTGATCGAGACCTCGGGCAGCGACGTGGCCTCCATCCTTCACAAGGTGGGTGTCGATGCCGGCAAGGTGGCCAGTGAGCTCACCCGCGCACTCGACAAGCTGCGCACCGGCAACGCACGAGCCCCATCGCTGTCTCCCGACATCGTCACCTGGCTGCGCGAGGCCTGGATCCTGGCTTCGCTCGAATCGGGTGCCACCCGCATCCGCAGTGGCCACCTGCTGGCCGCGCTGCTGGCAGACGAATCCTTGTCGCGCTCGGTGCGCGAATCGTGCCCGACGCTGCTGGCGGTGCCCGCAGCGGCGGTGCGCAGCAACCTGGCCGAGGTGGCCGCGGGCAGCGAAGAATCCGCCCAGGCCGGCGCCGCATCGGATGCCGAAGGCAGCGCGGGCGGCGGCGCCCCTGCCGGCGACGCGCCGCGCTCGGGCGGCCCGCTCGAGCAGTTCTGCACCGACCTCACGGCGCAGGCCAAGGCCGGCAAGATCGATCCCATCCTCGGCCGCGACGGCGAGATCCGCCAGATGGTGGACATCCTCACCCGCCGCCGCCAGAACAACCCCATCCTCACCGGCGAGCCCGGCGTGGGCAAGACGGCGGTGGTCGAGGGCCTGGCGCTGCGCATCGCCGCCGGCGACGTGCCCGATGCGCTCAAGGGCGTCAAGCTGATGTCGCTCGACCTGGGCCTGCTGCAGGCCGGGGCGGGGGTCAAGGGCGAGTTCGAGAACCGCCTCAAGGGCGTCATCGACACGGTGAAGGCCTCGCCCACGCCGATCGTGATGTTCATCGACGAGGCGCACACGCTGATCGGCGCTGGCGGCCAGGCCGGCCAGAACGACGCGGCCAACCTGCTCAAGCCCGCGCTGGCGCGCGGCGAGCTGCGCTGCGTGGCCGCCACCACCTGGGCCGAGTACAAGAAATATTTCGAGAAGGACGCAGCCCTGACGCGCCGCTTCCAGGTGGTGAAGGTCGACGAACCCTCCGAGCCGCTGGCCGCGGCCATGCTGCGCGGCCTGGTGGCCACGCTCGAGAAGCACCACGGCGTGCGCATCCTCGACGAAGCGGTGGAAGATGCCGTCAAGCTCTCGGCGCGCTTCATCCCGTCGCGGCAGCTGCCGGACAAGGGCGTCTCGCTGCTGGACACCGCCTGCGCCCGCGTGGCGATGAGCCAGGCGTCGGTGCCCGCGCCGATCGAGGACCTGACCCGCCGCATCGCGCTGATCACCACCGAGCTCGGCGCCATCGGCCGCGAATCGGCCACCGGCACCGATCACGAGGCCCGACGCGAGGCGCTGCTCGCCGAACAGGCCGAGGCCGAGAAGCAGCTCGTCGCCCTGAACGCACGCTGGGAGCAGGAGAAGGCGCTGGTTGCGCGCATCCGCGACGTGCGGCTGCGCGCCGAGACGGCCTCGCTGCAGCTGCTGCCGGCCGATGCCAAGGCGCCGGCCGAAGACCTGCCCGCGCTCAAGAAGGAGCTGGCGCAGGCAATGGCCGAACTGCGTGCGCTGCAGGGCGAGGAGCCGCTGGTGCACCCGGTGGTCGATGGCCAGGCCGTGGCCGAGGTGGTGGCCACCTGGACCGGCATCCCGGTGGGCCGCATGGTCTCCGACGAGATCAAGACGGTGCTGGCGCTGAAGGACCGGCTGATGGAACGCGTGGTGGGCCAGGACCATGCGCTCGATGCCATCGCGCAGGCCATCCGCACCAGCCGTGCCGGCCTGACCGATCCGCGCAAGCCGATCGGCGTGTTCCTGATGGCCGGCACCTCGGGTGTGGGCAAGACCGAGACCGCGCTGGCCGTGGCCGAGCTGCTCTATGGCGGCGAGCAGAACCTCACCGTCATCAACATGAGCGAGTTCAAGGAGGAGCACAAGGTCTCGCTGCTGATGGGCTCGCCCCCCGGCTACGTGGGTTATGGCGAGGGCGGCGTGCTGACCGAGGCGGTGCGGCGCCGGCCCTACTCAGTGGTGCTGCTCGACGAGATGGAGAAGGCCCACCCCGGGGTGCAGGACGTCTTCTACCAGGTGTTCGACAAGGGCCAGATGAAGGACGGCGAGGGCCGCGACATCGACTTCCGCAACAGCGTCATCATCATGACCAGCAATGCGGGCACCGACACCATCGCCAAGCTGTGCTCTGATCCCGACCTGCTGCCCGACGCCGAGCAACTGCGCGAGGCCCTGCAGCCCGACCTGCTGAAGGTCTTCAAGCCGGCGTTCCTGGGCCGCTGCAACGTGGTCATCTACTACCCGCTGCGCGACGAGATCCTCAAGCGCATCTGCACGCTCAAGCTGCGCAGCATCGGCAAGCGGGTGCTCGAGACCTACGGCACGCCCTTCACCTTCGACGATTCGGTGCCCGAGACCGTGGTCTCGCGCTGCAAGGAGGTCGAATCGGGAGCGCGCAACATCGACAACATCCTCAGCCGCACGCTGCTGCCCGAGCTCTCCGAGATGCTGCTGGCCCGCATGGCGGCTGGCGACACGGTGAACAAGGTGCAGGTCGGCATCGACGCCTCGACCGGCCGCTTCCAATACGATCTCGGCTGAACGTCCCACAGCCGGGTGGAAAACCGCAGGGACAGCATTGCGCATAGAAAGGTGCAAGACCATGGCAATCTTCTTGAAGTACGGAGTGATCAACGGCGAAACCACGGCCGAAGGCTTCAAGGACTGGATCGAAGTATCCAGTCTGTCGTGGGGCGTCGGCCGGGGCATCTCGTCCGGCGTCGGCGGTGGTTCAAAGCGCGAGGCCTCCGCCCCGTCGATCTCTGAGATCACCCTCTCCAAGACCTTTTGCGCGGCCTCGCCGCTGCTGTTGAAGGACGCCATCGGCGGCAAGGGCTGCGAAGCGCAGATCCACCTGACCCGCACCGACAACAGCGGCAAGCATGTCGCCTACCAGAAGTACATCCTCACCGACGCCCTCCTCAGCGGGTATTCGGTGTCCTCCGGCGGTGATCGCCCGGCCGAGTCGTTCTCGATCAACTTCAACAAGATCGACAGCGAGTACCTCAAGATCGACGACAAGTTCAAGGCGACCACGACGGGCCACGTCATCTACGATCTGACGACGGCCGTGCTGAAGTGATCGTCTAGCCGACCCAGCAATGGACCTGCGGTAAGACCAGAGCGCCGGCGGTCGTGTGATCGCCGGCGTTTTCTGAACCAGTGGTCGCCTGATCGCCGGCCGCCATCCGCCGAGCCTGGTGTCGGATGACGGGCGACACTCGAAGCATGGCCGATATCCCGAGACTCCTGACCATCAAGTCGCCTCTGCCGGCCGACTCGCTGATCGCGACCGACCTGGTCGTGACGGAATCCCTCGGCCTTCCGTATTCCATCGAAGTCCGTGTGCTCGGCGAAGACGCCGGGTTGTTGCCGTCGGCCTTGCTGACCAAGCCGATCACCGTCACCGTGAAGCAGCATTCCGGCGGGACGGTCGTGCCCCGGCATTTCCACGGCGTGGTGGCCGAGTTCCAGCGCCTGGGCCCAGGGGCCTCCGGGCGCGAGGCGTTTCGCCTCGTCGCGGTGCCAGGACTGTGGCAGCTCGGCCTGAAGCGCAACTGCCGGATCTTCCAGGACAAGACGGTCAAGGAGATCGTCAACACCGTCATCCAGGAGCATGGCCTGACCGCGGCGAGCTGGGGCATGGTCCCGGCCCTGCTGGCGATGCCCTACTGCACCCAGTTCAACGAGTCCGACCTGGCCTTCGTCAGCCGGTTGCTCGAGGAACACGGGCTGACCTACTACTTCACCCACGGCGAAGACAACCACACGCTGCACATCAGCGGCACGGCGCCTGGCTTCCCCACCTTCGTCGGCGGCGACACCATTGCCCTGCATGAGCGGCGCGTCTTCGAAGAGCTCTCGCACTGGAATGTGCGCAACGCGGTGCGTTCCGCCACCGTCGAACTCAAGGACATGGATGCCGAGCGCATGCAGCCCTCGGTCGTGGTGGACAAGACCAAGCCGACCCGCACCTACACCGGCGAGCCCGCGATGCCGGCTGCCGGCAAGGTCTTTCGCTGGCCCGGCGGCATGTCCACGAGGCCGGGGGCGGACCCGGCGGCCATCGAGATGGGCGCGCTCGAGACCGGCTCCGAGGAGTACGACGCCCACGCGCTCGATCCACGTTATTCGGCCGGCGTGAAGCTGGGGATCGAGGTCGCGAAGGCCGATGGCACGAAGTCGCCCAAGCAGAACTTCGTCGTGACCGAAGTGCGCCATCGGGCCACCGACCATTCGCAGCTGCGCTCCGGCTCGGGCGGCGAGGAGAGCTATTCCGGCACGCTGGTGCTGGTGGACGTGCGGCGAACCTGGATGCCGCAGGCGCGGCATCCTCGCCCGGTGATGGCCGGGCTGTATTCGGCCAAGGTGACCGGTCCCGCCGGCGAGCAGATCCATGTCGACGAGTGGGGCCGGATCAAGGTCAAGTTCCGCTGGGATCGCCTGTCGCCCGACACGGAAGCCTCGTCGTGCTGGCTGCGCGTGATGCAGGCCGCCGGCGGCGCCTGGGGCGGCACCTGGTTCCTGCCGCGCGTGGACGACGAGGTGCTGGTGGCGTTCATGGACGGCGATCCCGACCGGCCGCTGGTCACCGGCGCGGTGTACGGCAAGGACGCCAAGCCGCCGTTCCTTCCGGGCACCAACCGCGCGCAGCAGGGCATCCGCACGCGCAGCTACAAGTCCACGAGTTCGGACGACGCCAACATCCTGCGCTTCGAGGACAAGAAGGGATCGGAAGAGATCCTGGTGCATGCGCAGAAGGACCTCAACATCGAGGTCGAGCACGACGAGACGCGCAAGGTCGAACACGACCGCACGACCACCGTGGGGCACGACCAGACGACCACGGTGAAGAACGCCCGCACCGCCACCGTCAAGGATTCGCACGACACGCTGACGGTCGAGAAGGGCAATCGCAGCGCCACCATCAAGATGGGCAACGACACCGTGACCGTCGAGATGGGCAACGAGACGCACACCATCAAGATGGGCAACCTGACGATGACGTGCTCACTGGGCGCGATCACGCTGGAGGCCATGCAGAGCATTACCCTGAAGGTGGGCCAGAGCACGGTGGTGGTCGACCAGAAGGGCATCACCACCAAAGGCATGCTCATCCAGGACGAGGCGCAGGTGATGCACCAGACCAAGGCGGTGATGATCAAGGAAGAGGCCTCGGCGATGGTGCAGGTCCAGGGCGGCATCGTGATGGTGAACTGACATGGCCGCACCGCTGCCGAAGCTGGCGGTCGCGCTGGCGCCGCTTCTGCCTCGACTCGAACTGCAAGCTCCGGTGCTGGCGATGATGGAGGGCGCCCTGACCGCGGCCGATGGCCTGGACCGCCTGGAAGCCGCCGGACTGCTCAACGATGCGCTCAGGCTGGTGGCCCATGCCCTGCCCAAGCGCGAGGCCGTGTGGTGGGCCTGCATGTGCGCGGATGCGGTGCCCGACGCCGCGCTGCCGCCTGCCGACGCCGCCGCCCGGGCTGCCGCCGAGCAGTGGGTTCGCAAGCCTGCCGACGACGGCCTGCGCCGGGCCGCCTGGGATTGCGTCCAGAAGACGGCCTTCGGCACGCCGGAGGCCTGGGCGGCGGTCGGGGCCTACTGGAGCGGCGGCAGCATGGCGCCCGAGGGCCAGCCGGCGGTGCCGCCGGGCGATCACCTGACCGGCGTCGCCATTGGCGGCGCGGTGGTGCTGGCCGCGGTGCGGGACCGGCCCGAGCGGGCACCGGCCCGCATGACCCGGTTCCTGGCCTCGGCCCGTGACATCGCCAC
>Ga0268298_10006911_pt1 | contig 10167 bp, 7 predicted proteins | sample WWTPWeurt_MetaG_FD_194462 | JGI IMG/M metagenome (GOLD analysis project Ga0268298, IMG submission 194462) | Activated sludge microbial communities from WWTP in Nijmegen, Gelderland, Netherland - WWTP Weurt | ecosystem: Engineered > WWTP > Aerobic digester > Activated sludge | place: Netherlands... | reverse complement strand
GTCTATCTATGACCGCTACGTCAAACCCCACGTCCTCCCCAAACCCTTAGAAGCAGCCCGAATCGGCCAACAAACCGCCCAAGCCCTCGCCGCCGCCCACGAAAAAGGAATCATCCACAGAGACCTCTATCAAAAAGCCAGGGCTTGTTTCTGTTGTGGAGGGAAAGACCTCACTGGTTCAGTTTGCGGGATGATTCGCATCTTCCTTCCTTCACCCCTACCCCGCGCCAGAAACCACCCGTTCGAACTACTGAACACAAAATCCAAGCTTCTTTGCGCGCATCTATCTGGGCATTGACATTCCTTTTGCCCCGGCGCGACCATGAGGACAATGTGGACAAAGACACTCCAAGGTGTGATTTTTTTTGGGGGCGTTGGCCTGGGCGGCGTGGTGGTCTCGCACAGCGGGTGCGGCAAAGACGCCGGACAGGTGTTGTCGATGCTGCCTCCGCTTGCGCATGCACCCCTGACCACGCAGGTCAGACGGGTTCCCCTGCACGGGAAAGGCCCTGACCTCGGCAATCCTGCGTTGCCAGAAAACCTTCCCACGTACCTAAAAGAGGGTTACGGTGAGTTTCTGATCATGCCGGGGGAACCGCACACAGCACGTACCCTCGATGGCAGCCCAACACCCCGCATGGGTGCCGGTGCCAAACGCATCCTGCGATTTGGCACGATGGGAGACTTCCAAGTCATGGACGACGAGTCGCCGCTTCGAGTCGGCTTTCTCGATGCAAAGGGGGCGACGCAGGCGGCTCTGCGACCGCAAGATCCGTACATGTGTCAGCTTGCCAATGCAGCGGTTCGCACGATGAATGCAGTGCATCGGATGGACCCCCTTTCGATGGTGTTCGTTGGGGGCGACATCCTGGACAGCGCGCACGGCAACGAACTGGACTGGGCGCTGGCCATTCTTCGCGGCGGTCAGCCCGTCGAATGTGATTCGGGAGACGATGACGATTTGGTTCCCGGCCCAAACAACGACCCCAAAGATTCGTTCCTTCCCGAGGGGCTCGCTGTTCCGTGGTACTGGGTTCCCGGCAACCATGATTTCCTGATTCAGGGCAACGTTGTGGTCGATGACGCCAAAGTGGACGCGGCGCTGGGTGACTTTGCCCCGCTCGGAACCCGCGACTATCGACGAGGCGGGAGCCTTGCACAAAAAGCCATCATTCCCGATCCGCGCCGCCGACCCATGAATCCCCGCGAGCTGATTGAACGCATGGCTCTGGATGGAAATGGTCACGGAGTCTCTGTTGAGCAAGCCAGCACCCACTCGGGCACCTATTTCTTTGACATGCCGGATTCCCCCGTCCGCTTCCTCATCATGGATACAGCGTCCAAGACAGGCAGCGCACAAGCGGTCGTACGCAAAAGCGACTTTGAACGAACCATACGCCCGGCCTTCGACGGTGCGCTCGCGCAAAGAAAGTGGGTGGTCATCCTGTCCGACAGTCCTATCGGCAATTTCAAGCAAGCCGACAAGCCCTTTGGCACCGAGGTTCCAGACCCCATGACCGAGGTCGATTGGTTGCGCGAAACCGACCGCTATCCGAATCTGCTTTTTATGTTGGGTCGCGGGTCCTACCAACTCGCTCATGCGATCAAAACACCGAGTGGGCGTCTCTATTGGGAGTTGCTCAACGCCGCGATGTCAGACCACCCGCAGCAGCTCCGCATCTTCGAGTTGTGGGACGGCGACAACGGTTTTTTGATGCTCCGCGCAACCTGTGTGGATCTCGCTACAGAGGACGACCCCCTTGCGCAAGAAGCGGAGCGCCGAGCAGTCATCGACTTTACGTCTACCTGGATGGCCGGTTCTCGCGACGTGGATGGGAATCGCAACGTAGACCTGTGGATTCGGAAACCCTAGGCAAACAGAGTACGAAACTGCCGCCTCTGTCTTGCCGTTAGGAGGAGGGGTTCCGACGAAAACGGCGCAGCAGCGTAAACACCGCAGGAAGAACCAGAAGGGCCGCAAAAAGACAGGTGACTTCACCGATGTCTGCCGCCAGACCAAACGAACGCAGCGCGCGGTTGTTCGACAGAAGCAGCGTCGAATATCCAATGACGGTCGTGGCCGAACAGAGTGCCACTGCCGAGCCCGTCTCTCCTATCTGAACCGCAATCGATGAAGAGGTCTCGTGCCGCAAGCGCCCCCACATGTTCGCCGCGTAGTCCGCACCGACCCCTAACGTAATCGGAAGGGTTACAAAGTTCATGAAGTTCAGCTTGATCTGAAGCCAGCCCATCAACCCTCCCAGCCACGCGACGCCAAACAGCACGCACAACAGCACCGGAATCGCACCCACCGGTCCAAACGTCACCATCACGAGGAGCAAAACCCCCAAAAGTGCTGTCATTGCAACCTTCGGTCCATCGCGCACAATCGTCTCGACCATTCCTGCAAACACGGTGGCCGCACTCGCCGCGACCCACGTTTTGCCAAGGGCCTCGACCTTGAGCGACTTCGCAATCCGCAACAGGTCGTGCCCGTCCCAATCCGTCACCGTTCCGTAGTCCAGGTCCATCCCGATGAGCCTCCCGCGCTGACCATCAACTTCCGTGAACGCCTCGCGAACCAAACGTGGCAAGTCATCCGGGGTCAGTCTGCGCAGATACTCAGGCGGACGGTAGCCCTCTGCATCGCGCCACTCGTCTTCCGACATCATCTCTCGGTTTTGGTCGATCTTTTTGCGAATGCGATTCAGGATTGCCAGTTTGGCGTCCTGATCTTTGGGCAACACCGAATGAAGCGTACGAACCTCGGCCAAGACATGCGCTGGCCCGAGCGCAGCATCTTTGGCGCGCAGAGCATCGGCCACCGGGTCGGCTTGGTCCGGCATATCCACAAGCAGAACGCCGTTGTTCCCGATGTAACCCGCCCCCACGCTGGCCATTCCCAGTTCCTCGGTCAGCCCCCACAAAGATTGCGATTCGGAAACATCGCTCCTCAGATTGTTAAAATTCCATTCCAGCGGATCACGAATATATCGACTGAGCGGAAGCATTAGCACAGCCGTAAAAGCCAAACAAAACAACGTAAGCAACACTGGGAAACGCTGAACCAACCTGCCTCCGAAAGAAAAGAATGAACTCCACAGATTGGCGCGTGGCGTAAACATGCCGGGCCGCCTACGTTCACCCACAATCACCACAGGCGGCACCAGAATCATCGACATAAGCCACACCAACAACATACCAGCGCCGCCGATGAGACCGAATTGACTGAAACCACGAAATTCCGTGATCATCAAACTACCATAAGCGATACTCGCGGCAAGCATCGCTGTGAGCGTTCCCAGAAACGTCGCGGAAAGGGCACCGGCGAGCGCACCGAGCACACTTTGGCCTTTGTGTCGTTCTTCCCCATATCTTGCAAGCAGCATAATCGGAGTATTAATTCCATTGCCGATAATAATCGACACAAGAAACGCTGTATTTATATTTAAATAAGACAGTCGAACCTGTGCTATCAGAAGCGCCAGTAACACACCCAAAAAAGTTGGCGCGACGATCACGAACAGAAGTCCGACACGGCGAAAGTAGAAGTAGATAATTCCAGCGATAAGCGAAATGCACAGGATGGTCGCATACGTAATCCTATCCTGAATAGACTGCTGTTCATCAACCGCGAGGGCGATATGCCCCGTATAGCGAACTTCCATGTTGGCATGAAACGACTTCGGTTGGGCAGAACTGACCAAGAGCCGAACCTTGTCGAGCATTTGTCGATCACCGAGTGAGCCGAAACCGTCGCGTTTTTTCCACAGCATGATTCCGATGCTGTGAATGCCGTTTTTTTTCTGCTCGAAGAAACGCACCGTTGGTATCGGCGGAAGCTTGGCGTCCATGTCCTTGCGGAATTTGCGCAGCTCGTCTTCCGGGTTTCCTTCCAAATCAACAAAGAGAGGCGATTTTCTTTTTGCAATCAATCTATCCAGGAAGTCTTCTGCATTTTCCAACTGCTGAACACTCGCAAGCATCCATTTCCACTTTGCGGCATGCTCAGGAATCTCGCTATCCGGTTTCCATTGGATTTCAGTGAATACGCTTGGCACCATCCCCTCGAGAATAGGACGCAACGAATCAGCCAAACGATAATTGGCCTGCTTGTCTGGGCTTTGTAAAATGATAATTAAGTTGGTAGCACTTTTTTGACGACCTGCGATCCGTCGCATCGCCAGAAGAGACTCATGCGTTTCGGGCAATAGCTCAGCCAGGTCTGTGCGCAACTCAAGCTTGGTCACTGGAATAACAACCAGCGCCGCCAAAATCAGCGCCGAGATCAAAATCAAACCAGCCCGCCGATCTGCAAATCGAATATAACGACCAAAAAAGGCCGCGACGATGCTACGTTCTTTCGTTTGTTCTAGATTGTCAATCATTGCTTACCTTGTTTAGGCTATTGTTTTTGGTTTCTGTTACGAAGCGGTCCTCGCGCAAAGCCAAAATCCCAGCACGATCGAGCAGAAGCTGCCGACGAAATTCCCATAAGCCGACCAGCATGACGGGCGCAAAATGAACCAAGTGGTACAGCACCGCTATGGCCAATGCCCGCGATTTCTCGACGCCAAAAGGCAATAGCGTCACCATGAGGCCAGCCTCGAGGATTCCAAACTGACCTGGCGTTGCCGGCAGGATCGAGGCCAACCGACCGGCCACCATCGCAATCAGCCAGACGCCGACACTCAGCTTCACGTCGACGGCCAGGCACACCATGCCAAACGTCAGCGTGTTGGCCAAATCGTTCGTCACCGACGCACCCAGGGACAACAGCCACAGCTTCGGTTGCCGCAACCTGTGCATCGCTATCGCCAACTTTTGGACGAAGCGGAGCATGGGTCCTGTCGCACGGGCGGACTCAAGTTCGGAATCGGGGTGTTCGCGGCCCCAGACGTACGCAATCAGAAGAAAACCGCCAATGCCGAACAAAAGGACAAGCGCAATCGCCATTCCCAACGATCCCCGCTCGACCGAGCCGGGGAGGCGAATCTGTGACGACAGAGCGAAGAACTCCAGCCCCATGCCCAGCCCATCGATGATGAGTTCCGCAAGCTGCGCAGCCACAAGCGCCCCAAGGGAGTACCCCCAGCGCCGCCTCACATACAGTGTGCGCGCGACCTCTGCAACCGGGGACGGCAAAAGATGGTGCGCAGCGGACGCGATGAAATAAATCGACGTGAACGGCCAAAACGGAAGCGGCTCACGCGGAACCGGCAGTTGCCGATACAAAAGCCACAAGCGCAGACTGCAAAAAGGAATGCAAATCACAACCACCACGACGCAGGCCAGCGTCAACAAGAACCAGTCCGCCTGAACCATCGCCGCACGAAAAGTCGCCCAATCGACCGACCAAACCGCGAGTCCGGCCAACAACAGAAGCAGCGCCAACCCCAAAGCCATTCTCATCCGCGAGGAACGAATCAACCGCGCCACGTCTCCGTCGGGATGGGGCAATGGCGAGCTTCGATCGGGTGGCGTGGGTCTAGACATGGCGGGCGGCTGACGAATGCGCGGCATCATACCCAACGCGGCCTGTCTGACCAGCCGAAACTGCACGAATCCAGACCCGGCAGCCCGGCCCGCCGCGAACGCGGGCGAGTAGCGCGCCCAAGGCTGTTGACACTGTGATCCCAACCGCGATATACAGCCGGTCTAATTAACAATACAATCGTCAGGACCTCTTAATGCCTCGCAAGAAACTTAAAATCGGAATTGTGAGTGAGATGTATCTCCCTCGCATCGGTGGGCTGGAACTGCATGTGCGCGATTTGGCTCGTGAACTTACTCGACATGGGCACGAAGCACATATCATCACAAACACGCCAGGTCCGCTATCTTATGATGATGGGGTTAAACTCTATAGGCTAGATACTCCTCGCATTCCCATTATCCACACAATTAGAACACCAAAAGCGAGTGACGCGCTCAAACGCATTCTTGAGAAAGAACAATACGATATATTGCACACTCACAATGCGTTTTTACCATTGGCACATATGGCCAATTTTGCGGCCAAAAAACTAGGTCTGCCTTCGGTGCTGACCGAGTGTTCGTGGCTGGGCGCGGGCTGGCTCCGTTTCTTTCGCTCGTGCCATCGAATTTCCGACTGGGGCAACTGGCCCACTTTTTTGTCCGGCGTGAGTCGCTGTGTCGCAGACCAACTGGCGGAGATTACGGGACGCAATGATGTGTTCATTCTGCACAACGGCGTCCGCGTCGAAGACTGGAAAACGGAACACCGCGAACCCTCTCGCCCCGTCGTCGTCAGTGTGATGCGTTTCACCAAACGGAAACGGCCCATTGACATTGTGCGGGCAATTCCGCGCGTGCATGAAAAGCTGCCCGAAGCGTTGCGACCCCGATTCCTCCTGATTGGCGACGGGCTCGAACGGCGACGAATCGTCCGCGAAGCCAAGCGACTCGGGGTGCTGTCCCACTTGGAACTCCCAGGTTTTCTTGATCGAAAGGAGATCCGCAACCGCTTTGCAGAGTGCTCTGTTTTTGCGCTGCCAACGGAGCGTGAAGCGATGAGCATCGTCTGTGTTGAGGCACTGTCCGCCGGACTCCCTGTTGTTGCAATGAACATGGGCGGCGTATCCGATGTGGTGGCACAGGGGGAAGAGGGCTACCTGTGTGGTTCGTCTGACGAGTTCATCAGCAGCATCGTTCGCTTGGTCGAAAACGCCGAGCTGCGCAACAAACTGGCCGCAGCGGCCCCAAGTCGCGTCCAACGCTTTTCATGGGATGGCGTGATCGAGCGCCACCTGAACGTCTTTGAGCTTGCGATCGCCACAGTGAAAGGTGAAAAAGGACCCCAACTCAATCGCCTGGGTACGTTGAATGCTTGAGCCTGATGAGGGGTCTCATGTATCCGTGTTTGTTGGGGGAGCAAATTTCGCCAGTACATCTTGGTCAAATTGGTCAAAGAGGAGTCACTTATGAGGGTGCTTGTTACCATCGACATGGAGCAGGATTGTCCCCCTTATCTCAGCAGTTTTCAGGGTGTCCAGGATGGAGCGCCTCGGGTGCTCAGTCTGCTCCACCGTTTGGGAATCCATGGAACCTTCTTCACCACGGGTGACGTGGCCCGACGCTTCCCAAAAGTGATCGAGCGCATCGTCAGCGAAGGTCACGAGCTGGGTTGCCACGGCGACACCCATCAACGCTTTGGGAGGATGACCGCATCCGAGGCGAACCAAGAAATCGTCGATGCCTCCGCCACCCTGCGTTCCTTTGGGAAAGTCGTGTCCTTCCGCGCGCCCAACCTGGACTTCCCAAACGAATTCCTATCGATTTTGCAAGACAACGGCTATCGAGTGGATTCCTCCTATGGAAGACACAAGCCGGGAACGTTCTTTTCGGAGCCAACTCGCGTCGGTGACATTGTGCGAATTCCGGCCTCTGTTGCGCCGTCCTGGCTGCGCATTCCGCGTGTCCTGCGCAATGCCCTCCTATCGCAACTGCGCGATCCGGCAGTGTTTTTTTTCCATCCATGGGAATTTGTCGATGCAACGGGATGGGACATTCCCATTGACTGCCGTTATCGAACGGGCGATCCGGCGCTCGATTCTTTGGCTGCCACCGTCGAGTTTTTTCGCAACCGCTCAGCAACCTTTCACACCATGTCACAGCTTGCGGCGTAGCAAGCCCTGTTGGCCAAGGGAGGGAACGTGTACTCACAAGTTCTGTCGCGGACAATCCGACTCCTCGGTATCCTCGGGGTCCTCTGTGTCACCCTTGTTTTGCTGCTGCCCACGACGAGCCAAGCGGATCAAAAGAAGCATGTGGTTCCGCTCGCCTCCTGGCCCGCAGCAAAAGTCAGGAGTCTTGCCCCCCTTTTGCGGACGACCGATATCGCGGTGTTTGAAAACAAAGCTGATGGGCATCTGCGGCAGCTCTCTTTGTTCGTTTGGGTCGCGGCCCCGCCCAAAGTTGTGCGTGACGTGATTTTGAATGCGCAAGCCTACAAAGACTTTGTGCCTAATTTCAAACGCTCAAACCTCCAACCAAATCCAGATGGAAGTTTCGATTTTGATTATCTGTTAGACTACGGTTTGCTGACCGTTGAAGGAAAAAACCGATACCGCGTTTACCCTGCGACGACGCCCACCAGCCCCGATACGATTGAGATCACGGATTTGGATTTTAATTTTGGCCACACCATTCGTCGCTATATTTTTGAACTGCACAACGTGAATGACACAACCATCATTGCGATGTATGGATATACTGACGTATCCACGGCAGGAGGGATTATTGACAAAATACTCTCTCGTGTACCGACCCTGGAGCAGGGGTTCGCGCTTGTCATTCACGACACGCTGGTCCTTTCAATGAAACGCCAAGCAGAGAAGCTATCAACGCCCCCGGCCCAGCCCCCGGCACCCGGTTCCGTAGCTTTTGACTTTCTGCTGGAGCGCGGAATGGTCGTGCTTTTGCGCAGTCAACAGGGCCGACTCTCGGAAGTTTCGTTGGTGAGCCGCACAGCCGCCTCCGTCGCGCAGTGTCTCCAGTTGCTCAACCGGCCCCAGGACTTTGGGAGTTTCATTCCCAGCATCACCAAGAGTGTGGACAACGGACGCTCCAACGAGCTTGCCAAGGTCGATCTGGAACAGTCCCTTCCGCTTCTGTCCTTCCGAACCCTGTACGGTGTGCGCAGCGTCGGCAACAGCGTGGACATGCTGGGTCTTTCGGGGGACCTGCGGGGCGGACGGCTCCGCTTTGACGTGGGCGGCGCGGGAGGTTTCACGCAATTGGTCCTGCGAGCGTCCCAGCAGTATGACCGAGCAAGCCTTGTGATCCGCCAGTTGTACAAACTTGAACCACTCATGGAGTTTGGCGTAAACGTCGGCCTCCAGATGGTTCTTCTCGTCGGCATTCAGACCCGCGCAGAGCAACTTTCCAACCTGCCACGCAGCGAGACGCCGATTCCCAACGACAACACCATCTACCGATAGGACAACGCCTCCATGCACGATCTTCCCCTGCTGCTTTTGATAAGCAGTCTCTCTGGCCTCTATACCTCTGCTTGGGGTGCCTACAAGGATGCTCCGTACGAAGGTTTTTCTGCGCTGCGCTTTCCCAGATCCATTCTTGCCAGCGTCGGAATTGCCATGTTTCTGTACTATGGCCCCTTTTCGATAGGAGATCGATTCCGCAGTCTCCCCCTTTTTCACGTATTCCTGGCCGTCATGGGAATGGAGCGCATGGTAACAGAGGTCCACAAGGCCTGTTTCCGCAACAGTGACCAGAGCAAATTCCTGATTCCGCAACGCATGACCCTCCTTGGAAAACCAGTCAAAAGCGAGCTGCTTCGATTTGCGACCGGCATCGTCTTTCTCGCCTCGATTTTTTCGATTCCGTTTCTCCCGCAGGTCATCACGGGACTCCCAAGTTTTGTCCTCATCGGTTTTTTGACCGGTATGTTCATCTGCGGCGGCGGCGCATACAAAGATGCTCCTTTCGAGGGTTTCGATCCGAGCAAGTTCTTTCGCTCTGCGATCGTCCTTGCGCTCGCCTCCCCTTTTGTCTATCTGCTCGGACCTTTGGAACTTGGCTTTTTGATCTACTCCTTCGGCGGCCTCGAACGCTTGCTTGTCGAGTACTACAAAAGCTATGTGATGCGCAGCGTGCCCGGAAAGTTCCGTCCCGAGCTTCCTCGCATCGAAGACTGGTTCTTCCGCAGCCGATCCTCGCTGCACGTGGTTGCGTTGGGTCTTTTCGCTCTGCTTGCAACGCTCTACTACACCGCGTTTTCTGCCGTACACCCCCACTGACGTCGGTTTTGTGCGCCCGGACCCAAGAAACGCCGGTGCATTCCTGCCTGTTCAGTAGAACCCTGGCGACCGGTGTAAGGTCGCGCGAGTGTCTGTATCCATGGCGTAGTCCGAAACAGACAACGTAGAACCCTCTCGAAAGCAGGCATTCCTGTCAGACCCTGCCGGACCCCTTTCGGACTTCTTTCGGACCTTGTTCAAACGAACATCCGCTGCATCAACTCCGTTCTTGACACCCCAGCGACAAGCCCCCGGAACAGCGTTCACAGACCTCAAGCCCGAGAATGTGATGTTGGTTTCGGACCCGGTTCGGGCTGGGGAGGTGCGGGTGAAGGTGCTCGATTTTGGGATTGCGAAAGTATCGCAAAAAGAGAAAGCGCGGGCC
>Ga0268298_10006910_pt1 | contig 10169 bp, 10 predicted proteins | sample WWTPWeurt_MetaG_FD_194462 | JGI IMG/M metagenome (GOLD analysis project Ga0268298, IMG submission 194462) | Activated sludge microbial communities from WWTP in Nijmegen, Gelderland, Netherland - WWTP Weurt | ecosystem: Engineered > WWTP > Aerobic digester > Activated sludge | place... | reverse complement strand
CGTCGATGCCCTTCGCAGGGCGTCTTCGACACCGCGCTGCGAGTCGCGAACCCCGGCAAAACCCTGAAGGCTGCGTGCCCACGTAAATGTCCTATTGACAGGACAATAGAACCGTCGGACGATGGTGCGCATGACGCCGGTCCTGCCCCTGCCCAAGTACCACCAGATTTATCTGGTGCTGCGCGAGCAGCTTGAAGAGGGGCGTTTCGCCGACGGGATGCCCGGTGAACTTGCGCTGATGCAGCAGTTTTCGGTGGCCCGGGTCACGGTCCGGCGGGCGCTGGAGCGCCTGGCCTCCGAAGGCCTCATCGCCCGCGAAGCGGGGCGCGGCACCCGCCCGATTGCGCCGAAGGACCGGGCTGCTGTGACCGGTGCCGGGATTGATGCGAGCATGCCCGGCGGGCCCGACCGCTTGACCGGGCTGCTGGAAAACCTGGTGTCGGTCAGCCGCCATACCAGCGTGCGGGTGCTGGAAGTGGACGTGGTGTCGGCCAGCGAACCGGTCGCGCGGGCACTTCAGATCGTCACCGGTGACGGCGTGCAGAAGGCGGTGCGCGTGCGTTTCACTGCCGAAGGCCCCCTTTCGCACATCACGACGTGGGTCCCGCAGGCCCTGGCCGCCGGTTTTGGCGAGCGCGAACTGGCGGACAAACCCATCCTTGTGCTGCTGGAAGAGTCCGGCGTGCATGTCGGGCGGGCGCACCAGACCATTTCTGCCCGGCTGGCCGATGCGCAGGTGGCCGAGCAGCTGGGTGTGTCGGTCGGTTCGGCCCTGCTGGCCGTGCGTCGCCTGGTTTTTGACACCCGGGACAGGCCGGTTCAGTATCTGCACGGCCTGTACCGGCCCGACCGCTACGAATACCAGATGCAGTTGTCACGGGTCGGTGACATCGACGCCAAGGTATGGGTCAGCCGCGAGGCTTCCGCGCAATTTCATTGATCAACCCCAGGAGAAGAGCCCATGAGCACCAACGTTCGCAATCGCCGCCATTTCATGGCCCAGGCCACCGCCGCCGCGTCCGCGCTGGCATTCCCGATGGTGGGTGGCGCCCAGCCCAAGCCGGTCAAGATCGGCGTGCTGCATCCGGTCACCGGAGCGCTGGCCTTTTCCGGCCAGCAGTGCCGCGAGGGCGCATTGATGGCCATCGAGGACATCAACAAGGCGGGGGGCATCAAGGCGCTGGGCGGCGCGAAGATCGAGCCGCTGCTGGGTGACGCGCAGTCGCAGCCCCAGGTCGGCGCGGCCGAGGTCGAGAAGATGAACGAGGCCGGCGTCTCGGCGGTGCTCGGCGCCTACGCCTCGGCGATCTGCCTGGCCACCACGCAGGCAGCGGCCAAGTACAACCTGCCGCATGTGGTCGATGTCGGCGTGGCCGACCAGATTGTCGAGCGCGGGCTCAAGAACACTTTCCGCTTCGGCCCCGGCTATGGGGTGTGCGCGCGCGTGGCGGTGATCAATCTGCACGTGCTGAACACCGCCGCGGGCAAGCCGGCCAAGACGGTGATGATCATCCATGAGGAATCCTTGTTCGGCACCGGCACCGGCAACCTGCTGGCGCGCGAACTGCCGGGCTATGGTTTCGAGGTCAAGGAAGTCATCAAGCACGCCAACCCGACGCGCGACTTCAACAACATCGTGCTGCGCATGAAGTCGCTGAACCCGGACATCGTGATCCCGGCCAACTACTACAACGAGTACGCGCTGCTCGTGCGCACCATGCAGCAGCAGAAGGTCACGCCGAAGGCGATCTACTCGGTGCTCGGCGGCGCGGCGTCGAGCTTCAAGTTCGTCAAGGAGGCGCCTGAATCGGCCAACGGCATCATCGACTGCAACCACTGGTACAACCCGAAAGATGCGCGCGCGCTGGCGCTGCGCAAGCGGGTCGAGGCCAAGGGCCTGTTCTTCACCTACGAGATCTTCAACACCTACACCGCGATGATGTACCTGGCCGACGCGATCAACCGCGCCAAGTCCACGGATCGCGCGGCCATCACCGCGGCGCTGGCCGACAGCACCTTCTCGGACCACTTCATGCCCTACGGGCCGACGAAGATGGTCAACGGGCAGAACACCGGTGCGCAGCCGTTGATGACGCAGGTGCTGGGCGGCGACATCAAGGTCATCGTTCCGCGCGAGTACCGGCAGGCCGACCCGGTGTTTCCGATGAAGTCCTGAAGCCCGGCTACTCCCGCAACCGCACGGGGCGCGCAGGTCCCTCGGCGGCGGGCCGCGCGCACGACCATGACCGACCTGTTCATCCTGTTCCCGTCCATCCTCAACGGCCTGACCACCGGGGCGGTGTATGCGCTGATCGCGCTCGGGCTCACACTGATCTACGGTGTGCTGCACATCATCAACTTCGCGCATGGCGCGGCGCTGATGCTGGCGCTTTATGGGGTGTATTGGCTCAAGGAGGCGGCGGGCATTGATCCGTACCTGGCGCTGCCGATCATGGTGCCGGCCATGTTCATGCTGGGCTATGGCCTGCAGCGCGGGGTCATCAACCGGGCCAGTCACGGCAAGGACGAGAACATCCTGCTGGTCACGCTGGGCCTGTCGATCGTGATGGAAAACCTGGCGCTGCTGTTCTTCAAGTCGGACACCCGCACCATCGAGACCGCCTACACGCTGACCACGGTGCCGATCGACATCGGCTTCGCGCAGGCCATGATCGCGCTGCCCAAACTGGTGGCATTCGGTGGCGCCCTGGTGGCCTCCGTCGTGCTCATCCTGATCGTCGGGCGCACCGACCTGGGCCGCGCGATCCGCGCCGTGGCGAAGGAGAAGCATGGCGCCAAGCTCATGGGCATCGACGTGGAGCATGTCTACGCCATGAGCTTCGGCATCGGCCTGGCCTGCCTGGGGGCGGCGGCCTGTTTTCTGCTGCCGGCGTATTACGTCAATCCGCAGGTCGGCAACGGCTTCGTGCTGGTGGCCTTCACCATCGTCGTGCTCGGTGGCATGGGCAGCTTTTCCGGTGCCCTGCTGGGCGGACTGCTGATCGGCGTCGTCGAGTCGCTCGGCGGCCTGCTGCTGGGCGAATCGCTGGGGCAGATCGGCATCTTCCTGCTCTTCATCGCGGTGCTGCTGTTCCGGCCCCAGGGGCTGTTTGGGGCGAAAGCATGACGGACGGCACGCGGACCCGGATGCCGGCCCTGCACAAGGAGCTGCTGCGCATTGCCATCTTCGCGGTGGGCGTGGCGCTGTTGCTCAATGTGCTGGACTCGGGCGTCGCGCTCAATTTCGTGATGATGGCGCTGTATGCGGCCTTGCTGGCGCAGGCCTGGAACATCCTGGGCGGCTATGGCGGGCAGTTCTCGTTTGGCCACGCGCTGTTCTTCGGCACGGGGGCCTATGTGCAGGCCATCGCGCAGATCGACGGCGGGCTGAATCCCTGGCTGGCGATGCCGCTGGGCGTGCTGGCCAGCGCGGGCGTGGGCGTGTTCGTCGGCGCTTTGAGTTTTCGCTACGGCCTGAAGGGGTCGTACTTTGCGCTGGTCACGCTGGCCTTTGCCGAGGTGTTCCGCATCGTCGCGTTGTCGGTGCCGTTCACCGGCGCCGGCGTCGGCCTGATGGTGCCGCTGCGCGAAGGCTTCGGCAACATGCAGTTCGGCTCGCGCCGCGGCTTTGCCCTGATGGTGCTCGGGCTCGTGGTGCTGGCGCTGCTGGTGACCTGCTGGCTGCGGCACTCCCGCTTTGGCGCCTACCTGCAGGCCGTGCGCGACAACGAGGACGCCGCGCGCGCGGCCGGCGTGAACCCGTTCCGGATCAAGCTCGGTGCCATCGCGCTGTCGGGGGGCTTCATGGGCGCGGGCGGGGCGTTCTATGTGCAGGCGTTCCAGTACATCGACCCCGGCATTGCCTACGGCGCGCACACCTCGGTGGAGGCGCTGGTCGGCGCCATTGTGGGCGGCATGGGCACGCTCTGGGGGCCGCTGATCGGCGCGCTGGCGCTGCACGTGCTGGCCGATCTCACGCGCAACCTGTTCGGCCAGCTGCCCGGCATCAACATGGTGATCTATGGCGTCGTGCTGGTGCTGATGATCCTGTTCGCGCCGCGCGGCCTCGGGGGCCTGGGGCGCAGCGTGCGCGAGCTGTGGAAGGGCCGCACAAAATGAGCGCCGCGCTGATGACGCTGACTGGCGTGTCGCGCAGCTTTGGCGGGCTGAAGGCGGTGCAGGACGTCAGCCTGGCCGTGCCGCAAGGCAGCCTGACGGCCTTGATCGGCCCCAATGGCGCGGGCAAGACCACGCTGTTTGCGCTGATGTCGGGTTTCCTGATTCCCGACAGCGGCCGCATTGAGTTCGACGGGCAGGACATCACCGGCCGCGCCCCCGACCTCAATGCCCGCCAGGGCCTGGCGCGCACCTTCCAGATCGTGCAGCCCTTCGCCGCCCAGACCGTGCGCGAGAACATCGCCGTCGGCGCGCACCTGCATGAGCCGCGGCGTGTGGCCGCGCTGGCCGCGGCCGAGGCCGTGGCACAGCGCGTTGGCTTGGCGGCACAGCTCGACAAGCCCGCCGCCGACCTCACCGTGGCCGGGCGCAAGCGGCTGGAACTGGCTCGCGCGCTGGCGACGCAACCCAAGCTGCTGCTGCTCGACGAGGTGCTGGCCGGGCTGAACCCGCAGGAGATTGGCGACATGATTCCGGTCGTGCGCGGCATCGCGCAATCGGGTGTAACCGTGCTCATGATCGAGCACGTGATGCAGGCCGTCATGAACCTGGCCGAGCACGTGTGGGTGCTGGCGCAGGGGCAGCTGATCGCGCAAGGCTCGCCGGCCGAGGTCACGTCCGACGCCGCGGTGATCGAGGCTTACCTGGGTCATGGCACCGCAGCCAAGTTGCGCCGGCAGGCTGCGGCTGCGGCTGCCGCAGGGGACGTGGCATGACGGCCCTGCTCGACATCCAGGGCCTGCGCGGCGGCTACGGCGCGGTCGAGGTGCTGCGCGGTGTCGACCTGCATGTGGATGCGGGTGAAATCGTCGCGCTGCTGGGCAGCAACGGCGCCGGCAAGTCCACCCTCAACAACCTGCTGTGCGGCATTTACCCGGCCTGGGCCGGCCGTGTGCTGTTCGATGGCAAGGATCTCAGCGGCGCCCACTACCGCGACGTGGTCAAGGCCGGGCTGATCCAGGTGCCTGAAGGCCGCAAGATCTTTCCCAACCTCTCGGTGCTGGAAAACCTGGAACTCGGCTCGTTCACCCGCGCCCGCGAACGCCGCGCCTCCAACCTGGAGCGCGTGTTTGCGATCTTCCCGCGCCTGAAGGAGCGTTCCACGCAGATGGCCGGCACGATGAGCGGTGGCGAGCAGCAGATGCTGGCCATCGGCCGCGGCCTGATGGCAGAGCCCCGGTTGCTGATCCTGGACGAGCCCTCGCTGGGCCTGTCGCCCCTGCTGGTCGAGGAGATGTTCGCCCTGATCGGCCAGCTCAACCGCGAAGGCCTTGCGGTGCTGCTGGTTGAGCAGAACGTGGGCCAGTCGCTGGAAATCGCCCAGCGCGCCTATGTGCTGGAGAACGGGGCCATCCTTTTTTCCGGCACGGGCGCGGACTTGCTCGCCAGCGACGCACTGCGCCTGGCCTACCTCGGTGTCTGAGGCCGCACGACCATGAACCACCTGTTTTTGAAAAGATTTCGCCGCCTTCCCAGCGTACTTTGGTCATTGGTAGCTATGGTGTTGATAGCGGGCAGCGTGCATGGCCAGACCCTGCCGCCGGTGCGCATCCTCGTGGGCGCGCCAGCCGGCGGCTCCACCGACACCCTGGCGCGCGCGCTGGCCAGCGAAATGGGCCGGCAGCTGTCGCGTACCGTGATCGTCGAGAACCGCCCGGGCGCCGGCGGCAACATCGCCGCCGACGCGGTGGCCAAGGCAGCACCCGACGGCAACACGCTGCTGATGAGCTTCACCAGCCACGCCATCAACGCCTCACTCTACCCTGGCCTGCCGTTCGATCCGGTCAAGGACTTCACGCCGCTGACCTGCGTGGCCACTTCGCCATCCATGCTGGTGGCCCATCCCTCGGTGCCGGCCAGGGACGTGCGCGAGCTGATCGCGCTCGCGAAGGCCCGGCCCGGCCAGCTCAATTTCGCGATCGGCTCGGTCGGTTCGTCGCTGCATCTGGCGGGCGACGCCTTCAAGATGCAGTCGGGCGTTTTCATCGTCAACATTCCCTACCGGGGCACCGCGCCGGCGATCCAGGACGTGCTGGCCGGACAGGTGGAGCTGATGTTCGCGGCGGTGGGCAATGCGCAGGCACAGGTCCGGGCCGGCAAGCTCAAAGCGCTCGGCGTGACCAGCGCCACCCGGCTGGCGGCTTTCCCCGATGTGCCGGCTATCAGTGAGGTGCTGCCGGGCTATGAGTCGAGTGCCTGGTTCGGACTGTTCGCGCCGGGCCGCATGGACACGGCGCTGGCGAAGAAGATGAGCGACGCGGCGCGCAAGGCCGTCGCTTCGCCCGAGGTGCGGCGGCGCCTGGAGACTGAGGGCTACATCCCGGTGGGCAACAGCCCCGAGGAGTTCAGCCGCTTCGTGCAGAGCGAAATCACGCGCTGGGCCAAGGTCGTCAAGTTCTCGGGCGCGAAGCCCGAATAGGGAGCGGCCATGACGGCGCAGTCCCTGGCCCAGAAGTTGATAGCCCGCGCCGCGGGCCAGGCTTCGGTGCGCTTCGGCGAGATCGTCACCTGCCGCGTCGATCTGGCGATGTTCCACGACTCGTCGGGGCCGCGGCGTCTCAAGCCCATGCTCGAAGAGCTCGGCGCCACGATCTGGGACAAGTCCAGAGTCGTGCTGGTGATGGACCATTACGTGCCCGAGCGCGACGAGGCCGCGCGGCGCATCGTGCGCATCGCCCGCGACTGGGCGCGCGAGCAGCAGCTGCCGCATGTCTACGACAGCCAGGGCATCTGCCACGTGGTGGTGCCGCAGCACGGCCACATCCGGCCCGGCCTGTTCTGCGTGGGCGGCGACTCGCATTCGCCCACGGGCGGCGCGTTCGGCGCCTACATGTTCGGCATCGGCAGCACCGAGATGCTCGGCGTCGTGGTCACCGGCGAGATCTGGCTGCGCGTGCCGCAGACGATCGCGATGCACTGGTCCGGGCGGCTGGCCGCGGGCGTTTGTGCCAAGGACATGATGCTGTCCATGATCGCGCGCTTCGGCATGAACGGCGCCGACTACCAGGCGGTGGAGTTCACGGGCGACGCGGTGCGCGCGCTGTCGATGCAGGAGCGCATGACCCTGTGCAACATGAGCGCCGAGCTCGGCGCGCAGACTGGCCTGGTGGCGCCCGACGACGTGACTTGGCAATGGCTTCGCGAGACCGGCGTGGCGCCCTTGCCCGGCGACGGCGATGCCATGGACTGGGCGTCCGACCCCAGCAGTTTCGACGTGCAACACGACTTCGACGCGGCCGCCCTCAGCCCCCAGCTCGCCGCGCCGCACAGCCCGGCGCACGGCGTGCCGTTGGCCGCGCACGCCGACACGCGCATCGACGTGGCCTACATCGGCGCGTGCACCGGCGCCAAGCTCGACGACCTGCGCTTTGCCGCGCAGGTGCTCAAGGGGCGCCGGGTCGCCAGCGGCGTGCAGTTCCTGGTCGCACCGGCCAGCCTGAAGGACCGCGCGCAGGCCGAGGCCGAAGGCACAATGCAGATCCTCACCGACGCGGGTGCCGTCGTCCTGCCCAGCGCCTGCGGCGCCTGCGCGGGCTACGGCGACAGCTTCGCAGAGGGCCAGACTGTCATCTCCAGCACGGCGCGCAACTTCAAGGGCCGCATGGGGCCGCCGAGTACGCAGGTGTATCTGGGTTCGGCCTACACCGTGGCCGCCTCCGCGCTGCGCGGGCGCATCACCGATCCGCGCGAGGTGCTGGCATGAACCCGGCGCTGCTGTGGCACACCGTCTGGCAGCTCGGCGAAGACGTCGACACCGACGCGCTGGCGCCCGGCGCGTACATGCAGCTGGGCGTCGAAGGCATCGCGCCGCACTGCCTGGAAAACCTCGCGCCCGCTTTTGCCCGCGAGGTGCGCCCGGGTGATGTGATCGTGGCCGGGCGCAATTTCGGCATCGGCTCATCGCGCGAGCAAGCCGCAGCGGTGCTCGTGCACCTGGGTGTGGCGGCCGTGATCGCGCCCAGCTATGGCGGGCTGTTCTTCCGCAACGCCTTCAACCTCGGCCTGCTGCTGCTGACCTGCGCGGACGCCGCGTCGCTGCAGGGCCAGTCGCAGCTCGCCATCGAACGCTCGCCCCTGCGAATCGTGCTGCCGGACGGCCGCGCCCTGGCCTGCGAGCCCGTGCCCGATTTCCTGCTGGCGATGGCGCAGGCCGGGGGCCTGTTGCCCCAGCTGCGCCAGCGTCTGGCCGCCCAAGCCTCATCCCGCCTCTGAACCTTCCAAGGAGAAACCATGACGACACCGGAATTCGACCTGCTCATCAAGAACGTGCGCGTCGTGCGGCCGCACGGCAACGTGGTGCACGACAGCGACATCGCGATCAAGGATGGCCAGTTCGCGCTGGTCGCGCCGGGCATCGACGTGGCCCGCGCGAAGAAGGTGCACGACGGCCAGCACCGCCTGGCCTTCCCCGGCGTGGTGGACGCCCACATGCACAGCGGCATCTACTCGCCGCTGATCGAGGACGCCGTCTCCGAGAGCAAGGCCGCCGCGATGGGCGGGGTCACGTCGAGCCTGAACTACTTCCGCACCGGCCAGTACTACCTGAACAAGGGCGGGCCGTACAAGAAGTTCTACCCCGAGGTGCTGAAGACGTCCAAGGGCCGCTTTCATGTGGACTACGGCTTTCACCTCGCGCCCATGGACGGCACGCACATCAAGGAGATCCCAGAGCTGATCGAAAAGTACGGCGTCTCCAGCTTCAAGATCTTCATGTTCTACGGCTCGCACGGCCTGCACGGCGCGTCCAACAGCCAGCGCGAGTTCCTGATGATCGGCGAGGACGAGCGCTACGACTACGCGCATTTCGAGTTCATCATGCGCGGCGTGCAGGCGGCCCGCGAACAGTTTCCCGAGCGGGCGCGGCAGATTTCGCTCTCCTTGCACTGCGAGACCGCCGAGGTCATGACGGCCTACACCAAGCTGGTCGAGAAGGACGAATCGTTTCAGAAACCGGGCATGGGCCTGGCCGCCTACAGCGCCTCGCGCCCGCAGCATTCCGAAGGCCTGGCAGTGTTCATCGCGAGCTACCTGGCCCACGAGACCGCGTTGCCCAACATCAACCTGCTGCACCTGTCGTCGCGCAAGGCGGTGCAGGCCGCGATGATGATGGCCGACGTGTTCCCGCACATCGACTTCAAGCGCGAGGTGACCATCGGCCACCTGATGCTCGACATCAATTCGAAGGCCGCCGAGCTGGCCAAGGTGAACCCGCCGATCCGCCCGCGCGAGGACGTCGAGTTCCTGTGGGACGCGCTGCTGGCCGGCGAGCTCGACTGGGTGGTCAGCGACCACGCCTGCTGCCGCCACGAGATGAAGATCCCGAAGCACTATTTCGGCAACATCTGGATGGCCAAGAGCGGCTTCGGCGGCACCGAGTACCTGCTGCCCGCGCTGGTCAGCGAGGGCACGCGCCGTGGCATGGGCTACAACCACATGGCGCGCGTGACCAGCTGGAACCCGGCGCAACGCTACGGCCTGAACCGCAAGGGCGACATCGCCGCGGGCTTCGATGCCGACCTCGCGCTGGTGGACCCGGCAAAGACCTGGACCATCGCCGCCAAGGAATCGCCCTCGACGCAGGGCTACACGCCCTTCGAAGGGCTGGAGCTGTCGGCGCGGGTGGAAGAAACCTTCCTGCGCGGGCACCTCATCTACCAGGGCGGCGAGGTCATCGGCAAGCCGCGCGGCCAGTACCTGCATCGCCCGACCGCGTGACTTGCGCGACCGCATCGCTCGACGGCATGACGCGCCGGCCGTTCGCGCCGGGCCGGTCGGGGTCGGGCCGGTGAATCCGACCGTGCGCACCGGCACGCCGGCGCCCGACGCGCCGCACATCCCCGTGGCCATCGTCGGCGCCGGGGCCTGCGGCCTGGTCGCGGCGCTCACGCTGCGCGACGCGGGGGTCGACTGCGTGTTGCTGGAGCGCGATGCCCAGCCCTCGGGCTCCACCGCGCTGTCGTCCGGCTTCATCCCGGCGGCCGGCACCGCAATGC
>Ga0268298_10006909_pt1 | contig 10172 bp, 3 predicted proteins | sample WWTPWeurt_MetaG_FD_194462 | JGI IMG/M metagenome (GOLD analysis project Ga0268298, IMG submission 194462) | Activated sludge microbial communities from WWTP in Nijmegen, Gelderland, Netherland - WWTP Weurt | ecosystem: Engineered > WWTP > Aerobic digester > Activated sludge | place: Netherlands... | reverse complement strand
ATCGCGCAGGGAAAGGCGTCGGATACCGCGCGAACGCGAAACCGCCTCCGCTGGCTGCGCGGGTGGGACCCGGAGTTCTTCGATCTGGAGATCCAGCGAGAGAGCTTCGATCGACGTTGATGGCGTGCGTCTACGGTGCGCGCCGCTCGCTCGGCGTGCCGAGATCAAAGGGACGAGGGCATCGATGGTCGAACGGCCGCTCAGACTGCCGCGACTGCGAAGAGCGCGCCGCACCCGATCGCGATGAGGAGTGCGCCGCCGCACCCCGTCGTGGTGCGGTTGTCGACGCGGTTGTGGGCCGCCCGCTTGGGGTTTGTGAGCCAACCCCAACCACGCGGTGCCTTGAGCCCGAGGCTTTGACGGACTGCTCGCTTCCACGACGTTCGCGCCGCGATTCGGCCGCGGAGCGACGGCTTTCGGAAGCCGTACTTCATCGCGCGACCCTTGGAGTCACCGCGCGTTCTTGGCTGACTGCGCGCTCGCCCAGTCACGCCACCGATCTGCATCCGCGCGCATGACGATCTGGTCGAGCCACCCGGCGAGCCGTTCATCGTTGCGCCCCGCGCGCACCGTCGCGAGCGCCGCTCCCTGGATCGCCGGCAAGTACCCCGGGCTCACCTGCAGCGCGGCGTCAAAGCTCTCGATCGCGTCGTCCACTCTTCCTGCACGGTCGAGGCAGATGCCGAGGTTGACCCTCGGGTCGGGATGGCCCGGCATCAGCTTGCGCGCCCACTCGAACTCGTTCGCAGCTTCGTAGAGCTTGCCGGCATTGAGAAAAACGACGCCGAGGTTGTTGTGCGCGGGCCCGAAGTAGAGGTCTGCGGTCAGCGCCTCGCGCAGCAGTTCTTCGGCCTGCGCCGGATCGCTCGCGATCAGGTCCGCGCCCTCGCGGCTCAGCGCTTCGGCGCGGCTCGTGTCTCGCGCCCGCTCGTCCATCGGCGCGTACGGTCCCACCGGGGCCGACGTGCACGCACCGAGCACCGTCAGCACGAGCACTGCGAACGCGCGCTTCATCGGATCACCCTCGGCTCCAGCACCGGCCAGCCGTCGTCGAGTCTTGCCGCCTCCAGCGCGCGCCCCGACTCGTACTTCAGGTCTTCGAACCCACTCGCGCGCATCACGCTGCAGCGCAAGAACACGAAGAAGCGCGACTTCGTGCGCGTCTTCGAGCGGTCCTTGAACAGCTCGCCTACCAGCGGCACCGCGCCCAAGAAGGGCACGCGCGACTCGGCCTCGCCCTCGGTCTCGACTTCCAGTCCTCCAACGACGACCGTGAACCCATCAGGAATCGTCGCCGAGCTCGCGAGCCGGTTTTCTTGACGGGGCGGAGGCAGTTCTGCGCTCAACGCCTCGCCCACAAAACTCGACAGCGACACCGTGTACTCCATCGCGATCTGGTCGCCGTCCGCGACTTGCGGCTTGACTGTCACGCGTGTCCCGGCGTCCAGCGTTCCTCCAAAACTGGTGGTCGCCACCGTGTTCGAGGCGTTGGTCGATGCGTAGGGCGTCTGCAGGGTCGAGTCGAGCGTGGCCTGGACGTTGTTGGCGACGAGCACCTTGGGGATTGTCAGCGAGCGGCCCTCGTTCAGCGTTTCGAGCGCGCGCACGACGGCCGAAAAGTCGCCGGGGTCAAGCACGACGGCGCTGGCTCCACTTGCAACCTGCGCAGGGATCGACGTCGCCGTGGGCGCAGGCGAGCCGAGTCCAAAGAGACTGGTGAGGTTCCACAGCCGTCCGTCCCTCGATCCGATCTTCTGCAGCTCGACGCCCAGGTCGCGCGACTGCGATTCAGACAGCGACAGCACCAGAGCCTCGACCAAGACCTGCGCCTCGCGCACATCCACCTCTTCGATCAGGCGCCCCAGCTCGTCGAGCACGCGCGCTTCGCCGAACGCCAGAATGCGGTTCGTCGCTTCGTCGGCGGCCAGCGTCACTTCTGCTCCCTTGCGCGGCCGCGTGTCGCCGGGCTTGGTGATCGGAGCGGTAGCTCCCTGCACTACTTCGGCGGACTTCGTCGGTTCAGCGCTCGCCGAGGCCGGATCATCGAGCACGCCGGCGTCCAGAAGTCCTTCGAGCAGCGCGAGCACGTCGCTCACGCGACGGTTGCGAATGGAAAAGGCGCGCAGCGGCCGACGCGGTCCCTCTTCGACGTCGTTGAGGCGCGAAATGAGCGCCTGGACTTCTCCGTGCACTCTGGGCGTCGCGGTGATGATCAGCGTCCCGGTCAGGCGGTCTTCGACCATGCGCCACTGCGAGGGCGGCTGGCCTTCGCGGTGAACCGACTGCTCGACCAGGCGCGCGGTCTCTGCCAGGCCAAAACGTCGCGGCGTGTAGTGCAGCGTCGTCACCGGCTCTGGCCGGTCGAACTCTGCGATCGTCGCGCGCCACCACCCGACCTCTTTGGCCGGCGCCACGATCAGCATGCTCGACGATTCTGGGAGCGCGATCGCCGTTCCCTGGAGGGCCGAGCCGATCGCCTTGCGCGTGTTGACCACGCGTTCGAGGAGCGTGGCCATCGACAGCGGCGCGATCTCGCGCAGCAGCATTTCGGAGGTGACCGGTGTAGGAGAAGGCAGGTCGAGCAAGTCGAGCACGCGCAGCGCCTGATCGACGTGAGGCCGAAAATCGGAAACGACGAGGGCATTGCTCTCGCGCACGATCGTGAGCTGCCCGCCGGTCTTGGAGAGCGCGAGCTTGAGCGCTTCGGCCAGCTCTTCGGCCTTGCGGTGTTCGAGCGTGATGACGAGCTTGACGTAGCCGGCGAGCGCACCTTGAAGGTCAGGCGACTCGACGCGCGCGGTGCTGGCGGCATCGGCCAGCGGCACGATCTTGAAGCCCGCGTGTCCGGGTGGCTGGACCGAAGCGAGAGAACGGGCGGCGAGTTCTCGGTTGAAGACCTCCCACAGCTCGCGCGGCGAAAAGTTGCCGGGGCGGTCGAGCGAGACGCGGCCTTCGAGTCTTGCGCGGTCGTATTCGAGGTGCAGGCCCAGGCCAGAAACGCACAGCTCGGCCAGGGTGACGAGGTCCATCTCGGAGTCGTACAAGACCCAGCGCGGCTCTTCTTTCGGTGTCTGCGGAGCGGCCGCGGGTGGAGCGGAAGAAGCGGTCGGCTCGACCGGCTGGCGCGCTTCGTCCTGCGCTGCGAGCAAGGCGCCGCTCAGCGCGAGCGCGGCGCTCACGCGCAAGAAGCGAGGACACCACTTCAGCAACTCGCCGCGGCGCATGGCCGGATCACGAGCTCGTGGCCGCGTTCCAGGCAGACGTGACGGACGAGCCGTTGGTGTCGAGTGCGGCCTTGGCGGCGGCGACCGAAGCTCCTGCGCGTTCGGTCGCGAGCAGAGACTGGCAGGTTGCGTTCGGGGTGTCGCCGTTCTTGGCAGCGGTGCGCTCGTTGGAGAGCGCGTCGCGCAGCGCGATCCACTCGGCCTCGGTGCGCGCGACGACCAAGAACTCCGTGGGAAGCTTCCACGAGCGATGCGCGCGGATCGAGGTCAGGCTCGCGCGTTGGGCGCTGGTGAGGTTGGCTGTGGCCGAAGCGAAGAGCGAGTCGAGCGCGCCGTTGCGTGCTGCCTCGGCGGAAGCGAGTGCGCTCTCCAGGCCGGCAAATGCGTCGATCTCTTGCTGGGTCGCGCTGCCGCTGTGGATCTTGCGCTCGGCGGCGTTGCGCGCAGCACGAGCGGAGCTGTAGGCCTCGTCGAGCTGCGCAAGCGGAGTCGGCAGATTGACTTCGGCCGTGATCAGCGTGGCGATGATCGACGCGACGGAGCCGGCGGTGACACCCGCGGCGGCGAGCGAGTCGGCGTCGAGCCCCACGCGCGTCGCGAGCAAGGCGTGCTGGCCCTCGAAGCTCGGCATTGTCGCGCGTGGCGAGGGCGGCGGCATGCTGGGCGCCACGGCGGCGGTGGCGGGGTTGGTGCAACTCGTCGCAAGAAGCAGGCACGCGGAGAAGGCTGCGGCCAGCAGCACGGAGAGGCGAGGGATCGACACGAGCATCGGAAAACCTCGGGAATTCCAGGCGTTTTCGAGCGGGGGCCGGAGCTCGAAGCGGCGCGTCGAAGGTCACGCGAGCGAGCTGCGAGGGCTGCATCCCTACCACGGGTGATGCGCTGCGGCGACGGGGCAGGTGAGCGCGAACGCAGAAACCGGAATTGCCGAACCGCGACTTACGTGCGTCCAAGATTCGAGAACGGCATCGGAATACTGAACGACGCGTGTGCTTCCGTGCGGAAGAGCTTGTTCGAGATCGGCCCGCACGAGATCGCCACGGCGGTTTTTGATTCGCGAAGGGCCGACATAGAGGCGGAAATCGAAGCGAGTCAAACGGAGATTATGGCGCTCGAACACGGAAACTTGGCGGACGCGCGTAAGTCGTTCGAGCTGAAGATCGCAACGCCGTCGCGGAGTTTCCAAACCGCAGCGCACGGATATCTTCGCCGCGTCGCTGCGCGACTCCGCTGGAAGCCCTCCCCTCCGCGGAGAAGCACGCGACTGTCGTTTTCTCGCCTGGTCCACCCGGTTCGCTCCGGAGATTCCCATGCGCTGTTCGCTCTCGCTCGCCTGCTCGCATTTGTTCCGCCCCGTTCGGCTCGCACTGGTTTTCTTGGGGATTCCGGCGCTGGTGGCCGCCGAACAGATCCTCGAAACGTATTCGGCGAGCCTGACGACCTACCTGGCCGGCAAGACCGGCGTGCAGGACACCAAGCCTCGCCCCGAGCAACGCGCGGTCAACCTCGACGGCTCGGCTCGCGCCGGCTCGACGCACGGGATGGCGATCGCGGGCAACCCCTTCGAGTCGGCCTGGCGCGGCGAGGTCGCGGTGAACAACGTCCACCTCGATACGGGCACTTGGTCCGGCGAGCAGATCGATCTGGCGTTTCCTGCCGACGTGCCCTGGCGCATCGGCCGCTCGTACAACGCGCGGCAGACCCATTCCGGCTCCCAGTTCGACTCGAACGGTCTCATGGGCCAGAACTGGTTCGCTTCGTCGATGCCCGAGATCGTGCTCTACGACGATCCGGACAACAGCAAGGACGTTTTGTACTTGGTCACGAGCGCCAGCAGCTACGTCGAGTATCAGCGCAAGGGCAGCTCGTCGAGCGAGTTCAAGGGCAAGAACGGCGCCGCCGGCCTGGTGCTCGAGGTCTCGGGCTCGCCGACGATCTACCGGCTGCTCGACCAGAAGGGCTGGACCTACGAGTTCTTCGGGTTCAACACCGGCGTCGCGGGCGCCGACGGCCTCTTGTGGCGCGCGATCAACCCCAACAGCGACAAGGCCTACATCGGGGACGCAACGAGCGCCTCGACCGCGGTCACCAACGGCTTTTCGGGCGGGCACCTGGTCTACGCCTTCGACAGCGCCGACCGGCGCTACACCTACTCGTGGAACAACGACTCGACGCCCCACATCAGCCAGGTCAAGGTCGAAACCAAGACGGGCGGCGGCTGGTTCTCCAGCCCGACGGGCGTCACCGAAGTCGGCAAGATCGATTACGCCTACTACGGCGACGAGTCGCATGGCGACCCGGGCGATCTGAAGACCGCAAAAGTCACGCTGCCGCTCACGGACTCTGGCATCAGCGACGTCCGCACAACCCTCTATCGCTATTGGGAAGGGACGTTCAACGCCACCACGAATCCCGGCCACGTGCACGCGCTCAAGCTCGTGGTCAGCGCCGAAGGGACGCGCAAGTACGACTGGTCGGCCGACTCGACTTTCGACGACGACTTCCTCAGCGAGACGACGGACAACCTGAAGCCGTACGCGTCGGCGTACTTCGAATACGATTCGAGCCACCGCGTGGTGAAGGGCTGGTTCAACGGGCAGTGCGGCTGCTCGGGCGCGGGCAGCGGAGAGTTCGAGTTCCGCTACGAGACCAACGGCAGCTACACCGACAACTCGGGCTACGACACGACGTGGTGTCGGCGCACCAGCGTCGAGCGACCGGACGGATCGTGGGTGACCCAGTACTTTGACGAGGTGGGCCAGCCGCTGCAGCATGTGATCACCGACAGCGATCCTTCGGGCAGCCCGACGGGGCGCTGGGTGGTGAACGTCACGCGGGACTCGAACGGCTTCGTGACGGCGGTCGGCGAGCCCGACAACCTGAACACGGGCACCTATTCGCACTCGACGGGCACGATCGCCGGCAGCACGAGCGCGGGTTTGGTGAGGACCTTCGCTCGTGTAGGCACGGGCGACTTGGTTGGCTTCTTGGGGACCGAGTACTTCAAGACGGCGGGCAGTTCGGGCAGCGCCTACTACGACCGCACGCTGGGCTACGCGTACCCCACGCAGGTGATTTCTGGAGGCTCGGGCGCAGTGACGCGGCCGTTGGTTTCGGAGGACAAGCGCTACGCGACGGCCAGTACTGTCCTGGAGGCAACGGAGGAGCGCTATTCGACATCGACGTCGACCACTCCCACCAACTCGATCGTCGTGACGCAGATCGACACACAGCACTTGGCGATTTCGACGACGAACCTCGGCAGCGGCAGCGCGGACACGGACAAGGTGCACCTGACGCTGACGGGGCACGTTGACTACGAGAAGACGGACGATGGGGTCATCACGTACCGCGAGTACACGAACGGCCAGTTGACCAAAGAAATCGACGACGCGAACACGGACAGCCTCAGCGAGCCGACGGGATTTTCGCACGGCGGGAGCGGCACACCGCAGGCGTTGACGACGGAGCACGCCTACGACGCGCAGGGGCGGCGCACGACGACGACGCTGCCCGACGGGCGCGTCACGAAGCACTACTACACGCGCCTGGCTGATCGGCGGCTGGTCGTGCTCTCGTTCCCCAAGTACGCGTCCGGCTCGGGCACGTACTACGGCCCGGTGAGCTACAGCGTCACGAACCAGGCCGGCAAGGTCGAGGCTTCCGGTGTCATCGCGCTGACGAACAACGAGTCCACCTCGGCGATCACGGCCTTCATCGACGAGACCGACGCCGACCCGATCACCGCGGTGGACGTGGGGACGGTCGCGCAGTTGCGCACGAGCATCCTCGACTCCAGCGGCACACAGGTCTCGGAAGAGCGCAGCTACTTTTCCATTCCCAGCTCGCTGCCGGGCACGGACGGCACGCACTACGACCCCACGAAGTACGGCTACGACTCGATGGGCCGCAAGTGGCGCGTCAAGAACGCCGCGGGGACGATCACGCGCACGGTCTACGACGCGCGCGGGCTCCAGTCGGACCGTTGGACCGGGACGAACGACTCGTCCTTCTCGGGCGGCGAGTCGGGCACCGACAACATGGTGAAGACCGAAGAGCTCGAGTACGACGGCGGGTCGAGTGGCAAGAACGGGCATCTCTCCAAGCGCACGCTCTTTGACGACGGCACGGGCTCGGACAAGAGCGAGACCTCGTACAAGGTCGATGTGCGCGGACGCGTGATCGCGGTAATCAATCCCACCGCACCGCACACGGTCAATTCCTATGACAACTTGGGCCGCGTGACCGCGACGGCGCAGTACAGCTCGTCCAGCGGGCTGAGCGAGACGAGCGTGCCGACTTCGACGACCAACCGCCTGACGCTGTCCGAGACTTCTTACGACGAGCGCGGCCAGGTGTGGAAGACCGTGCGCCACAAGATCGACGCGGCCGACGGCTCGGACGACGACAGCATCGAGTCGAAGTCGTGGCGCGACTCGGAGGGTCGCGTGATCAAGCAGGACGGCGAGCAGCTCGCCAAGAGCTTCTACGATCGCCTGGGGCGCACGACGCACCGCTTCGTGCTCGCCAACGACAACGATTCGGCCTACGGCGACGCGGACGACGTGACCGGGGATGTCGTGCTCGAAGAGCACCAGACGACGTACGACGCCTACGGCAAGGTGGTGATGACGGCGCGCATCGACCGCCACCACGACGACATCGGCGGCAGCCAGACGACGGGAGCGCTGGACACGAACTCGGATGGCGGCACGCCCGACGCGCTCGCCTACACCGCGGTCGACATCAAGGGTCGCATCCAGATCACGGCGACGTGGTACGACTCGTTCGACCGCGTGGCGGACACCGTGCAGTTCGGCACCTACGGCGGCTCGACCTTTGACCGCGACGGGATGAGCGTGCCGAGCCGCTCGGCGACGGCGCTGCGCACGACGAACGACTACAACACCGACGGCACGCTCAAGCAGGTGACCGACCCCAAGGGGCTCGTCACGCGCAATGAGTACGACGCGGCAGGACGGCGGACCAAGGTGATCGCCAACTACGTCGATGGGACGCCGGGCGGCGGCACAAACGGTGACGAAGACCAGGTGGTGAGCTACGCCTACACTGACGGCCTGCAGGTCTCGATCACGGCCGACCTGCCGAGCGGCGAGACCGACCAGGTGACGACCTACACCTTCGGGACGACCAAGGGCACGGGAGCCGGGGACTCGAAAGTCGCGACTGGGGACATGCTGCACATCGTCACGTACCCCGACTCGTCGGGCTCGAGCGATGTGGTGACCCACGCCTACAACGCGCAGGGCCAAGAGGTGTGGAAGAAGGACCAGGCCGGCAACATCGTGGAGACCAGCTACGACGACGGCGGCCGGCAGTCGGCGCGGGCGGTGACGACGCTTGCCAGCGGCTTCGATGGAGCGGTGCGGCGCATCGCGACGACCTACGACTCGCTCGGGCGGACGCAGCTGGTGACGCAGTTCGACGCGGCGAGCGGCGGGAACGTCGTGGACGAGGTCAAGTACGTCTTCGACGGCTGGGGCGACCTTTTGAACTTCCAGCAGGACCGCGACTCGGCCGTGGGTGGGTCGGGGTACAAGGAGGTGGCCTATGCCTACGCCAAGGCGACCGGCGGGCGGAACACGATCCGGCGCACGAGCCAGACGCTGCCCAACGGCGACGTCTACAACTTCGCCTACAGCTCGACCGGCGGGCTCTTGGACGCCGATGCCAGCCGCGTGACCCGGATCGAGAACAGCTCGAACACCCCGCTCGTGATCTACGACTACAATGGCGTCGGCCAAGTCGTGCGCACCTACTACGAAGAGCCCGACGTGATGTGGAAGCTCTCCGGGGCCAGCTCGGGGAGCTATCCGGACCTCGACCGCTTCAACCGCGTGGTGGTTTCCAAGTGGACGTCGGACCTCTCGACCGACCGCGACTTTTACAACGTGGCGCTCAGCTACGACGAGAACTCGAACATCACGGCGCAGGACGATTCCGTGCTCGGCGGGCACGACGTCAAGTACACCAACGATGGGCTCAACCGCTTGATCGTCGCCGACGAGGGGACGCTGTCCAGCGGGTCGATCGCCAGCCGGACGCGCAAGCAAGAGTGGGCGCTCAACCAGACGGGCAACTGGAACACGGACAAGGTCGACCTCAACGGTGACGGCGACTGGAGCGACACGGGCGAACTGAACGACACGCGCGTGCACAACGCGGTGAACGAGCTGCAGTCGCGGGACACGAACAGCAGCTCGCCCGCCGAGTACAGTCTGACGTACGACGCCGCCGGGAACATGACCGACGACGGCGAGCTGTACACCTATGAGTGGGACGCTTTCTACCGGCTGCGCAAGGTGCGCAATCGCGGGGACGCGAGCTTGATCAGCGAGTACTGGTACAACGGCCTGGGCTACCTGATCACGCGGCACCAGGACACGAACCGCTCGGGGTCGGTGACCAGCGACGACAAGAAGTTCCACACGGTCTACGACGAGCGCTGGCGGCCAGTGGCGACGTACCGGGCGGCGGACGCGAATCCCAAGGAGCAGTTTGTCTACCACTGCGCGGGGGCGGGCGGGTACGGAAGCGCCTCGTACATCGACGCGTGCGCGCTGAGGGACAAGGACGCGAGCACGGGGTGGACGTCAGCGGCGGACAGCGTGCTCGACGAGCGGATCTACTATTGCCAGAACTGGCGCGCGGACGTGGTCGCGATCGTCTCGTCGGCGGGCGATCTGTTCGAGTGGGCCAAGTACTCGGCGTACGGGGTGCCGTTCGGGATGCCGGCGGGCGACTGCGACTCGGATGGGGATTGCGACTCGACGGACGCGACGACGCTAGGAAATTGGATTTCGGGGTCGTACGACGTGCGCGGGGACCTTGATCTGGACGGTGACGTCGATTCGACGGATCAGACCTTGCAGGGTTATTTCACTGGCGTCGGGATCGGGCGCGGGGATCTGAGCGACGTCGGGAACC
>Ga0268298_10006907_pt1 | contig 10175 bp, 17 predicted proteins | sample WWTPWeurt_MetaG_FD_194462 | JGI IMG/M metagenome (GOLD analysis project Ga0268298, IMG submission 194462) | Activated sludge microbial communities from WWTP in Nijmegen, Gelderland, Netherland - WWTP Weurt | ecosystem: Engineered > WWTP > Aerobic digester > Activated sludge | place... | reverse complement strand
CGTTGATGTAAATCTATACCGCCTTGGCGGATTCATGCCGGGATTTATTTTGGGCATCTTGTTATTCATCTTAAGCCTCGTGCTTGGAAACGGTTACCTGCTCTGGTTCAGCATTCTCCACACTGCAACCGCGAGCGGAGATTGGACGATCTTGTGGATCTTGCGCGGTGTCAAAAGTGGAACGCTGGTGGAAGATCACCCATCCAGAGCGGGATGCTATGTTTACGAATCCTGAAACAGAACGATCGATTAATTTCAAAGAGTTTCAGGCAGAGCATTTGATGCGGGTGCTTTTCGATCTCCCCCAAGTGAACTAGACGCATACTCCCCAGTAGATGGATGAAACCGGGAAGTCCGCATTGTATGATTGGTTATACGTTCGCGTCCTGTTAAGGACTTGTTCATGTGCAGCGACGCAAGGATTCAACAACATGGAAGATAATCAACCTTTGAAGTTTACCTGCAAGACATGCGGCGGTCATGATCTGACCGTCTTGCATGTTTGGAGCGTCTTGACCGGCACTGGAAGTGAAAACTGGCAGGAGTGGGGACCGTTGGAAGCCGGTCACCTCTGGCGCTACGATTACAAGGAAAGAATAGAAGAAGTCAACGAGGATGATGAAGTTGAGCGGGGAGATTTTGGTGAGTTCGCAGAAGACGACTCAGATTCTGAACCTGAGGAATACGAAGCCGCTGAACAAGAGGTCATCCCAGCGAGCGACGAGTTTTACATAAACTGTTCATCCTGCGACCGCGAAATTGAGTTTGGCTGGTCTCAACAAGATCACAGGGACTTATCTTCCCGGTTGAACTTTTAGATTTCGATCCGTCCATTTGTCTGCCAGACCCAAAGTATGTGGAAGCCTGGCATCAACATGGCTGGCTGCGAACTGAAAGCCCCAATGAACCGGAACTTTTTGAAACAAACAAGGGCATGCCCATTGGGCAAAAAGATACCCCTGCAAGGAGAAAAGAATGATCAATTTTATTGTGTGGATTATCGCCGGGGCTGTTGTTGGTTGGGCGGCCAGCGTCATCATGAAGACCAATAACCGCCAGGGTTTGATCGCCGATATTATTGTCGGCATTGTGGGCGCCTTTGTGGCGGGGATATTTCTAAGTCCCTATTTCAACATCAGCACGATCAATGAAGGCAACTTTAGCCTTCCTGCTCTTTTGGTGTCATTGGGCGGCGCCATCATCCTGCTGGCGATCTCCAAACTGTTCCGCAATATCGCCGGGTTCCTGGTGGCCGTGATCATTCTTCTGTTGATCTACGTTTACTTCAACTGCTGGACGATGAGCGCAACGTCTGCGTTCTGCGCCAGTGTTAAAGCCCTGCCCTTTCTTCAATAGTTAATAAAAATTTGTACTGGAGGTATGTAATGAAAGGATATATTCAAAACATCGAAGATGTCGTCAACAAAAATGGGGATTTCCGCAAGGTACTTTACACAGCCGGAAACATTCAGCTTGTTGTCATGTGCTTAAACCCCAAGGAAGAGATCGGGATGGAACTGCATGAACTGGACCAGTTCTTCCGCATCGAGGAAGGAGTGGGCGAAGCGCTTCTTGATGGTGTCCGCACCGAGATCGGCCCGGGCTTCGCAGTACTCGTCCCCGCAGGCACAAAACACAACATCACTAATACCGGCAAGGTCCCCTTGAAACTTTACACGCTCTACGCTCCCCCCAACCACCGTGATGGAGTGGTGCATCGTTCGCGTGCCGAAGCAGAAAAGGACAATGAGCATTTTGACGGTGTCAAAACAGAATAATATTCCGGGTAAACACCCTCTCCCCCAAGTGGCGGAGATACAAACTCCCCAGCCGATGGATGTGGCTGGGGAGTTTGTATCATACGATGAATGTATGACCCGCGTATATATTGCCGATGCTAATGTTGAAGAACGTTCCGCCCTGCGTCTCGTGCTGCTGGACCTGAAAATGGAAGTTGTCGGCGAAGCTGCTGATTGGGAAACCACATTGGCCCTCACCCCTGCCAGCCGGGCAGATATGTTGTTGATCGATTGGGACTTGATCCCGATCTCACCAAGCCTGGCGCTGGATACGCTTCGAAAAACCTGCCCAGCCGCGATAGTCATTATTCTCATCAGTCACCTGGACGCCCGTCAGCAAGCCGCGCTTTCCGCCGGCGCCGATGCATTTATCAGCAAAGGCGAACCGCCCGAGCGGGTGGCGGAACGCCTGCGTTCTGCTGCAGCGAGAATTCGCAATCAATGACGCCAATGACCGTTCGAGAATCCTGAAACTCGGCACGCTAACGCTGTCTGGTATGCCGTTGAACATTGAGGCAGCAAAATCAAATGATCTGGAGGATCAAAAAATGAACAAGGATATTTTGGAAGGCAAATGGAAGCAAATGAGGGGTGAGGCAAAGGTCTGGTGGGGAAAACTCACCGATGACGACCTCGATCGCGCCGCCGGCAAGTTCGAAGTCCTTACCGGCATTCTGCAGGAAAAGTACGGTTACACCCGTGAAGCCGCCGCAGACGAGATCGAAAAACGTGTCTCAGCGTATGAAGCAGGCATGAAGAAGAAGACACAGCCCGCCGCCAAATAAACAGTTTGATGACCACGCATGCGTGGTCATCAAACTGTTGAAGGAGACACCGTGAATATTCTGATTTATTTAATCATTGGGGCAATTGTCGGTTATATCGCCAGCAGGATCATGGGAACAAATTCTCAGCAGGGACTGCTGCTCGATATCGTCGTTGGAGTTGTGGGTGCATTCCTTGCCGGGTACTTTATCAGCCCGCTGCTGGGGATCGGCACGATCAATGACGCGATCACCATCCCGACGCTGCTCGTCACCCTGCTGGGCTCGATCATTCTGCTTTGGATCGTCAAACAGATCCGCCGCTGATCGAAGTCTGCCCGGCTTTAGAAAGAAGGACCAAGTTGTCTAACGAAAATAGAGTATCGGAAGTAAGAACATCACAAAATGAGCCGGGACGGGAACAGCGCATTTTCAGTTTTAAGCTGACGCAGTGGGTCTGGCTGCTGTTCGGGGTGCTGGAGGCTTTGATCGCGCTCCGCATCGGTCTCAAATTGATCGGCGCAAACCCCGAAAGCCCGATCGTCGCCCTGATCTACGGGTTTACCTACCTCTTCCTCTTCCCATTTGAAGGGTTGGTCACCTCACCTTCCACGGGCAACATGATCCTTGAACTTTCATCCATGTTCGCCATTCTCATCTACGGACTCATCGCCTGGGCTGTGGAAAGAATCGTTTGGTTGATATTTTACCGTCCGCGCGGAACAGTGGTGGCAGTGACAGAAACCAGTACCAGCGAGAACCGCACTCCCAGATAACACAGAGAGATCATCATGAATAATGCCCCTCTTCGATCCGAGACCGAAACCAAAGGACAGACCGGCTTCCTCGCTATTTTGCAATGGCTGGCAAGTTTGGTCCTGTTGACCGAGGAGGAGCAGGATGCAGCCGGTATCTACTTCGGCGATCCATACGATCACAACGATGGTACTTCATAGGAGAAAAACATGAACATGGATAAATTGAAATGGATCTTGCTCGCCGTCTTCTTGATCCTCATCGGGTTAAGCATGCTTGGGGTGGGGCTGGGCGGGGTATTGAACATCATCGCCGGAATTTGCGCCTTGATCGCCGGTATTTTATTCCTGATCAACCGCTGATCTGGTCATTCGGGAGCAGCTCCTGAAAAGTGGCTGCTCCTTTTTAAGAAGTCGAGAATAACCCAGGCTTCGCATCAAGAAAATACACACTCCATTAAATCGCCAAGGATGAAGTCAAGCCAAATTGATTTATGCAACTAAGAAGGACACGCCGGTGACACGAATTTCCCCTGATTTTTATTCATCCTTTTTTGCTGGTCTCAGTAGAGCTCAAAGATGAATGCCAAAAGAAATCTTTCGTCAACTGGTTTGAAAAATAATATGAACACCCTGAGTCGAAGTTTGCGCCTTACTACAATCTGGATATTGATATTTATATTAATTCCGATCACCGCGTGTGATGTGACTGAGGTCACTCCTTATGCGATCACAAACAATATATTACTGGCTACGCCGGAATTGATGACCGAAGTGTGCGCGTCGTGCGCTCAGGCAACTCTGTCTGTTATTCTCACACAAGAGAAGAGCAATACCGATCTTCAGGCCGCTGCCACAGCCGAAATCCTGCGCGTCAACGCACAAGCGACCTTGAATGCGGCTGTCGCGACCCTGGGGGCAGCTCAAACCCAGGAACAAAACACTTCCAATATCATTGCCGCTCAAATTGCAGCCACAGCCGAGATCGTGCGCGCCAACGCACAGGCAACGTTGAACTCGGCTGGATCAACTCAAATCGCAGCCATGACCCAGGCGCAATACAACCTGCTGGCGACAGACTCCGCGCGAACCCAGACGGTGATGGCGATGCAAACCCAGCAAGGCAAGGATGATCTCGCCGCCGGGACTCAGACCGCGATCGCCAATGTCATCGCCACTCAAACTCAATCTGCCGCATCCACCGCTCAATGGTACGCAGACCAGGAGCGTCAGCGTAACTCGGAAAGACAGGGACCGATCACCTTCCTGTGGATCTGGTGCCTCCCGATCTTTTTGGTGGTACTCGCCGGCTTGATCCTTTGGGGATTCAGACGCTGGCTCAGCCTTCAACAATCCAATCAACGAATCCCCGACGAACCCGTTGTGAAATTACCCGAACCGGATATTCCGGTCAGGCAACATCGGTATGACGACCCACAGTCATTTATCGAAAGCGATGTGATCGAAGGCGGATATCAAGTAACAACGCCAGATCACCAGGTACACCAATGGCTTGACGAGGTAAAAGATGAATTATCCAGCAGCGATGAGAAGGAAGAAAATAATGACCGGGAGAATTGACCCGCGCCATTACGATCGCAAAGCCCGGCAAATCAGAGAGCAGGTGACCACTGTACTTACAAGGTGGGGCTTGAATCCGAGATTTAAACGCTGGCGTCTCACACAGGATCCCGAAACCGGGATGGTCGTCTTGTTCGGCATCTTAAATGATAAATATATCGCCGAACACACATCGACTCCTTTCAGCGATTATTTTGCCCCCCGCTTTTTGCATGATCTCGCAAATGAACTTCAGGTGCAGGTGGTATCTTGCAACAGCGAGAGCCTTCGCTACGCCTTTATTCTTGACCGCGGAAGTTTCGGCAGGCTGCCAAGCCATGTGGATTATCCGTTCGTGGATAATGGAAAAATCACGGTCAGGGTCGTCTTTGGCAAGGAGCATCAACCCGATCCGATCCCAATGGTCGATTCGCTGATCCTGAACGACAACAGGTTCATGCGTCAGGTTGCCGATGCCTTCCTGAAGGTCTTCGAAGACATCAAACTCAAAGATGATGCCACCTTGCTGCTCTCTGCCCAAAATCCGCCCGATATCGTGATCATAAACGAAGAAGATTTTAATACGCGGGTGGCAGAGCATGAAGTGAACCGTTTGAAAGTTAAGCGCATCAAGGAATATTTTAATGAAATGGAGGAGAAATGACCGTGAAATTAAATCTCATTTTTATCGTTATGGACTTGATCACCTTGTTCATCTACCCGTTCGTGTTCATCCACGGCTGGTTTCGACGCTTTGGAAAGTCAAAACTGCCCGGAATGACCCTGCCGGTCGCTTTGATCACGATCAATAAATAAAAATTTTTAGCAATCCAGGACCAAAAAGAAGGATGAATATGCGTACTCAAATTATCGAATTCCCCGACAGAAAGACCCGGTGTATTTTTCCTGTGGCGCGACCGCAGCTTTCCGAGGCATTAACCGAGCTAAATCTTGAAAGCGGATTTCCGGTCATTGTATTGATTGGCGGCGCGATCGAAGACAAGGAATCGGTGATCGCCGACATGTCCATTCACACGATCGCCAGATTGGCGCAGGAAAACAAAGCCCTTGTCATTTGCGGCGGGACGGATATGGGCGTTATGGCTGTCATCGGTCAGGTGCGTTCAGAACATTCCTACACCTTCCCCTTGGTGGGAATAACGCTGGAAGATCTTGTCGCCTGGCCGGGCGGACCGCAAAGCACAAAGTTTTTATGGTGGGGCAAAGAGCGTTGGCAGCTGGAACCGCATTACCCATATTTCATTTTGGTCCCCGGCAGTCAATTTGGAGATGAATCCGCGTGGATCGATGACGCCGCGGAAATATTCTCCAAAGGCTTTCACTCTGTGACGGTCTTGATCAATGGCGGGGAAATTTCAAGAAAAGATATTCAATTGAGTCTGGAAAGAAAACGCCCGGTGATCGCCCTAAGCCGCACAGGGCGCCTGGCAGATGAAATATCGAGAGATTTTGACCGCAACGGTCTGATCACTGTCGTCTCAGGGAATGCAAATGAACAGATCGGCGTGGTTCTTCGGAATCTTTTGCAGGTCAATAGAACTCCTGTAAGACCCTGATCCATCTTGAGTTAATTAATTCTTCAAAGCAAGGCATATAGAAAAAGGAGCAAGCCATGGGACGCAAAGGTACAAGCAAGCGCAAGCCAAAACAAATAAAACAAAACCCAACTGTCAATATCAGCGGCAACTCACCCGTACAGGCTCTGATCCATGATAAAAGCGCGCCCGTACAAGGCGAACCCGCAAAGGTTTCCGGCGGATGGAATAAAAAGAAAAAGAAACAATAAGTTCCGTTTTATAGAACACGGCAAGCGTCGGCAAATTTTATGAGGAGATCCAACCTATGAACGATTTTAATAACAAAGTTGCACTTGTCACCGGGGCTGGCTCGGGCATTGGCAGGGCATGCGCGTTGGCGTTTGCACAAGGAGGCGCCAAGCTCATTGTTGCGGATATTGTGGTGGCCGGCGGAGAAGAGACTGTCCGCTTGATCAGCGACGCTGGCGGAGAAGCTGTTTTTGCTCCCTGCGATGTCACAAAAGCGGAAGGGGTTAATTCAGTGATGACAATGGCGCTAACAAAATATGGGAGACTGGATTACGCCTGCAACAACGCCGGCATTGGCGGACCGTCCATGCTTACCGGCGACTACAAGGAAGATGATTGGCGCGCGGTCATCGATGTGAATTTGATCGGCGCATGGCTTTGTATGAAGTATGAACTTGAGATCATGCAAATACAAGGCGGGGGCGCGATCGTGAACATGGCATCCATTTTGGGGAAGGTGGGCTTTGCAACTGCCTCCGCTTATGTGGCAGCCAAACACGGTCTGATCGGTCTGACCGAGACCGCAGCACTGGAATATGCCACGCAGAATATTCGGGTCAATGCTGTCTGCCCGGGCTTTATCTACACCCCACTGCTGGAGAAAGCCGGCATGAAAACCGGTTCAGACTTGCACGCCCAGATCGCAAATCTTCATCCAATGAAGCGCATGGGCACATCTGAAGAAATCGCCAATGCAGTTACATGGCTTTGTTCGGATGCCGCTTCTTTCATCACCGGTCACGCACTGATGGTGGATGGCGGTTATACAGCACAGTAATGGATGGAACGACCGGAAAGGAGTTCCCGTGAATACCAATGAAAAGCATCACCGCGCAATTCTACAAAGCATTGCTCACAGAGTGATGATCGAGCGGGGATTGTTACCCGATTTTTCAAATGAAGCGCTCGCCGAGCTCAAAAAACTTCAAATATCCATTGACAAGCCCGCCAGCGACGACCCCAACATTCGGGACATGCGGGAGCTTCCATGGGCGTCCATTGATAATGATGATTCGCAAGACCTCGATCAATTGACCGTTGCACAGGAAATGCCTGAAGGCAAGGTCAGGATCATGGTCGCCATCGCGGATGTGGACTCGCTCGTCCGCAAAGGGACAGCGTTGGACAACCACGCCCGGCACAACACCACTTCCGTGTATACCGCTGCCAGAATATTCCCAATGCTTCCCGATCTGCTTTCCACGAATTTGACCTCGCTCAACCTAAATGAAGATCGTTTTGCGCTTGTGGTCGAAATGGAGCTGCGCGTCGATGGCTCACTCTTGAATTCCAGCATTTATCGGGCATTGGTTCGCAATCATGCAAGGCTGGCATATAACAACATTGCGCCATGGCTCGAAGGTAGCGGCATTGTGCCCAAAGCGATCTCATCTGTTGCCGGATTGGCAGAGAACCTGCGCTTACAGGATCAAGCCGCCCAAAGCTTGAAGAAACTTCGCCATGTCAATGGGGCGCTCACTTTGGAAACCATTGAGTCAAAACCGGTGTTTGACGGAGACCAAATTCGAACGCTCGAACTTGAAGAAAAGAATCGTGCCAAAGAGCTCATTGAAGACTTTATGATCGCTGCGAACGGCGTCACGGCACGCTATCTCTCTGCCAACAATTTCCTCTCGATCCGGCGTGTCGTTCGCACACCGAAACGCTGGGAGCGAATCGTTGAGATCGCCTGGAATCATCAATACGAACTTCCCTCTGAACCAGATTCAAAAGCACTGGAAGATTTTCTCGTCCAAGCCAAAGCCGCGAATCCGATCCACTTCCCAGACTTGTCTCTGGCTGTGATCAAACTTCTGGGTTCGGGAGAGTATGTAGCCGAAGCTTCCGATCAAACCGCACCCGGGCATTTTGGTCTGGCAGTCAAAGATTACGCTCATTCCACAGCTCCGAATCGCCGCTACCCCGACCTGCTCACTCAACGGTTAATAAAGGCTGCGCTCGAAGGAAAAACTGTCCCTTACAGTAAAGATGAACTTGATAAATTGGCAGCCCACTGCACCGAGGCGGAGGATGCAGCCACAAAGGTGGAAAGACGCGTTGAAAAATCCGCCGCGGCTCTCATGCTTGAATCAAGCCTTGGAGAAGTTTTTGAATCCATCGTCACCGGCGCCTCTGAAAAAGGGACATGGGTCCGGCTGCTGACGATTCCCGTGGAGGGAAAACTTGAGCAAGGTTTTGAAGGTTTGGATGTAGGCGACCAGATCAGAGTGCAATTGATAATGGTGGATGTGCAACAGGGATTTATTGATTTCAGAAAAGCCGGCTCATCCAAACACACATAAGGAGAATGTCATGAAAAAAGAGATCGGTCTTTGGGTTGACCATCGAGAAGCGATTATCGTGATTTTTAGCGACGGCGTGGAAGAGACAATGCGTATCACATCCAGCAGTGGAAAGCATATTCGCTACTCTGGCAGTGCCCACTCCAAAACGCCACAAGGGTTAAAAGAGGTTACCGCAGAAGATCAGCGGGATAGAAAATTTACAAATTCTCTCAATAAATTTTACGACGAGATCATCGCTGTCATTCGTGATGCTGAGACCATTCAGATCTTCGGCCCAGGCGAGGCGAAGGGTGAACTGGAAAAGCGGCTGGAGCATGAAGGGCTCAAAACGCGCATCCTTTATGTTGAAGCAGCAGACAAAATGACCGACCGCCAGATCTCTGCAAAAGTTCGCGAACATTTTCCAGTTCAATAACTCGCGCCCAACCGGGTAAACCAATCGACCTGCCTGTTTCAAAACCCAAAAGGTCTTATTCACGCAATCGACCAAACCCATGCTAGAATTTCAGGCGGAAATGGACACCGACACCGCCTCACAGATCGAAGTCAACCCGCCCCACAGCATCTCTGTCCGCAGTCTGGTGGAATTTGTGATGCAATCCGGAGACATTACCCCTGGAGGGTTTCAAAGACGTGATCGAGCCCAGCTTGGAACCCAGGGACACAAGCGCGTACAGCGCTCCCGCCCCGAAGGGTACGAAACCGAAGTGGAGGTCACCTGCCAGGTGGAAAACACCGAGCCGCCCTTACTTGTGCGGGGACGAATTGACGGCTTGTACGCCAACCACGACCCAATCACCATCGAAGAAATAAAAACGACCACACTCAGTCTCGAACTTGTGGATGAGGATCACAATCGGCTGCATTGGGCGCAGGCGCAATGCTACGCCTATATGTACGCCCGGCAATACCACCTGAATGAGATCCGCATTCACCTGACCTATTATCAATTGGATAGCCACGAAGAAAAAACCTTCGAGCGCCATTTTACACGGACCGACCTAGATATCTTCTTCTCCAATTTGATCACCCCATACCTGAACTGGTTCCAAAAGGTTCAGGCGTGGAAAATCCGGCGTGACCGATCGATCGAGCAGCTCGACTTTCCTTATGAAGGGTATCGCCCCGGTCAGCGGGATATGGC
>Ga0268298_10006906_pt1 | contig 10177 bp, 10 predicted proteins | sample WWTPWeurt_MetaG_FD_194462 | JGI IMG/M metagenome (GOLD analysis project Ga0268298, IMG submission 194462) | Activated sludge microbial communities from WWTP in Nijmegen, Gelderland, Netherland - WWTP Weurt | ecosystem: Engineered > WWTP > Aerobic digester > Activated sludge | place... | reverse complement strand
CCTGCCGCGCCGCCCTTAATGCCAAAGGTCGGGCCCATCGAAGGCTGGCGAATGGCGGTGATCACCTTCTTGCCGAGGTGGGCGCCGAGCGCCTGTGAAAGACCGACCGTGGTTGTGGTCTTGCCTTCGCCAAGCGGGGTGGGAGTGATGGCGGTTACGTCAATATATTTGCCGTTTGGTTTATTCTTAAGGCGTTCCAAAATTTCGAGCTTGATCTTTGCCTTGTACGGCCCAAACAGTTCCAATTCATTCGGGCGTACGCCAAGTTCTTCGGCAACCTGCAAGATCGGTTTCAATTTTGCGGCTTGCGCGATATCAATATCCGATGGCACAGGGCGCACCAATTTTAATTTGGTGGGAGTGAATGCGGCTTTTGCCTTGGGGGCGGCTTTCTTTACCACTGCCTTCTTCACAATCTTCCGCGCCTTGGGTGCGGCCTTTGCTTTTGCAGACTTCTTGGTAGCCATAGAATCTCCTTAAATTATATATAATCCAGCTTGTCTATTATCCAAGTTTTTTTGGAAAAGCGCAAGAGAATTTCATCCCAAATTTGTCACTAAAATGGATTCACTTCAATAACGTCCCCACATTTTCACCGCGCAAAGCCCGAGTGAGCAATCCATTCTCCTCAGCAGAGAAGATCTGTACAGTCAAATTCGGATTCTTTTGGATGAGGTCGAGCATTTCTTCGACTTTGGCCTTCATCCCGCCAGTGACATCGGTGCTGACGGAACCGCCAATGCCAGCCCGCATCTTTTCATAATCTGACAACTGAATCTGTTTCACAAGCCTGGTCCGCGCTGGGAAATCTTCCCATACCCCTGCTTCAATTCCTGCAAGCAGGATACGGGTGGGGGAGAATTGCTCAACGAGGAAGGTGAACACATCTTCAGTGGAGAGGATCGTGCCGCCGAGTGCTTCATCAAATGCAACATCACCATACACCACGGGCAGTATGTGAAAGTCGAAAGATTTGCGTATAGTCAAAGAGTTATGTGCTATAACTTTTCGGTTCTTGGATACCAGTGATGAAGATGGTGGGAACGAGATCGCCGGGACGCCTGCGTTGTAAAGCGCTTCCATCACATAGCGATTCAACTCCGCCGCCTGAAAGCGGACTTCGGCGAAGCCCTGCCATTGTTCCGCGGTTTGGACTCCGTTGCGGGTGCCATGTTTCTTCGCGGCGACGTGGCCAAAAGAGCCAGATCCATGCCCCAGAATCAGGAGCAGGTTGGGGGTTGAATCCAGAACCGTTTTTATTTCCAGGGCCAGTTCTTTTAGTTTATCCAGTCGGGGGGTGTAGGGGATGTCCTTGTCGGTGATCAGTGATCCGCCAAGTTTGAGGAGAACGATTTCGGTTTTCATTTCCCCATTTAACCACAAAGTGGTGAAGACACGAAGGCACAAAATGCTATAATTTCATTTATGGATATTCATGGTGGAATCATTGCTGCGGCAATACTGGTTGCGGTTGCGGCCTTGTTCGTTGTGCGTGCTTCGGTGCGCGTGATGCAGAATGCGCGGAAGATGTCTTTTTACAGCCTGCGGCGGATGCACAATGCAAATGCGCTGCGGCTGTTTTTATTTGCACTGGTTTTGTTCGGGTGTTCGTTTTGGCTTCCGTTCTTTGGCGAACCGATCGTGTACGACTTTTTTCCGCCATCGCCCACGGCTTCGTTGACCCCCACCATTACACTGACGCCAACCATCACGCTGACGCCGACCATTACACCGATTCCTTCAGAAACGCCCACGCCTGCAGTTTCTGATACGCCCACGCTGACCTTTACCCCATTTTTGCCCGTGGCCATTGAAGCCCTGTTCAGCGGACCTGTGACTCCAAACCCAGATGCATTGTTTACGCCGCTTCAATTTTCAACCGAGTTCGACGGCTTGAACCCTGTAGACCCGAAAACGGTTTTTGAACTTCCGATCCAAAAAATGTATGGCGGCTTCGATTACAACAACACCCTCCCCGGTGTGCAGTGGACTGCACTGTGGTACCGCGATGGGCAATTGGTCTGTTATGAAACCACGCCGTGGAATGGCGGTACGGGCGGCATCGGGGGTTATACCGAGTGCGATGATCCCATCGGCGGGTGGCAGGCGGGGACATATGAAGTGCAAATTTTCATGGGCTACGATTGGAAAGTGGTGGGGCAGTTTATTGTGCATAGCGAACTGGCAACCCCTACTCCAACCAGCACGCCGACGATGACTCTAACCCCGTAAGTTATGCACTATGAGGTGAAAGTTTTTTACCACAAAGACACGAAGCCTCGAAGACGCCAGGAAGGAAAACTTCGTGCCTTGGTGATTATTTTCCAAAAAAATTAAAACAACTCAAAGGTGACTCTCATGACCGATAAAGCATTTCAAGATTATTACCCCGAGTATTTTGCCCATTGTTATGGCTGTGGCAGTGTGAATGAACTTGGTCACCAGATCAAGAGTTTTTGGGATGGCGAAGAGTCGGTTTGTTATTTTCAGCCGAAGCCGTATCACACGGCGATTCCGGGGTATGTGTATGGCGGGCTGCTGGCTTCACTGATCGATTGTCACGGCACAGGGACAGCAGCCGCGGCTGGCTATCGTGCTGAAAACCGCGCAATGGATACCGAACCGCCTTTGCGATATCTCACGGCTTCATTGCACGTGGACTATCTCAAACCCACACCGATGGGGCCAGTGCTGGAAGTGCGCGCAAATGTGAAAGAAGTCAAAGGCCGCAAGGTGGTTGTTGAAGAATGGATCGTGGTCAATGGCGTGGTCACTGTGCGTGGGGAAGTGGTGGCTGTGCAGGTACCGGAGAAGTTGGTGCTGGAGTTGTTGGAGGGAAAGGATGGGGGATGAAAGAAGAAAGAAGAAAGAAGAAAGAAGTAGAAAGTAGAAAGTGGTGTTTTGAAATAAAAATGTCTCGCGTGTTCCAGTAGTCTTTCCAGACCACCGTCCACGCGAGACACCAATTACCAATTACTATTCACTTTCTATCCCCCAAAGAACTCCCTCATCGGCTTGAAGTAAAAATCCTCCCAGCCTTGCTGGTACCCCTCTGCCTGACCTTTGGGAATGTGGGTGTGAATCAAGGTCAGTTTTGTTTTTCCGTTTGATTCTTCCAATAAAATTTCAACGTGTGAATCAACAGCGTCTTCGGGGAATTCAGCGGTGTGCCATGCCTGAACGATCTTTTTGTTTTCTTCCAGTTCCAGAAACGTGCCCCAAATATAACCGTCCCAGGCGGTGAACTCACCGTTGACTTTGCCATCCACTTTGGCGGGGCTGCCGGTCATCAGGGTATGTCCCTGCGTGGAGAGAAACGCCTGATAGATTTTATCGGCGCTGGCATTGAATGTCGCTGTGAGCGTAAATTCAGCCTTCATCATTCAGCCTTCATCATTTCCTAAATCGCCCATTCTCTCTTTTTTCCGCTCATTTCTTTTGCGATCTCTGCGGCGAGGCGGGCGTTGTTGAGCAGCAGGGCGAGGTTGGCTTTGAGCGATTTGCCCTTGGTCAATTCGCTGATGCGGCCCAGCAGGAATGGAGTGAGTTTCTGTCCGTGGATTCCCTGCGCGATGGCTTCAGCGGACGCCTGAGCGATCATCGGTTCCATTTCAGACTTTGAAATTGCTTCTGCTTCGGGAATTGGATTCGTCACGAGGATTCCGCTCTTCATGCCCAAATTCCAGTGGGCTTTGGCGAAGTCGGCAATCTCTTTGGGGGTATCCAGGCGGGCGCTGACTCCGAGTCCGCTTTCGCGGGAGTAGAAAGCGGGGAATTCGTCGGTGCGGTACCCGATGACAGGCACGCCCATGGTTTCAAGATGTTCGAGTGTGGCGGGCAGATCGAGGATCGCTTTTGCGCCAGCGCAGACGACGATGGTGGGAATCTCTGCCAGTGAGCGCAGGTCAGTGGAGATATCGAAGGGCGATTCTTTGTGAACGCCGCCGATGCCGCCCGTGGCAAAGACTTTGATGCCCGCCATGTTTGCCACGAACATGGTGCCTGCCACGGTGGTGCCGCCGTCCGCTTTTTTGACGATGGCGGTGGCAAAATCGCGGTGGCTTACTTTGAGGGTTGAGTCTGCTTCAGAAAGCCGAACCAGTTCCAGGTCAGAGAGACCGATGCGAATCTCTCCATCCAGGAGGGCTACGGTGGCGGGAGTCGCACCTGCCTCGCGGATCTGCTTTTCCATATCCCGCGCCAGTTCCAGGTTTTGCGGGTGGGGCAGGCCATGTGTAATGACGGTGGATTCGAGGGCGACGAGCGGCGCGCCATGATTGAGTGCGCGTGAGACTTCCAGCGAGAGGGTGAGGTTATTCTTTTTCACTATGATTTTCTTATCCAATGGTGGGTGAGATGTGAGATATCGAAGAGCGCCTTTTCGATCTTGAGAAGGTCGGCTTGTTTTTCTTCGAAAGGTCTGTTTTCTTTTTCAATGAGTTCCTTGCCTGCCAGTAGTTCTTTGCGGAAGGCTTTGAGAATTTCCAGCGCGGTGGCGGTGGCGGTGGAATCTTTGGGTCGGCTTTCCCGTGGATTCAATTGGCCTTTGAGGTCTGGGTTGGCGGCGATGAAGGCATCCCATTCCTTGTCGGCTTCTTTTTCTTTGGAGCCAGAGTAGGAGGAACGGTAGCTGCCGCTGACGGGTCTTTCGTAGTTGCGGATGACCACATTTTCGATCAGGCTGACGATTTCAGCGGTTTCAAAACGTTTACGCAGACGCTCTACGCTGGCGGCCTTTTTTGCGTTTTCACGCGCAAGGTTCCAGGCTTCCTTGTGCTTGTCGAGAATGAGTGAGGATGGGAGCTGCCATGTGCCGATGTCGATCCATTCAATGTAGATGCCGACCGCGGCGGCCTTATCTTGAAATGGCTTTTCGAAGAATTGGGCGGTGATGCGCGAACGTGATTTGAAGCTGGGTGCCGAGGCGGCTTTTTTGCTGCCGAGGGCGGTTTGCTGGCCTGTCAATTCCACCCGCATTTGGGTGATGGTCTGCTCATTGTTGGAGGTGTTGTCAATTTCCTTCTGGCCGATGGTGACAAGGATCTCGCTCAAGGTGTGAGAGGTGATCAGGTTTTCAAGTTCGGTGGTGATGAGCGGGATGGCAGAGGTATCCCACGGAAAACTGACCGCTGAGGGAGTGGATGGCACAGGCGTGATGATGGTTTGGTTGTAGACAAGCGCCTTGACCGCCTCTTCATCGAAGAGATAAGAGCTATCGGGCGCTTCGGGGGTTTCGGGTTTTGGTTTGCGAAGGATGCTGAAGATGACCTTGATATCCTGCGCTTCGATGGGGATGCCGTCTTTGGTGCGCGATTTGACCGTAAGGCCGCTGATGAATTGGTCACGCAGGTTGATGATGGCGTATTCGCGTTTGCCTACTTCGTCAAATTTGCCGATCTCGCGGATGCGCTCGAACCTGCCGAGTTTCCACGCGTCTTTGCGCGGATAGATCACCTCGGGTTCACCGTTCACTTTTTCGAGCAGGGCCACACTATCGAGGTTCACTTGGATCGCACCTGGCCCGCCAATGAGGATGATGGGGGAGGTTTCGTCTTTTTCGACCACGCGGCCTTCGTTGATGGTGATTCTATCGAGCCCGTAGCCGAAGGTCACTTCTTCGAGGAATTGGGAAGCGAGTTCTTCATCGTGTAATTCGAAAATATCATCAAGGTACAGGGATGCCATTTTCCGGGCGAGGCTGTACACAACCGCCATGAGCGGCGCATACTTCACCAGACTCATGCCAATGACAACTGCAGTCTGCCAGGTGGCCTGTGTGAAGAAAACAGCCGACAGCATGGAAATGCCGCTAAGCACCAGCCAAACGACGATCTGCGCGATGCTGCGCCAGCGGTTTCTAAAATCCACGCCTTCATCGGTAAGGCTGAAGAGCAGGGTGTTGAGTTCATCACGGCGGGCCTTGTTCATGGCTGGCCTCCCTGCTGGTTTCGTGGACCATCGGGGTTGTTATCCAAAAGCCATTTCCAAATGTCATCGAGCTTCCTCAACTCTTTTTCAACATCGGTGTTGGCACTGCTTTCAAAAAGGATGAACTCTTTCAACGGCTGGATGAGCAGTTGCAGTGTCTTGAATGGGTTTTGCTGCGGCATGGTGGGTTTGCCGCTGAATTGGCGTGAGGCAATGCGTGCAAAACTCTTGCTGCCTTCATCGCGGGAGGCGGTTTCAATGAGCGCCTCTTTTTCCTTGAGTTGGCCTTCCTCTTTTTTGGCGAGGTTCATCCACTCGGTGCTCCATTGTGAGATGACCTGATTCTCGATCTCCTGTTCGAAGAGTACGTTGTGAATACTAACTTCCTGAATTTCAAGTCCGCGTGATTCGAGTTGTTTGAATTCGAGGCTTTCGAGCCATTCACCTGTGGGCGAGCCCGTATCATCCAGCGCCATCACATTGCTTTGTTTGACGCGCTTGTTGATCATGTCTTCGATGGTTTGCAATCCGCTGACCCCGCTGGAGGTGAACAGGTCACTCAGTTTGAATTTGCGGATGTATTCGCGCCAGATGTTCACAACCAGATGCGCAGGCAGTTTGTTCCATTCCATGCGCACCTTGGTGTTTTCGGTTGTGCCAAGCTGGATGACCTCACGGGTGATGGCGTTGCGCACTGCTTCGGCATCGAACCCATATTGTGAGGTGACTCCGCTTTCGGTCGGTTTCTTTTCAACGGGACGCTTGATACTGAACTTGATGCTGATCGTGGGGGAGACCTCGAACCCATCGCGGGTCATGCCGCTGGTTTGCTGGCGGCGCTCGTTACTGGCCTTGGATGGGTTGGAAGCAGGGTTTAGAAAAGGCTGGTCGCTCGCCAATGGACCGATGAACTGCCACTGTGAACGCAAATCAACACTGCCTGCAATGTACTCGTTCCCACTGGTGAACTTGATGCCCGGGCCAACAGTATCCTTGATTTCGGTATCCGTCCGCAATACGAGGGCGCTGGCGGTATCAAGCACGATCACGCCTGCACCGCGCTTGCCTGCTTCACCTTCATGCAGGATCACCCGTCCGTTTTTCACAAAAAGGGCGGGGCCGCGCCTGCCAGATTCAAAATTGCTCACACGAGCGGCAATTTCACGGCGGTGCTTTGGGTTTTGAATGGGGAGGACGAACTGGGAAAAGAAGTAAATGAGTTTGTCGCGCAGGTAGAACGCGGCGAAAATATCAAGCCCAAGGATTACGGCGCTGGCGAAGTAATTAAAAGGGATTTTCGCCACCAACACCACAATATGCCAGATTACATTTGTTGTCAGTATTATACCGACCGGGGTTTGCAGGAATGCGCCGATTCCGCTGAATATTTTTCGCATCTTGGGCTGATTCTAAAGCACAAAATGGTAATTTGGCAAACGAGTTGCAGGGGTATGAAAGGGTCATCCCCACTTGTTCCTTGATTTTTATGTAGTTTGACTTATACTGGATTTGTATTGTCCACATTACACGCGCAAAAGAGGAAGAAATGGATACAAAACGCCAAAACCTGAAGGGCATGATCCTGGTCGGCGGGGCGGTTCTTGTGATTCTAATTGCCGTCTTTGTCTTCAGAAATTTCAATACACAAGGAGCCTCTGCAAAAGCACCGATGAGCGCAACCGTCACCCTGAGCACAGACCAAGGTTCGTTTGCAGCCAGCGACGATGTCCTTGTGCATGTCACCATCACCAACCCCAACGACACCCCGATCCGTATTCTCAAATGGTTTACCCCCATAAATGGACTGGAGCGTTCATTATTCACCATCACCCGTAACGGAGAAACCGTTCCCTACATCGGTAGAATGCTCAAACGTGCCGAGCCCACCGAAGCCGATTACATCACACTGGAGGCGGGCGGCAGCATCACTGCAGATGTGAACTTGGCAGAATATTACGCCCTGTCTGCCACCGACGATTATGAGGTCATGTACGATGTCACATCGCTGCAACTTTACATCGAAAAAGAAATCGGTGAGTTGACCAATGGACGACTGAGTTCAACTCCGCTTAAAATGTTCATCACAGGGCGCGCAGCACCCGCTCACTAATTCAGTTAATGCGCCCTGCAAATTTACCCATCGGAGGAATAATGAAGATAGGAAATGCACGCAAGTTGTTTTATGTGGCCATGATTCTGATGTTGGCCCTCGCCGCTTTCGGTTCATGGGATGTATCCGCCGCCAGCGCCCAAGGCTCATTGGGTGGAGCCACTGTCAGATTAAGTGTGGACCGCGCTTCTTTTGGGACCGGTGACAGGGTCCTCGTCAAAGTGAACATCTCCAACCCGACAAATTCCCAGATCAAAATCCTCAAATGGCTTACGCCTGCAATGGGAGTTGAAGCGCCGATTTTCTCCATCACCCGTGATGGAAAAGCTGTTGCCTACCTTGGCAAACTTGCCAAACGCATGGCTCCCACCGATGCCGATTACATTACCCTGCCGCCCGGGGGAAGTATTTCCAGCGAAGTAGACCTTGCTGAATATTACGACCTTTCTGCTTCGGGCAATTATTCGGTGCAATACAACATTGCCTCGGCGAATTTATACCGCTGGGACCAGTCACAAAGCACCGACCTGTTGGTTTCTGCTTCAGTTGACCTGTTCGTTGAAGGTCGCGCGAATCGCGTCATTCAGCGTGTGGATCCGCAAGCTGTGGTGGGCACAAATACGTTTAATGGCTGTTCCTCCTCCCAGCAGACAGATCTGGTGAACGCCCGCAATGCCGCCAGCACGTATGCCGCCGATGATGTGGCTTATTTTGCGGCCAATAAACAGGGTGAGCGCTATGTCACCTGGTTTGGTGTGCTTGATTCCGCCCGTTACAACCTCGTGAAATCCCATTTCACCAATGTTCAAAACGCGGTGGATACGGCCAGCCCCATGCATTTTGACTGCACTTGTACCGATGCTGGTGTGTATGCCTACGTGTACCCGGATTCTCCTTATGAGATCTATTTGTGCGGAGCATTTTGGAGCGCCCCCACCACCGGCACGGATTCGAAGGCGGGCACACTCATTCATGAAATCACCCACTTCACAGTGGTGGCTGGCACCGATGACTATGCCTACGGTCAAACTGCGGCCAAGGCTCTGGCGATCAGCAATCCTGCCCAGGCGGTAATGAACGCCGATAGCCACGAGTATTTCTCTGAGAACAATCCTCCGCTTGAGGTTTCATCAGGTACCTTTACTGATGTCCCCTCCACGTATTGGGCTTATAACTTTATTGAGCGTTTATATAGCGCTGGCATCACTGGCGGTTGTAGTTCTTCGCCGATGATGTACTGCCCCGAATCCAGTGTGACCCGTGCGCAGATGGCTGTTTTCATTTTGCGCGGTGAACATGGCAGTGCCTACGTTCCCCCGGCGGCTACAGGTACGGTTTTCGGCGATGTATCCACCAGTACTTTCGCGGCGGCGTGGATCGAACAATTTGCTTCCGAAGGCATCACCAGCGGATGCGGCGGCGGTAATTACTGCCCCGATTCCAATGTGACCCGAGCCCAGATGGCGATCTTTTTGTTGAAGGGCAAATATGGCTCGGCTTATGTCCCGCCGGTGGCCACAGGCATCTTCTCTGATGTTCCTGTCGGCTCTTTTGCTGCTGATTGGATCGAACAGCTCGCAGCGGAAGGCATCACCAGCGGATGCGGCGGCGGCAATTACTGCCCGAACGCAAACGTCACTCGTGCCGAGATGGCCGTGTTCCTCGTCCGCGCCTTTAACCTGCCGTAGTAAAGAATGTTTTCATGGTGCCTCTGATTTTTCAGAGGCACCTTTTTGTTTAATCTGGGTACGAAAAACTCGTATGCCCCTTTTGGGGGGCTGGTTTCTCATTTGAAATTTTTGTTTTTCGGCTTATACTAAAATTACCAACCAGAAGGAGATTCGGACTGAATTGTTCAATGTTGTGGGAAATAGATTTTCATATGTGGATTCAAGTTGCAAAGGGTATCAATCATGAGTAAATCGTTTTTTCGGGTAATTCTCAAGGCAAAGGGGTTACTTGTCTTTTTGTGCTTCATTCTTCTGACAGGATGTGCTGGAGGAACGGGTGCGCCCGCCAATAAAACTGAATTCCAGCCTTTGTCTTCAGACAGCACTTCTTTTTATTACTACGTGAGCGAAAACCGAGTCCCTTTAACCTTATCCACAGAATGGATCGCAGTGCAATTTGCCAATGAAG
>Ga0268298_10006905_pt1 | contig 10177 bp, 7 predicted proteins | sample WWTPWeurt_MetaG_FD_194462 | JGI IMG/M metagenome (GOLD analysis project Ga0268298, IMG submission 194462) | Activated sludge microbial communities from WWTP in Nijmegen, Gelderland, Netherland - WWTP Weurt | ecosystem: Engineered > WWTP > Aerobic digester > Activated sludge | place: Netherlands... | reverse complement strand
GCGGCCCTTCTGGCTCTGTCGCCGATGGCCACGCTGGCTGCCGATGGTCCCGCCAAGGACAAGGGCAGCGAGTTCCAGATCATCATCGATGGAACGCAGCCCAGCAAGCTGCAGATCTTTGTTCCGGGCGTGAAGCCGAAGACTCCGGCCAAGCCGGTGACGTCTCCCCAGGACCCGACCACTGCTCCGCAGCAGGTCGTGCCCAGCCAGACGAAGCCCGCCGACCCCAAGTCGACCACGCCTGACCCCAAGACCACCACACCCGACCCCGGCGCCAAGACCCCGGACCCTGCCGCTCCCGCTGAAACCGGTCCTTCGGACCCCAGCGTGGACGGCATCCCCGTGGACGACCCGGCCAAACTGCGTGAGTTCCTGGAGAAGCACGGCATCGTCGTGCCGGGAGCTGCACCGCCGGCTCAGCCGAGCCCCGATGACCTGGAGAACTTCTACCATCAGGTCTGGCGCCTCGTGGCCATGAAGTATTACAACGAGAAGAAGCTCGTTGGCTGGGAGACCTGGTACGACAAGTACAAGGGCAAGCTGCTCACGGTCAAGGACCTGGAGTCGGCTCTCAGTGAGATGCTGGGTGGAGTGGGCGACCGCTGGACCCAGTACACCACCAGCGACCAGATCGAGCGCTATCGCGCCCGTGCCAAGAACGACATCGTGGACCTCGGTCTCTCGGTGGCCGTTCAGCCCGATGGCAGCTATGTCATCGACTTCCTCTCCTACGGCACCCCGGGCTGGAAGTCCAATGCTTTCCGCACCGGCGACAAGCTCAAGAGTGTCCATGTCAGCCCCGAGGACCCCAACTCCAAGCTGGTGGACGTGAAGGGCAAGCCGGTCAAGGAAGTGGAGGAACTGCTCCAGCAGAAGGTCGGCACCAAGGTCAGCGTCGTCATCAGCCATGACGGCGTCGACGAGAAGATCGATCTGGCCTTCGAGAAGCCGGACCGTGCTCCCATCATGCTCATGCCGATGCCCAACAACATCGGCTACATTCGTCTGCCCAGCTTCGGCAGCGATCAGCAGAGCGTGGAAGCTCTCGGCAATGCCTTTGTGGAAGGTCTGGGCAAACTGGACGAACACTTCAAGGGCAACATGCAGGGACTGATTCTCGACCTGCGCGGAAACTCCGGCGGTGCCGTCGACCTGGCCAAGATGATCGCCTCTCTCTTCATCGAGAAGGGTACCTTCATCAAGCAGGAAGAGCGTACCGGCCGTGTCTCCAGCAGGACCGAGGAGATGTTCAACCCGCCCATGAAGTACAACTTCATCGGCGTTCCGCCGGAAGTGCTGAGCCTCATGAGCCGGCTCTACACCATGCCCATGGTGGTGCTGGTGAACGGCAGCTCGGCCTCCAGCTCGGAGATTCTGTCCGGCACCCTCATGGACAACAACCGTGCGGTGATCGTCGGTACCCAGACCTTCGGCAAGGCGGTGGCGTTCGTGGTGCAACCCACTCCCGCAGGCGGCTTCCTGCAGGTGACCACCATGCACTACCTCACCCCGGCCGGTAACGACATCGCCGGCAAGGGTATCACGCCCAACATCGTCATCGACAACAAGCGTGGCAAGCAGGCCACCGACGAACAGTTGGCTCTGGCCACCAAGATCGTCACCGACGCCGTCACCAAGATGAACGGCACCGGTCAGACGGCTGTGCCTGCACAGCAGGGCAATCAGGGCTTCGGCGGAGACTCGGTTCTCTACATCTCCATCGGGCTCGGTCTCATCGTTCTGCTCGTGGTGCTGGGCGGCGCCTGGCATCACTACCGCAAGCAGCGGGACGAGGCAGAGCGCAAGCACAAGTAACAGCCGAACCTCGGTTACGGCGGCATCCTCGGGTGTCGCCGTGACCAATTCGGTTTCTTTCCCATCTCAACACAAGGAGCAATCCCATGACACACACCAAGCTACTAAGTCGGATGTAGGTCCTGGTGAGCCACTGCCAATGGTGGCAGTGCCGCAAGACGGTGAAGTCTGACTCGGAACCGGATTTCACCCCGTCAGTTTTGGTTTGAATTGACTGAAACGTCGAAGGCTCGGCAGTGAGTGCACGGTTCTACTTCGGTAGTGCCGGCGATCAACTGCTGCGTCATGAGACAACTGACCGGCGCCGGCATCTGGCCCCTGCATCAGGGCAACAGAGGTCGGCACAAAAGCGTCTTGTGCTCGGCTTGCACCAGGACCTCCCGACCGGAGGTGTACTATGGGCAAGTCGTTCCGCTCCAGCCGTGAGGCTCTCGAATACAGCCACAAGAGCGTCAAAGGCGGCCGCAAGGCCCGCCACCAGGCGCCTGAGGCTGAAAGCACCACCCTCGTCGCTCTCAGCGAAGTGTTTATGTCCGAAGCGGCGGTGGCTAAGCTCCTGGCCCGCGATGGCCAGCAGATCGAACGCTACCGTCAGGCTTACGAGCATGACGAGGAAATGGTGCGTGTTGTGTTGCGTCCGCGCTTCGACGGTGGTTACAACGTCGAGGACGGTCGTCACCGTGTCATCGCTGCCAAACAGGCCGGTGTGGGCTTCATTGAAGCCAAGATCATCGACTGAGGCAGCCGCCAACCTGAAATAGAGACGGCTCCCACCCTCACTTGCCAGTGCAGTGCGTGGGAGCCGTCTCACTCTTTTCAATCGCAACCGGGAAAGCTCGGATTCCCAGGGGAAAAACGCATGAAATTCAGTCCCAAAGGACTTCTCATTGCAGCAGTTGCCTTGCTGTCCATCATCTTCGCCTTCTCCTTCGTCTTCGGTACCGCCAGCGGCGACATCGAACTGAAGGAGCGTATCTTCTTCAAGTGGAAGAACTCCCTCGACGTCACCGTCGCCAACAAAGACGAAGGCAAGGTCGCCGAGTCGGCTATCCAGATGAGCCGCACTTTCACCTGGACGGACGAGAGCGGCAAGACTGTCGCCACCGCCAGCGTGGCCATCATCTCCATCGGCACCGATATCTACGTCTACGACGGCGCAGGCAATCGAGTCGGCAGCATCGAAGAGCGACTCTTCTCGCGCTGGGGCAGAACCTGGAGCGGCTACGACATCAATGATGCCCGTGGCAACAAGATTGCCAGCTCGGACAAGACGGAGTTCATGGGCACCACCATCACCCTCACCGCGCCGGACGGCACCAAGTTGGCCACCCTCAACCGGCCCTGGGTGAACGTCATGGGCGACAGTTGGGGCATCAAGGTGCTCAAGCCGGGCGCCGTGGACAACCGCATCCTGGTCATGATCGCCGCCTTCAAGACGGCCGCGGATCGGGACAAGGAGTCGGGCAGTTCCAAGGACACGAGCAAGAAGAAGTAAGACGACGCACTCTTGCAGGCTCTTTTAGCCTCGCCTGAGTGCCGCTCTCCTCAGCTCTACCTGTCTCTTCAGGTGAACTGAAAACAACTAGTCAGCATGGGGGTCACAAGCGTGTGACTCCCGGGCAAGGCGACTGGCGGCGTGCAAAACGCCCCAGTCTGCTCTTCCCAAAGTTAGCAACCGTGCTCAGGAAGCAAATGGAAAGCGCTCAGACAAAGAGAGGCAGTGGTCTCGACCGGCACCCCAAGAGCAATTGGTGGTAAGGGACGAACAAACCGCTGCTGTTCCGAGCATTTTCCTTTTGGTTCCGAGAGGCAATGTAAGCTTCCCCGGCAAAAGCCTGAAAAGCGCTTGGCCAGGGGATTGTGCCTGTCGGGTGTCGACGCGGCTCAGAGGACCGAGCCCAAAAACCTAAGTACCTCCGCACTAAGACAACCAAAGATTCACGGAGGGTCCTGCCCGAGCGGCACAACCAGATATACAGGGGAAACCCATGACAAACGTCACCAAAACCACGCGCCTGACGATCTTCGCGATCGCTCTGGCGTCCGTGCTCTTTCTCTTCTATAGCTTGTTCCTGGCAAATCGCGACAAGGAAATCTCGCGTGTCACGTTCCCGGACAAGACTCAAGAGGTAGTCTATCTGCCCGATCCTGCCACGAATCAGCGCCTCAAGCTGATCCGTTTCAAGGAAGACGGCTTCACAAGAATTTCCGGCACCATCTTTTGGAATAGCGGTCTCATCGAAGACCTCACCTTCGGTGGTCCGGACAACGTCGTCCTCACTTCCATCGAGTACTACCCACTCGACGACAAGGAAGGCAAGGACACGCGCGGCAAGAAACGCAGCGACGCCCGCTTCGCAGTGGACGGTAGCTACACTTACCACGCGGTCTATCGCCCGGACGGCACCCTGGAGCGCCTCGGCGAACTGCAGCCGATGGGCACCTACAACGCCACCTTCTACTTCGAAGACGGCAAGTCGGTGCATCGTCAGCGCACATTCGACGAGAAGAAGCGCTATCGCTCCGAGAAGATCTTCCGGCGCGACGGCTCCCTTCTGGCTTCGATCTACTCGCAAGCCGGCGACTACTCCAAGACGAGCACCATGCTCTATCGCGAAGACGGCACCACATACGCCACCTTCACCCGCGATCCTATCGACGGGGAAAAGGGACAGGTGTTTGCGGCGAACGGCTCCACGATGATTCTCGAGTACGCTCGTGACTATTACAACCTCCAGGAAATCTACCTCGACGAGAAAGGTAACCTGATCCAGAATCGCGACGGCAGCCGCATGGGCAACCTGCTCACAGTGCGCGCCTATCGCGAAGTCGGCGGTCAAATGCTCATGGCATACCGCCAGCGCTGGATGATGACCCACACCCTCGGACCTGATGCAGAGAAAGTCAAACTGCGCCGGGTCGAGTACTACGATTTCGCGGCCAAGCGCGCCTGCGAGATCCAGATGGACGTGGCGGGCACCACGCCCAAGACGATCACCTGCCCGGAGGCCAACGGTACTTCCACCGTCAAGCGCCTCGGCGAAGACGGCATCACCGTCGATACCATCGACACGCTCTCCAAGAGCAACAAGGTGGTCGCTACCGCTAAGGGCAACGGAGCCAAGGTCGATATTCCGGCCGAATGGCTTCAGAACATTCGCCCAACGCCTTTGCCCAATTTTAAGGATGAAGACGCACCACCTCCGGTGTACGACTTCCACTAAGCACCCTGGCTGAATCATCGGTTCAGCCGGGTCTCTTTCAAATCTCAACTTCGATTTAAGGAAAGCTATCATGACTCTTACCATCGGCACGGTCATCATCCTGGCCGTCATCCTCATCCTGGCCAACAAGTCCGGCATTCGTCGCGGTGCCCACGGCAACGAAGTGTTCGGCGGCGTCTGCTTCGGCATCGCTCGCCATTTCGGTCTCACGCCCGCCCTCGTGCGCGTGCTGACCGTGCTCTTCGCCCTCGTCTCCGGCGGCGGCGTGGTCCTGCTCTACATCCTGCTCTGCCTGGTCCTGAACAAGGACTGATCGGCAACGGTGAACGGTGGGAAGGTCGCATCAAGCGACCTTCCCTACCCCCACTTGCGAATGCTGCTACCCTTTCATTTGCGACTGCTGCTACCCATCACTTGCGACTGCCGCTGCCCTTCCTCAGGATTTACTGCCGCTCTGTCCTGTCCCGTTTCGAGCTTTGCTCTTCCCTCTTCCTTCTTCGATTTTCCTTTTTGTTTTCATTTTTGCACGATCTACTATTTGTATTCGTACTTTCAATTACCAGACAGGCGTTTTCTTTCCAGCACCGCTTCTCTTTCCCTTTTGCTTACTACATTCTATCATAGTGCTTTTTTGGTTACAGGCAGCTGAGAGTAACCCCCGAGGGTAGCATTCGGCGTCAATCAGCACTCTTCAATCCGACTCAGTCGGGTCTGCTCTCCATCAGCACTCTTCAATCCAAATCTAACTCAGTGGGTTCAGCCGCAGTCCGTGTCATCGCTGACACAGAGTTACTTATACAGGTGCAAACGGCGAGACACTTGCACCCTCGCCAGACAAAGATGTCAAGACAGCGTTAAAAGCACTTCAGAAGCCAAAAAACAAGACACCGGGGGCAGAAAACCGTTTGGACCTCAGCCGGTACTGTGCTAGTTCATAGACGTATTTGAAAAAATCCAACTTAGAAGCAACTTTCCAACAAACACATTTACTCATCTCCCGCAGCACGAACTCACTGCCTGCCTTTCAAAAAGGAAGCAGCAGCGGTCTTTCGCGCTCAGTCCATTCATAAGCTAAACAGACAGTTAGTTAGCACTGTCTCTCCATACAACCGGAGATTTGTTATGCATTATTTGATAACTTCCGGGTTCAACTCCCCGGCAAGACTTCTAATTGAGGGCAGGATGCTGGGTTTACTCGGCATTTCTTCTCTTACTATTGCAGTTCTAATTTCTCTTTCCCAAAACCTCTCCTCTCAAGCAAGTCTGAGCACAAGCATTTTGCTTGGCAGTGCCTTGTTTCTGACGGGGAGCTTGAGCGAAAAGAAAGTCAGAAAAGACAGTTTCCTTTCCAGCACAAGTAAGAACTGCACCATCTCAGCCTACCTTTGCTGGGTATCTGCCGCAACAGAAGCCATTCTACAACTTGGTCTTCCAATGGCGGTGCCCTACCTGCTCGGCTTATCCGGGTTGTTGATGGTACTTTCACTCATTGCCAGAGACAGTTTTCTGGAAAAGACCGCTGCCGCTGCTTGTGCCTCTGCCCTGGCTCTCTATGGCACGCAGTGGCAAACCTGGGACTATCCGACAGTAACAGCAGTAGTGGTTTGCTGTTACTCGCTCAGCATCATCTGCGGCAAACGCGGTAAAGGCTTCATCGAACGAGAACTGGGGCTCTTTGGCTACTGTACTCTCTTGACCGGCACTTACCTGCTCATCCGCACACCATACAACACTGCCACAATGGCAGTGGAAGCTCTTGCACTGATTGTTCTGGGCTTCGCCACCAACAAAGTCGGTCACCGTTTCAGCGGCGTAGTGGCAATTTTCATTGCCTGCGCCAAGCTCTGGATTATCGATCTATCCGGAGCCGGAGCCGGTGTCCGCACAGCAGTAGGCTTCGCCGTATTCGGGGTATGCAGCGTCACCGCCGGCATCTTCTACCTCGTCGAATACGTGTGGAAATCCAAAACAAAGAATTAAGAGGAGTCCCTATATGAACATAGCGAACGATCAAGGTCGTTCTGAACGGCTGGAATTACTTATTGTCGGTCGAGTTTTACTCACCCTGGGTGTTGCCAGTCTTACCCTCGGCGCTGCCATTGCATCCACTTTGATGGATGGCATCGGCCCGGTTCAACGCGCCATCATCGGATTGATAGTGGCCGCCTGTATGGTCGGAAGCGGCGAAACACTCTCCCGCCGCCCGGGCCGCAGTTTCCTTTACTGGTTCTCAACCAACTTGATGAGCGCCGGTTATGCTCTTGCATACTTCTTCGTCTTCAGCCTCTACTATGTCCCGGGACTGACCGTCCTCTCTACCCCTTATGCAAGTTGGGTGCTGGGGCTGGTACTGGCTTTGCTTGCCACGTACCACGGCACGCGCAATCCATCAATGCGCTGGGTAACACCGGTCTTTACCATGCTCGTCACAGGGCATGCCGGTTACCAGATGCTCACCAGCACCGCTACCATCGAGCTGTTTGCCGTCACCATGAAGGTACAAGTACTGGGCTGCCTGATTGGCATGGTCTGGTGCTCGGCGCTTTCAACAGTCTACAAACAGTTGGAAGGTCGCTATAACTGGCCGGGCAGCAATGTCACAGAAGCAGCCGACTGGCTCTTCAATCGTAGCGCACACGAAATTTATTTCGGAGCTGCGGCGCTTAACGCCATGGCACTGCCGCTCTTTCTGGACGACCGCTCGCAGGCTCCTATCTGGTGGTCACTGGAAGCACCAATTTTGCTGGCCATAAGCTGGCGCACCGCCAACACCTTCAAACATGCAGTGATTAGCCTGATCTGGGGTGTCGCCATCGGAAATATGCTTATCACAGCATTGCAAGGTCCGGTATCAAATATGGTGCAACTGGCCGTACCGCTTGCCGGTCTCGCCATGGGTATGATGTATCGCTTTTACCAGGCCGGCACCATTTCCCACAGCCAACGCAAACGGGGCTACCAAATACACACTTACGTGGCCATGGCTCTCTTCATGCTGGTGCCGTACCTGCACACCCATGAACTGCGGGAAGCCACTCCCTACTGGATGCTGGTAGCACTGCTCATCACCGGTGCCGGTCTGGCTCTGCGCGACAAGTCCTTGCACCACTTCGGCATCACCGCTTCCATGATCTCGCTCTTTCTCTTTGCCAACCAGAGCGGAGCCTGGACCTGGAGCCTTGTTGGTCCCGTAATTATCTGCGCCTACGCCCTCAGCGTAGCTTACAGCTTCATCGCCAGGAAGGACGGTTGGAGACAAACGGATTTTCTGCCCGTACGTTTTGCAGAATACACCGTCACCAGAGAGGAAGCAGATGATATGCAAAAGCTCTGGTCATGGGCAGGCACGATTATCCTCTTACTGGCCACCTATCGCCTCAACAGCACAAGCGAGGCTGTAGTCTGGTGGTCAGTGGAAGCTCTGGTGCTGACAGCCATTGGAGTCTTTGTACATAGCGCACACTATCGCTATCAAAGCTACCTGGCGTTTACCTTGGCCACCGTTAAACTGTGGTGGGTAGAGGTTTACTTCGGTTATACCGGTCAAGCTCAAGAAACAGGCTTCACCCTCTACCGGGCCTATGAATTTGCAGTACTGGGTCTGACAGCCATTCTTGCCTCCTATCTGCTGCACCGGGAGAAAGATTTGCTGGTCCACACAAACCCGGCAAGCGGAACAGGCAGCGGTGGCAACCCTGCAGCCGGCCCTGACACAGTCCACGAAGACGAGCCCAATCAGGAAGACTAAAGCAAGGAAATCGGCTCAGGCAGTGCAAATGCTTTAAAGCTTCGCACTGAGACGAATCTAGCTTACGGATGACGAATCAAGCTCAGGAATATAGCTTGAAGCTCAATCAAGGATGAGCCCCAACCCGCAAGCAGGTGACAGAACAAAATCACCTGCTTGCGCCCTTTTCGGCATGCGCCCAACCTCCAACTTTTCAAATTCCGGCAACCTCCTATTTTTTATAGTATTACAAAAATGAACCCCAAAGCGATCCCTCACAAACAGCTGCCAAGCAATCAGAAAGGTCTCGGAAGAGTCTTCAAAAAAGTTCGACCCTAAGCGGAGAGCGGCATTTAAGAAAAACAGAATAATTTCGCTCCTGGTTGCAAGCTTAGCAACTATGAGAGATTTTCCGCATAATTTCGCTTACGCCTCAAATCGAAAAATGAAATGCCGGCACTACCTCGATAGACGAGCCTGCCAGGAGATAAGCCGAACTCAACGGTTCCGAGCTAGAGCCCCATCCGTTTGAGAGCTTTATCAAGCACTTCCATTTTGGCCGCCAGCCCGGCATAAGCTCCAAACTGCTCACGTCCCCGCACTCGCTCCATATGGTCAAGCAGAGACTGCTTGCGCTTCAGCAATATCTCAGTCTTCAGCCAACTCTTTAAAGAGCGCTCAGCCGCTTTCTCTTCCCAGTTTCTTTCACCACCCGTGAAAAGGCGCTGTTTGACCCGTTCGGATATTTCACCCCGACCACCGCCTTCCAGGCGCGGACGGCGGGAGATGGCACTGTCTCCAGGCTTAAAGGACATAGTCGCCTTATTTTCCACCCCCAGAAGTTTGGCGGCTTCCGGCGTCAGGGGCTTCACCCGGGCAATGTTGGCATCTTGCTTGGCTTTAGTCTCTTCCAGCGTCTCAGCCTTGACCACGGCTCTTACACCGTTAACAGTATCGGCAGATTTGCCGGTGAGCATCTTCTGAAGCTTGGCTTCCCTTCCGGCACGAATATCGTCAAAGAGAGCAAAGGCTGCCCCTATGCCAAAGAGGAAAAGCGGTCCGCAAAGAGCCGCCGAAACGAAGGAGAACTTATCTCGATTGGCCAGTTCTTCCGAAACAATCATCTGCCTTATTTGCTCAGCGCTGAGCATGGCAAAGCGGGGATCATGACGCAATTCCTTGATTTCTTTTTCAGCCCCTTTGACGCTTAGAAAAGCAAGACTGGGCAACTCCCTGGCTAAACTCTGCTCGGGAGAGGCAGCAATGCGGTCCGGCCCGGCATCAACCAGGGAACGCTCGAAAAAACCTTCATAGGGGTTCTGGGCTTTCAAATGGGTTACCTGTTCCAGTGCATGTGAAAGGAAAAATCCGACAACAAGCCAAAATCAACGTCAGGCTTCTATTGAAGCGA
>Ga0268298_10006904_pt1 | contig 10178 bp, 8 predicted proteins | sample WWTPWeurt_MetaG_FD_194462 | JGI IMG/M metagenome (GOLD analysis project Ga0268298, IMG submission 194462) | Activated sludge microbial communities from WWTP in Nijmegen, Gelderland, Netherland - WWTP Weurt | ecosystem: Engineered > WWTP > Aerobic digester > Activated sludge | place: Netherlands... | reverse complement strand
GCGACGGGGTCGGGCTTCGGATCGTTCGACCTCGGGTCGACGTTCGCGACGGGGTCGGGCTTTGGATCGTTCGGCTGCGGGTCGACGTTCGCGACGGGGTCGGGCTTCGGGTCGGGCAGACGGTCGCCGAGCACCTCGGGCTTGGGCGGCTTGGGGGACTCGACGATGGGCTTGTCGGGCACCTTCGTCGTGGGGTCGCTGCCGAAGAGCACCCAACCACCGACGCCGATGAGCACGATCGACGCGATGCCCACCACCGCGAGCATCGGCCCGCGGGAGGTCGGCGCCTTGAGCTCGTCGCCCTCGTCGGCACCCTCCGGAGGACGCGCGACGCTCTGGCGCTCGGGGTCGGTCGTCGTGAGGTCCGGTCGAACCACCTCCACTCGAGTTCGGTCTGGCGCGTCGAACGGGTTGGCGGTGAGCGACGGCTGAAGTCTCGTCTCGACCGCACCGGCCGGGGGCTTGTAGGCCGGGCGCGGCGCGGTGACGTCGATGGGCACGAGGCTGCCGCTGTTCTTCCCTGCGTTCGAGCGCGGCGGTGGCGTGCCGCTCAACGGTCGCTGCCGTCCCGAAGGGGTCGCGGGGTTGAGCGTCGGGTTCCGCCCGGTGATCGGCGCCGGCGTGGTCGAGCCCGAGCCAGGGAGCAGCGACGCTCGCACGGCCTCGAGGTGCGCGCGCATTTCCTCTGCGCTCTTGGGCCGGTTCTCGGATTCCTTCTCGAGCGCCCAGAGGATCAGCTCGTCGAGCGCCTGCGGAATCTCGGCCCGAATCGTCGACGGCACCGGTGGCGCGTCTTCCACGTGCATCCACATCGTCTGGAGCGTGTTCTCTCCGCGGAACGGCCGGAAGCCCGTCACCATCTCGAAGAGCACCGCCCCGAGCGCGTAGAGATCGGTCGCCGCGCTGATCGGCTTTCCCCGAGCCTGCTCCGGCGAGATGTAGTCGGGCGTGCCGAGGATCACCGACGCGCGCGTCTGCGGCTGGGAGTCGCTCCCGTTCGCGCGAGCGCCGAGCTTGGCGATGCCGAAGTCGAGCAGCTTGACGTAGGGCTTCCCGCGCCCGGTGTTCACCAGGAAGATGTTCGACGGCTTGATGTCGCGGTGGACGATGCCGGCCGAGTGGGCAGCCTCGAGCGCGTCGAGCACCTCTTCGACGTAGGAGAGCGCCTCGGCGATGGGCAGCGCGCCCCGGTCCTTGAGGAGGCGATCGAAGGCCTGGCCTTCGAGGTACTCCATCACGAAGTAGTGCGAGCCGCTCGGCAGCTGGCCGAAGGAGAAGATGTCGACGATGCCGCGGTGACGAATCTCGTTCACTGCGCGCGCCTCGGCGAGGAAGCGTTCGACCAGCTCCTTCTCGTTCGAGAGCGTCGGGAGCAGCACCTTCACCGCGACGCGTTTGCCGATGAGCGGCTGCCGGCCTTCGTAGACCTCGCCCATCCCGCCGACACCGATGCGGGAGATGATCTCGTATTCGCCGATCTTTCGGCCCGAGAGATCGGTAGGGGGAGATTCGGCCACGGCAGACAGGGACTCTAGCGGCAAAGCCGCGCCTGTGCCCGCGATCAGGTGTCGACCAGCCAGGTGGTGGGTCGAACGAGCCAAAGGGTTCGCCGCGCCTTGGGAGAGTCGGTTACCCTCGCGCTCACCTGCTTCGAAGGAGTCGTGATTGCGCCCATCACTCGCAGCGGCAGTCATCGTGTCGATGGCGACGGTGTCGGGCTGCGGCTCTTCCGTGCTGATGGTGGGCGGTGACGGCGGAATGGGCGGCGGCACTGCGGCCTGTGCGGGCTCGCTCCAGCGGTGCGGCTCGCGGTGCGTCGATCTGATGACCAGCCTCGATCACTGCGGTGGGTGCAACCGCGCCTGCCTCGGAGCGGATCAGTGCATGGCTGGGCGATGTGAGAGCGCGTCGGGCGGCGGTTCGGGCGGATCCACGGCAGGCGGATCGGCGGCGGGTGGATCGACCTCGGGCGGATCGACGGCGGGTGGATCGACGGCAGGCGGATCCACGGCGGGCGGATCGACGGCGGGCGGATCGACGGCGGGCGGATCGACGGCGGGCGGATCGACAGCGGGCGGATCGACAGCGGGCGGATCGACGGCGGGCGGATCGACAGCGGGCGGATCGACGGCAGGCGGATCGACGGCAGGCGGAGCTGCCTTCGCGATCATCTATTCGGTGACGCTCAACGGGCCTGCTCAGTCGGCCATCCCTGCGGGGTCGACGATCTACGGCCGCATCGTGAACGCACCATTGACCGGCACCGAGGGGTGCACGCACCCGGTTGGAGCGACCACGTGCTCGAGCCCGCCAACGAACTGGGTCGCGTTTCCGGCCAACGGCTGGACCTACGATGCAGCGACCTCGAGCTGGCGAGTGACGTTCACTCCGAACCAGTTTCCACCGGGCAGCTACGTCTCCTTCGTGCGCAACGTGAACAGCGGAGGCATGGCCAGCGCCTCGGTCACGCTCACGGGGCCGGTCATCATCTACTCCGCGGCGGTCGACGGCCCGGCTGCGGCGAGCCTCCCGGTGCGACGGACGATCTACGGCCGCATCACCGGCTCGAGCTCGACGCAAGCCTGCTCGGAAGCAGTCGGCAGCGGCGCGTGCGCGATTCCATCGAATTGGGTCACGTTCCCCGCCAACGGCTGGACGTGGGACGCGGCGACCTCGGCGTGGCGAGCGACGATCGCGCCGAACACGTTCCCTCCCGGCAATTACACCAGCTACGCGCTCGACGTTCCCACCGGCTCTCGCGCAGCGCCCCTCGCCATCACCCTGACCCTCGCCTGCGCGTGGTCGGCCGTCGTTCCAGGTCCGGTCGCTGGACCCACGACCGCGTGCACCTCGGCCAACGAGGGCGCGATGGAGCTGGCGAGCGGCTACACCTGGACCTGCACCTGCACCTGAACGCGCAGCGTTTCAGCGACCACCAGCCAGGGCCCGGACGCAACGACGTGAACGAGAACCCCGCTGTCGTTCATGCGCCGAACGACCCCGGAGCGTCGGGCGAGTCTTCAGGCCCCGTCGAGCCACTTGGCCAAGGCGAGCGCGGTGGCCGTCTCGAGCTCTCCGAAGGTGACGTGCACCTCGACACCCGCCGAGACCGGCCTGGTGCTCGCGACCTTCGCGGCCAGACCCTCGGTCGACGAGGCTGGATGATCGACGACGACCGTGTCCTTCGGAGCCTTCTCGAGCACGAACGACGCGCCGCCCAGCCCGAGCTCGCCCTTCACGAGCTCGGAGCGTTTGCCCTGACGGACGACGAAGCTCGTCTTGCGGCGAATCGATTCCCGGCGGTCGCCGCGACGGCGTTCCTTCTTGCGCTCGAGCGGCTCTTCGACGGCGGGGTTGGTGCGGCGATCGGTCTTGCGGCGTTCGGCCATGACCGCGCGAGGGTGTCACGAATCCGCCGTGCGCGTGAGCAGAACACGAGTAGCAGCGACCTGACCTTCTTGTTACTCGCTCGCCGGCGATGGAGCGTGGCTGGCTCAAGGAAGTGCTGCTCGAGGTGACGCGGACTCACGCGCGCGACTCCACCAGCCAGAGCGTCCGTGCTGCGCTCGACCTGCCTCCCGGACCCGGGCGCGCTCGGAAGTACCTGCGCGGCATTCTGCGGGAGTCGGGCCTGCTCTACGGCACGCCCTCGGTCGCGGAGCCGAAGTCGCTCACCCTCGCCACGCCTTCGGGGCCCGAGGAACAGCTCTTCCTCGCGGTGCTGCGGACCTGCTGTCGCATCGCGCTCGACGTGGCGATCCTCTCCGACGCGCCGCCGGGACCTCGGGCCGAGCAGCTGTTGGGCGTGCTCGCGGCGTGGGCGCACCGCCTCGACGACGCCGAAGACGTTCACCGGCGCATCGAGCGGCTCCACAAGGTGTGGCCGATTCCGCAGAAGGTCTGGCTTCGCGTCGAGCAGGCCCTCGAGGAACGGGCCCAATCGCTCGCCGCCGATCCGTACTACGGGCTCGTGCTCCACAACGGCGCGCTCTACGCCGACGCGACCTGCTTCGGGCGCATGGCGATCGCCTTCTTTCGCCGCTCTGACTTTCCGCGCGGCGCACTCGAGCGGCTCAACGGCTTCTCGGATCAGCAGAAGGCGCTCCTCGTCGCGGTGTTGATCGGCCTGGTGGTGGCCGAGCGCAAGCCGAGCTTCCCCGCGCGTCGCGCGATCCTGCGGCAGATCGACGATCTCCACCTGCCCGACGAGCTGGCGGACACCACCCGTGACTTCGCGCGCCGGGCCTTCGAACGTCCGCCGTCGATGAAGAAGGTCCTCTCCGGCGTGCGCAGCCGTGACTTGAAGCGCTTCCTCGTCGAGCAGACCTTGCTCGCCTCCATCGTCGACGGGCGGCGCAGCGAGAAGGAAGAGGCGTGGACGAAGGGGCTCGCGGCCCGGCTCGGCTTCTCGGCGGCCGAGGTCAAGCAGAGCGAGCTCGCGCTGGCCGAGTTCTACGCGAAGCACCGCAACGTGATGGACGTGTTCACGCTGTCGACCGGGGCCGAGGTGATGGGTGAGGAGGTCGTCGACTCCATCGCCCAGCAGGTTCGGAAGAACTCCCGCGCGCTGTGGAACGAGATTCGCGAGACGGGAGAGCTGTCGGTGCTCCTCGCGCGCGCGGCTCGCGGCCAGAAGCTGACGGTGGACGAGAAGCGGCGCATGCGGGAGCAGCTCATCGACGTCGCGAAGGCAGTGCCGGCGCTGGCGATCTTCACTGCGCCCGGCGGCATCTTGCTCCTCCTCGCCCTCGCGAAGGTGATGCCGTTCGATCTCCTGCCCAGCTCGTTCCGCGACCAACCGGACGAACAGGACGACGAGCCGCCGCCGACACGCTGAGCGCGATGTGGGGCATCGAGAGCCACTCGCGCACACGGCTCGCGCTGAGGTTGGGTGCTACCCTCGCGCGCCTCGACCGGGAGGTGGAACGTGACGGCGAAGGTCTCGAAGCAATCGCAGGTCGTCGTGAAGGCGCCGCTGAAGAAGGCGGTGAAGCCGCCTCCAGCGGAACCGAAGCCCGCCGCCCAGACCGAGCCCCAGCTGAGCGAGCGCGCCCTGCGGAGAACGGGAAAAGCGAGCGGGTTCTCCAGAACGTTCGCGGCTCTTCCGAAGGACTCCCAGCAGCCGGTGGCGAGCGACGCGCCGGTGATGCGCGCGGGCAGCGTTGCGACGGCCCAGCAGCTGAGAGGCGGGCAGATTCCGACCTCCGTCGAAGACCTCCAGAAGGCCGAGGGCGCCGTCGCCAACAACTCGGGGGTGAACCGCGAGTGGTCGATGGCCGAGCTCAAGAAGGACCCGAAGAAGTTCCTGCGTGACGTGGTGCAGCTCGACGGCGCGCTCAGCTCCACCACCGATCGGAACGCCTGCGGGCCGACCTCCCTGCTGATGGGGATGATCGCTGGCCGCCCGGAGTCGGTGCAGGAGCTCGCCGGCAAGCTCGTGGCGAACGGCAAGCTGACCCCGGCCGGTGAGGCGCTCGCGGCGCGGGTCGAGGCCTCGATGGTGCGTCAGGCGAGAAAGACGGCGCCGCCGGACAAGCTCGAGGAGAAGCTCGCCGAAGCCCGTCGGCGAGGCGCCGAGGTGCGGGAAGAGCTCCAGGGCGCCGCGGGGCGGCTCGGCTCGGGCAAGGACTTCACTCCGGCCGACGTGACGACGCTCGCCAACTGCATGCAGGGGGTCGAGTCGCTCGCCGGCGCCGAGCCCAACGACTTGCGAGAGACCGCCCTCGCCATCGCGGGGCTGGGCGTGAAGCTGCCGCCGCTGGAGCTGCAGCTCTTCGGCAAGCCCGACGGCTCGATGGGGCACTGGCGCGTGGTGTCGAAGGGCACGCAGTTCAACCCTTGGCCCAATGCGAACGGCCAATCGACGCAGCTGCCGGCGAGCCAGGGGCTCGAGGCGGGCAAGAAGGACGGCGCGGGTTGGGTGTTGCGCGACACGGTGCGGGTTGATCAGAAGTAGCGCACGGCTCGTGGGGCTGGTGCTGCTGGCGGGGTGCCGCTCGTCGAGCACTCCCGATGCGGCGTTGGGGAAGACGCCCTCGGCAGCGGACGCAGGCTCTTCCCTGGTCGTGGACCTCGCCGTGCCGTTGCGGCACACCATGCTCAAGCGGGCGCGGTGCACGCTTCCCGATGGTGGCGCGCGGGTGAGCGTGTTCGACGCGCACCGGGTCTCCGAGGCCGACTGCGAGGTCTTTCCGCTCGCCTGCGGCACGGTGGAAGCGCGCGCCGAGGTGCTTCGCCGCCTGGACGCCGGCACGCTCGTCTTTCCCACGCCGCACTTCACCACGCGCACCGACGCGCTCGGCTGGTTCGAGGCGCCGTTGGAGGACGACGGACTGGTCGTCGTCGAATGCGCGGGAGAGGCGACGATCTTCCACGCGCCCTCTGGACTCGACCGGTCCTTCACCGACCCGACGGTCGAGCTCTCCGAGGAGCTGCCAGGCGGCGACGGCACCATCGAGGGTCGGGTGCTGGTCATCAACCCGTGGACCCGCCGCACCGAGGTCGTCGAGCCGGCGAAGTGGGCGGGCCTGTCGCCTCGGCTCATCGGTCACGCGTGGGCGACGACGCTCGAGGGGCCCGCGCTGATGAAGGCGCCGTCCAAGTCGCTGCTGTCGGCGGGTGGCAATGGGTGGGGCACGATGTTCGGTGGTCCTCCGATTCCGCCGCCCCCGCCGCCGGAGAACGCGGTGAAGGTGACGGTGCGCGTGGCGATGCGCGGTGGGCTCGTTCGCCGGCCGACGTCGCTCCAGGTGATGGGGATGGACGGTGGCCAGACCGGTTGGATCACCACTCGTACGCCGGAGCACGTCTTCCTCGTGGAGCCAGGCCGGTCGCTCGTGCAGGTGAACATGCCCGGCGCTCGCTCGGCGGAGGTGCCGGTCGAAGTGTCGGGTCCCACTTCGGTGACGGTGACGCTGGAGCCGGGAGTGGCGACGATGGGCCTCGTCGTCGATGCGCAAGGGAAACCGGTCAGTGGCGCGGTGGTCGAAGTCGATGGCGTGGTGACCACCGACACCGACGTGAGCGGGGCGTTCACCGTCGCGGAGGAAGGCCCGAGGCGGCTGCGCGCACGGCATCCCGGCGTGGGGAGCTCCGAAGAGCTGGCGGTCGCCGACGCGGGGCCGGTGACGTTGGTGTTGAAGCCACGAAGTGAGGTGCGCGTTCGCGTCGAGGCGCCTGATGGCGGCGCAGTCTCCGGAATCGCCCGCGTGCTGCGTGACGGCGTCTCCGAGGAGCTGACTCGCACTGCGGCGTTCGACCCGGTGCTGATTCGCGAGGGCCGGCTTCCACTGCTCGGGTTGTCGCCGGGTCGGCATCAAGTGCTGCTCCTCACCGGCGATTTCGCCGCGGCTCGGCTCGAGTTCGCCGTCGGCCCGCAGCCCTCCGAGCTCGTTCACCGGCTCGAAGAGAAGCCCGTCATCGAGGGCGTCGTCACTCGCAACGGCCAGCCGGTCGTCGGAGCGCGGGTGAAGTTCGAGCGGCCCGAGGCGGTGTTCAGCTACCAGGAAGACGTCACGCGGACCGACGAGCGCGGCGCCTTTCGGCTCGCCCGGTCGCTCCCGGGAGAAGCGAAGCTGCGCTTCGACGCGAACCCGGTTCAGTCGTGCACGGTGCCCTCGACGGGTCGACGCTTCGTGCTCCCGTCGCGCTGACCGGACGAGCAGGACGAGGCGTCGCTCCTGACGCAGCGAGCTTTTCTTCCTCGGGCCGATCGTGCGACGAAGCCCGTCATGAACGCACGGCTGGCCGACTTCGAAGGGCAGATCGCTCCGCATCGGAAGGCGCTGCTCGCGTACTGCTATCGCATGCTCGGCTCCTGGTCCGACGCGGACGACGCGGTGCAGGAGGCGCTCGTGCGGGCGTGGAAGGGCCTCGAGGGCTTCGAGGGACGTTCGGCGGCGCGCTCGTGGCTCTTTCAAATCGCGACCCGCACCTGTCTCGATCTCCTCGGCCAGCGAAAGCGGCGGCACTTGCCCGACGAGGTGAGCGCTCCGGCCAAGCCCGGAGAGTCGCCGGCGCCGCCCGACGCGCTCCACGAGTGGATCCAACCTGCGCCGGAGGCCGCGCTCGATCTCGAACCGGGACCGGAGACGGTGGTGAGCCGGCGTGAAGGCGTCGCGCTCGCGTTCTTGGTGGCGCTCCAGAACCTGCCGGCGACGCAGCGCGCGGCGTTGGTGCTCAAGGACGTGCTGGGCTTCTCGGCCGAAGAGTGCGCGCAGCAGCTCGACACGACGGTGCCCGCGGTGAACAGCCTGCTCCAACGTGCGCGCGCGTCGCTCGACGAAGTGTCACCGCGCTGGAGAGGCCGTTCGCCCGAAGCCGACGAGCGCTCGCTGCTCGGGAAGTACCTGCGCGTCTGGGAGGCTTCCGACGTGAGCGGGCTCGTCTCGCTGTTGCGCGAAGACGCGATGCTCACCATGCCGCCGATGTCGTTCTGGCTCTCGGGCGCGCAGGCCATCGTCGGCTTCCTCGAGAAGGCGCTCTTCGCGCCGAAGGTCGACCCACATCGGTTCAGGGTCGTGCCGGTGCAGGCAGCCGGTCACCTCGCGCTGGTGATGTCGCAGCGGCCGTCACCCGATGCGCCGTACGCGCTCGGAGGCGTTCAGCTCATCGAGGCCGAGGGCGGAAAGCTCACTCGGCTGGTGTCCTTCCTCGATCCCGAGCTCGCCAAGCGCTTCCTCGAGACGAAGTGATCAGCGTGCTTCCTGGCAGCGACCATCGGCGCTGAGCCAGAGATCGAGATCGTCGAGCTCGATGACGGCGCCTGGCGCAGCCGTGCTCACCGTCGGGCCCTTGTCGACGCCGATGAAGATGTCATCGCCCGCCACCGCCGCCTGATCGATGACGATCGACGGCGGCACGCGCGACCACGACGTCGCCGGCCCGGGCAGCACGAAGTTCTCGTACTGGTTGGTCTTGTTCGCGGCCCAGAGCTGCAGCTGGGTGCCAGCGAGGTCGCTCTTCATGTAGCCGGTGAGGCAGTAGGTGCCGCTGGCGGTGACGGGGATCTTCCAGCTCGTGGAGAAGCGCGGCCCGTTCGGTCCGTCGCCCACCGTCAACTTGAGCGACCGGCCGGTGCGACCCGAGGCGTTGAGCTCCACCTTCGCTGCGGCCGAGAGAGAGCTGAAGCTCGTCTGCGCGCCGTCACACTCGAACTGGGAGTTCTGCGCGAGGTTCGGCGGCGACTTGGTCGGGTTCGAGCACGTCGTGCCGGCGTCGATCGTCATCATCATCGGGCTGCAGCCGACGAGCAGCATCAGGGCGGGGATGAAGCGCATGCCGCCTTGTGCCTTCGAAGGTGGGCTCGTTTCCAGACGAATCGACAGGAATCGCTGAGCTCCTTGCGCACGCCCCTGCGCACTCGACGCTCGCTCTTGCGGTCCGTCGAAAGAGGGCTCAACGTTCGAGCCATGCGTGTGCTGACGCTGGTGGTGCTGACGCTCTCGACCGTCTCGCTGGCGCAGGATCCGACGCCGCCTCCGCTGCCGGGCCCAGATGGAACCTTGACGCCGCCGATGGTGGCGAACCCGCCGATCGTCGCCGACCCGTCGATGGTCGCGAACCCGCCGATGCCGAACCCGCCGCCGATCGCCAACGCGCCGCTACCCTCCGAGCCCCAGCCCGTCCCCACCTACGCGCAGCAGTGCTTCGGCTACCCGTCAGGCGTGTACTTGATGCCGCTGCCTCGGACGAGCACCTCGCTCTACCTGAGCAATGGCGGGGGGAGCAGTGGAAGCCCCAGCGGCTCGGGTACGGGGTCGGGCTCCAGTGGTTCGAGCGGCTCGGGAGGCGGCTCGCTCGGTGGTGGTGGCGACGGGAAGGCCATTCTGGTGCTCGCGGTGTTGGTGGCGGTCGCGCTCCCCGTCGTCATCTACGCGGTCGACGACGACGCACCTCGCATCGTGCAGCAGCGCTTCGAGTGCCCCAGCTTCCAGCTCGATGTGATGGGCGGCGTCGACACCGGCGTCGCCTTTCCGGGTGTGCGCGGCGTGGGGCAGGGCCGGTTCACGATGGGCTTGGGTCACTTCGGCGCCGACGCGCAGTTCGATCTGGCTCCGAACGCGGTGAGCACGTTCAACACCCATCTCCTCGTGCGGCTGAGCCCCAAGCAGCACCTCGAGCCGTCCATCGCCGCGGGCTACCGCCGCCAGGTGGTCGGGAGTTCGGTTCGTCAAGGC
>Ga0268298_10006903_pt1 | contig 10178 bp, 9 predicted proteins | sample WWTPWeurt_MetaG_FD_194462 | JGI IMG/M metagenome (GOLD analysis project Ga0268298, IMG submission 194462) | Activated sludge microbial communities from WWTP in Nijmegen, Gelderland, Netherland - WWTP Weurt | ecosystem: Engineered > WWTP > Aerobic digester > Activated sludge | place: Netherlands... | reverse complement strand
CGCGCTCTTGGAGGAGATGGTCCGGGTCGATACCAGCCACGGCGGCGAGACCGCGCTGCTCGAGCCGATCCTGGCTCGGCTGGTCGCCGCCGGCTTCGAGGGTCAGATCCTGGAGAAGGTCCCGGGCCGAGGGAACTTGGTGGCCCGCAAAAAGGGCACCGGAGCACAGCGGCCCCTGCTGCTCTTGGCGCATGTCGATGTCGTGCCGGTAGAGGGCCAGCCGTGGTCCACGCCGCCGTTTGAGCCCACCGAGAAGGACGGCCTTTTGTACGGGCGCGGGGTCAACGACGACAAGTCCATGGCCGCCTCCATCGTGGCCCTGGCGCTCAAGCTGGCGCGAGGGCCCGCGCTCTCCCGAGACCTCATCATCGCCCTGACGGCCGGTGAAGAGACCGGCGGCGAGGTCGGCGCGCGCTGGCTGGCGACCGAGCACCGCCCGCTGATCGACGCCGAGATCGCGCTCAACGAAGGAGGATCGCTCCGCCTCAACCCGGCCGACGACGGGGTCTGGGCCGTCTTCGTGGGGACCGCCGAGAAGACGTATCAGAGCTACACCATCACTGCGCCAGGCAAAGGCGGACACTCTTCGGCCCCTCCGATCGGCGTGAACCCCGTCTCGGCGCTGGCGCGGGCGCTGGTGAAGATCGGGGACCTCCGCTTTGAACCGCACGTGGTCAGCCAGACCAGGGATGTGTTCCGAACCTCGGCCAAGCTCGAGAGCGGTCCCCTGGCGGAGGCGCTGACGCGCGCAGCCACCAGCCCCGGGAAGCTCGAGCTGAGCGACGACGAAGCGCTGGCCAAGGACCGAGTCTACCGCGCGATGTCGCGGACGACCTGTGTGGCCACGATGCTGCGCGCCTCGCCTCAGGACAACGTGTTGCCGACCGACGCCGAAGCGGTCGTCAACTGCCGTATCTTGCCGGACGAGACCAAGGAGAGCACCGAAGCCGCGCTCATCGCAGCCATCGACGACCCGACCATCCAGGTGCGGCGCCAAGGGGACGTCGGCGCTGGGCCGAGCGAGGACGACCAGGGCGAGGTCGCGGCGGCCATTCGGCGGGTCGCCGCGCGCGTCTTTCCGCAGGCCGAGTTCGCGACCTCGATGGGCACCGGCGCCACCGACTCTCGGCACCTGCGGCAGGTCGGCATCCGCGCCTTTGGCATCAGCACCGCCGCAGTGCGGGGGGAGGACGTGGCCAAGGGCCTGGTCGCGCATGGGCCCGACGAGCGCCGCCCGGTGCGGTGGATCGAGGAAGGTACGCGTTTCCTCGAGGAGATCGTGCTCGAGCTGTGCGGGCCCGCCCCGGGCGGCTGAGCTCACTCCGTCCAGCGGAAACGCAGGACCGCCAAGACCCCAAACAGCGCTGCAAAACCGAGCAAGACAGCGGTGGGGGCCAGGGCCTGCTCGAGGCCGAGGCCGCGCCAGGTCATCGCATCGAAGCCGTCCATGGCCCAGCGCGTAGGGGCAAAGAGCGTCGCGGTCTGCATCCAGGGCGGGAACAGAAAGGCCGGGAGCCAGGCGCCGCCGAGCATCGTCATCACCAGCACCGCGAAGGTCGCTCCGCCGCGCATGGCCTGCTGGGTCTTGGCCATGGTCGCCAAGAACAGGCCGAAGGTCGCGGAGGTCAGGGCGAAGGCCACGGCGATGAGCACGAAGCCGAGGAAGCTCCCGTTGATGGCCACGCCGAAGAGGAGACGACCGCCCGCGAACAACAGGGTCGAGATGAAGAGCGCCAAGAACGCCCCCGACACGGTCCGGCTGGCCAACACCGCCCCGCGCGACAGCGGCGCCGCCCGCAGCCTCCGCCACAGGCCGCGCTGGCGCTCGAGCAGCATCGTGCCGCCCAGCTCGATGGACAGGAAGAGCAAGAACTGGACGGTCATCCCGGCGAAGGAGTGGGAGTAGCCGTTGTAGTTGCGACTCTCTCCGGCGAAGACCGCCACCTCGCGCGTGGTGTAGGGCAGCGTTAGACCACCGGCCGCCGGCTTGTCCGTCGTCGTCGTCGTCGTCGTGTTGAGATCCATCACCGTGGTCAGGAGGCGCCGCAGGGTGTCCTTCGTGTCTCCGTTCATCGCGGTGTTCTGATCGAGGTCGCCCAGCATTTCTTGGACGGCAGCGAGTCCGCCTTGGCCGCTGAAGGCCTCCTGACTCACGCTCTGCATGACGTGCTGAATGAGGATGCCCCGGGCCATCGCCAGCTCGGCGGCGTCCGAGGGATCATAGAGCAGCGTCAGCTCCGGCTTCTCGCCGCCCGCAAAGAAGGCCTTGGGGGCGCGCTTGGCGAACCCGGAGGGGATGACCACCGCCACCGAGGCCTTGCCGCGCTTCACGAGCTCGGTGGCCTCGGCCTCGGAGGAGCGCTGGAGTTCGAGGTTCTCATCGGCGCCGAGATCCTGGCCGATCTTTTGGGACAAAGGGCTTCCGTCCTGGTCGACGACGAGGACCGAGATCTTGCTGCGGCCCCCGGATCCGCCGGTGACCGCGCCCATGAACGAAGCCATGGCGAAGGGCACCAGGATCGTGATGAGTACGGCCCTTCGGTCCGTGAAATAGACCAAGAGGTCCTTGCGCACCATGGCGAAGAAGGCGGTCAGCATCAGGGGTCTCGCAGTCGCTTGCCGGTGAGGGCGAGAAAGACGGCCTCGAGCGTGGGCCGCTCGGTCTCGAGGTGGGTGATGGTGGCGCCGTGATCGTTGAGCCCGACGACGACGGTGGAGAGGGCCTCGACTGCCTCGAGCTCTACGCTCAGGAGCGCGCTGGAGAGGAGGGTGACCGAGCGTACGCTGCTCAGCGCCCGCAGCCGGGCCTGAAGCGCGGCGTCGGCCGGGGCGAGCAGCTCGATCCGGAGCCGGTTTTGCGTAGGGAGCCGCGCGTACAGCCCGCGCAGCGTGTCGTCGGCGATGACCTTACCTTGATCGACGATCACGATGCGATCGCACAGGCGCTCGGCCTCCTCCATGTAGTGCGTGGTGTAGAGGATCGCGCAGCCGTTGGCCTTGAGCGCCTCGATGTTCTCGAAGATCGCGTTGCGGCTCTGCGGATCGACGCCCACCGTGGGCTCATCGAGGATGATCAGCTGGGGGTTGTGGAGCAGCGCCGCGGCCAAGTTGATGCGACGCTTCATGCCGCCGCTGAAGTCCTTCACCGGGTCTTTGCGGCGATCGGCGAGCTTCACCAGCTCGAGCGCGGCGTCGATCGCCCGCGAGAGCGTGGCCCCGTTCAGGCCGTACAGCGCCCCAAAGAACCGCAGATTCTCCTGGGCGCTCAGCTCTTCATACAGCGCGAGCTCCTGAGGGACGAGGCCGAGCTTCTGCTTCCGGGCGTCGGTGTCCGAACGCACCTCCTGACCATCGAGGAGGACCTGGCCTCGATCGGGGGCAATGAGCCCAGTGAGCATGGAGATGGTGGTGGTCTTGCCGGCGCCGTTGGGTCCGAGGAGCCCGAGGCTCTCGCCCTTACCGACCGTCAACGAGACTCCATCGACGGCGACGAGCTCGCCGAAGCGTTTGTACAGGGACTTGGCTTCTAACATGGGTACTCCGGGACAGGCTCAGCCGAGCGTGACCTTCTTGACGCCGCGGGCCTCGAGCCACGCTGCGATCCGGGTGCGGTGATCGCCTTGGAGGATGAGGCTCCCCTCCTCGGTCACGCCTCCGGTCCCCAGCGACTGCTTGAGATCCTTGAGCCAACGCTCGAGCTCTGGCTCCCGCAGCGCGAGCTTCTCAACTACCGTGACCTCCTTGCCCCCGCGACCCTTCTTCTCGATGCGCACCACGGCGCGGGCCGGCGCGCTCTTGCTTGACGGGGACGGGGACGGGGACGGGGACGGGGTCACCGCCGCAGGTGGAGCAGGGCTGGGAGGGTCTGCGGCGGCCACGACGCCGAGCTTGTCTTTGAGCCCGGCGAAGGGGTTTTGGGTCAACGCCCCGGTGCTGGGAGGCTCCTTCTTGGCCATCGCGGGGGGACTCTAACGGAGACCGATTCGGGCGGACAGCGTTGGCTGCTCGCCCCACTCCATGGCCAGGCGCCCGCTGGCGAGGCGCGCGCTCGCGACCTGCACCGCGAGCTCCGCCCGCACCATCCGCGGATCATCGACCAGGTCCAAGACCAGCCCGGTGTGCGTAAAGGCCATCACGCCGCCGAGGAGGAGCGCCGCCAAGCTGGTCTGCCAGCGGCCCCCGGCGTTCTTCACGTCGAGCACCGTCGAGAGGGCGTAGAGGGCGCCGAGCGGGAACACGAAGCCGGCGAAGGTCAGCGACGCCAACGACCAAGCGAAGATCGACCCGGCCCTGGTGGGCACTTGAGCCTCGGCGGCAAGGGATCGGCGAGGAATCGGGGGCAGCGTTGCGCGGGCGAGCGAGCTCATGCCGCGCGCCCTGAGCAGGAAGCGGGCCGGGCCGCGCCCGAGCGTCGCGGGGTTCCGGTCATGCGGCGCAGCGCATGGCAGGGCCCTCCGGCGAGCGCGGGATGCAGGAAGGTGCACGGCCGAAGAAAGTTGCCCGCTAAGGTATTGAAATCACTTCCGCTGGACGTCGCTATTGAAAATGAATATCAAATGCAATTGCGTTTTTACGGCGACTGCCTTAGGCCAAGGGACATGCTTCGACGTTCTGTCTTGCCCCTCTTCGCGCTTTCCACGGTGCTCCCTTCCGCCGCAGAGGCCTCCGAACGGCGCTTCACGTACACCTACGAGTCCTCCGTGCTGAACCCCGGCAATCTCGAGCTCGAGGTCTGGAATTCGGTGCGCGCCGGTCGCGCCAGCTTCTACAACCGGATGGAGCAACGCATCGAGGTCGAGCTCGGCGTCGCCCAGGGGCTGCAAACCTCGCTGTATCTGAACACCAAGGCCGTGACGAAGGCCGAGGGCAACGACCGAGTGACCGAGTTCGAGTTCGCCGGAGTCTCGAGCGAGTGGAAGTACAAGCTCACGGATCCGGTCGCGGACGCGGTGGGCTCGGCGCTCTACGTCGAAGGCACCCTGTCCACCGGCGAGGCCGAGCTCGAAGCGAAGATCATCGTGGACAAACGGATCGACAACCTCCTCCTCGCCCTGAACCTGGTCGGTGAGTACGAGGTCGTCTTCGAGCACCCGGAGACCGAGACGGAGGCCGTCTTCGAGGCGGATCTGGCCCTGGGCTACTTCTTCACCACCGCGCTCTTCGCGGGCGTGGAGGTGCGCAGCCACACGGTGTTCGTCGGTGATGAGACCCTCTCCGCGCTCTACGCCGGGCCGACGGTGAGCTATGCCGCCGAGCGGTGGTGGGTAGCCCTGTCGATCCTCCCGCAGCTCCCGCTGAAGATCGCCGGAGAGCAAGCCAGCGGCCCCGAGCTCGACGATCACGAGCGCCTCAACGCGCGGCTCCTCCTCGGAGTGCACCTGTGACCAAGGCTCGCGCGCTCATGGTCGTGCTCTTGCTCGGCAGCGGCTGCGCTTCCATGCTGCCCGCACCCGTGGCCAAAGACGTGGAGTGGCTGGCCTCCCGGGGCACGCGGCGCGATCTCGCGGAGCTGAGCCAAGGACGGAGCGCCTACGTGCAGCGCTGCGCGGGCTGCCACAACCTGCACTCGCCCGCGATGATGGGGCCGGAGCAGTGGGCTTCGGTCGTCGGAGAGATGGAGCAGGACAAAGACGTGCGCCTGGACCGCGCCGAGCGCGAGCTGATCGTCGCCTATCTGAGCGCGGCGAGCGCCCGGCTGCGATCGACGACCCCCGAGTGATCCGCGGGCATCAGCGGCATTGCTCGGGGAGCCGCTTCGGCGTCAAGACGACGGCGCGCCCCAGACCAGAGTAGTCCTTCCCAAACACGAAGTACTGAGTGCCAAACGCGAGGATCGCCTCGATGACGTCGAGATCGACGACCGTGGGCTTGCACTCGCCTTGCTCGAAGTCGAACTGAGCGATCGTCCCGCCCACGTAGGCGCTGGCCAAGAAGCCATGCTCGGTCGCGACGGCGGAGGTGACGGAGCGCTGTCCCATCGCGGCGAGCGCGGTCTCCTCAAAGGTGCCGCCTCCCTTCGGCATCACCAGCCGACCGTCGGCGGTGAAGAACAGACGCCCCCGGGTCGGGTGAATGAGGAGTCGGGAGAGCTTGCCGCCGCGCTCCAACACCTTGGTGGTCGTGGCTTGCCCGTCCACCAACTCGATGAGATCGGTGGGCAGGATGCCGACGACCAAGACCCTGCCTGGGCCGATCCAGGCCACGTCGGCTTGGCTGCCAGCGACGGGGTGGCCATCTTCGAAGAGGAGGTGCCACGCGGTCCCGTCCCAGCGCTCGACGCGCCCTTGCTCCGTCGCGATGAAGAGCTCGTCGACCGGCCCCGCGGTGGGCAGGGCGACTCGGACCCGGCCGTCTGGATCGGCGGTGGTGCCGGTCCGCCCGGTGAGCGTGGTGTGAACCAGCTCGGGCGTCACGACGTCGATCGTCCCCGTGGCGCCCACGAAGTAAGCGGTCCCAGCGCTGCCGGCGGCTGCGCCGCGCGGCTCTAGGAAGAAGGGAAGCTCCCATTGCTTGCGCTGGCTCAGGCTGGGGAGATCGTAGACGTAGAGCCCGGAGAGGAGCGCCACCGCCACCTGACCGGTGCCGAGGAGCGCTGCAGACTGAAAGCTCGACGGGAGTGGCTCGTTTCGCGGGTCGAAGTCCAGGCAGCGGCTCTGCTCTCGTCGGGCCAGCTTGAGGTCGCGGATGACCGCCGGCAGCTCCGACTCTTCCTGCCAGGCCGAGCCGAGCCCGTCGCGGATCTGGCCCGATTTCACCACGCTAGGCTGGGGTAAGGTGCTGCCCGACGCATCGAGGTGGGCAGGCCCCGGCGAGAGGCCCACGGCCGCCAAAGAGCACAGGTAGGACAGGGCAAAGACCTGCGCGTCTTGGGTGGAAGGCACGGTCAAATATGGCGGCGTGTCCCCAGAAAACTCGATCGCCTGGACCTGCGGCGTTCCGCCCTCCGGGATGAGGATCAGTACGACGCTCTTGGACGGGGGGAGCGGGAGTTCGACGCGGGCGAGGCTTGGGCTACAGCCGAGCAGGGCCCAGGCGAGCAGGGTGGAGGGCAGGCATCGCACCGGTCTGGAGAGCATACTTGGGAGCCGGGAGGGGCACCACCAGTGGACGCGCGGGCGGAGCTTAACCGCGCCCGTCGATCTGGTAGAGTGCGCGCAACTTGGGAGAGAAACACTTGAGCAAGCCGTCCCTGGAAGCGCCCTCGGAGCCCGTACGGGTGATCGAGTCGATCCCCGTCAACGTCGGCGGAACTGGGCCTTTGTCGCCCGAGAAGATCGCCGCCGAGAAGATCCCGACCCCCGCCCACCTGCGGGTCGGCAAGGAGCTCGCCGCCGGGGGCATGGGTCATGTTCACCCTGCTGTCGACCGCAACCTCCTCCGGCAGGTCGCCCTCAAGCGGCTCGACAAGGACTTCGCGACCAACGCCTTTTACCGCGACGCGTTCATCGCCGAGGGCCAGATCAACGGACAGCTCCAGCACCCCAACATCGTCCCGGTGCACGAGCTGGCGATCGATCCGAGCGGCATCCCCTACTTCACGATGAAGCTGGTGCAGGGCAGCTCCTACGAGACCTGGCTCAACCAGCACCCGACCGGGAGCATCGAGCGCATCGAAGGTGGGATCGAGATCCTGATCAAGGTTTGCGACGCGGTCGCCTATGCCCACCACCGCGGCGTCATTCACCGGGATTTGAAGCCCGCCAACATCATGGTCGGCGACTTCGGCCAGGTCTACCTCATGGACTGGGGTCTGGCGCGCCTCCTTCGGACCCAGCCCGCGTCGGGCGATCGGGCGATGATGAACGCCAAGGGCGCGGTGGGAACGCCCGACTTCATGTCCCCGGAGCAGGCCCGCGGCGACCCGCGAGAGATGGACGAGCGCAGCGATGTCTTCGGAATCGGCGCGCTGCTCTTCGAGGTCCTGAGCGGCGCGGGCCCCTACGGCATGGATGAAGACGGTAACATCCTGCTCGAGCGGGCCAAGCAGGGGAAGGTCCTGCCCATCGACCAAGCCTGCGGGCGCTTCGGGGTCTCGCGGCGGATCCGCGCCATCGCGGAGCGCGCCACCCAGCCCGATCCCGACCAGCGCTATCAGACGGTGACCGAGCTCCAAAAGGAGATGCGGGCCTTCCTCAACGGTGGGCTGCACCTGCCGCGGAAGGCCTTCGCGCCGGGCGACATCATCGTCCGCGAGGGCGAGAAGGGCGATGCCGCGTACATGATCGTGGCCGGCCGCTGCCGGGCCTATCGCACGGTGAACGGGCAGGAAGAGACCTTGTCCGTGATGGAGCCAGGAGAGGCCTTCGGGGAGATGGCGCTGCTCCTCTTCGAGCCGCGGGCGGCGAGCGTGGTCGCGGTCGACGCGGTGACGGTGCTGGTGCTGGATCAGGCGACGATGACGGAGGGACTCGGGCTCTCCGGCTGGACCGGGGCCCTCGTGCGAGCCTTGGCGCAGCGCTTCGCTGATCTGGAGCAGATGGTGCGAAGCTCGGGGATCCGGCGAGGCTAGTCCTCATCTCAAAAACCGCGAGCGCGTTCCCAGTGCTCGGTGCCCTGTTCCCGGTTCCGATTCGACGGCGCAGTCAGAACGGGGAGCGGGGGACACCAATCAGAGCGGGGAATGTGAATGTGAACCGGGCACCGGGAAGTCGGGCGCGCTCGTCGGCCCTGGCGGCGGTTGCCGTCTTCGCTGAGCTACTCCTCCGGTGGACCGCTCGCCGCTGCGACTTGGTCGTGCTTCACCTTGGCGGCGTCGAACTTCTTGGCCGAGGCGATGAGCCGGTCCAGCGTGGCGTCGACGCTGGGCAGATCGCCCTTCACGAAGCGCAGGAAGTTGATCCGCGCCACCACGAAGGCCTTCAAATACGGGCTCTCGAAGCCTTTGGCCTTGAGCGCGGCCACCGCGAGCGCGACCGCGTCATCGAGCTCGAGGAGCTTCGCGGCCTCCTGCTCCCGAGCGGCGAGCGCCGCTGCGAGGGGGGCGGAGCGAAACCGATCGACCCGCTTCAAGATCGGGTGATAGGCGCCGCCAGAGAAGCGCCCGCGCTGCTCGTAAGCGAGGCCCAAAGTGATGAGATCGGGCTCCTCGAACTCCAGGGCGTAGTTGGTCTCGGGGTCCTTCGACAGGCCCGCGAGCTCCCGCGCCATGCGCACGACCTCGAGGGACTTCTCCCTCAGGTTGTGGGCCTTCTCGGTGTTGAGCGCCAAGATTTTGTAAGCGAGCGCGCGCTCAGGCGCGACCAGGGCGATGATCGCCTTGCCCCCCAGGGCTTCCAGCGCGCGCAAGCGGTGATGGCCGTTGGAGGTCCAATACAGCCCTGGCCCCGCCCGCACCGCGATGATCGGATCGAGGAATCGGTCCAGCTTGCCCAGGACCTCGCCGAGTCGTTTGACGTGCGTCTCCGATAGATCGCGCTGAAAGGGCGTGGGCTGGACCTTGGGCACGGGCAAAGCGGCCAAGATCAGCCAATGACCGCCCAGAGGGTCCCGGTACTTCGACAGCACGGTGCCCCCGTCGGCCTCGATCTCGCCGGCGAGGCTGGTCACGGCCGCCGGGGCCTCACCCCCACCGACTTCCTGGGGCGACAGGCCGCGCGAGCCGGGCTCGGTCTTCTTCTTCCTCGGGGTGCGGGGGGTCTTGGGCTTGGCCTCTGCCTTCTTCTTCGGCGGCATGCCCTGAGCCTTGATCCACTGGCGCCGGCCGGCAAGGACCCGAGCTTGCCGGCGAGGCCCAACAAGCGCTACTGCGGCGCGGTCATGGAGGCGAGCATCGGACCAGCCGTGGGCTACGGCGCGCTGCTCCGGACCAACAAGGCCTATCGCCGGCTGTGGCTGGGGGCGATCGTCAGCTTGGCCGGCGACTGGTTCACCACCGTAGCCCTCTTTTCGATGCTCCTCGAGTTCACCGGGAGGGCCGAGTCGGTGGGCTTCGCGTTGATCGCCCGCTTCTTGCCAGCGGCGCTCTTCGGACCCCTGGCCGGGGTGGTCGCCGATCGCCTGCCGCGCAAGAAGGTGATGATCGCCTGCGATCTGCTGCGCGTGTTCGTCGTGCTCGGCTTCATCCTGGTCAAGGACCGAAGCGACGTGGGGCTCGTCTACCTGCTCACCTTCGTCCAGCTCACCTTGAGCGCCTTCTTTGATCCCGCCGAGCAAGCGGCCATCGGCGCGGTGACGACCCC
>Ga0268298_10006902_pt1 | contig 10180 bp, 9 predicted proteins | sample WWTPWeurt_MetaG_FD_194462 | JGI IMG/M metagenome (GOLD analysis project Ga0268298, IMG submission 194462) | Activated sludge microbial communities from WWTP in Nijmegen, Gelderland, Netherland - WWTP Weurt | ecosystem: Engineered > WWTP > Aerobic digester > Activated sludge | place: Netherlands... | reverse complement strand
CGGACGGGACCTGTTGGTTTCGTAGTAATTGCGCCAGCTCGACCACTCCATGTTGGGTTGGCCTCCTTCCCCGGAAATAACGGGCGAGCAGGCGGGTGCCGGCCCAGACCGCGGTGAACGGTCAAAAACCGGCGGTGAACGGTCGAGAACCGGCCTGAGCGGTCTCAGGGGTCAGGGCCTGTCTGGAGCCCGGTGGCCCCAGCGGGCCGCTCCGCTTCGAACGGGACTAAGGGAGAGACCAGCGGCGCCGCAGCGCTCGGGCCGCCTGGCGCGAGATGGGGACGGTGGCCCCATCACTCAGCTCCGCGAGGTGCACACTCGTGCCCGCAGCCTCGAGACCGACGACGTGCTCGAGGTTGAGCAGCACGCGACGATGGGCCCGGACGAAGCGGTCGGCCGGGAGCTTCTTCTCCAGCGCCACCAGGCGAAAGTCGGTGACGAAGACCCCCTCCTCGGTGTGGATCAGCACCGACTCACCGTCGACGATCGCGTAGCGAATGCTCCCGGGATCGATCACCTTCAGCCCGCGGCGGGTCGGGATCGCCAGTCGCAACGGACCTCGGAGCTCAAGCTCCGCCGCTGTCTCGGGAGGCTCGCTCGGCGTCGGCGGCCCCGACGCGTTGAGCGAAGCGGTCGCGCCCGCAGGCGGGTTCACCCCGCCGATAACGGGCCAAGGCTCGGTGAGCGAAGCGGTCGCGCCCGCAGGCGGGTTCACCCCGCCGATAACGGGCCAAGGCTCGTTGAGCGAAGCGGTCGCGCCCGCAGGCGGGGTCACCCCGCCGACAACGGGCCGAGCCCCGTAGGCGAGCACCCGCTCCCGCGCGCGCTCGAGCGCTCGAGCCAAGCGGGCGGGCTCGATCGGCTTCAGCACGTAGTCCACCGCGCCGCCGTCGAAGGCATGCACCGCGTGCTCGGCGTGGGCGGTCACGAACACGACCAGCGGGAGCCCGCCGCCGAGCTGCCGGAGCACGTCGAGGCCAGAGACCGCGCCCAGCTGGATGTCGAGGAGCAACGCGTCGATGCCGCCCTCCGAAACCCGCGCGAGCGCCGCCTCTCCGCTGTCGCACTCGGCGATCACCTTCACCCCGGGCGTCTCGCCCGCCAGGCGCGCCAGACGCCGGCGGCCGAGGAGCTCGTCATCGACCACCACCACCCGCAGCTCGTTCATGCCTCCTCCGCTCGGCCTGGACCGAGGTCAAAGACCTGCAGCTCCGCCGTCGTCCGCTCCCCCTCCGCAGCCAGCTCGAGCTTCGATCCCGGACCGTAGGCCAGCTCCAACCGGCGCTCGACCATCTTGATGCCCTCCCCGCCGGGGCGCCGGCCGACGAAGGCGCCGGGATTGCTGAGCTTGACCCGCGCGCCCGTCCCCTCCGCGCGGATCTCGAGTGAGACCGCCCCGCGTTGACCCCGCTCCGCCCCGTGTTTCATAGCGTTTTCTGACAAGGGGAGCAGGAGCAGCGGCGGGACCCGGAGCGCGGCGACCGCCGGATCGACCTCCACGGTGTAGCGGAAGCGCCCGGGATCTCGAGCAGCGTACAGAGCCCACAGGGCCTCGGTCAGCTGGGCCTCCCGGGCCAGCGGCCACCGATCATTCTCCACCCCGGCCAAGATCTCCCGCAGCATCTCCGATAGCCCGAGGATCGCACGCTCGGCCACCAGCGGATCTTCGCGGCACCACTCGGCGATGGCGTTGAGCGTGTTGAATAGGAAGTGGGGATCGAACTGGGCCCGCATGGCCAAGATCTGAGCGTGTTCGGCCTCCTTCCGCAGCGCCTCGGCGCGGGCGTGCTCTCGCTGCCAAGCAGCCTCGAGATCGATGTCCCGGCCGAGGCCCACGCTCCCCACGAAGAACAGCGCCGCGGAGACGAACACGTTGGCCCCGCTCGTGATGAAGGAGTGGCCGAGCCCGAAGTAGTGGGGGACGCCATAGGCGATCAGCGGCCCCAGCCCCGAGAGCAGCACCAAGGCCAGCACGCGCGGCACGAGCAGGCCGTGGTGCCGCGCGCCCAGCAGTCCGCGATAGGCCGCCGGTCCCAGCGCCAAGAAGGCCAGCACCAAGGTCAGCGCGAGGGGGAGCGCGCCCGCGGCGGTCGACAGCTCGTGCTGAGCGACGAGCAGCGGGAGCGCCAGGACGATGATCGGGATCAGTCGACGCGGAGCGAGCAGCTGCTTCCAGGTGTCGAGCAGCAGCCCCACGATGCGCTCAGCGCGAAGAGTACAGATCCGGCCCGGCGTAGCGCGCCGCCGGTCCGAGCTGCTCCTCGATGCGGAGGAGCTGGTTGTACTTGGCGAGTCGGTCCGAGCGCGAGGCCGATCCCGTCTTGATCTGACCGGCGTTGGTGGCCACCGCCAGGTCCGCGATCGTCGAGTCCTCCGTCTCTCCCGAGCGGTGGCTGACGATCAGGCCCATGTTGTTGGCCCGGCCGAGGTTCATGGCCTCGAGCGTCTCGGTCAGCGTGCCGATCTGGTTCACCTTGATCAGGATGGCGTTGGCGATGTGGTCTTTGACGCCGCGCTGAATGCGCTCGACGTTGGTGACGAAGAGGTCGTCGCCCACCAGCTGACAGCGGGCCCCGAGCTTCTCAGTGAGCTTCTTCCAGCCGGCCCAGTCGTCTTCGGCCAGACCATCTTCGATGGATACGATGGGGTACTTTGCGGCGAGCCCGGCCAGATACTCCACCATCTCTTCGGAGCCGAGCGAGCGGCCCTCGGCTGAGAGGGTGTACTTGCCGTCCTTGTAGAACTCGGTCGCCGCGACGTCCATGGCCAGGGCGATGTCGGTGCCGGCCTTGTAGCCCGCCTTCGCGATGGCCTCGATGAGCAGCTCGAGCGCCGCCTCGTTATTGCCGAGGTTCGGGGCGAAGCCGCCCTCGTCGCCCACCGCCGTCGCCAGCTTCTTGTCGTGGAGGATCTTCTTGAGACAGTGGAAGACCTCGACGCCCATGCGCAGGCCTTCGCGGAAGCTCCGGGCGCCGCGCGGGACGAGCATGAATTCCTGCACGTCGAGGCCGTTGTCGGCGTGGGCGCCGCCGTTGATCACGTTCATCAGCGGGACCGGGAGCACGCGTGCGTTCACCCCGCCGAGGTAGCGGTACAGCGGCAGGCCCAGGTGGTCGGCTGCGGCCCGGGCGGTCGCGAGCGACACTCCGAGCAGGGCGTTGGCGCCGAGGCGGGCCTTGTTCTTCGTCCCGTCGAGCGCCACCAGCGTGGAGTCCACGTCGTACTGGTCGAGCGCGTCATAGCCGAGCAGCGCAGGCGCGATCTGGTCGTTGACCGAGGCGACGGCGTTTTGCACGCCCTTGCCGAGGTAACGGCCGGCGTCGCCGTCGCGCAGCTCGATGGCTTCATGCGCGCCGGTCGACGCCCCTGAGGGGACCGCGGCGCGCCCAAATCCTCCGGAGGCCAGGCGAACCTCAACCTCGACGGTCGGGTTGCCGCGGCTGTCGAGGATCTCGCGGGCGTGGATTTGCGTGATGTCCGACATCTTGCCCACGAAGAACCCGAAACGGCGCGGGAGCGCAAGGGCCAAGGAAGGGTCTCGTACCCTCCGTCGAAAGTTCGTGACCAGTCTCGGCTTCGTGGCGGGTGGCGCTCTACGAAGGGCGCTCAACGACCGCGGAGGTGGATGCGGATGGCGTCGGACTCGTCGTCCTCATCCTCACGCGGCTCTTCATCAGGCTCGCCGTCGTCAGGACGCTTGCGATCATCGCGCGGCGGTGGCCGGCGCGGATCGATCTCGATCTCAAGACGCGGACGCGAGGCGTCCTCTTGGCGTCGGCGATCTTGGTCGCGCTTCTTGATCTCCTCGATGATGTAGGCGTCGAGCAAACGAACGGCCCTTTGAATTCGGATGTTGTTCCCGGCCCTGCCAGGAGCGCAAGACTTAGGGTAAACGCAAAAGCTTCCCGCGATACTCGGCCGGGAGGCGGCTGAGCTTCCCCTCCCGGTTCACGCAGGCGTGTCCGGTCTGCCCAGTGGCGATCAACGCGCCCTCCCGCTCCAGCCGATAGCTCACCCGGAGACTCACGTTACGGACCTGGTCGATCTGGGTGGTCAGCGTAAGCTCATCCTCATAGCGCGCGGGCGAGTGGTACTTCACCTCAGCGTGGACGACGGGGAGCGTGAGCCCGCTCGCCTCCAGCATCCGGTAGCGCAGCCCCAAAGAGCGGAGCAGCTCCCCCCGGCCCGCCTCGAAGAAGCGGAGGTAGTTGGCGTAGTAGACGATCCCCGCCATGTCCGTGTCCCCGTAGATGACCCGGAACTTGTGCTGGTGGCTGGGCAGTGGGCCTGCGATCTCTTCGGGCAGCGCTTCGAACAGTTCGTCATCCGTGCTCATGGACGACGCTTCCTTAGCGTCCCCGGCGGCTTTGTGCGAGATCTTCAAGCGCCGCGTTCGAACGGGGCGGAGGCCCTATTCAATCGGCCGGGAGCCGCTCGCCGCAGTTGGTGCAGTTGAAGCGCGAGGCGCCGTTTCGAAAGCCGCATTGACGGCACTTTTTCGACCCCTCTCCCGCAGACCCCTCCACGATCTTCTTGGAACGCGGCAGGCGATTTCCGCAGGCATCGCAGAAGGTCGGGATGGGGTCGGGCAGGTCCGTGCCGCAGGCCGGGCAGAGGGTCCCGTTCACGATGGTCTGACCGCCGCGGGCTTTGGGTGGGGCAGGCTCCGGCGCCGCCCGGTTTCCGCGCACCGGACGCGCGGGGTCCATCGAGGTGGTCTCGACGAAGGACGGCAGGGCCGAGGGCGGCTCCTCCTCCAGGATCTCGGTCAGCACCAAGCCGGCCGCGGTGTAGTGCACCGGGGCCTCGGACTCCTTTTGCCCCACGATGATGACCGCCTGGGGGGCCCCGCAGTCGCCGCAGAGGCCTTGGCGGATGTTGGTGCTCCCGCAGTTGGCGCAGATCGGCATGGGCTGAGTGTACTTGCCCTCGGCGCGAGAATGAAGGAAGACTCCCCCGCTCCGATGAAGAGAATTCAAGGCGTCATCCTCGACCTCGATGGGACTTTTCTCGACTCGAACGACAGCCGCGCCGAGGCCTGGGCCGAAGCCCTGAGCGAGGCAGGCCACCCGGTCGGCGTCAAGCAAACCCGGCCCCTGGTCGGCATGGTTCCCCACGACCTGCTGACTCGCTTGGTCGGCTTTGGCGAGGACACCGAAGAAGGTCGCCGCATCCGCGACCGAGCCCGGAACATCTTCGTACGCCGCTACACCTCGCGCCTGGTTCCGACCTACCGGGCCCAAGAGCTCCTTCGGCGCATCGAGGACAACGGCACCAAGATCGGCGTCGTCAGCGTAGATCCGGCCGAGGTCCTCCTCCCGCTGCTCAAGCTGCTCGGCGCTGAGGGTCTGGTGCACCGCGCCTCCTTCCCGCCCGCCGAGGGCATCGCGACCGCCCGCGACCTGCTCAAGGCCGCGGCCGACCGCATCGGCACCCCCCTCAACCGCACCGCGCTGATCGCCGACGCCCCGCACGACGTCGACGTAGCGAACAAGCTCGGGCTGGCGGTGGTGGCGTTGGCCTCGGGAGGCTTCAGCAAGGCGTCTCTGAAGGGCGCAGCCGAGATCCACGCCGACGCCCGTACGCTCCTGGCCGACTTCGACAGTTCGGTCCTGAACGCTGCCGAAGGCCGCGCCGCCTGACAGACCCGGAGCGGGCCGAGCGGTTCAAACTCAGGGTGGGGGTAGTAGGCCGGGACGACTCGGGCCCGAGCCAGATCGTAGGCTCGAAGCGCCCGAGGTGACCGCCGCAGCAGCGTTGTTCAGTACAGCATTCGCTCACCCGACATCGATCAGCGCGTCCCCTGGTTCCGAAGTCCCTGGCCTATTTCGCCATGACTTTGCCGCAGAGTGCATTCGCACCGCTGAAGAAGGCGTGCTCGATCTCTCGGTCGATGTGTCGCTCGTCCGTGCTGTACAAGCCGATCACGCACCACGGTTCGTCGCCCGGCGTTGTAGAGACGACGAACATCTCAAGGCGCGTGCCAGCGTAGGGATGCTCGTCGTCGTCCGCGAAGAAGTGCGTCTTCTGTCCCACTACTTGGCAGCGCTCGTGAAGTTTCTCCGCCCGCGGCTCGACCGCGCGCACGGACACCTTGCCGTTCGGGCGAATACCTTCCAAACAACCCGCGGCCTCAGTGCTCGTGCGGATTTCGAGCAGAACGCCCGCCCGCTCTCTCGTCTGGCGCGTGAAGACCGCCAGGTTGCTCTGGGAGGCGAACCAATCGGTGCGGTCCCGACCGGCCTCGCGCCACTCTGCCGCAAGGCTGAGTCTCCGGTTTCCGACCAGCCAGGAGCGTTCCGGCGAAATCGGCTCTTCCCGACTGCAGCCAGCCAGCGAGAGCGGCAACAGAAAGAGGAAAAGCACTACCGACACAGGTCGGTTTCTCAACGCTGTTTCGGCCATCTAGTCCCCTGTCTCCGAGGTTTCGTACATATTTCGACGGCCCTTTTCGCGTGATCTCGCTCGACACCTTCGGTGGCCCTAACGGGCCGCTCCGCCTCACGTATCGACGGATACGCACCGGCTACGCGTCGAGCGAGCTGACGCGAAATCTGCTCGGCGGAATATGCACGAAACCTCGGAGACAGGGGACGAGGCCATCCTCGGCTGTCTGCACCCGACCAGCAATCGCCTCTGCGGAGGCGACGAAGGCGAAGGGTGAGGCACCACAGGGCGTTGTTCAGGTCCGCCGGGCCCAGCATCCCTCACCCGACATCGATCAATGCGTGTTCGTGGCGGTGGCGGCGCTCCGCCTCGGCGCGAATCTTGGCGTGCTCAGGCCGCGTGAGCTCCGGATCCTCCGCCGCCAGCGCGAAGGCATCCTCTCGCGCCGCCTCCAGCGCGGCACGATCCCGCACCAAATCTGCCACCGCCAGGCCGAAGGCGCCCGATTGCTTGGTGCCGAGCAGCTCTCCCGGACCGCGGATCTCGAGATCGGCCTCCGCCACCAAGAAGCCATCGTCGGTGCGTTCGAGCACGGCCAGCTTCTGCCAGGAATCCTGGCCACCCCCGCCCACCACCAAGAGACAGGTCCCGGCGTGCGCACCTCGCCCGACGCGGCCGCGCAGCTGATGGATCTGGCTGAGCCCGAAGCGCTCGGCGTTCTCCACGACCATGATCGTCGCGTTGGGGACGTCGACCCCGACCTCGATGACGGTGGTCGAGACCAAGACCCCGAGCGCGCCGCTCCGGAAGGCGTCCATGACGCTGGCCTTCTCTTCGGCCTTGAGGCGCCCATGCAAGAGGCCCACGCCGTGCTTCGGGAAGCGGCGCCGGATGTCCAAGACCGCGTCGGTGGCGGCGCCGAGATCGAGCGCCTCACTGGCCTCCACCAGCGGAAACACCACATAGGCCTGCCGGCCTTGGGCGAGCGCCGCGTCGATCACGTCGAAGGCCTCGCTGCGATCGCGCTCCTTCAGGATGCGGGTGGTGATCGGGGTCCGGCCCGGCGGCCGCTCATTCAGGATGGAGACGTCGAGATCGCCGTAGACCGTCAGCGCCAAGGTGCGGGGGATCGGGGTCGCGGTCATGACCAGCACGTCGGGCGCTGCGCCCTTGGCCTTGGTTCGCAGTACGGCTCGCTGCTCGACGCCGAAGCGGTGCTGTTCGTCCACGATCGCCAAGCCGAGATCCGCGAACAGCACCGGATCCTCCAAGATGGCGTGGGTGCCGACCAACACGTCGAGCTCCTTGTTCGCCAAGCGCGCCAAGATCTCGCGCCGATCCTTCTGCTTGGTCGAGCCGGTGAGGAGCGCATAGGACAGCCCTACGGCCGACAAGAAGCGGGCGCTGGTCGCGGCGTGCTGTTCGGCGAGGATCTCGGTCGGAGCGAGGATCGCCGTCTGCCGGCCCGCCTCAGCGACCACCGCGGCCGACACCATCGCCACGGCCGTCTTGCCCGAGCCGACGTCGCCTTGGAGGAGTCGGTTCATGGGGCGCGGCGTGGCGAGGTCCTTGGTGATCGCGTCGAGCGCTCGCGCTTGAGCCCCTGTCAGCTCAAAGGGGAGCATCGCCTGCGCGATCTCGCGCCAGGGCCGGCGTGGGGCGTGAGAGAGGCCGGGGATCACTGCCAGCGCTTTCTTGCGCCGCGCCAACATCAATTGAAAGAAGAACAGCTCGTCGTAGACCAGCCGGTGGCGGACCGCCTCGTCCGGATCTTCACCCGCGTCGAGGGTCTCCGGCAGGTGGGCCTTCTCCACCGCGCGCGCCAAGTCCGAGAGGCCCCGCTTGGTCCGCAAGCTCAGCGGGATGGGATCCTCGATGCGCTTCGCGAAGCGGCCGGCGATGTCTTGGAGGATCTTGCGGAGCTGCTTGGGTCGGACGCCGTCGACCTCGGAGTAGATCGGCGCGATGCCGAGATCGGCGCTCTCCTCGGCGCCGGAGTCGATCTCGGGGTGCACCATCTGCCGCATCGCGCCCCAAGCGGTGACCGTACCGGTGATCGTCAGCTCGCGGTCGCGCACAAAGCGTCGCTTCATGCTGTCCGCGTGGAAACGAAACCAGCGCAGGCTGAGGGTCCCGGTGCCATCGCCCACCGCGACCTCGAAGATCGGCCGGCCCTTGGCCCCGCGGCCGAGCGCGGCGTGGAGCACGCGGGCGCGGACCACCGCCAATTCGCCGGGCACCACGGTGGCGATCTTGGAGATCGTGCTGCGATCTTCGTAGCCTCGAGGGAGCCAGAACAGCGCGTCGAGCACGGTCTCGATGCCGTGATCGCGCAGGTGGCGCGCGGTGGCGGGGCCTACGCCCTCGATGGCCTCCAGGGGGAGGAGTGCCAAGCCGGCCCCTGCCGTCTCGATCGGCACACGCGCGCGCGACCGCCGCGGGGCTCCGCGGGTCTTGGGCTTCGGCTCCGCCTCGGAGGGCAGCGTGAGCTGCGCCTTCTTCTTGGCCGGGGGGCGCGCGGGGGTGGGCGGGCGCGAGGCGGCAGGCGAGCTGGCGGCGGGCGCGCTCGCCGGGCGCGAGGCGGCGGGCGAGCTGGCGGCGGGCGAGCTCGCGGCGGCGGAGGCCCGCGAGATGGGCGGGCGCGCGGCGGCGGGCAGGCGCGCGGCGGCAGGCGGGGAGCATCGCGGCGCGGCCGCGAGCACAGGCGAAGGCGGCAGAGCGCGCGCTGGCCCGAGCGATGCGCTCGAACCGGACACGGCCCCTCCGGATGCCCCTGCGGCCCAGCGATCCAGCGCGCTCAGGATCGCCTCGATCCGGGCCTTCTTTTCCGGCAACGGCAATCGATCGAGCCCCTCGACCAGCGGGGACAGCTCCGCGCGGGGCACGCCCGGCTCCGGACCCGCGAGGAAGCCGGCCAGGAGCGGCTCGAGCCCCCGCACCACCGCCAGGTTTTGGCCGTCGTTTCGGATGGAGTAGCGCAGCGGACGAGCGATCCGCTCCAGGAGCTCGCGATCTGCGCCCGGCCCGCTCAGAGGAATCGGACCTCGACGATCTCGAACTCCTTCGGCTTGGGCCCGGGCACTTTGACCTGATCCCCGGGGGTCTTGCCGATCAGAGCCCGCGCCATCGGCGAGGTGATCGAGATCTTCCCGACCTTCAGATCTGCCTCGTCGAGGCCGACGATCTGAAAGATCTTCTCCTCCCCGGTCTCAGCGTCCGCGACCGTCACTGTCGCGCCGAAGACCACGCGTTCGCCGGAGAGCTTGGTGGGGTCGATCACCTCCGCCTGGGCCAGGCGGGACTCCAGCTCCTGAATCCTCCCTTCAATGAAGCTCTGACGCTCCTTCGCCGCGTGGTACTCCGCGTTTTCGCGGAGATCGCCATGGGCACGTGCCACCTCGATCGCTCGGGAGGTCTCCACCCGATCGACCGTCTTGAGCTGCTTGAGCTCGCCCTTCAGCTTTTCGTACCCCAGGCTGGTCATGGGGACTCGATCGGCCACGTCTTCCTCGCTGTTCTGGCGGGTCTTCGCCCACTTTTCCGTTGACCAGACTACCGCAGCCCGCCGAGGACTTCTCCCCTGTACGCCCCGGTTTTTGTGGGGCGGTTTTGGGACAGAACGCGCGATGTTGCGGAGACCGGTTCAGCTCACCCTTGAGTCGATGCTCGACGCCCTGGAGAGCCACTCGCGAGCTAACCGCTCGCCCGGCGCGGGGTCAAGCGTTCGCAGGGCCTTCCTCGTCGTGCTGCTCCTGACGGGGCCGGCCTGCAGCTTCCACGCGCCAGCCTATCC
>Ga0268298_10006901_pt1 | contig 10180 bp, 6 predicted proteins | sample WWTPWeurt_MetaG_FD_194462 | JGI IMG/M metagenome (GOLD analysis project Ga0268298, IMG submission 194462) | Activated sludge microbial communities from WWTP in Nijmegen, Gelderland, Netherland - WWTP Weurt | ecosystem: Engineered > WWTP > Aerobic digester > Activated sludge | place: Netherlands... | reverse complement strand
CATTCATGATTTCTTCGCCAGCAACCGCCCGGTTCTGTCCAGCGTGCAGGGCTTGCAGGAGTCGGTGCATCGTTCGGTGGTGGAGTCGACCGAGGAACGCGCGGCACTGGTCCGTCAACGCGCCGGACTGTTTGGTGTGATGGCGGTCCTGGGCCTGGTGCTGGCGATCATCGCACCCTTTATGGGAAGTGGGTTGATGTAATGCCTGACCCCGATGCGCGTCATTCCTTTTTGCGTCCCCTTGCCTATTGGATATTTGTCACGCTGGCGGTGCTTGTTACTTTTTTCATCGTTCGTAAACTAACTCTATGTAGGGATCCTACCGCCTTGCAGGGCAACCCGTCGGCGGCGTTTTCACTTCAACATCAACCCTCTTCCGACCTTCCAACATGACCCGACCCGGCAGTCTCATTCGAGACTGCCGGTGTGATTTCTGTACTGGAGATGGGGAGAAGGTTGCCTGACCTGTGCCGATACAACCAGGTTTGATTCCGTGCTGTGGGACGACGGCGTATTGTCCACCTCATGTGATATTTGGGCCAACATTCCAGAGGCGGGTATGGGAAATCCTGATATTGCGCACCAATTGCAATGATTCGGCAGGCGATCTTAAATGGAATATTGAAAAGCAAGTGGGTATAATGGAAATCACATTCGCATCCCTTGAATTTGGAACAGGTTTTATCGATCGATATTCGCCGATATGCAAATTAACCTTCAAAATATTTCCGTATTTCTTTCGTCGCCTGGAGATGTCTTGCAGGAGCGGCAGTTTGCATTGAAGGTGATTAATAAATTAAATGCATCCCCCTTATTAAATAAAAAAATTAATCTGGAAGTCGTTGCATGGGATAAACCGTATAACACCACTCCTTTGCTGGCTTCCACCACTCCACAGGAGTCTATCAATCAATTCATGAAAACTCCCGCGGAGTGTGATATTGTGGTTGTTATTCTCTGGAGCCGGCTCGGCACACCTTTATCCACGAACAGTTTTAGCAAAAGCAATGCTGGACAATATTTATCCGGGACCGAGTGGGAATTTCTCAATGCCCAGGAAAGGGCGAAACAGGATGGGAAGCCAAGGATTCTTTTGTATCGAAGGACCGAGGAGATTCAGATCGACCCGCAGGATCCGGGCTATCTGGAAAAGAATACCCAGCGCGAGCGGGTGAATGACTTTTTTAAATCCCTTATGAATCCGGATGGGTCGATTGAATATGGATTCACCCCTTACAAGACCCCGTCCGAATTTGAGGACCTGCTTGAGCAAAACCTTATTTCGCTGATCGCCCATGTGTTGGATGAAAAACACATCTCACCCATTTCTGATGAGATCAAAAGATCTACGAATTCCCCCAAACGATTCAAAATAGAAATTACAACATCGGGTGCGTACAACCGCACGGTGTTCATATTGCCAACCATGGAAACTATATTTGGAATGGCAAAGCGCCAGAAGAATCCGGATATTGACGTGGTGCTTCGACTGATCCCTTCGCGCTCCGCCAAACTGGATCCTGAAAATTGGGAAAAATCCGCCAGGATCAGCAAGGTTCATTGGCGCTTACGGGTCTTGGATGGCCGGATGCAATTAATGGATACCAGCAGAAATGGCGTCTTGTTGGATAAATTTCAACTGGAAAATGAAATTGACAGTCTGGGTGATTTCGCGGAAATCTTTGGTACGGATAATGGTCATGCAGGAGAGGGGAGCAACCTGATAAGAATTAGAAAAAATATATGGATAAACCTGCCCGACAAAATTCAATTAAATCTGGGAGAGGATATTCTGGGGTTGATGCTGAAAGTCTTCCGTGATACCCAATCCTCCGATATTGAATCCATAAGCATCTCCCGAGTGACCAATCATCCCCAGCATTTGTACCTGCAATTGACTCAAAGAATAAAAATTGGAACCACCCCGGATTGCGCACTTCAATTGGATCTTCGTGAAATAAACGGAGTGGTCGGGGAGTTGACTGTGAAGGGCGGGGATATCCACATAACCAGTTTTGTGCAAAATGAGTTGAGAATAAATGACCGGGTTTTGCTGCCTGGAAATCCGGTTGTATTGATGGAAAAGGATGTTGTGGCCATAGGAAATGCCAGATTGGAATTTGGTGTGGCGCAGGATGAACATTTTTTGGCAGATGCATGACTCTTCTGAAAAATTAATTTACGAATCGGTATAGTCTATCGTTTACCAGGATAAGACGCACCATGCCCCTGCAATCTTGAAGATATTTTGGGGAATGGGGCGGCTCATCTTATAAGGATAAGGAAATATGAGATGATTTCCAGCCAGACATCCCGCAGCCTCCTGCAAAAATACGAGGCGGATTCGTTGGGTCAACTGAATACCACGCAGGAAGAAGTGCCCTCCCTTTACGAAAATACTAATGAGGGCTTTTTCAAGAGCGGGGAAATTGTTTCCGGCCTGTACGAGATCCTTCGGGGCTGCTCAGGCGGCATGGGAAAAATTGATATTGTATGGCACAGGGGGTGGAATACCAATCTGATTATAAAAACGCCAAAAAAATCCATTTGGGCAAATGAAAAAGCGCGGGAATCCTACATTCGTGAGGCTCAAACATGGATCGAATTGGGAAAGCACCCCAATATCACTACAGCATTTTATGTTCGTGAAATTGAAGGCATCCCCAGGATCATCGCTGAGTATGCGGATGCAGGGAATCTGCACGACTGGATCCAACAACATGACCTGAATGATTGGCGTAGCGCCCTTGATGTTTCAATTCAAATCATCGATGGTTTGCTTTTTGCACACAAAAAAGGTCTGGTCCATCGTGACCTGAAACCTGGAAACATCCTGCTTTGGAAGGATGGAACTGCAAAGCTTACAGACTTTGGATTGACCATAGCGAACTCCGGCAGTGTGATGGAATTGGAAAAAGAAAAATCAGAAAAGCTGATTGGAACTCCAGCTTATGCTTCTCCAGAGCAATGGGTGTCTCCGGCATTGGTTGGAAGCCAGTCGGATATTTATTCACTGGGTTTGATTCTATATGAGGTTCTGTGTGGTAGACCGCCATTCCGGCTCACAGAGGGCGAGAAAAATTCCATTCTGGAACATGAACAAAATGACATTGGAAAAAGACAGGAGATGTTTCTTCGAACCTGGAAGCAAAAACATCTGACAGAAGTTCCCAATCCCTTGCGATTGATTCTCCCTGACATATCGGATGAACTCGATCACCTCATCATGAGTTGCATGGCCAAGGACCCCGGGCAGAGACCTGCTCGTCTGGGATTGATCCGGGAGGGGTTGCTCGCAAGTTACAAGTTAATTTTTCGGGCAGATTATCCCCGCGTGGAAATCGGGGATGAAGTTCTACTTGCCGCGGATTTTAATAACCGGGGTGTTTCATACGTGGACCTTGGCCGCAGGGATGAAGCCCTTCGTAATTTTGAAAAGGCCTTGAAACTGGACGCGCTCCATCCGGAAGCCATCTATAATCATTCCTTTCTCCGTTGGAGGAATGCAGAGATCACAGATGAGGATTTTCTTTCGGCAGTCTCAAGGCTTGATCCATCACTGACCACCACCCGATTTAGACAGGGTTTATGTCAGATAGCCCGACAGGATCTGCATGAGGCTGAGCAGTTATTGCAATCCGTGGTTGATAAAAGCGGGAATCAAGCGGAATGCCTGAAATATCTCGGGGTTTCCCAGCTTGGTACAAGAAAACCTGATCAGGCCGAGGAGTCGTTCAACAGAGCCAGTGTTATTCTTCCCACGGATCCAGACATCATGCGTTATCGAAAGTTGAACGCTGATTTCAGAACTGGAATCAGACTCGGGTATGAAATTGAGAAAAATTTACCCAATCCCAAAGATGGCACTTTCATTGATATCGACAGAAAGTCGGGTACAGGGATTTGGAGCAGGGGCAACGCGTTACTCGAAATCGAAACCCTGACTGGTAAAAAAAATAGCGAACTAAACCTGCCAAATATTCTTGACCCGGACTTGAGCTGCGCGGCATTGGGGGAAGGTTATGTACTTCTTGCCGACCGGAAGTCCCTGCAGGGGAATATCTGGAACCTGCGGTCCGGCGCACTGGAGTGCCAAATCTCACTGCCGGAGGAATTGTTTTATATCTCAAAGGAATTTGGTTCAAGACTATCCTGGGTGAATGGAACCCTGTATTGTCTTAGCCGGGTGGGCGGGCGGTTTAATTTTGAACATGTCATGGCTTGCCAGCGTGACGGCAGTCCCCCCATTCCTTTTATTCCAGTACAGATGACCGCTTTTTTTCACAGTCATGAGCGTAACTCATTTATCACCGGGCATGACGGTTCCGTGGAATTCTGGGACAACGGCATCGTCGGCTCAAGCAGGGTTTTACGCGATGGAAATATGGGGAAGGTCCATCACCTGCAATTGTTGACCAACATAAAAGAAGGTTCGGATTTTTTACTTTTCAGCTGTAGTGATGGACTGCTTCGCCTTTGGGAAGTTCCATACACGGTCCATGATGACTTTACTGGAAATAAAACGTACTGGCATGAAAAAGAAGGACGGCTGGTGCGTATGAAGGGGCATACGGATAATTTGATATTTGATGTAACGGCCAATTCCTCCCTGACCAGAATTGTTTCATGTGGAAGTGACCAGACCATCAGGATCTGGGATGCTGAAACCGGTATGTGCATCAGGACCATTCCATTTGCCCTAGATTGGGGGAGTCGCATAAGCTTTTTAAATGATGTCACGCTGATCCTATACAAAGCAGGGGGGGAACCTTTCATTCTTTATCTTCCTGAATTCTCCATTGATATTCCCATGGAGTTATCAAGGCCGCAAACGGTGCTTGAGACACTTTCCACCGCTGAGTATGTTAAACAAAAAATAACCGAGTCGGGGGAATTTCAGAAAAAGGAACAATTTGAGCCTGCATATCAAAGTTTGCGGCAAGCACAAGGCAGTCTGGATTATGAACATGATGAACAAATCCTTGGCGTGATCGCGGGACTCTGGAGGTTTGCAAAAAAAATCGACCTCCACGCCATGTGGTTAAAAACCGTGTTCGAAAACCCATACCCGGTTACGGCTCTTCACCCATTGTCACAATCCAAGATACTTGCCGGTGTCGGGGGGACGCTCTTGAGCATTGATTTGCAGAATGGCAGCAGCATTACTCTGCAGCCGGAGCATCACAACCTGATTTCCTCAATCTCCGTCAGCAGTGATCAAAGATATGTTCTTTCAACTGCAGATGACATGGCGCGGATCTGGGATATGAATGAAAGAAAACCGCAGGCACTGCTGAAAATTAACAAATCCCCGTTTTCACCCTATTTCAAGCGGGGGGGAGTCAATTCACAATGGACCCGCGCTGTGACCTCCGGTCAAAAAACCATCATCATGTGGGACCTTGAGATCGAGGAGATGGATCAGTTTCATACTTTTGATGAGGATGTGGTTGACTTGGCAGTCTCTCCTGATGATCATTCGGTTATCCTCCTGTTGCAGGATGGGGCAATTTACAAGATGGACATGTTCGAAAAGAGACTTGAGCAGGTTGGGCACCTGCCAATAAAAAATATTTCCAAGGCGCGTTACGCAACCGACGGACTCAGGTATCTGGTGTTTACCAAACCTTCAACGCCTCCGGTCATTATGGATATTCAGGGCAATGTGCTTGATTCCTTTCCCGAGGCTTTAGAGGCCACTGCGGGGGATTTTTTTGACAATGGGGGACTCCTTGTTCTCGCCGGCAATCAGGGACTTTGGGTGTTTCTGTTGAACCCGTTCTCTCATAAACTGCTTTATTCGGGCATTAACGAAGAGGGCATTCTTGAATCCCTGACAGTTGCATCTGATGGAAGGTATATATGTCTTGGATTTCAAAGTGGAAAACTCCAGATATGGGAACTGGATTTTGAATTGAGGTTTTCATGAAGATCAAGCTTGATTTTCTAAATAAAAATGATCCGGAAAAAATGATTGAAAGCGGGTTTGTCTTGATCAATTCTAGGGATATTGAAAAGGCTCAAACCCATTTCAAACAGGCGGTTAAAAAGTTTCCGGACAATGCCCGGCTGGCATTTTTAAACGGGTTTGCATCAATGCCAGAGTCCTGCCTCCAGGAAGCGCCTGGCAGTATGATCCCATCCTTTTCAGAATCTGAATTTTCCAGGGCACTCACAATCCATGCTCAAGGCAGGAGTCTGCTGGAGGAACTGGAACTGAGTCTTTCGCACAAGTTCTGTTTTCAATTCGCTTTGCAGCAGCAGGATTTGCAAAAGGCTCAAATGATATCCATCCAGTTTATGAAATATTTTCCAGCAGATGCCGGGTTGCTCGCACGACGATTGGTCGTTGCACTGGATCAAAGTCACGCACAGCCGGTTGATATGGAGTACTGGACGCGACTTGCCCTGGATCAAACCCCCGATGACGTTGACTTGAGAAAAATATGGAAGAAGGCTCGTAAAGCGCAGGGCCGGAACTTTTATTCCGACCGTCTGGAAACGGAAAAAAAACAGATTTACAAGGATCATGCTGAAATTAAGAACGAGGCGTTTTTTGAAATTCTGGGACAACAACAAGGTCGCCGTCGCAGAATTGATGTTCAAAGCCTCGGCGATTTGCAAGATGAAATTAATTCAACATCCAAAAATAGCGAGGAAACCGCACTTAAATCGGTCATGCAAAAATATGCGATTACCGCCTTTGAATTAAGCCTGATCGAACAGGAGGGGAAAACCGAGGGATGGAGCATTGGGGAGGCTTCCTTCGCAAATAGCGCCGGGAAAATTGGGGCAGGTCGCATTGAGATGCGGGATCAAATGCATTGTGTTTACTGCAATCGAAGGTTCCCGGCTCCCTACTGGCCCCGTCATGGGAACATGGTTGGGTTTTATGCGGAATCTGCGGAGAGAGTAAAAGTGGAACCCGGGGTATATCGACTGCCTCTTAAATGTCCATTTTGCAACAAGACCTGGTACATGGTCTGGGATTCTAATCCGGGAGATGTCATTGGTTCCCATATTCTGAGGCACTTTGAAAGGTTGATAGAAATCAACCCGGCTTTTCAAGAATTTCTGCATGGTTTGGTGGTTGACAGGGTTTTTGGAGGGGTGGTTGACTTTCTTGAAGACTGCATCAGGGAGGTTCATGGCGGAAACCGTCAGATTCGGCAAACTGTTTTCGAGGAGAACGATACCATTCACCTTGTTACATATTCACCTTACGCGAGTCTGATAAAAACACGTGAGGTAATTGGAGATTACACCCAATACCTTATTCAATCCATTCCTTCAGAAAAAAAATCAGATCTGATTTCGAAGTACAATTATATTAACTGGATTTATTGTCTTTCGCTCGAGGAAGATACATCAAATTTCCAGATGACCATCCTGCCTTCGTTCGACTCCCAACAAAACCTTCCCATTGTATATCCGGTCGAGATGCAAGATAAGAACGCATTCGATGAGATGATCGACTGGATGGCATCGAAGGCTCCACCCAGCATTAATATGACAATCAAAAATCCCGATATTTCCATCATACGGGATCAAATTTCAAGAATAATCCAAGGTTTGGGTCTGCGAGAGGTTGACCAGGAAGTGTCAACTGGTTTTTTGGTTATTGCAGCTGCATCCTCGAGACGACTTTTAACCATAAAGTGTTCTCCTTTGGATGATAAATTTTCGTCAGTCGAGGTTTTTCGTGATGAAAATATTCAAATTGCCGGCGTTCTTTTGACCCTTTTGAAGTATGTTGTCACCCAACATTAGCCAATTACGTTCTTAAATCGGAGGTTATATGTCGTTCTTAAGTTCAATAAAGAAAGTCTTTTCCAAAAAGTCCCCATCCTCGCCGGATCAATCCAGGACCCCCACCCCGCCTCCGGTTGTCTCACAAAAAACAAGCCCTCCTGCGACTGGGTCGATCTCAAAAAATAATTCTCAATTGAGCCCCGCTAATCTGGAAAAATATCAGCAGGCTCTGAAACTTGGACCAGGTGGACAGCCAGCAGAAGCCATGAAGCTGGTTTTAAGCATCATGGAAGAAGCTCCAGGTAATGCGGATGTGTCCAGTTTGGCTGAGACAATTTTATATGCCGGCTATAACCAATTGGGATGGATGCTTATCAACGATCCGCTGCTGGATCCATACTTTGCCCAATGCGCCAGGTGCGGAACATTTTGGCCCATTAATCCAATGTACCGAATGGCGGCAGGCCTTCATATTTCAAATCCTGCTGGTGGTAAATGCGATGAATGCGGAACTGTGTTGTGCCGTAACTGTGCGGTCAACAACTCTGGTACGTTGTCTTGTCCAAATCATGGTGCAAGAACTCCAATAATGAAACCTGTTCTTTCTCCCACTGGAAGAAAGAGGAAAGTTTCACCCCGCGGCTCCGTTAAAAAACTTGCCCATGTGATCATTTTGCGCCAGCCCCCCGAGCCACCCCGTATGGCAGGTTTCGTACTCACCATTTTGGAGGCTGCGTGTTCAGAGGCGCTAACAGATGGCGGTGAAATTTCGTGCAGAATCTATCCAGGTGAAGTCAATGAGACTGCTGTTACCACCTACCTGATGATTCAGCAGACTATGTCCGGCTGGCCCAATTACCTTGATTCAGCCAAATATGAGGTGAATTACGGAAACTTTACTGACCCAGACGGCGGTACATCTGCAGTCATCCGAGTTTATTTTAGTTGATCGTTCTGTGGCAATCTGGGAGGAACTGGTTGGTTGGGACACCCAGAACCACCAATTATTTGATGAGGAGATGAGGCATGGATTATTTTGAGGTAAGGCGCCCCAATGGTGACGGATTATGTTCCGACAAGAAATGTCCCTGTCCGGAAGATCATATTCCCCGTGGATCAGGATATCTATATATCAGCGATGAATTGGTTGAAAAACGCAGGGATGCCTTGCGTCAAAAGGATGCACTGGAAAAACTTGAAAGGGAGCGACAGAATCTAGAGAAGCAGCTTGGTTCAGCCGTTTTTATGAGCTCGGGTTCGGCCAATCCAATATTGATGTGTGAAAAAGGCGCAAGATTGCGCGGGTTGGACATTGACATCGCAGCAGCTGACGCAGCATATTGGTGGGAAACAGGACTGGTCCCATTGCGAGCCACTCCCTTGCAGCCAACCTTTGAAATTGAAAGACGTGTGTATTCTGGAAAAGATCCGGAGGAGCTTATTGAAAAGATAAGAACTGAATTTCCACCGAATAAGATCCATGATATTTTGCTTATCCGGTACCCAAAAACAATAGTTAGAGAGGGGGAGGGAAAAACATATGAGGAAGCGCTTGCATCCTCCAAGTCATACATGCCTTCTGACGCCATAGAGTTTTCTAAACCAGAGATCCTGCAGACTGGTGACGAGGGCGTAACAGAAATATCCGCACAGGACAAAAACTTGGCTTTAAACAAATATTCCGAAACCACCGGGGGAAATCGCAGGAGTTATAAACTGGAGTGTCTGCTTGAACCAAACCCGGGCTTTTTAGGACTGGGAAAGAAACCAGGAATTTGGAAATTTCACTGGCAGCAACCAGTTGTTGTACGGTGTTCATACTTAATTCCTGCGAATGTGCTGGCAAGATACAAGCAAAAATCCCAATCAAAAAAGTCGCGCACCCGGGAGAGCCAATGAATTTCATAAAAAAGCTTTTCCAGTCCATTGGAAGTCCAGGCACTCGGCCGGAAAAAATAATCATATTTGGAAATGGGCATCTTCCAAACAAACAATTTGTTTCCCTGCTTTATTCCGAGTGGCTGAATAAACGTAAGGCAACTCTTGGCAATGATATCGATCAGGATATTGCCATTGAGTTGATAGATGGGATGTTCTTTTCTGATAGAACCATGTTCACAGAGTACACCAAGATTTGGGTCAAGCAATCGCTGCCGGATTATTTCAGTGACGAATTATTGCTGCTTGACCAGCAGACAGGAAAAGACCTTATCCTTTATGCACTGTGGCCGCCTGAAGTTGCGCCTAGGATCAAATCGCTTTTAGGGAAGTAATTTCCGCGGTCATAGAGATTGCCAACAATCATGCTTCGGCTGGCAATCTCTATTTCGCTAACGGATAATCTAGTCCACGGTCTTGTGCCTGATTACATCAATTGAAATCTTCCTTTCAATTCTGACTGGGTGGAATATTTTGATTGAGGTGGAAA
>Ga0268298_10006899_pt1 | contig 10184 bp, 10 predicted proteins | sample WWTPWeurt_MetaG_FD_194462 | JGI IMG/M metagenome (GOLD analysis project Ga0268298, IMG submission 194462) | Activated sludge microbial communities from WWTP in Nijmegen, Gelderland, Netherland - WWTP Weurt | ecosystem: Engineered > WWTP > Aerobic digester > Activated sludge | place... | reverse complement strand
GTCGCGAGCAAGCTCGCTCCCACATTTCCCAACTGCATCGTTCCGGTTGGAGCGGGGGTGTTGCCCCCGGTTTCCTCAATAGGGCCCATCGGGTTTATCAATTAACGGTCCCGGCGGCCTTTCCGGTATCCTCCACGCCATGGAAACCAAGGCCGTCTCGCACACACCCCGCTTCATCGCCTTCGCTCTGCTCGTGCTCGTGCTCCTGCTCACCGGCTGCGTCTCCGGCTTCGACCGCCGCCGACACGAAGCCAGCAGCGTCGTCCAATTTCTCTACCCTAACAAGGACCTGCCCTACATCCAGCCGCAGATCCCAACCCTGCGCCTGCCGCTGCGCGTCGGCGTGGCCTTTGTCCCGGCCGGTGCCGCCCCGGAGCGCGCCTACGCTGCCCCCAGCCGCATCAGCGAGGCGCAAAAGGCCGAACTGCTGCGTGGCATCGCGCAACAGTTCAAGGACCAGCCCTTCGTCCAATCCATCGAGATCGTGCCCGCCACCTACCTGCGCCCGGGCGGCGGTTTCGAAAACCTCGACCAGCTCCGCGCCCTCATGGGCATCGATGTCGTGGCCCTCGTCGCCTACGATCAGGCGCAGAACACCGGCGACACCGCCTGGAGTCTCGCCTACTGGACCATCGTCGGCGCCTACGTCGTCCCCGGTCAGAAGAACGACACCAGCACGCTGATGGAGACCGTGGTTTACGACATATCCAGCCGCAGCCTGCTGTTCCGCGCCCCGGGCACCAACACCACCGACGGCCACTCCACCCCGATCCGCACGTCCGAGCAGCTGCGCGCCGATTCCGCCGCCAGCCTCGCCGCCGCCGCGAAGGACATGACGGCCAACCTCGCGCAGGAGCTCGAACTCTTCAAGGTGCGCGCCAAGGAGGAGCCGCAGAACTTCCGCGTCGAGCACAAGCCCGGCTACACCGGCGGCGGCGCGCTCGACGGTTCGTTCGCCGCCCTCCTCGCCCTGTTCGCGGCCGCCGCCCTCCTCCGCTCGCGCCGATGAAATCCGTTCGTCCAGTCCTGCTGCTCGCGGTTGTGCCCGCGATCCTGCTCCAGCTCGCACCCGCCACCCACAGCGCCCTGCTCTATGATCGCGCCGCGATCCTGCGGGGCGAATGGTGGCGGTTGTGGACCGGGCATTGGGTGCACTTCACCGCGTCGCACCTCATTTGGAACCTTCTCGTGCTCGCCGGAGCCGGCTGGTGGCTGGAGCGCGTGCGACCGGGCAGCCTGCTCCGTTATCTCGCGGTGGCTGCGCCGGTGCTCGGTCTTTCCTTCCTCGCCGGCGCCCCGGACATGAGCACCTACGGCGGCCTCTCCGGCCTCGCCACCGGCGTGGTCGTGCTGCTCGCGTTGGTGCAGCTGGGCCGCGATCGCGCCGCGCGGACCTGGTGGTTCGGCGCGCTGGCGATGGTCGCGCTCAAACTCGCGCTCGACGCCGCGCAACCCGCCCCGCGCTTTGCGTCGTTCGGCGCGCTGGCCGTGCGCCCCTCGACTCTCGCCCACGCCGCCGGGGCGGCGGCCGCCCTCATCTATGTCCTGTCGCCGCTGGCCCGCAGCCGGGCCGCGCTGCGGCTGGCTGTCCGCCCAAGTCACTCCAATCCCACCGCCAACCTCCCATGAACTCGACACCAAACATCTTCCGCTGGATCGCGCGCATCCTCAGCATCGCGCTGCTCCTTTTCTGGGGCTATTTTATCGCCGCTCATCTCGCCGGCGGAAACAAGCCGGCCCCGCGGCCGCTTTCCCCGCGTGATCTTGCCATCCTCGCGGCGCTGCTTGCCTCGCTCGCGGGTCTGGCCGTGGCGTGGAAACGCGAACGAGCCGGCGGGCTCATGACGCTGGCGGCCGTCCTGCTCGGCGCACTGCTCAACTGGAAAGTGCTGCTGTTTCCCGGCACCCTCATCCCCCTGAACGCCCTGTTGTTTCTCTGGGCCGACTGGATCAGCCGGCCGGCGTCCCCGACGGCATCCGCCGCGCGGCAAGGCGGCGAATGACATCCTTGCGAGTATATCCCGGGCCCACGAAACTGCCAACCTCCCGATGAGCGCCGACCGCAATTACCCGCTGCTGCTCTCCGGTCAGTTCCTCGGCGCCTTCGGTGACAACGCCATCCTGGCCGTCATCGTCGGGCAGCTGACCTACCTGCAGAAGGCCGGCGCCATCACCGCCGCCGAGCTGCGCACGAGCAATACCCTCTACACGAGCCTGCTCTTCCTGCCCTACGTGCTCCTCGCGCCGCTGGCGGGCTGGCTCAACGACCGTTACGCCAAGACCACCTGGCTCACCGGCGGCAACGCCCTGAAGCTGCTCGGCACCGGCGTGTGCGGGTTGAGCGTGTGGTTCGGGCCGCTGTGGCAGGGCCTCGGCTACCTGCTGGTCGGCGTCGGCGCGTGTTTCTACGGGCCGGCCAAATACGGCATCCTGCCCGAGATCCTGCCGCGCGAGCGCCTGGTGAAGGCCAACGGCACCGTCGAGCTGCTCACGCTCGTCGCCATCCTCGGCGGTGCCATCGCCGGCTCGGTGCTGGCGGACGTGTTCAAGGACCGCGTGCTGGTCTCCTACGGCGTGCTCGGCGCCATCTTCGGCGCGGCGCTGCTGTGCAATTTCTTCATGGCCCCCACGCCGGCCAACCCGGAGGTGCGGCTCAACCGGAGCGTGGGCGAGTTCACCGGTCATCTTCGCGACCTCCTGCGCTCGCCGCGCCTGGGCCGCGTGCTGATCGGCACGGCGTTGTTCTGGGTGTGCGGCGCGGCGATGAAGATCAATTTCCAGCCCTGGGGCCTCGACGTGCTGCACCTGCCCGACAACACGCAGATCGCGCTGCTCGGCCTGTGGCTCAGCGTGGGCGTGATGGCGGGCAGCGTGCTCGCCGGCCAGCTCCACGCGGTCGGCGACCTCCGTCGCACCCAGCGCCATGGTTTCGCGCTGGCCGGCCTGCTCGCGCTGCTCTGGTCGGTGGAGTCACTCGGCTTCTGGCGCACGCCGGTCGTCCAGCTCGGGCCGCTGCACCTCGTCGTCCCGGTCGTGGCGCTGCTGATCGCCACCGGCCTCGTCGCCGGTTTGTTCCTCATCCCGCTCAACGCCGCGCTCCAGGCCGAGCCGCATCCCGACAAACTCGGCAAGACCATCGCGGTGCAGAATCTCTTCGACAACCTCGGTATGCTCCTGACCGGCCTCTTCGTCTTCGCCGGCGTCAAGGTCGGCCTCAGCGCCAGCGGCGTCTTCCTCGGCCTCGCCGTGGCCGTGGCCGCGCTCGTCGCCTGGCTGCGCATCCCCGCCAAACCCGCCGTCCCCGGCAATTTGTAATACAATGCGTTACAAATATTCCGGACCCACTCGTGCCATGAAAACCCTCCTCCGCCTGCTCGTCCGTCTCTGTTTCCGGTTCCGCGCCTACAACACTGCGGCGCTGGCCACGCCCGGCCCGGTGCTGCTCGTGCCGAACCACGCGTCGTGGCTGGACTGGCTGTTCCTCGCCGTGGTGCTCGATGACGACTGGAAATTCGTCACCTCGAGCACGACGGCGCAATCGAACTGGGTTTTGCGCAAGGTCATGATCAACCGGCGCACCTTCCCCGTGGACAACACCTCGCCCTACGCCGTGCGCGACATGGCCGAGCACCTCAAGGCCGGCGGCCGCCTCGTGCTGTTCGCCGAGGGCCGGATCACGCTCAGCGGCAGCCTGATGAAGGTCTATGAGGGCACGGGCTTTCTCCTCCGCCAGGCCAACGCCAAGGTCATCACCTGCTACCTGCGCGGCGCCACGCGCGTGCGCTTCGTGCGGCACCCGGGCTGGACGCGCTGGTTCCCGCGCGTGACGGCGCATTTCAGCGACGCGCTCACCGCGCCGGCCTGCGAGGGCCTGTCCAACGCCGCCGCGCGCACGAAGATCACGACCTGGCTGCGCGACCGCATGACGCTCCAGCAATTCGAAACCGACCTGGAGTTCGGCCCGCCCAACCTGCTCGCCGCCGCCGCGGAGACCGCCGCCAACATCCCGAATCGCGTCGCGCTGGAGGATGTCTCCTTCGCCGAGCTCACCTACCGTCGCCTGATGATCGGCGCCGACCTGCTCGCCGCCCAGTGGCGCCGCCGCCTCGGCCCGACCGCCGGCGAACGCATCGGCGTGTTGCTGCCCAACGTAAACTCGCAGCCGGTCACGCTGCTCAGCCTGTGGGCGGCCCGGAAAGTGCCGGCCATGTTGAATTACTCGACCGGCATCCCGGTTATGCTGCAATGCGCCCAGCTCGCCGGCTTGAAGCACATCGTCACCTCGCGGCAGTTTTTGGAGAAGGCGAAGTTCAATGTCGCGCCGCTCGCGGAGGCGGGCATCGCGTTCCACCACCTCGAGGACATCCGCCCAGAAATTTCGCGCCTCGCGAAGTTCGCCGCCCTCGCCCGCCACACGCTGGCGTGCGGCGCCGGGTTGCGCGACACGCCGCTTCGCCACGAGGACACCGCCGTCGTCCTGTTCACCAGCGGCTCGGAAGGCGTGCCGAAGGGCGTCGAGCTCACGCACCGCAACCTGCTGGCCAACGTCCGCCAGGCCATCGCGGTGACCGACGTGACGGACGCCGACCGCTTCTTCAACGCGCTGCCGATGTTCCACAGCTTCGGCCTGCTCGGCGGCACGCTGTTCCCGCTCGTGCGCGGCTGCTACACCTTCCTTTACCCGTCGCCCCTGCACTACCGCGTCGTCCCCACGCTGGTCTATGAAAAGACCTGCACGGTGCTGCTCGGCACGAACACCTTCCTCAACGGCTACGCGCGCAAGGCCCATCCCTACGACTTCAACACGCTGCGCTACCTCATCGCCGGCGCCGAGAAGGTCCAGACCGCCACGCTCGACACCTGGGCGAGAAAGTTCGGCGTGCGCATCCTCGAGGGCTACGGCGCCACCGAGTGCAGCCCGCTGATCAGCCTCAACACCCGGATGGAACCGGCCATCGGCTCGGCCGGCCGCCTCGTGCCGGGCCTCGAATACAAACTGGAACCCGTCGAGGGCGTCGCGGAGGGCGGCCGCCTGTTCGTGCGCGGCCCGAACGTGATGAAGGGCTACCTCAACGCCGACGCGCAGGCGAAGTTCGCCGCGCACGGCGGCTGGTATGATACCGGCGACATCGTGCACGTGGACGCCGAGGGCTACCTGCACATCCGCGGCCGGATGAAGCGCTTTGCCAAGATCAGCGGCGAGATGGTCAGCCTCACCGCCGTGGAGGACGCGCTCGCCGGCGCCTTCCCGCAGTTCGGCCTGCGCTGCGCGGTCGCGGTCATCACCCAGCCCGACGAGCACAAGGGCGAGAAGCTCATCGCCGTCACCAACGAGCCCCGCCTGCAGCTCGCCGACCTGCGCGCCGCGATCAACGCGAAGGGCCTCTCCAATCTCTGCGCCCCGCGCGCCCTCATCGTCGTCCCCGGCATCCCCAAGCTCGGGACCGGCAAGACCAACCACCGCGAACTCGAAAAACTCATCGCCGCGTAACGAGAAAATCCCATGAACCACACGCTATCCGCCAAATCGCCCCGCCCCGCCCAGGTTTTCCCGTTTCCCCAGGCCGAGGCCTCCTTTGTCCTCGGCCTGGCCGACGCCGAGGATCGCGGGGAGATTTTCCGCCTCCGCCACGAGATCTACGCCCGCGAGCTCGGCCAGCACGCCGTGAACCCCGCCGGCACGCTTCGCGACCCGCTCGACGCGGTGAACATCTACCTCACGGCGCGCTGCGCGGGCGAGATCGCCGGCTTCATCAGCATCACGCCGCCGACGGCGCCGACGTTCTCCGTGGACAAGTATTTCGCGCGCGCCGCGCTGCCGTTCGCGTTCGACGACCAGCTTTACGAGGTCCGCCTGCTCACGGTGCTGCAACCCCACCGCGGCCGCGAACTGGCCATGCTGCTCATGTATGCGGCCTACCGCTGGGTTGAGGCGCACGGCGGCACGCGCATCGTCGGCATCGGCCGCCGCGAGGTGATGGACCTCTACCGGCGCGTCGGCCTGGAGCCGGCCGGGCTCTCCACGCAATCCGGGGAGGTCACCTACGACCTGCTGCTCGGCTCCATCAGCGGCCTGCGCCAGCACTCGGCGGAATTCGCCGCCGTGCTCAGCCGGTTGGAGACGCGCACGGCCTGGCGCCTGCCCTTTCCCTTCCGCCAGCCGGCGGCCTGCTTCCACGGTGGCGCGTTCTTCGGCGCCATCGGCGAGCAATTCGACACGCTCGAACGCCGCCACGACATCATCAACGCCGACGTGCTCGACGCGTGGTTCCCGCCCGCGCCGGGGGTCACCGCCACGCTCACGAAGCATTTGCCGTGGCTGCTGCGCACGTCGCCGCCGACGGATTGCGCCGGCCTGATCGCGACCATCGCGGCGGCACGCGGCGTGGCGCCCGCCAACCTCCTGCCCGGCGCCGGCTCGTCCGACCTCATCTTCCGCGCCTTCCGCCACTGGCTCACCCCGGACTCGCGCGTGCTGATCCTCGACCCGACCTACGGCGAATACGCCCATGTCCTCGAAAAGGTCATCGGCTGCACGGTGGACCGGCTGGCGCTGGACCGCGCGCAGGGCTTCGCGGTGAACCTCGCGAGACTCTCCGCCGCGCTGGCGCTCGACTACGACCTCGTCGCGCTGGTGAATCCCAACAGCCCGACCGGCCGCCATGTGCCGCGCGAGAAACTGGAGGCGGTGCTCCGCGCCGCGCCCTGGCACACGCGCATTTGGGTGGACGAAACCTATGTCGAGTATGCGGGCGCGGACCAGTCGCTCGAACGCTTCGCGGCCGCGTCGGAAAACGTGATCGTCGCGAAATCCATGTCGAAGGTCTATGCGCTCAGCGGCGCGCGCGTGGCATATCTCTGCGCCGGCCAGCACCAGCTCGAGGCCTTGCGCGCCATCACCCCGCCTTGGGTGGTCGGCCTGCCGGCGCAGGTCGCGGCCGTCCGCGCCCTGCAGGATCCGGCCTACTATGCCGCGCGCTACGCGGAAACCGCCGGATTGCGCGAGTCGCTCGCCGCCGGCCTGCGCGGACTCGGCTGGGACGTGCTGCCGGGCATCGCGAACTTTCTGTTGTGCCATCTGCCGGAGGGCGGCCCCGATGCGGACACCGTCGTGCGCCTCGCCCGGGCCGAAGGCGTGTTCCTGCGCGATGCCGTTCGCATGGGCGCCCGCCTCGGGCCGCGCGCGGTCCGCATCGCGGTGAAGGATGCCGCCGCCAACGCGCGTTTGCTCACCGTCCTCCGCCCCATCTGCCCGCCCGGAGCATGGGCCTGAGCTGGGTTCCGCCTCCGCATGCTCAGCCGCTCGCTCCTTCTCCTGTTGGCGCTCACTCCCGTCCCCCGCGCGCTCGCCGCCGCCGAGCACGTCATTCTGCTCCACGGCCTCTGCCGCACCGGCCGCTCGATGCAGCCGATGGCGGACGCGCTGCAGGCGGCGGGCTATGTCGTCCACAATGTGGACTACCCCTCGCGCACGGCGCCGATCAGCGAGCTGTCCGCCCCGGCCATCGCCCCGGCCATCGTTGCGTGCGAGCAGGCCGGCGCCGCACGGATTCACTTCGTCACCCACTCGCTCGGCGGCATCCTCGTGCGCGATTATCTCGCCACGCGCCGCCCGCCGGCCCTCGGCCGCGTCGTCATGCTCGGGCCGCCGAATCAGGGGAGCGAAGTCGTGGACCGGCTCGGTGACTGGCGGCTCTTCGCCGCCATCAACGGCCCCGCCGGCCGGCAGCTCGGCACCGGCGCGGACGCCGTGCCCAACCGGCTGGGCCCGGTGGACTATCCGGTCGGCGTGATCGCCGGCCGGCATTCCATCAACTGGATCAACAGCCTGCTCCTGCCCGGCCCCGATGACGGCAAGGTCACCGTCGCTCGCACGCGAGTCACCGGCATGGCCGGGCACCTGGTGCTGCCGTGCTCCCATCCCTTCCTCCCGCGCGACCGGACGGCGATTCGCCAGACAACCCATTTCCTGATTCACGGCCGGTTTCAGGACGCAACGCCCATCGCCGCGACACCATGACAGTGCCCCGGAAAATCCGCCGTCCGCCGACCCGCGGCTGGCGCGAGGCCGGAAATGCTGCCAACGTGCGCCATGCCCGATCCGTTTGCCCCCGACCTCGACGCGTATTTCGCCCGCATCGGCTACACCGGCCTGCGCGCGCCCACGCTGGCCGTGCTGCACGCCCTCACCCTGCACCACGCGACGACGATCCCCTTTGAAAATCTCGACGTGCTGCTCGGCCGCGGCATCAGCCTCGCGCCCGAAGCCATCTTCCAAAAACTGGTGCGCGACCGGCGCGGCGGCTACTGTTTTGAGCAGAACAACCTGCTCCTCCTCGTCCTGCGCGCGCTCGGCTACCGCGTGACGCCCATCGGCGCCCGCGTGCGCTGGCAGATCCCGCGCGACATCCAGCCGGCCCGCACGCATCTCTTCCTGCGCGTGCACCTGCCGGAAGGCGACTGGCTGACGGATGTCGGCATGGGCGGCGCCTCGCTGACCGGAGCCATCCCGCTGGAGTTCGACCGCGAGCTGCCGACGCCGCACGAGCCGCGCCGGCTGGTGCGCGACGGCGAGCGGATGTTCCACCAACTGTGGACCGGCACCGAGTGGGCGGACTGCTGCGAGTTCACGCTCAATGAGATGTTCCCCATCGACTGCGAGGTGGCCAACTGGTGGACGAGCGCCAGCCCGGCCTCGCACTTCAAGGCCCGGGTCGTCGTCGGCCGCGCGGGCCGCGATGGCACGCGCAAGGCGATCCGCGGCGGCGAGTTCACCCACCGGCGCGGCGCCGAGATCCTGGCGAGCGAGGCCATCACCTCCGCCCCGCAGTTGCTCGCGCTCCTCGCGACGCACTTCGACCTGCCCTTCCCCGCCGGCACGGACTTCCGCCCGACCGCGCCGTGACTGCGGCCGTAGGGCGGCGGAGCCTACGGGATGCCGCATAATTCCACTGTTGCGCGCGACGGGCGGGCGGCGGTTTCCGGAATCTGCCCGACCACGACCCTGCCGGTCATGTCCGGGTGGTAGATGCACCGGTAAAGGAACGTGCCCTCCTCACTGGTCACGAGCTTCCATGTCGCCTTCGGGTTGATCATGCCGGAGTCAAACGTCCGGGCGCTCCGTTCGGTCACGGTATGCGGCACCAGATCGGCATTGAGAAATTCCACCGTGTCGCCGGGTCGCACGGCAATCACGCTGGGCGTGAATTTCATGCTCTCGATCCGGACCACGTGGGTTTGGGGACCGGCCGGCTCGGCGGCCAGCCCCTCACCACAGGCCAGGACCAGGAGGAGCGCGCAGGCGGACAGCGTGGAGCCGGGTCGTTTCATGGGACGCCTCGCTTATTTGAGGGACGCCTGCAGGTGCTTGGCGTGGCCGAGGTGCTCGATGAAGGCCGGGCGCACCTGGACAAGCAGGGCCTTGAGCTCGGCGTTTTGCGCATTGGGGATGAGCGCGGTGTCGAGCGCTTGAATGACCTGTTCGTGATAGGCGACCTCGTGGTCAACGTAGGCCCGGTCAAGGGCGGCTCCGCTCAGCGTGCGGAGATGCGCGAGGTTCTGGTCGCCGCCGGCTTGCAAGGCCTTGCTGGTGTCATTGGCCTCGGGCGTGACCTTGAGCTTCGTGACCAGCGCCACGGCGCTCTGATTCACGGCGGTGTGGTCGGTGACCATCTTCTGGGCGAAATCCCGCACGGCGGAACTCTGCGAGGCGGCCGCGACAAACTTGCCGGCGTCAACATCGACCTGATTGGCCACCACGACGATGGCGGCGATCTGGGCGTCGTTCGGCTGCGCGAGCGCGGTGGCCGGCAGCATGACGAGCGTGGTGGCCAGGGTGAGGGCGAGATAGCGGGTGGTTTTCATAGGGAATACGGTCGTTGTTTGGTGGTTAAGATTTTTTCTGCGAACATCCCATTGGATGCAGCCGCACGCGGCAGGTTACGGCAATCGCAGCCGCGGCTCAGTCCTTGCGCCAGACCATCTCGCCGCCGAAGAAATTGCCGGCACCCAGCGCAGTGAGCAGCAGGACCTCTGCGCCGAGGAAGAGCGGGCCGTGGGTGATAGCCGGGTAACGGGGATACTCGAGGGCGAGGAGGCCGGTGAAGGCGACGAGCACCGTGCCGTTGAGGCCCGCGTGCCACAGGCCGGCCATCAGGCGGCGGGGGTCGCCCTCGCGTTGCACG